>Ga0182015_10000914_pt1 | contig 41127 bp, 39 predicted proteins | sample 712P3MmetaG_FD_120478 | JGI IMG/M metagenome (GOLD analysis project Ga0182015, IMG submission 120478) | Permafrost microbial communities from Stordalen Mire, Sweden - 712P3M metaG | ecosystem: Environmental > Terrestrial > Soil > Wetlands > Permafrost | place: Sweden: Stordalen | collected...
ATAGCGCGTTAGGCCTCAATCTCATCGTCGAAGAGCGCGATCCAAAATCGACTCGACGTTCGAGATTCCCGCCGGCGTGCTGAAGTTCTCGGCATAGTATTGGGTGAACGGCGCCGCTGCGCTCTGAGCCGAACCGACGCCGGCCCAGTTTGCAGCCTCCATGATGTTGATGTAGTGACCGGTCGTCTCGGTGTAGGCGCACGTTTGCCAATTGCCGCCCGGACAGTTTGCCGTCTCTGCCATGAAGGCGCCCTCGGCAGCCTGCCAGCTGCCGTTCGAACCTTGCTCGCTGATATTTTGAGCTGATGGAACGGATCCGTGTTGCGTTTCGTAGAGCCAGAATTGGATGCACGTCGTCGGAGCGGCGGGACAGGTATGCGCGAAGAAGTCGCCGCTTTGCATCTGCCCGGCCCAGTAACGCGCCGTCTGCAACGTGACGCTGTCGAAAACGAGCGGGCTCCGTACGGGCGGAACGCCGAGCGTCGCGCGATCGCTCTCGATCTGCTTGAGCCACGCGCTGTCGGCGGCGCTTGGAAGCGCGATCGCGATGTTCCCGAGCGTGGTCGTCCCCGCCGTCGCAATCGAGCGTAATGCGTGAAACGCCGCGTGCCCGTCGGCCGGAAAGATCTCGATCCATTGAGCGTTGGTGTAGATGGGATAGCCCGCCCCGACGTACGCGAAGCTGGCCGTCCAAGATGACGGCGGCACGTTCTTCACGTCAAACGAACCATCGGCTGCGGTGGTCGCGGAGGGCCACGGAGTCGCCGTTGCGGCGGGCGGCGTTGCGCCCGCGATGACGGTTTCGCCGCTCACGTACACCACCGCACCCGCGATCGGCCGGCCGGTCGTGTCGTCTATGGCCGTGCCGGCGACGTCCGGCAACGCGGTTGGGGTCGGCGTGGAGCTCGCCGCCGGGCCGGCCGGTATCGCTCCGGCGCCGCTCGCCGGGAGCGCCGTTGACCCGCCTCCGCCTCCGCCGCCGCAGGAGGCGAACAGGACGGCTAAGCCCAGCGGCACGAGCCTCGTTGCGAACATTCGGCCACTCCTCCGGCCGCGGTAGTGCCCGCGCGGGAGCCCGGCAAGTCGCTCCGAGCCCGTCCGCCCGTGCGGAGGTTTGTATTGTCTAGGTAATTCCTGTAACGCGCGTCACAATAACGCCCGCTCCAGCAGGGAGCGGTGCATGTCGATTCCGGCAGATCAGCGAAGGCTAGCCTGCCTGTCTAACGACGAAGTGCCCAACGACAAAGGAGTGTCATGTCGGTCGCAATTTCCGGCGCCAACCCGGCCTACTCGCTGCAATCGATCCAAGCGGCTCAGATCGCGCTGTTGACCGAGACCGAGCAGCTCACGAGCGGCGCCCGGATCACGAGCGCCGCGGTCGATCCCTCGGGTCTTGCCATCTACAACAATTTGTCGACGCAATCCCAAGGCGCGGACACCGCCAACGAAAACATCACGGAAGTATCCGACGCGGCCAACGTCGCTCAAGGCGCAACGAGCACGATTCAAACGTCGCTCAGCCAAATCAACAATCTGGCCATCGAAGCGAACAACGGCTTCAACTCGCCGTCGGACGATGCGGCCCTCCAGGCCGAAGCGACGCAGTTGACCCAAGGCATCAACCAAATCGCCGGCGAGACGAACTTCAACGGCACGCCGTTGCTCAACGGCGCGAACTCCGGCAGCACGCCGGCGACCGTGGCCACGGCGGACGTCACCTCCGACGACACGACGAACGCCGGGGGCGGCGTCGTCACGAGCGCCACGGCCTCCGCTGCGACCACCAGTGGTACCTTCAGCGTTCAAGTCGATGCGACCGGCAACGCCGATATTTCGTTCACCGACAGCGCGACGCAAACCACGGTCGCCGTCGGGAGCTTCGCCGCCAACACGTCCACGACGTTCAACGGTACGACGATCAACGTCGGCAACATCGCGGCTAGCGATGCCGGCACGTCGGCAACCGTCCAAACGACGGCCGCCGCCGCCGGGTCGACCCAGGGTTCCGTCAGCGTGCAGTCCGGGGCCGGCGCCGGGCAAACCACGACCGTCACGCTGCCGAACGCAACGACTTCGGGGCTCGGCATCGTAAATATCGATCTTTCCAGCCCGGCCAGCGCCACGAACGCCGAAGGTCAGATCAACAGCGCCATCACGGCGCTCGGCGCGGGCCAAGCGCAACTGGGCGCGCAATCGAACGCTCTTACGGATGCGTTCAATAACAACAACACCTATTCGAACAACCTCGCCAGTGCGGCGTCGTCAATCGGTGATACGAACGTCGGCCAGGCGGTAACACAAGGTGCCGAGGCCAACCTTCAGCAGCAGATCTCGATCGCCGTTCTGGCCCGCGCCAACGCCGACTCAGGCCATCTGAACAGTTTCCTCAGCGTCTTCGCTTAGGCGCGCGCGCACCGCGCGGCGCGGTCGAGGAGCAACGTACGGTCGCGGGCGTTTTGCGCGAGCGCGGCGGCGCGCTGGTAGGCTGCGTGCGCTTCGCTGAACCGGCCGAGTTTTTCGAGCAGGTCACCGCGCACGCTCGGCAACAGGTGATACGTCTGCAAGGCGGGCTCTGAGGTGAGCGCGTCGACGAGTTCGAGTCCCGCAGCGGGGCCATAGGCCATGCCGACCGCGACGGCGCGGTTGAGCTGCACCACCGGTGAGGGCAGCAGTTGCGCCAGCGCATCGTAAAGTGCGGCGATGCGCGCCCAATCGGTCTCCTCGGGCGTGCGGGCGCGCGCGTGACACGCAGCGATTGCGGCTTGAAGCGCGTAGTTTCCGAGCGCCCCGCCCAGTGCTTCCGCGCGGCTGAGTGCGGCGAGACCCCGGCGAACGAGCAGATGATCCCACTTGCCGCGGTCTTGTTCGAGCAAGAGGATCGGCTCGCCCGACGCGCCGACGCGCGCCTTTGCGCGCGACGCTTGGATCTCCATGAGCGCCACGAGCGCGTGCACTTCCGAGTCGTCCGGCGTTAACTCCGCGAGGACGCGCCCGAGCCGTAACGCGTCCTCGCACAACGCCGGTCGCATCACATCGTCGCCGGCCGTTGCAGCGTAACCCTCGTTGAAGATCAGGTAGAGCACTTCGAGCACCGACGCGAGCCGTGCCGCGCGCTCCGATGCATCCGGAACGTCGAAGGGTATGTGCGCCTCGGAGAGCGTGCGCTTTGCGCGCACGATGCGTTGCGCGACGGCGGCTTCGCTCGAGAGGAACGCGCGTGCGATTTCCACGGTCGTCAGCCCGCCGAGCAGGCGGAGCGTCAACGCCACGCGCGCTTCCACCGAAAGCACGGGATGGCACGCGATGAAGATCAGGCGCAGCAAGTCGTCGCCGATATCGTCGTCATCGAGCGCGGCGAACGCCGCGTCCGCGCCGTCGTCTACCCGGATGTCGTGCGCGAGTGCCTCGTGCTTGCGCTCGAGCACCTCCTCGCGCCGGAAGCGGTCGATGGCGCGGCGTTTCGCGATCGCCATGAGCCACGCTCCGGGGTTGCGCGGGATGCCCGCCTCCGGCCACTGCACGAGCGCCGCAACGAAGGCATCCTGTGCGAGCTCCTCGGCGACGCCGATATCGCGCACCATACGCGTCAGACCGGCGATCAGCTTCGGCGACTCGATGCGCCAAATCGCGTCAACGGTCCGGTGCGCGTCGAGCGGGCTCACGAGATCGCGCTATGGCTTCCCGTCGCTCCGGCTCGTGATATGCGCGCCGAGCCGTTCGTGTTGTTCGGTGAGCTCGGGTGTCATGACCGGAGCGAAGTCTTCCATATCATAGATTTGGCGAATCTCGATTTGCTCGCCCTCTTCAAACGGACAGCGCGCGAGCCACTCGATGATCTCGGCTTTGGACTTCGCCTGCAACAGCCAGAAACCGGCGATCAGTTCCTTGGTCTCGGCAAAGGGTCCGTCGGTGATGGTGGGCTTTGCGCCGGCGTAGGAGATCCGCGCGCCCCTCGAGGTAGGGTGTAAGCCCTCGGCTCCGAGCAGGATGCCGGCCTTCGCCAGTTGCTCGTTGTAGGCGCCCATTTTAGCCAGCATCTCCGGCTTGGGCAGGGCACCGGCCTCGCTCTGCGGCGTCGCCTTGACCATCACGATGAATCGCATTGGGGAATCTCCTCGTTCGTACGCGTTCTACCTACGCGTCGAGCGAAGCGGGCGGAAATCGACAGCCTGCAGGCACCTCGAAGGCTGGGTTGAGAAGAGCGTGCTGATGTTGAATCGCCGAGCCGCGCTGGCCGCACTCTCGGCGGCCGTGGTTGCTAGCGCTGGAGCGCGAGCGTCCGCAGCCGCAAATCTGACGACGCTCAACGTCGGCTCGTCGGCCGAAGACGATCTTGGCCCGGTCCTCTACGGCATTACCACGGGCGCGTTCGCTAAAACGGGACTCGACGTGCAGGTGACGCTACTGGGCTCGGGCTCTGCGGCGGCGTCCGCCGTGGCCGGTGGAAGTTTGCAGATCGCCAAGAGCAGTTCGTTACCGTTGGTCACGGCCCACGCGCGCGGCGTACCGTTTACGATCATCGCCTCCGGAACGATTTCGACGAGCGAACACCCCTCCTCGGTAATCGTCGTACGGCCCGATTCGCCGCTACGATCGCCGCGCGATTTCAACGGCAAGACCTTCGGTCAAAACTCGCTCGGCGACGTCGGCGTGCTGCTAAGCCGCGCGTGGCTCGACGCGAACGGCGGTGACTCACGCACGTTGAAATTTCTTGAAATGCCGGGCATCTCCGTCGGTCCCGCACTGGCCGAAGGACGCATCGATGCCGCGACACTGCGCAATCCCGGCTTAGCCGCCGTGCTTGGTTCCGGGGAAGGCAAAGCGTTCGCACATCCGGGCGATGCGCTCGGCAAACGCATCGTCATCAGCGCCTGGTTCTCGACGATCGAGTACGTCGAGGCCAACCGCGATACCGTTCGACGTTTTGCCAGCGTCATGCACGATGCCTCGGCATACTCGAACGCCAACCCGCATCAGATGGCGAAATATCTCGCGCCATACTTCCATCAGGATATCGCGAGCCTGAGCCGCACGGAACCGGCGCTGCTCGGTTCGACCCTCGACGTTGCCGAGATCCAGCCGATCGTCGATGCCGCGCTGCGTTACGGCTTGATCGCGAAAGGATTTCCGGCCGCCGAGTTGCTAGCCCGCCGCTAGTCGCGGCGGCACGCAACATCGACCGCACGACGCGGTACCGTCCGCCCAAGCCGTCAGCGGCCGGCCGGAAAGACCTGAACGAACTCGTTGCGGGTTTGGTCGTAGCGAAAGAGGGCCGCGGCGGCCTGGCCCAGACCACGCTGGTCGTGCGCTGAGAAGTCGTAGGTGCCCTCGATGCCGGTCCAGCCCTTGAGGCTCTGCAGCGTCGCGTAGATCTTTTGCCCGTCGGCGTCGGTGCCCGCGCGGCGGAGGACTTCGAGCATGATCATCATCGGATCCCACGGGATCGACGTCGCGAACTCCGAGCGTAAGCCGGCCTTCCCGAGCGCCGCGAAGTATGCGTCCTGCGCGCGCTTGATTGCACCGGTCGCGCCCGGATCCGGCGTGATGCCGCGCGAGCCGTTGAGGAAGAGTTCCTTGGGCAGAAACGATGCGTACTGCTGCATCTGCGCGTACGTGAAGTTACCGCCGGAGCCGTAGACGGGGACGTCGAGGCCGGCGTCGTGTACGCCCTTGAGCAGCGTGCCGAACGGCGTGCCGACCGTGAACGTCAGCAGCACGTCCGGCGCGGCCGCTTTGATTCGCGCCATCTGCGCTGCAACGGTGAGGTCTCCGGGCGCAAAATGTTCGCGCGCGATCACTTTGAGGTCTTTGAACTCCGGCGCGGCGAGCGTGCCGTCGACGCGTTTCTCGAAGTCGGCGCCGCTGGCGTCCGTCGAGGTGATCAGCGCGACTTTGAGCAGCTTGCGCGTCACGAGATAGCGGAATACGACCGGCTGCACGTCGTCGATCGACGGTACGCCCATGAACATGTAGCCGTTCGGCCGCGGAAAGATCGTGGGCGAAAGGCAGAACGTCACGGGGCCGGCCTTGTCGACCAGCGGCGCAACGGCTTGGCATACGGCCGTCAGTGTAGGCCCATAGATGAACGGCACGTTCTTGGCGATCAACTGCGAGAAGAGTTGCACGGCCACTTGCGGGTTCGACTCGTCGTCGGCGATGTCGAACTTCACCGGCCGTCCGCGCACGCCGCCCTGCCCGTTGACCACCGTCTCGAGCACGCGCAGCGACGCAGCTTCCTTCGTGCCGAGAAACGCCGCGCCGCCCGTCAGCGAGAGGACGATCGAGATCGTGTACGGATCGGCGGCACGCGCGGGGACGCTCGCGCTACCGGCAAAGACGGCGAACGCGAGGCCGAGGACGATGACGTTTTTCACAGATCAGCTTCCCTTCGTTGTGGCGGGGACGCGCACGCCGGCGCGCTCGAGTCGGGGGATCACCTCATCGCGGAAGTAGGGGAACTCCGCGAGATAGTTGACGAAGCCCATTGCCACGCCGCTGAAGCCGGCGCGCGCGATGTCGACGAAACCGGCCGCGACCGTGTCGGGATCGCCGACGACCGGCCAACCGCCGTAACCGGCCGCGAAGCGAATGCGCATCTGCTGATAGTGTTCGGGCTGCATCGTCGTCGACGCACCGCGCGTGCCGATCGCCACCATGCGGTCGACGGCGTCCCAATCGGCCTGCTCGTCGGCGTAGTACCGGTAGTATTCTTCCGCTTCGCGCTGCGTCGGGCGGCACACGACGCTTGCGGTCGTCATGACGCCGAGGCGTTTGCCGAACGCCGCGGCGCGGCGTTTCGCGTCGGCAACGTTTTCGGCCGCCTGGTCGAGGCGCATGCGGATCGTCGAGAGCAGATACGAACAATTCGCAATCGCGAAGGCTTTGCCGGTATCGGAGCTGCCCGCGTTCATGATGAGCGGTTGCGTTCCGCGATAGGGCTTGGGTTCGGCCTCGACGCCATGCAGTTTGATGAACTCGCCCTCGAAGTCGAACGCGTCGTCGCGCTCCCACATCATCCGTACGACGCGCAGCCATTCCTCGCCGTACGCGTAGCGCGTCTCGTGATCGCGCTGCGTGACGTTGAACATCTCGAATTCGTCCTGATTCCAGCCGCACACGAGGTTGAGCCCGAAGCGTCCGCTGCCGGCGTGATCGACCGTCACGAATTGCTTGGCCGCGAAAATCGGATGGACGAGCGGCGCGTGCACGGTACCGAACACCGTGAGTCGCTCGGTGACGCCGAGCATACCGCAGGCCCACGTCACCGTCTCGAAGCCGGCGCCCTCGAAGTTCGTGGCGCCGCCAAAACCCTTCCAGCGCGCGACGGGCAGAGAAAATTCCATACCGGCCGCGTCGAGCATCCGCGCCAGCGCAACGTTCTCATCCCACGATGCCGACCAGCGTTCGGCCACCTTCGTCGCAGCGATACCCGACGACATATTCGCGCCGAAGATACCGAGCTTCAGCTGGTTAGCGCTGTAGAGATCCGCGCGTTCGTTCATGGCTTGAACGAGTATCCGAGCGTTGCGTCGCCCGGCCCTTCGTCGTCGGCCCCTTCCGTCCCACGCTGCAAGACTCGAATTTCCACGGCCATTGCGGTGCCTTTCTGCGCGACGCTATCGAGCCATGCAACCGGCCGAATGGATCGCAACGTTGAGAGCCGCATGGATCTTGGGATTACCGGACGGCGGGCAATCGTCTGTGCGTCGAGCAAGGGGTTGGGCCGCGCGTGCGCCGAGGCGCTGCTTGCCGAGGGCGTCCGCGTCGTGATCAACGGCCGCGATGCGGAACGCCTGGCGCGGACGGCGGAAGAGTTGCGCGTGAGCTACCGCGCCGAGGTGATCGCGGTCGTTGCCGACGTGACGACGAGCGCCGGCCGCAGCGCTCTGCTCGCGGCCTGCCCGGAACCGGACATCCTCATCAACAACAACGCGGGACCCGATCCGGGTCCGTTCTCCGCGCTCGATGAAGACGACTGGCTCGAGGCGCTCTCCGCGAATATGGTGGCGCCGCTCCAACTCGTGCGCGCGGTGATGCCCGCGATGATCGCGCGCAAGTTCGGACGGATCGTGAACATCACGTCGGCGATGGTCACGACGCCGCGCACCAACATGGCGCTCTCATCCGGTCCGCGCGCCGGGCTGACGGCCGCGCTCAAGGGGCTCTCGTTCGAGCTGGCGCCGCACAACGTCACGATCAACAACCTGCTGCCGGAACGCTTCGATACCGATCGGCAGCTGCAGATGGCACACGTCGCGATGGAAACGCAGCACATCGATTTCGAAGAGGCGCGCCGGCGGCAAGTGGCGGCGATCGCGGCCAAACGGATGGGCCGGCCCGAAGAGTTCGGCGCCACGTGCGCGTTCGTATGCAGCGCGTTTTCGGGCTATTTGTCCGGTCAGAACATCCATCTCGATGGTGGGACGTATCCGGCCCTCGTTTAACGTTACGGCGCTTTGGCGCGTGTGCGGCGTCGTATGCGCCGTCGCGTTATACGCAATTTCGGTGAGCGGGCGCGCCTACAATCTGACCTCGCCGGTGACGATGCCGCAACACGAAGTCGTGCGAAAGGTCTACGCTTTGCTCGCGTTCGCACTGTTGGGATTCGTGCTCGAGCGTTCGAACCTCCGGCGCGTGCACGGTGTGCTCGGCGCGGCGATCGCTATCGCCGCGTACTCCTATGCCATCGAGATCGGTCAAATCGTCATCAAGCACTCGACCGAAACGTTCGCGGAACACTCGTTCGACGTGGCGAGCGGGCTCGCCGGCGGTGCGCTCGGTGCGTTCGTCGCCTTGCTCGTCACCGCGCCCGCGGTGCGCGCGCGGCGAACCGAAGCCGTGGCGATCGCGATCGTGTTTTTGGTGCTTGCCTGGGGATTTACCGCGACGTACGCCCGGCTCGACTAGGCCGCCCCAGGAGGTAGGCCGCCGTCGCGCAAGTCCCTCGCTCATGCGCCGTCTCATCGCGTTCGCGGCCGCGTTTGCCGCGCTCATTGCCGGCTCGAGCGTCCGCGCCGATCTGCCGCCGCTCAAGATCGGGATCGTCTATTCGTACAGCGGCGCCGGTGCGACGCTCGGCAAAACGCTTGACGGTGCCATCGATGCGTGGATCGCGCTGCACGGCGATACCGTCGCCGGCCGCAAGGTCGTCTTCATCAAACGCGACGATACCGGCATCGCACCCGACGTCGCGCGCCGGCAGGCGCAAGAGCTGGTCGTCCAAGAACACGTCGATATCCTGATGGGCAGCGCGCTCACGCCGAATGCAATCGCCGTCGCCGGCGTCTCCACCCAGGCCAAGATTCCGTTTTTCATCGTCAACTCGGCGACGTCGAACATCATCGCTAAGCAGCCGTACTCCGCGCGTTTCGGCTTCACCGAAGCTCAGGCGACGGTTCCGCTCGCCGAATGGGCGTTGAAATCCGGGATCAAGACGGCCTACGTCGTGTTTCAGGATTATGGCCCCGGGATCGATGCCGGCGCCACGTTTGAGAAGACGTTCCTGGCCGGCGGCGGGAAGATTCTCGGCGAGGCCCGCGTTCCGGTGAGCAATCAGGAGTACTCGGCCTATATCCAGCGCGCGAAGGACACGCAGCCGCAAGCGCTCTACGTGTTCCTCAACAACGGCGGCGGCAGCGTGGCGTTTCTGCACGGTTGCCAAGCCGCCGGTTACGGCCGTGCCGGAATCAAGATCCTCGCCGCCGGTGCGCTCGTCGATGAGGATTATTTGCCCGTCATCGGCGACGCGGCCGATGGGCTCATCACCTCGCTCAACTATTCGACCGATCACGATTCCGCGCTCAACCGGCAGTTCGTCCAAACCTTCGCGAAGGTGACGGGCAACGGCAGCATCGTCCCCGACTTCAGTTCGGCGGCGGCGTTCGACGTGATGGCCGCGATCTACAAAGTCGTCGCGGCGCAAAACGGCGCACTCGATCCGGACAAGACGATGGAGCTCGTGAAAGGGCTGAAGTTCGAGAGCCCGCGCGGCCCGATCATGATCGACCCGCAAACGCGCGACTTGATTCAAAACATCTACATCCGCCGCACGATCAAACGGCACGGATCGTTCGTAAACGTGGAGTTCGAAACGATTCCGATGGTGCGCGATCCGAATGAGTCCTGAGGTGAGCGTGATACGGTCCCTGGGAGCCCTGCTCGCCGCGTCGGTGCTCGTGCTGGCAAGCGCACCCGCGACGGCCGCCGATCCCGCCGACACGACGGTCGTTCGCATCGCGACGTCTCCGATCGACAGTGCGGCCGAACCCTACTATGCGCAGGAGATGGGCTTCTTTCGCAACGCCGAACTGAACGTCGAGGTGCAATCGATCAGCAACGGCGCCTCGATCGCCACGGCCGTAGCGTCGGGCGCGATCGACATCGGCGTCGGCAGTTCGATTCCGCTGGCGCTCGCGCACGAGCATGGCTTGCCGTTTGCGATCCTCTTCCCGGCCGCGGTCTACGACCGCGCGTCCCCAACGACGGTTTTAATGGTGCCGAAGAGTTCGGGCATCGCCGGCGGCAAGGACCTCGCCGGCAAGACGGTCGGAACGCAGGCGCTCCAAACGATCTCGCAACTCGCACCGGAAGCGTGGATCGATGCGCACGGCGGAGATTCCAAGAACGTGCGCTTTATCGAGATGCCTTCCGCCGAGTTATCCTCCGCCATGACGCAAGGCCGCGTCGATGCCATCGTCGCCATCGAGCCGACCGCCACGCTCGCTGCGGCGGACGGGCGGGCGATCGGCGATGTCTACAGCTCGCTGCCGCAAGGCTTTGCCATCAACGTCTGGTTTACGACGCGCAGCTGGGCGCAAGCGCATCCGCAGTTGCTCGCCAAACTCATTGCGGTGTTCCAAACGACGGCACGTTGGGCGAACGCGCATCCGCGCGAGTCGGGTGCGATCCTCGAAAAGTACGCCAAAGTGTCGCCGAGCGTCGTCCACGACATGAACCGTTGCGTGTACGGGACGCGGCTCGATCCGAAGTCCATCCAGCCGAACATCGATCTCGCGCTGAGGTATGGACTGCTCGCGCGCTCGTTTCCGGCCTCCGAGCTCACCTACCAACCCTAACGATCGACCCTTCCGGGAGAATCCATGAAGGTCTATTCCATCGACGAAATGCGCCGGGTCCTGAAGATGCCCGACGTTTTGGACGTGCTGCGCATCCTCTACGAAGAACTCGGTCACGGCCGGGCTGCCAACCGCGGTCGCACGGATATGTACAGCGCGACGACTGCCGAGAACGCCGTCTACGTGCTCAAGTCGATGGACGGACTCGTTCCGCGCCTGGGCGTCGGGTCGATTCGGCTCAACTCCGACATCATCACGTGGCACGAACGCGCCGGCAACGTGCGCAAAGAAAAGACGCCCGCGGTAAACGGCCGCTGGGTGGGCCTCGTGCTGTTGTTTTCCACCGCGACCGGCGAACCGCTGGCCATCGTGCCGGACGGTTACATTCAGCGCATGCGCGTCGGTGGAACGAGCGGCCTCGGCATCGAGAAGATGGCGCGTCGGAACGCCAAAACGCTGGCGCTGTTCGGCTCGGGCTGGCAAGCCGGAGCGCAGTTGCTTGCCGCCTGTGCCGTGCGCGACTTCACGTCGATCCGCGTCTATAGTCCGAACCGCGCGAATCGCGAACGCTTCGGCGAAGAGATCCGCGCAGAACTGGGTCGCGCCGTGACGATCTGTGCCGATCCGGAAGCCGCCGTGGCCGGCGCGGACGTGATTCTGTGCGCGACCAACTCGATCGACCCGGTGCTGCGGGCCGCGTGGATCCGGCCCGGCATGCACATCGGCGTCATCCGCAACGCGGAGCTTCCGGTCGACGCATTCGACCTGCCGATGCGCATCGTCGTGCACTCGCACGAGGCCACGCCGCAGGACATCATCACGTCCGGCACGCCGCCGCTGCGCGAACTCGACGACAACGTCGAGTGGTTCGCGCGCCGCCCGCAAGTCGATTGGCCGGCGCTCCCGACGTTAGGCGACGTCTTCGCAGGCCGCGCCTCCGGGCGCGAAAGCGACGATGAGATCACGTGCTTTTTCAACCCGATCGGCATGGGCGCGCAATTCACCGCCGTGGGCGCAAAGATGCTCGAACTCGCGCGCGGGATGGCGATCGGGCACGACATCCCGACCGAATGGTTCACGCAGGAAGTGCACCCCTAGTCGCGCCGCCGGTGCCTACGGTATCGGCGACGCCAGCGGTCCGGTCGGCGGCAGCGAACTCGGCGGCGAGTATGGGGTTGCCATCGGCGCCGGTGTCGGCGCAGGCATCGGGGTTGAGATCGGCGCGGGCGCCATCTGCGCTAGACCGGCGGTCGACGCCGCAGCGGTGAGCGCGGCGCCGGCGAGCAGGGCCGTGAGTATCCTCTTCATCGTATGTGGCTTGTACCAAGAGCCGCGATGCGGAAAACCCGCCTGCTCCGAGAGCGGATACAGCTAGCGCGCGAGTTGCATTTGCTCGAGCGCGGCGCGGCCGAGTAGGCCGTACGGGTTGCCGAGCGTTTCGACGATCTCGAAATGATTGTAGCCGTGAGCGGTCAGCAGCTGCACGGGCTTCCGGGCGGCCGTCAGCGCGGCCGCGAAGTCGCGCGTCTGGCGCTGAAATTCAGGTGACTCCTCGGTGCCGTACGCCAGCACGATCGGCATCGCGATACGCTCGAGGTGCCGTAACGCGCTGAGCGCCGCGACCGTTTCATCGTCGAACCGCACGTAGGAACTGCGGGCCGACAAGCGCACCGGGGCGAGGTCGTACATCCCGCTGCAGCACAAGGCTCCGGCGATGACGGTGTCGGGTACGCCGTAGTCGCTCCAGTTGGTGACCAGCGCGCAGCCGGTGAGGTGCGCGCCCGAGGAGTGGCCGCCTACGTGGATGCGCGTCCGGTCGCCGCCGAACGACGCCGCGTTGTTATAGACCCACGCGATTGCGCGGCGGACTTGATCGACGACCGGCAGCAAACGCATCTCCGTGTCTTCGATGCCGTCGAAGTCCACGAGCACGAAGTGAGCGCCGGAACCGACGAACGTCTCGGCGGCGAAAGCGAAGCGCTCCGATGAGTTGGCCTTCCACGCGCCGCCGTGGACGAACACGAAAACCGGTGCGCCCGCGCCGGCGGTGCGGTACACGTCGAGGTGCTCCATGCGGGCGGAGCCGTAGGCGTAGCGCTGCGCCGGAGCCAACCGTTTGCGCGCCGCCGCAGCGAGCGCCGTTTGCCGGCGATGCATCTGCTCCATGTTCGCCGCCCACACCGTTTGGTCGTAGCACGCATCGAGCTGGGCCTGATCGTAGTCGAGAAAGACGCGCGGGCCTGGTTGGATGGGAGCAGACACGCCGCCGTTATAGAGGATTGCGGCGGCAATGTCAATCAGCGGGCGTTGGTCAGAAGCCGAACGCGCGATCCCGTCTTTGATCGCGCAAGGCAGCGTTGACCTGTGCGATCGCCGCGTCGAGGTCGCCGTCGGCAGCGCCGCGCGGACCGCGCGCATTCGGATCGGATTCCCAACCGTTGATGTCGCGATGCGCGCTCTGAAGCGATCTGAGGGCGCGAACGAGGCGGTCGCGGTGCGATAGACTCGCATCGACGGCCATCTGGGCGCCGACGTCTTTGCCGTCGTCGATGCCCGCTTGACGGATGTCGCCGAACGCACGATCGATGAAGCCGGTGGCCGAGCGTTCGTGTTCGGTCACGTTCCATTCGGCCGGGAAGTGCAGGAGCCAGTGCGCGTAGCGCAAGTCGTTGAGGGCGTGAACGTAGCCGGGGTGGGGACCTGGGATGTCGGCCATCGCCGGCTGCGCGGCGAGGAAGCCGGCGCCGACGGCGAGGGTGGCGGCGAGTGTCCGAAGCGAAAAGTTCATCGGTATCTCCTTCGAGCAAGATGATTGCGGATCGATACACACCGTACGCTTGACCGACGCTCGCGCGTTCCGCCGCGCCGCGCTTCTCACGGAGATTTCATCGCGCGAGCGAAAACCGTGGGCATGCCCGAAGTCGATGTCCGCAGCCGGGGTCCCGCTCGCCGACACCGTTCGGGGCGCCCACGGCTCGCACGTCGAACGTGCGGGTTGAAGACGGAGGAGCGGTGACCGAGACGTTCGCGGACAATCCGGCGATTCTCATCGTCGGTGATGATGTATTGGCAGAACGCGTCTGCGTGGAACTGGCTGCGGCCGGCGGCACGCGCGTGCGCGTCGTCTCGCCGATGAATTCCGAACGGCAGGAAGCGTTCCGGCGCGCCGGTGCGGCCGTGACGCCGCACGATGCCGACGCCGACGAATCGCTATTGGAAGCGGGTGTCGCGAGCGCGATCACGATCCTCACCCTCTCGGGCGATGACGAGCGCAATCTCTCCGTTGCGCTGCGCGCGCGCATGCTCAACCCAAAGATTCGCGTCGTGTTGCGCCAGTTCGGCACCAAGATCGGGCGCAAGATCGAGCAGAATCTGCCCGATTCAACCGTCCTTTCGCCGGCCGCGCTTTCGGCGGCAACCTATGCCGGCGCGGCGCTCGATCCGGGCTGTTTCTTCGGACTGCGTTTTCCCGACGCGGTCGACGGGGCGTTCGTCGGCTTTACGCGCGGCCTCGCGAGCGCGCTCGACGTCGCCGATATGACCGTTGCGGAGGCCGAGGCCCACTTGAAAGTCCGGATCGTCGCGCTCGGCGAGCGTCCGGAGCCGGTGCCGGATGCGTTGATCGACCCCGGCGACACGCTCGTTGCCTTCGGACCGCTCACCGAACGCCGTTCTACGGACGTGCGGCCCGAGCGCGCACCGCGCTCGAAGCGTCCGTACACGCAGCGCACGCTGCTGGCGGTGGCCATCGAGGCGTTCGCGCGCGTGAATCCGATCTTGCGAACGATCGCCCTGGGCGGGATCCTTTTCTACGTGATCTCGGCGCTGTTCTTTCACTTTGCGCTGCACTTGACGTGGCCGGGTGCGGCGTTCGATGTGGTTCAGGCGATGACGAGCACCGGCTTCGGCGATACCTCCGTCGTGCAGCGCGGCTTGGCGGTCGTCGCCGGCGCGGTGGTCGTCATGATCGGTGGAACGATCTTCACCAGCATCTTCATCGGTTACGTCAGCGCCGCGATAACGCGCGCGCAGTGGACCGCGCAACAGGGCCTGCGGCGCATCCGCGCTCGCGGCCACGTCGTCATCTGCGGCGGCGGGCGCATCGGCAGCGCCGTCGTGAACCTGCTGACCGAAGCCGGCAAACACGTCGTCGTCATCGATTCGCATCCCGATCCGACGCTGATCCGGCGCGCGCGTGAGAGCAGCATCGATTTGCTGACCGGCGATGCGACGAACGAAGACGTGCTCGCGCTGTGCGACGTGCCGCATGCCGCGGCGGTCGTGGTCCTGACCAATAGCGATCCCGGAAATTTGGAGATCGCCCTCGGTGCCCGCGCGATGCGGGCCGACGTGCCGCTCGTCGTGCGCATGGAAAACCGGACGTTCGCCCAGGCGACGGCGCGCCTGTTCGGGATCGCGACCTTCTCGCCCGCCGAATTGAGCGCTCCGGCCTTCGCCGGCCTGGCCCGCTTCCCGGGAACCCTCGGCCGGGTCAACTATGCCGGCGAGGAACACACGATCGTGCAGCGCTGGGGCGGTACCGGCGTGCAGGCGCCCACCGCCGACGCCGTCCCGCTGTGCGTGTGGCGCGCGGGACGCGTTACGCTCGTGCACGATCGCGCCGAGATCGTTGGCGGCGACACCGTCGTTTACGCGCTACCGCTCGGTCGCCCGGCCCCGGAACCCGGCGCCGCCTCGGCAGGCGCACCCGGAATTGTTCCCGCCTAGGCCGAAAAAGGTCCTATGGAAACGGCAGCTGCTTCTTCGATGACGCTCTCCGAGCGCGCGGATGCCCTCGAGAAGCAGCTAAGCGACGAGCTCGATAACGTCATTCCGGTTCGTGCCGCGCTGTATACCTCGGGCGACCGCGACCCGCGCATGCCGCTCGAGATCAAGTCGGATGCACCCGAGTTCGCCGGCAAGAAGTTCAACATGGGCCGCGATAGCCGGCTCCCGAAGATGCCCGACAAGCCGACGTTGCTCGACTTCTTCGAGTTGCGCATGGGCCCGGCCACGCATCTCTTGCAGAGCGCGACGCACGCGCTCAAAGCGGGCTGCGATGAGAAAGTCATCATGGCGTGCCTCGTGCACGACATGGCGGTCTCGATGTTCATCCGCGGCGATCACGGCTACTGGGGCGCGCAACTGCTCGAACCCTATGTCGCGCAAGAAGTCAGCTGGGCGATCCGCGCCCATCAGGTGCTGCGCTTCTATCCCGATGAAAAGTACGGCTATGCGTATCCGGAACTCTACATCAAGTTTTTCGGCGCGGACTACAAAGTGGAACCGTACATCGAGCGCGCCTATGAGAAGATTCGCAAGCACAAGTGGTACGAAACCGCGCGCCTGATCACCGTCAACGACATCTATTCGTTCGATAAGACGATGTCGGTCAGCATGGACCCCTTCCGCGACATAATCGCGCGGAATTTCCATCAGCCCGAAGAGGGATTGGGTTGGGACGATAGTTCGTCGTCACACATGTGGCGCACGATCAACTGGCCGACCCGCTTCCTCTGATCGCCGGTGCGCGTAGCGGCAAGCCGCGCGCGTCGAACGCCGTTCCGACGAGGAGCTGGAGGAAGCGGCTGTAGCTCACCACGCCGCCCCGCACGCCGTTCGCGCGCAAGTAGCGATCGTAAAAACTCCAGCTGATCGTGAACAGCCGCGGATTGTAATAACGCAAATAGCGTTCGCGGCCGGCGTTGAAGTCGGCCACGACGGCGGGCGCAAGATGGATGCGCCGGCGGTCGCTCTCCGGCAACTCACCGTAGGTCCAGTACGCGCCGGAATAGCGGATCAGCGGATCGGACGAACGCAAACAGGTTAGCGTCCCGATGAGGTTGGCATCACCTTCGTCGCCGAAGCCGGCCGCGTGCGACCACTCGTGCGCGAGCGCGCGCGGGATTTCGTATGGTAAGAACGCCGCGTTGAGCAGCGTCTCGAACGCGAACGGGTCGTACTGACCGCCGACGCCGGCCATCTCGTAGACGCGTTCGGCGAGCGTGGTCTTGGGCACGGTGACGGCGACCGGCCACGTATCGCCGAGGCGAGCTACGACCGGCAAAAAGTCGCGTCTGAGTTCGGCGCGCATCGCCGCCGCGCTTTCAGTGCGCATCCGTTCGTGCGCCGGCCCGACGTCGGCGTTGAGAATGCCGCCGATGCGGTCGGCGAATGCCGAGACGGTTGCTGCCGTCACGCGCGCGGCATCGTAGTCTACTCGCGCGACGACCGGAACGCGCCGGTAGTTCCAGCCCCACAGCAGGTTGAAGGCAATGACGATCGCCGCCGCCAGCGCCGCGGTGTGCGCGAGCAACTGCAGCACGGTCTGCCAACGCGGCCCCGGTACCCGTCGCAGCGCCACGATCCAGCCGCCGATGAGGAGTACGGCAACGAGGACCACTTCGAGGTCGCCGACCGCAAACGGGACGGCGTTTGAAAGCGGAACGAAAGCGGCGTTCATCCACGCGAACGCGCCGTTGGCATACGCGTGCTCGATCGTCGCCGTGGGGATGCGCGCATTCATCACGACGAACGCAAGGACGATCAGCGTCGCGTCGACGGTGAGGGCGCGTCTCACGGAAAGAGATACGTCGCGAGTTCGCCCAGGCGGGTAAAGCCGATGCGATCGTAGAGCGCGATCGCCTCGGTGTTGAAGTCGTTCACGTACAGCGACACGGTGGGATTGGATGGGAGCAAACGCCGTGCCGTCGCCGCCAGCGCGAGCGTCGCGTAGCCGCGACCGCGCAGCGCCGGCGGCGTCCATACACCCTGAATCTGCGCGGTCACCGGAGTGCGTGCCCCGATGTTGCACTGAAAGCGCAGCTCACCCTCGACAATCCAGACCCACCAGGAACCGAGTTCGATTGCGCGGCGCACGCCGGCCACGAACGTCGAGCGCGCAGCGCGCGGATCGTAGCCCAATTCACCCAAGATCATGCGCGCCGAATGTTCGGCGACGAGCTCCGTCTCGTCGCTGCGGGCGAGCCGGACGCCGGCATCATCGAAGGTACCGAGGCCTTGCGGCCAGAGCGCATAGAGCGGCTGCCGTTCGCGCACGAGGAGCGGCGGCCGATGCCACGACTTGACGCGGTTCCAGATCCCGTCGACCGCGCGCTTCGGTCCGACAAAGCTGCGCAGGGCGGGATACTTGCGCGTCTCGATCGCGAACGCGTCGAGCGCGGCGGGGTCGTCGGCCGCGACCACGAGTTGCGCGCCGTAATAGATCACGCCCCGCACCGAGCCGTCGCGTTTGCGATCGAGCACGAGTTCGTCGGGCGCATACGGCCCGTGGCCGCCGTCGAGCACCCAGTGCAGGAAGGCATTCTCAAACGGACGCGCTGCCACGAAGGCGAGTGCGTCGCGTCGATTGTAACGAGTGACGGATTCGAGCAGGGTGTCAGCTGAGCGGTTGAACGAAGGCGGGTTTCGTCGTCGGCTGGCGGCTACCGCCTTGCGGTTCGACGCTCACCGCGACGGCCGCCACGTTCCCCGCGTCGTCCGGTATGGGCACGAGCGTGAGTCCGTTCTGGCTCGGCGTAAAGGTCACGCTCGGCGCTACGGCCTTCGCTCCGCGCGCGAGCGTCCACGCTTGGTAGACCTTGCCCGGCGGCAACGGGGGCAGCGACCCGAGCGCGAGATAGACGTGCTCGCCGCGGGTGACGACCGTGCCGTATGCAACGGTATAGCGCTTGGCGTCGCTGGCCGTCAGATCGGTGAGCATGCGCCGGTCGCGCTCGACGGTGCGGCGGTCGGCGTCGATGCGCGTTTGCAGCGTCGCGACGCGGGTTTGCGACTCGTGCAAATCGGAGCGCAGCCCGAAGTTCTGGATCACGCTGACTAGTGCGAACACGACCGCGGCCGCCGCCGCGAGCGTCGTGCCCCACATCGCGCTCGTGCGCGTGGCGCTGGCCGAGGTGGGACGGGGCGACGCGTCGCTGCGCACGGCGGCCATCAAGCGTTCCTTCATGCGGGCCGCGCGGGCGCTATCGACCGGCTCCTCGGCGGAGAGACCGACGAGATTCGCGGTAGCGCGCAGTTCGTCGTATTCGCGGCGTGCGTCGGGATCCGTGAGGATCAGCGCGGAGACGAAGCCCTGCTCGCTGCTCGGCAGCACGCCCAGGGCGTAGGCCGCGACCAGATCCAGGAGCGCCTCGCGATCGGTCGATTCGCTCATCGCGACACCGCCTCGGTCAGCGCTTCGCGCATGCGCCGCAGTCCGGTGCGGATGCGTGTCTTGATCGTGCCGAGCGGAATCCCGGTGCGCTGCGCGATCTCCTCGTGGGTGATCCCCGCAAAAAATCCCATTTCGATGGGCGTGCGCTGCTCGTCGTTGAGTACCGAGAGAGCGCCGCGCACGCGTTGCGCGTCGATGCGGGCGAAGACGGTCGCGTCGGTGGAGGCCTCGGCCGGCAGATCGACCGGGATCTCGCCCGTAGCACGGTTGGCCCGGCTACGAACCGCGTCCAAGGTGCGATTGCGCGTCACGCGGCTGAGCCAGGCGGCAAAGTTGCCCTCGCGAAACGCCTCGGGCGCACTCCAAAGCTTGAGAAAAATCGACTGGGTGACGTCCTCAGCCAAGGCGGCATCGCTCGCGATCCGTAGCGCGATGCCGAACACCAGGCGATGATAGCCGTCGTAGAGCTGCTCGAACGCGTCGACATCTCGTGCGCGCACTCGCTCCATCAGGCGTGCACCGTCTTCCACTCCGACACCGTTCGTGCGCTCATTCTCGGAACCCCGGTAACGAAACGCCCGGCTCGGCACCGTGGATGGGCCTCGGTCTGAAAACGGACAAAAGGGCGTTCGCCCGAAGCCGAGAGTGTGACGGGCATTGCCGGAACCACCGCCATCCTGGTCGGGATTCTCGGGGTCGCCATGCTGGTCGCCCTCGTGGCCGAGCGCCTGCGCGTGCCCAGCGCCGTGGCCCTGGTCGCTTTCGGGGCGGGCACGGCCGCGATCCATCCGGTGGCGTTGCCGTTCCACTTTGGGGATGCGCTCCTGTTCATCTTTCTGCCGCCCCTGATTTTCGAGGCGGCGTGGAGCATCGACCCGGCCTCGCTGCGCCGGGCAGCCGTGCGCATCGCGTTGCTGGCCCTCCCGGGGGTGGTGCTCGTCGCCGGGTCGATCGGCTTTGGGATCGCGCTCACCGGCCAACTGCCGCTCGCATCCGCAATCGTGCTCGGCGCGATCGTCTCGGCCACGGACCCGGTCGCCGTCATCGCGATCTTCCGGCGGCTCCACGTGCCGGTCGACCTGCTGACGATCGTTGAGGGCGAGTCGATCGCGAACGACGGCGTGGCGATCGCGCTGTACGCGCTGGCGCTGGCCTTTGCATCGGGTAGCGTTGCGCACTCGTTGCCCGTCGAATGCGTGCGCGCCGTACTGGCGATTGCCGGCGGCATTGCGATCGGTATCGCGTGCGCCTTCATCGTCGCCTTCATCATGGGCCGCACGCGGTCGGGGCCGCTCGAAATCACCGCTACCGTCGTGCTGGCCTTTCTCGCCTACCTGAGCGCCGACGCATTGCATTGTTCGGGCGTGTTCGCTACCGCCGCCGCCGGCATCGCACTGCGCGCGTTCGCGCGCATCGCGCCCGTCACGGATCATACCGACGATGTCGATACGTTTTGGAGCACCATTGCGTTCATCGTCAACGCGATGGTGTTCCTCGCGACCGGTCTCGTGTTGCAAGTCGGGCGGATCGGCAATCATCCGCTCCTCGTGCTGGTTGCTATCATCGCCGTCGTTGCGTCACGCGTGATCCTGGCCGGCCTCGTTATCCGTCCGATGACATGGCGCGTGACGGTGGTGTTCGCGGGCATCCGCGGTGGGCTCTCGCTCGCACTCGCACTCGCCTTGCCTGCGGCGCTACCGTATCGCGACGAGATCGTCGACGCCGTGTTCGCGGTCGTGCTGTTTACCCTGATCGTACAAGGGATTGCGCTCGAGCCGCTGTTGGAGCGGCTCGGATTTCACAACGGTAGCGGCGGCCCGTCGTTGTCTTCGTAGGTTGCGCGCGGCGCCGGCGGATCGGGCATGATCGGGGCTTCGTCTTGGCCGAATGACGACGGCATGCGCAGCTCCGGGAGATCGAACCCGAATCCGGCGTCGTCGGTGGGACGCGGACGGCGCCGGGTCTTGAGCGGCGGCGGCGGTCCGCTCGGCGCGGGCGGCGGCGAAATGGCCGTTTGCGTGCCCGGCGCGGTTTGCTGCGCGGAGGTCGGCGGCGCGCCGCTCATCTTCGCCGGTTCTTCGAACGGCACGACCTCTTGGGGTTCGAGGAAGTCGTCGAGATGATGGTCGTCGATCACGGTGTTTGCGAACGCGTCGGCTTTCGGCAGCATGAGGCTGTCGTTGCGTTTGCGGCCGCGGACGATCGACGCATCGAGCAGCGCCCGCACACCGTTGAGCGGGATGCCGGAGACCGGAACGAGGTTGTAGAGATCTTGGATCGGCTCGACCGTCGTGTGCGAGGCGACGATGTACGCGTTGAGATCAAACGTCGCGGCCTGCAGGCGGTGCGCGAGCGTGACGTCGGGGCCGACGATCGTGTACTCGCGCCGGTTTGCGAAGCCCGCATCGCCCGCGATGACCATGCCGCTATTCACGCCGACGCCGACCCGCAAGGCCCGGCGGCCTTGTTGCGCCCACTTCTGCTGCATCACGTTGACCAGCCGCACGATGTTGATCGCGGCCCGCAGGGCGTGGTCTTCCTGCTGGCGGTCTTCGAGCGGCACGCCGAAGATGCCGACGACGCCGTCCTCGAGGAAGCGATGGAGCACGCCGTGCTGCCGTTCGATCGAGGAACCGGCCATGGCGTAGAACTCATTGAGGTAACGCAGGGTCTGTTCGGGAGTGAGGTCTTCCATGAAGTGCGAAAAGTTCCAGATGCGGCATACTAAGATCGTCGCCCGCAGGTCGCGGCCGGTGAAAATGCGCTCGTCCTTGCGGCTGAGCAGTTCCTCGACGATGGAGGGCGGCACGTACCGCGAAAAGGTCGAGCGGACACGCCGAACTTCGGCCTGTTCCGTGCGCCAGCGGCGCACGAGGACCACACAGACGACGAGTGCGGCGAGAAACGCCACGCTTATCAAGGCGACCGCCATTATGACCTCCTTCGACCTCCGCACCGTAAAACCGCCGCAATGAGCGAGGATATGGCGTCCCAGCCCGCGCTCGTCCCCGGCTACGCCGGCCACGGCGACGCAGCGGCGCGCCGCCGGAGCGATCAGCTCGTGCGGGCCTGGGTGGGTGAACTACTCGTCGATCTCCAGGACCGCCTGGGCGTCGAGGAGGTCCGCGAGCGGGTCGACGCCCTGCTCATGCGCTGCGAATTTGCGGACCAGCACGTCGTCCACGCGATCGAGGACGACCGCTTCGGGCAGGACGACTTCGCGGTGGCGATCGAGGACTACGACCGCAGGCTGGTCGAGGCCGCGGGCGCGTGCCCCACGGTGGCGGCCGCAGGTCTCACGGTTCTGCTCGAGGCGATCGAGCGCGCGTTCGTTGCGCGGGCGGCCGGGATCGAAGCGCGGCTAAAAGGGTAGGTGGATCGCTCCGCGCGCTTTTTGGATCAGCGTGTTCTGAACTTGCTGCACGTTGGTCGGTATCCCGAGTTCCGCGAACTCGTTGATCGCCGCCTGAGTGAGCTTGTTGACCTGTGACTGGATGATACCGTTGATGAGGTTCGCGACGAGCGACTGACCGGCGAGGACGTGGATCGACGTCCCGGCCTTGTCGCCTGCGGTGAAGGTGACTTGAACGCCGTCCGGCAGGCTCGAGTTGTAGACGTTGACCGTGAGATTATTCTGATCGACCGAAATGTCGCCCTCGGTTCCGCGCACGGCGATCTGCGTCGTCGGCGTCTGGAACGTATAGTTGGCCTTGCCGCCCTCCGGGTGCGCGACGTTAAAGCGCGTTTTCCCTTGATATAGGATGAATTTTGCGTTCGCGATATCGGTTTGGTTGAAGAACGCGAGTTGGACGCGCGTCGTGGCGCCGAGCGTGACGAGCGACGAATCGGGCAATGCCACTTGCGCGAGCGAATCGGTTTGCGTGATCGCGTAGTCGTCGTCGCTCAGCAGCTGTTTCACTTTCGGAACGATCGTGTGCGGCGTGCCGTTGCGTTCGTAGGAGACGCCGCCCTTCATGTTCGTGAGCACCTTATCGTCGTCGGCGCGGACGGTCAGCGGCAGGATCGCCAGCGTCAACGCGAGCGCCGTTGCCGCCGCGGTGCGGACGGTAGGCGCGTTCAAACTGCGGGCGATGATGGCGCCGCACACGAGCGCGAGGATCGCGAAGCCCGTTCCCGGCAGCGGCTCGGCGAGCACGAAGTCGCCGATCGCGAAGAGCGTCCCGAACACGAGTCCGAGGCCCGCCAACCAGTCGACGAGCGCGAGCCCAAGCGAGTCGCCCGGCGGCGCCGGTGCGGCGAGGCTCGCAATGCGTTTCCAGCCGAAATCGTCGGGCCGCACGCGTTCGAAGAAACGGATCAAGGTGGCCTCGGTTTCTGGCTGGGTGGCAAATGTGACGGCGATCCAGCCCACGGTGGTGATCGCGACGGTGATCAGGAGCCGCTTCGCCGTGGCGTTGGGATCGTCACCTGCCACGACGTGAAAAGCGTAGAGCGCGCTGCCGGCCACCGCCGAAATCGCGAGGGCCGAGATCTCGCTCCAGGCGTTGATCCGCCACCAGTACCAGCGCAGGATCATCACCAGGCCGACCCCGGCGGTCATCGTGAGCATGTACTTCCAGGCATCGCCGACCGAGTGCATCAGCGGGGTGACCGCGGCAGCCAGGACGAGCACCACGCCGGTCATCACGCGCGAGATCGCGACGTAGTGCTTTTCGGTGGCATGGGGGCGAATGAAGCGGCGGTAGAGGTCGTTAGTGAGGTACGACGCGCCGAGATTGAGCTGCGTGCCGATCGTCGACATGTATGCGGCCGCGAACCCGGCGAGCATCAGGCCGCGCAGCGACGGCGGGAGATAATCGACGAGCGTCTGCACGTAGCCGAGTTCGGGGTCGGGCTTGCCGTCCTGGCCGATCACGCCGTGCGGGTAGAGCACGAGCGCGCACAACGCGACGAGGATCCAGGGCCACGGCCGCAGCGCGTAGTGCGCGACGTTGAAGAAGAGCGTGGCCAGCACCGCATTCTTCTCATCCTTGGATGCAAAGATGCGTTGCGCGATGTAGCTGCCGCCGCCGGGTTCGGCGCCCGGATACGATGACGCCTACCACGAGACGCCGACGAAGACGAGGAACGTCGTCAGCGGCATCCAGCTCGCATCGCCGGTCGGAAAGAACGAGAGCAGCGATCCGCCGCCGGAGGCGTGATGCGCGACGTCCAGGACGGCGAGCTTGGTTTTGAGCGGACCGATGCCGCCGACGGCAACGACGGCGGCGATCGCGAGTACGATCGCCATCGACATTTTCACGATGAACTGCAGCATGTCGGTCACCAGTACCGACCACAGGCCGCCGATCGTCACGTACACCGCCGTCAGCACGAGACACACGTAGAGCGCGAGCGTCGTCGGCACGTGCAGTGTCAGTGAGAGTACTTTGACCATCGCGAGGTTCACCCAACCCATGATGATCGTGTTGACGAGCACGCCTTGATACACGGCGCGCACGCCGCGCAGCCACGTCGCGGCCTTGCCGCCGTACCGTAACTCGATGAACTCGACGTCGGTGAGCACGCCCGACCGGCGCCATAACGCGGCGAAGAAGAAGACGGTCAGCAGGCCGCTCGCGGCCATGTTCCACCAGAGCCAGTTGCCCGCGATGCCGTTGGCGGCGACGAAGCCGGTCACCGCGAGCGGCGTGTCGACCGCGAAGGTCGTCGCGACCATCGACGTGCCGGTGAGCCACCACGGCGCCTTGCGACCGGAGAGAAAGAACTCCCCGACGTCCTTCGTGCGGCTCGCATAGTAGATGCCGATCCCGAGGTTGAGCGCGAAAAACGCGGCGATCACGAAGATGTCGAGACCGGTAAGGTGCATGAGCTAGCGTTGTGGATAAACGGCGAGCGATTCCTTCGCGCGCCGAGGTTCGGCCCCGTCGCGGCGGGAAGCCGCAGACCGTGCGCCGGTTTCTCCTCGCGACCATCCTCGTCGTCGCTGCCACGCGCGCCGGCAACGCGAGTCCGGCGCTCGTACCCGCGCCGGTACACCGGGCGGCCCTCGACTGCAGCGGTGCGCTCTCGCTCGCACGTCCGTTGGTCTTCCCGCCGAGCGTCGATCGCGGCGGCTTCGCGGTCGTTCGCGATCGCTGGACCCGGCTCGGCATTCCGGCGCCCGTTGCCGGCGCCGGCGACGGGCCGCCGCAGGTGACGTTTGCCGCGTTGCGAGGCGGAGCGCCCGGTGCGTATACGCTGCGCACCGGTACCACGGGCGTGCGCATCGCGGCCGTTGACGGCGAAGCGGCCTTCGACGCGCTCGCGACCTTGGCGCAACTGCCCGAGCGCGCTGCGCGCGGGTGGCACATCGCATGCGCCGCGATCGACGATCGTCCGGCGCTGCGCTGGCGGATCGTCTCCGACGACATCTCGCGCGGACCGTTCCCGACGATGACGTACTTCAAGACGCGCATCCGCACGCTCGCGGCACTCAAGATCAACGGTTACTCCCCGTACATGGAGGCGGTGTTCGCCGATCCGGACCATCCGTTCGTCGCGTTCCCCGAACGGCTCACGGCGGGCGAATTGCACGAGCTGGCCGTCTACGCGCGGACGTTTCACGTCGCGTTGATCCCCGAGCAGCAAACGTTCGCGCACATGCACGAAGCGTTGAAATGGGAAGCGCTCGCGGGCCTCGCCGAGCTGCCGCACGGCTATCTGCTCGCCGAATCCGATCCCGCGACGTACGCGTACCTCGAACCGCTGTTGCGCGCCGAAGTCGCCGCCGCCGGCGCCACGCCGTTCTTTCACGTCGGCGCCGACGAGCCGCTCGATCTCGGTCGCGGCCGCACGCCGCGCACGGCGCAGGTGTTCGCCGCGCACGTCAACCGCGTCGGAGCGATCGTGAGCGCGCACGGGGCGCGGCCGATGATCTGGGACGATGCGATCCAGGCCGATCCCACGATTCTCGGTCTGCTTTCGAAGCGGACCGTCATCGTAACGTTTCACTACGGCGCCGAACCATCGTTTGCAAAGTACATCGCGACGGTCGATCGCGCGGGGTTCGATCAGCTGGTCTCGCCGGGCGCGAATAACTGGAACGAGATCTACGCCGACCTCGATGCGGCCTACGCTAACGAAGCGCGCTTTCTCGCCGCTGCCAAGGCGGCGCACAGCGCGCACGTCCTCGGCATGTTCGAGACGGTGTGGCACGACGACGGTGAGTCGCTCTACGAAGCGACGTGGGCGCCGCTGGCGTTCGCTGCTGCTTCGGCATGGCAAGCCGCGCCGGTCGATCGCGCGACCTGGCATCGCACCTTCGCGCAGATGTTCTTCGGCAACGACGCCCCGGGCTTCGCTGCCGACCTCGACAACCTCGCGGCGATTCGCACGGCACTGCAAATGAAACCCGAGACCGACCCGCCGGACTACCTGTTTTGGTCCGACCCGTTCGATCCGCGCATCCTGGCACGCATGCAAGCCCTCGATCTCGCCGGGATCCGGCTGCGGGCCGAGCGCATCCTCGATCACCTCGCGCGCGTGCGGCCGGCGCTCGATGCGCCCGCCGCCGCGGTGATGCGTCTTGCGGCGTTGCGTTACGACACGCTCGCGCGGCGCTATCAGATCGGCAAGGAGGCGCGCGACTATTATGACGACGCGCGCGCGCACGTCGCGACGCACGACGACGGCATCGTCTACCGCGGCCTGAACGTCGCGAAGTATTTGTGCTGGGAGTTGCGCGACGAGATGACCGCCCTCGCCCCGCTCTACGCCGCCGCCTGGAACTACGAGAGCCGTCCGGCCGGCCGCGACCGCGTGCTGGTGCGCTATACCGCCGCCGCGGAACGCGCGATCGCGCAAGCCGACCGCTTGTATGCCGCCGCGCGCGAGGACTATCTGCGCGGTGGAACGCTCCCGTCGTTCGACGACGCGCTCGGACCCACACGATGAGCGGGATCGCGATCGTCGCGGTGTTCTTGCTCTTGGCCGGCCTGATGGTCGCGCGCAAGCTGCCGGCGCTGCTGGCGGTACCGCTGATGGCGATCGCGATGGCGGCGCTCGCGGGTAACGCGCCCGCGGCTATTGCCGACGTCATCGCTCGCGGCGCGGTGCAGCTCGCGCCGGTGTACGCAACCGTAATCTTCGGCGCGCTGCTCAGTCGCGTGGTCCTCGCGACCGGCATCGCCGAGACGATCGTCACCTACGCGGCTGAATTCGGCGGCGACCGGCCCCTCGTGCTCGCGCTGATTCTGTGCGCGGCCGTCGCGCTGCTCTTCACGTCGGTCACCGGCCTCGGTGCGATCATTATGATCGGCACGATCGTGTTGCCGGTGATGATGACCGTCGGCGTGCCGCGCGTGACCGCCGCGACGCTCTTTCTGCTTGCGTTCGGCCTCGGCTACATCCTCAACATCGCCCAGTGGAAGTTCTATCGCGACGTTTTCGGCGTCGATCAATCGCAGGTGCAGAGTTACATCTACGTGCTCTTCGCGATCGATGCGCTGGTACTGATCATCTTCGCGGTCGTGCGCGGGCGTACGACGCGCGATTACGCAACGTTTGCGCTTCCCGGCGCGCCGCCGCGCAAGCGGGCTGGGCCGTGGGCGCTTCTGACGCCGATTCTGCCGCTCGTGCTCTTCGCCGGGCTGCACGTCGACGCGCTGGTTGCGTTCTTGATCGCGGCGCTCTACGGCGTCCTCGTCACGCGACCGCGGGAGATCGCCGCGACGCTGAGCGCGGCGTTTATCCGCGGCGTCGAAGACGTCGCGCCGGCGGTGATCCTGATGATGGGCATTGGAATGTTGCTCGTCGCGGCGAGGACGCAGGCCGTCCAACTGGCGGTGACGCCGGTCATCGCCGCGCTCGCGCCGCGCACGCCGCTCGCGTACGTCGTCGTCTTCGGATTGCTCAGCCCGCTCGCGCTCTACCGCGGACCGCTCAATCCCCTCGGCGTCGGTATCGGCGTGTACAGCGTCTTGGCGACCCTGCACGTTCTACCGCCGGTAGCGCTCGTGGCCGCCGTCATGGCCGTCGTACAAGTACAGAACGTCTGCGATCCGACCAACACGCAAAACGTGTGGGTGGCGAACTTCACGGGCGTCGCGGTCGAACGCATCACGCGTCTCGTGCTGCCGTATCAAGTCGGCGTCGCGACGCTCGCCGTGGCGTGCGTCGTCGTGTTCGGTCGAGCGCTCTTCGGTAGCGCTCCGTTCGCAGCGGCGGTGGCCGCGGCGGCCGGCCTGCCGATCGGCGCTCCGATTGCGAGCAACGGCGTCCTGGCGGTCGTCGCGGGATCGCCCGCGGCAGAGCCGGCCGCACATGAGGTCGCGACGGCGATCGGGCGCGGCTGGAAGCCGTTCCGTGCGCTGCGCGAGCCCGCCGTCGATACCGAGCGCGACTGCGCGTCCGCACCGTATGCGAGCATCGTGCGCGTTTCGGTGGAGTCCGACGGCGCGCTCAACGATGTCGGCGTGCAGTTGTTCGACTGCGCGGGGTGGAGCGTCGATCAGTGGCACGCGCAAGGCGGCGACGTGCGCGCCGATGCGCTCGGCGATCTCGACCGCGTACGCGTCTGGATGCACGAGCATCCCGAGCTCGCGCGGAACGTGTTCGGGCGCGGCATCGCGTTCGATCCGTCCGCTCCGCAGCCGACGTACTTCTTCACGCTTTTCAAAACGAACGACGGCATCATGCACGCCCTCGTGCGGACGGGCGGCCCGGCCTGGAGCGCCGGATTACGCACGGGCGATATCGTCGACCGGGTCGACGGCAAATTCTGGTGGGAATACGGCACCTACCAGACGCAATTGCGCGCGTACGACGGCAAGCCGCACACCTTCGACGTCACGCGCGGCAACCAGCACGACATCCACGTCGCGCTAGGCGAACCCTACGACGGCTGAAAGCCGTGCGGGTCGCTTATGCGGCGACGTTGACGAAGACGGTCGGAATTTCGGGCGCAGTGACCGGCAGCGTCGGCGGGGGCGCCGCGCCGGCTCCGGCAAACGTCTGGACTTGTAACTGGCCCTCGATCTTCGATATGTCGGGCTGCAATTGCGCGACGGCGGCCGGATCGTCGGCAGCGCGCGCGGCAGCGATGCGCTCGTCGAGTTGCTGCAGGTGGACCTGATCCGCAGCTTGCTGAGCAGCCAGCGCGCTTGACGCTTGTGCTGCGGCCTCGGCGGCCGATGCTTCCTGCGCTTCGGCTTGAATGACGATCGGATTCGTGGGCGGCGAACCCAGTAGCCCTTGCGCGAGGTTGGCGGGCGGCGCGGCGCCAGCGGGCTGCGGATTGCTGTTGGTCACGTTCGCGGCGGTTTGCGCCGGTGCCGGCCCGCGTGGCGCCGCGGCGCCGGGCGCCGTCGTGCTTGCGGGTGAGGGGTTCTGGGCGGTCGCCGTCACGGTCTTCGTCGCGTTTCCCGCGGCTTGCGGCGGAACCGCCGTATACGGGTTGGGCGGCTGAGCGTCAGCGGTCACCGCGGTCGTAGCCGGCGTCGTAGTAGTGGGCGCAGCGGGTGCAGCGGGTGCAGCGGGTGGAGCGGTCGTTGTGGGCGTGACGGTCACCGCAGCGGGACCGTTTGTTGCGGCCGCCCGGGCGTTCGAGAGCGCAACGTCAGCCGGGGCCAAGCCGCCGGCCGGCGTCGAGAGGATCGAGAGCCGGCCGTTTACGACCCCGAGCGTGCCGAAGTCCGTACCGTTGGTGCCGAAGCCGGCGTACGAACTGGGAAAAGCCGTGAAGCTCGGAGCTTGGGTGGCGGGCGCCGGCGTGGGGGCAGGCGCAACCGGACTCGGCGCAGCGAGAGCAACGCCGGGTGGCGCGGTCGTGGTGATCGGGCCGCTGAGCGGCGCGATGCCTGACATGTCCCTATCATACCCACAGCGAGCGCTTCATTGAACCCATGCGCGACTTTTTTTAAGAAATATGTTGACAGCGCACTCCCTTGGGCCTATTGTACTAATACAACAGTACAACAGTACGTTGGTTGAACCGAGGAGAACTGCGATGACCCAACCGAGCCGTCCCATCCACGCGATCGTCCCCGCGCTGCCGGAAAGCGACCGCCGCCCGACCCTGATTCGTCCCGCCGGCGACCGCGGCACCATCTTCGGCGGCTGGGGTCCGAAACTCTAACCTTGCCTGCCATCTTCACGGTCGACCCGCGCAGCGGGGTGCCGCTCTACCTGCAGTTGATCGAACAGATCAAGCGCGCCATCGCGCTGGGCACGGTCGCGCCGGGCGAGCAGCTGCCGACGGTGAAGGCGCTGGCGCTCGAACTGACGGTGAATCCCAATACCGTAGCGCGCGTCTATCGCGAACTCGAACGCGACGGCGTGATCGACACGAGTCCCGGCCGTGGATCGTTCGTGCGCACCGACGGTGCCGGCATCGAAGCGCGGCGCGCCGTCGCCGACGTCGCTCGCGCCGCATTCGAAGGCGCGGTGCGCGAAGCGAAGTCGCTCGGACTCTCGCGCGAAGAAACGCAAGAACTGATGGCACGCACGATCGCGCGCTGGTATGAAACGGAGAACGACCGATGACCGCCCCGCCGATTTCCCTCAAAGGACTGACGAAGCGCTACGGAAGCTTCACCGCCGTCGACGACGTCTCGCTCGACGTGGCGGAAGGTTCGATCTGCGGCCTGCTCGGGCCCAACGGCGCCGGCAAGACGACGACGTTCAAGTGTTTGCTCGGCTTCGCGAAACCCTCGTCCGGATCGATCGCGATCGAAGGCGCGCCGGTCACGCCGGCGACGTTCGAATCGCTGGCCTACGTGCCCGAACGCGCGGTGCTCTACGACAACCTCACAATCGCCGATCACCTGACCATCTGCCGCCGCTCCTACAAGAACTACGACGATGCACGAGCGCGCGAACTGCTCGCGCTGTTCGATCTCGATCCGCGCAAATACACGCAAAAACTCTCCAAGGGAATGCGCACGGCCGTCGCTCTGACGCTGGCGTTTTCGATGCGGCCGCGCGTCTTGATCCTCGATGAGCCATCGAGCGGACTCGATCCGGTGCACCAACGCAACGTGCTCGATCTGATGATCGACGCAGCGGCGAACGGCGCAAGCGTGCTCTTCTCCTCGCACCAAGTCGGTCAGGTCGAACGGGCCGCCGACTCCGTGGCGATCATGAAGAAGGGCAAACTGATCGTCAACAGCGTTATCGACGATTTGAAGACGGGTGAGAAGATCATCGAAGCCGTGTTCACCGGATCGATCCCCGACCTCAACGGCCTCGCCGATGATCCGAACGTCCTGCGCATCGAGCAAGTCGGTTCGACCCTGCGCGCGGTCACGCGCGAGGAGAGCGACGCGATCGCACAACGCATCTTCGCCCTGCATCCCAAGAGCATTCGCACCATCGACCTCAACCTCGAGGAGATCTTCATGAACGCGGTAAGCGGGGACCAAGTTTAATGGTCTACGTCGAATATCTTCGCGTCTTGCGCACGCTAAAATGGCACGTCGGTATTCTCGTGGCCGCCACGTTACTGCTCCTGTACTTTGGCCATAGCACCACGGTTGACGTCAACGGGCACTCGGCTCTCGTGCCCGGCATGCCGGTGCCGCTCGGGGCCCTGGCTTCGATCGGGATGTTTTTTGCCGCGATTTATGCATCGTCGGTCGGTACGTCGCTCAACCGCGAGAACACGATGCGTGATATTTCGTGGACGAAACCGATCCCGCGCAGTCTCGTCGCGTTGCAGTACATTCTCACCGACGTCGCCGCCGTCGTGCTCGTGTTCGTTCTCACGATGCTGGTGGTACTCATCGCGCTGCTACGGCTGCAGTTCATGCCGGTTTTCGACGCGACGCTGGTTCCCCTACTCGTACTCGGGATCGGCGTGAGCGTGATGTGGTACGCGCTCGTCCAAGTGCTGACGTTCTGGTTCCCACCCGGCGCGCGCTCCGGAGGGGGCATCTTGTGGCCGGTCGCGTTCGTCCTATTGGGGCTGACTAGCGTGCCCGGCCCCACCGGGCTCGTCGCGCGGGTATTCGACGTGATCAATCCCCTCGCGTACATGAGCGGCGTCACGTTCAATTCCAACGGAGCGCATCAAAATGCGGTCTGGCAACTGCCGGTTGAAGAGCGCGCCCTCATCGTCTGGCTCTTCGCCGCGCTGTTCTGCGCGATCGTCATAGCGCTCTGGCCACGGAAGGAGGCATAAACGATGGAATGGATCGGCACCGGTTTCGTGCTCACCATCGGCGGCGTGCGGTTGCGCGTGCGAATCGCGCTCGAGGACACGCCCCACGATTGCGCGAGCCACGGGAAGGCCCCGGCGTTCGCTCGCGAAGAGCGCGAACATGACCGCCCCGCCCGACGCTCGTATCGCCTTCATCCGCGCTAACCACGAACGGTATCTGAACGAACTCACGGCCTGGATCGCGTGCCCGTCGATCTCGGCCGATCCGGCTTACAGCGCCGACGTGCGCGCTTCGGCCGAAGCCGCGGCCGCCCGTATGCGAGCAGCCGGTCTCACGGGCGAAGTGCTCGAGACCGCGGGGCATCCGGTCGCATACGGCGAGTGGCTCGGCGCACCGGGCGCGCCGACGATCCTCATCTACGGTCACCACGACGTGCAGCCGGCCGATCCCCTCGCCTTGTGGACGTCACCCCCGTTTGAAGCGCAGGTGCGCGAGGGCAAGTTGTACGGTCGCGGTTCGGTCGACGACAAGGGTCAGGTGCTGATGCACCTCGCGGCGATCGAAGCGCACCTGCGCGTGAACGGCACGCTGCCCCTCAATGTGAAGGTCGTCGTGGAAGGCGAAGAAGAGATCGGCTCGCCGAACTTCGAGGCGTTCCTGGCGCGCGAGCACGAGCGGTTGACGTGCGATGTGGTCGTCGTCTCCGATACCGCGGTGTTCGCCGAAGACGTACCGTCGCTGACGGTCTCGCTGCGCGGGCTCGTCCATTGGGAACTCACCGTCCACGGACCGGCAAGCGATCTGCACTCCGGCTACTATGGCGGCGCCGTGCGCAACCCGCTCGAAGCGCTCGCGCAAATGCTGGCAACGCTCAAGGACCGGGCCGGACGCGTTGCCGTGGCCGGCTTCTACGACGGCGTGCGCAAACTGACGGCGGCCGAGCGTGCGGACTACGAGCGGCTGCCGTTCGACGAAGCGCGTGAAGCGCAGGCGCTCGGGGTGCCCGAACTCGCCGGCGAGTTCGGCTTCGCGCCGCTCGAACGCATGTGGCGCCGGCCGACGCTCGAGATCAACGGCATGTACGGCGGCTATCAGGGGCCGGGCGGAAAGACGATCGTGCCGTCGTTCGCGCGCGCGAAGATTTCGGCGCGCCTGGTCCCCGCGCAGGATCCCGAGCACGTGAAGGGTGCCGTGACCGAGCACCTGCGGCGCGTTGCGCCGCCCGGCGTGCGGGTCGAGATCGAGGCGCACGGCGACGTGCGCGCGGTCGAGACGTCGCGCGATCATCCGGCCGTAGCGGCCGCGGCGCGCGCGATGGAACGCGGCTTCGGCAAGCCACCCGTCTTCATCGGCACCGGTGGTACGATCGGGCCGGTCTCATCCTTCGACCGCATCCTCGGGTTGCCGCAAGTGCTGATCGGCGTCGGACTGCCTGACGATGCCATCCACGCGCCGAACGAGAAGTTCGACCTCGGGCAATTCTACGGAGGGATCGAAACGATGACGTACCTCTACGACGAACTCGCGGCCGCGCTGCCGCATGTGGGAGCCGGGCGTTGAGTTTCACGGACCGCTTCAGCGATCTTGCGGGCGCCTACGTGGCAGCGCGGCCGTCGTATCCGGTGGAGTCCGTCGATATTCTCATCGACGGACTGGGCGATCCGGCCGCGCTCGCGGTCGCCGATCTCGGCGCCGGCACGGGCATCTCATCGCGCGTGATCGCCGCGCGCGGACCACTGGTCTACGCGATCGAACCGAACGCGAAGATGCGCGACGCCGCGGCGCCCGACGACCGCGTGAAGTGGGTCGACGGCACCGCCGAAGCGTCCACCTTGCCGGACTCCTCGGTCGACGTCGTCGCCGCGTTTCAGGCCTGGCACTGGGTGGATCATCCGGCCGGGGTCGCCGAGGCGCGCCGCATTTTGCGCCCCGGCGGACGCCTCGCCGCGATCTACAACGAGCGCGATGAAAGCGATCCGTTTACCAACGGCTACGGAACCGCCATCATGAAGTATGCGATCGACGCGACCGAAGAGCGCCGCGCGAACGCGCTGGCCGCCTTTGCGCGGATCGACCCCGGCCGTACGCAGCGCTTCGAATACGGCAACGTCCATCAGCTCGATCGTGCCGGCGTGCACCAACGTGCCGACAGCTCGTCGTACCTTCCCAAGCAAAACGATGCCGCGCGCGCGATGCACGCCGAACTCGACGCGCTGTACGATGTCTTCCAAAAGGACGGCGTCGTGAACATGCATCTGCTCACGCTGGTGGTGCGCGTCGACGCCTAAGGTTCGCATCGGGATCGACGTCGGCGGCACGTTCACCGACGTCGTCGCGGTCGACGCCTCGACGCGCGAGATGGTGGCCTCCGTCAAGGTGCCGACCACCCACGATCATCCCGACGGCGTGGCCGCCGGAATCGTCGCGGGCCTCGAACGTTTGATGCGCGAGCATGCCATCGATCCGCAAGGGGTGACGTTCATCGCGCACTCGACGACGCAGGCGACGAACGCACTGCTCGAAGGCGATGTCGCGCACGTCGGCGTCGTGCGTTTCGGTTCGGCCTTCGCACGCGCCGCGATGCGTTTCGAGCCGATCCCGCTGGCGGCCGGCGTCGCGCTCGCGGCAACGTACCTCGATGCCGAAGGCAGCGCGAGTGATGCCTGGTTCGAGCGGGTGCGCGCGGCGGGGATCGACGCGCTCGTTGCGAGCGAGGCCTTTGCGGTCGATCGTCCGGCCCGCGAGACCACTTTCGTAGCCGCGGCGCGCGCGCGCGGCTTCGCCGCGACGTGCGGCAGTGAAGTATCGACGATGTACGGCTTGCGCGCGCGCACGCGCACGGCGGCACTCAACGCGGCGATCCTCCCACGCATGCTGCGCACGGCGCGCATGACGCGGCGCGCCGTCGACGATGCACGGATCCCGGCGCCGCTGATGATCATGCGCTCGGACGGCGGCGTGATGGACGTGACGGAAGTCGAGCGGCGGCCGATCCTCACGATGCTCTCGGGACCGGCCGCCGGGATCGCCGGCGCACTCTTCCACGAGAACGTCACCGACGGCATCTTCATCGAAGTCGGCGGGACGAGCGCCGATTGCTCGGTGATCCGGCGTGGCCGTCCGCAGCTGCGGCCGGCGCGAATCGGCGGCCATCGCACGCTCTTACGCACGCTCGACGTGCGCACGCTGGCCGTCGCCGGCGGCTCGCTGGCGAGCATCGCGCACGGTGCGGTGACCGCCGTGGGTCCGCGCTCGGCGCACATCGCCGGGTATCGCTACGCGTCGTTTTGCGACGTCGCGACGATCGCCGGCGCGCGCGTTGCGCTCGAGGACGGCGTTGCCGCGCTTGTAGACGAACGCGGGCGCATCGCGATCACGCCGACGTGCGCCGCGAACGCGCTCGGCCTCGTGCCGCCGGCGGCGTTCGCGCGCGGCGACGCCGAAGCCGCACGGCTGGCGTGCGCGCGTGCCGGCGAGGCGCTGGGTCTGGCCGGCGACGCGCTGGCGCGTGCGATCCTCGAGCGCGCCACCGCAACGCTGAAGGGTGCGATCGACGAACTGATCGCCGATTACGAACTCGAGCGCGCGACCGTCGTGCTGGTCGGCGGCGGCGGCGGCGCTGCGGCGCTGATCCCGTTCGCGGCGGAGGCGCTGGGCTTCGAGTATCGCATCGCGCGCAACGCCGAGGTCATCTCGCCGCTGGGCGTGGCACTCGCGCTCGTGCGCGACGTGGTCGAACGGACGATCGTCGACCCGGCGCCGGCCGATCTCGTGCGCATCCGGCGCGAAGCCATCGACGCCGCGATCCGCGCCGGCGCCGCACCTGAGGGCATCGAGGTCGTCATCGAAATCGACCGCTCGCACAATCTCGTGCGGGCGTCGGCGTCCGGCGCGACCGCGCTCGTCGAAGGCGCCGGCGACACGGCTGTTGCGAGCGAGCCCGAACGCCTGGTGGCTGCGGGGCGTGCGCTGCGCGCGGATGCCTCTCTGGTGCGCGTCGTTGCACGGACCGTAGCGTTCATTGCCGTTGAGGCGAATCGTTGCATTGCGATCGTCGACGAACGCGGCGTGGTCCGGCTGATCGCGCCGCGCGCCGTCGTCATCGCGACGAGCGCCGGCCGCTTGGAGGGTGCGATCGGCGCGGCGATCGAGGAGCACACGACCTACGGCGACGTCGGGCGCGCGCTCCCGGATCTGTGGCTGTTGGTCGGCGCGCGCATCGTGGAACTCACCGGCTTGACCAGCACGGAGGATGCGGTGGCTCTGGCCACAGACGACATCGCGGGTCTATCCGAGGATGTCTCCATCGCGATTGTCTCGGTCGCCAAGCGGGTCTGAGCGCGGCGACGCTGGGGGTAACGCGTGCGGATGGTGAACGGCAGCACCGCCCGGGCGTGGCTTCCGCCGTCCGTGCGACGCGTGATATTCAAATCGCTGATCAACGAGCGGACGATGAAGAGCCCGCGGCCGGAGTCGCTCATGATGTCCTTGGGCAGACGCGCGTTGTACGTAAAGCCGGGACCGCGATCGAGCGTGTGCAGGATCGGTACGTCACCACTGATGTCGAGCGCGAACGCAACCTCACTGCTGCAGTGGCGAACGACGTTGCCGAGCAGTTCGCTGAAGACGAGTTCGGTCAGGCCGGTATCGGCGTCGGTCGCGCCGCGATCGCGCAGTACGGCGACGATGTCGTTCCGCGCCGCCCGTGCGGCAGCTTGATCGCGGACCGCAAACATCCACCGCGCGTCGCGTTCGGAAGAACCCGCCGGACGCGTAACCGAGACCGCGGCGCAGTCGATGCGAATCGTCAGGATCGCAACGTCGTCGACCACTTCCTCGAGGACGTGATCGCTGATCGCCGCCGCCGGGTTCGCGGCGTTCCAAACCTCGAGGCTGCCTAAGGCCTCGCGCACGCTGTTTTCCCCGGCCTCGATATCGCGCGTGGCTTCGATCAGGCCGTCCGTATACAGCACGATCAACGATGAATCATCGAGGCAAATCGACCGCGGAGGTTCGGGTTCGCCGGTTTGGATCGCCCGCAGGCCCAGTGGAAGTCCGCTGCCGCTCAAGGCGATGATTTCGCCGGACGCCGTTCGCAGCAACGGCGGCGGATGGCCGGCGGAGGCATAGGTGAGGATGAGGGTGATGGGATCGAGGACGGCGACGAACGCCGTGACGATGCCGTCGGGCTGTTCCGAGCGCAGCGCCCGGTCGGCCGCATCGAGAATGTCGATCGGCTCGGCCAGAATTTGCGCCGCGCCGCGCATGGCCTGACGAACGGCGCCCATCGTCACCGCCGCCAACAGACCGCTCCCCATGACGTCGCCGATCGAGAGCACGATCCGTCCGTCGTCGAGGCGGAACGCGTCGTACCAGTCGCCCCCGACGAGCGCTTCGGCTTTTGCCGCGCGATAGATTGCCTTGAAGCGCATGCCCGGAATGGTAGGCATGCGGCTCGGGAGGGCCGCTTCCTGAAATGCCGCCGACGCGCGATGCTCGCGCTCGAGTTCCCGCTTGAGGAACTCGTGCTCCATGTTCGTGCGCGCAAGCTCGACGAGCGCATCGTCGCGCGCGACGTCGTCGCGCTCGATCGTGCGCTCGGCGAGCCGCTCTTTGAGCTCCGTATTCGTACGGGCTAACTCCACGTGCGCTTCGTCGTTGGTGCGCGCCAACTCCGTGAGCGCCTCGTCACGGGCGACGTCGTCGCGTTCGATCGTGCGTTCGGCCAGGCGTGCCTTGAGCTCGGCATTGGTGCGGGCGAGTTCGGCGATGGCTTCGTCGCGCGCGGCGTCATCGCGTTCGATCGTGCGTTCTGCGAGCCGTTGCTTGAGTTCTGCGTTCGTGCGGGCGAGTTCCGCGATCGCGTCGTCGCGGGCGACGTCGTCGCGTTCGATCGTGCGTTCGGCCAGGCGTGCCTTGAGCTCGGCATTCGTGCGGGCGAGTTCCGCGATCGCGTCGTCGCGCGCGACGTCGTCGCGTTCGACGGTGCGCTCCGCTAGCCGTTGGGCGAGAACCGCGTTCGTTCGCGCGAGTTCCGTGAGCGCTTCGTCGCGGGCGACGTCGTCGCGCTCGATCGTGCGCTCGGCCAGGCGTCTGGCGAGTTCCGCGTTGGTGCGGGCGAGCTCGGGGATCGCACGGCCGCGAGCGGCCAAATCGCGCCAAATGTATGCGACCACCACAACGATGCACACGCCGGCTCCAAGAGCCACGAAAACGCCGATCAATGGTGGGATCAGACCACGTCAGACCGTTCCATCACCTTTCGCTGTTCCCGCAATGCGTACGCTTGAATCATCGTGTACGGTATCCGGCATCGGCGCCCGGGAAGAAAAATGGAGCGAGCGCTCGCTAACCTTATTGCTTCGTCGCGATGTAGAGCCCACGGGAGAACAGGTCGGAGCGCTCGTTGCGCGGCTTGAGACCGGCCGCCTCGAACGCGCTGCGGTACTGCACGTCGCTGAAGAGTTCGAGCCGGTGCGTCTCGCTGAAACCGGAGACGCCGGTCGGCTCGCCGACGAGGTATTCATAACGGATCACGGCGGTCGCGCCGTAGCGTTCGTTCGTGCCGATACGCGCGATCTTGAGGCGCGGCTGATCGACGAACGACGCCTCGAGCGTGCCCTCGCGCCAGTCCTCGGGATGGAGCCACGGCTCGACGATCACGAGCCCGCCGCGACCGACCGCAGCCGCGAAGCGCGCGATCGTCGTGCCCAGCTCCGCTTCATCGGCCACGTAGCCGATCGAGCCGAAGAGGCACATCAGCGCGTCGTAGGGCGCGTCCACGGCCAGGTCTTGCATCCGCCCGACGCGCAACGGTACGCCCGGGAGCCGTTCCTTCGCAATGTCGATCATTGCCGCGTCCGCGTCTTCGCCCGCAACCTCAAAGTGCTTGTAGAGGAAGCGCAGGTGAGCGCCGGTCCCGCAAGCCACGTCGAGGACGCGCTTCGCGCCGGGATTCGCGACGCCGATTGCGGCGCGCAGCCAGGCCGCCTCGGCCGCGTAGTCCTTTCCGCGCGCATCGTAGATCGCTTCGTAGAACGCTTGCGATTTGGTAAACACCCGGCCGTCCTTCGGCTTTGGCGCCGGGCGTCCCGGCGGTGGAGCGGCGGCGTCCCGCGAAAGCGGCACCTATGGCGGATTTCGACGTGCTGGTCGTGGGCGGCGGAAATGCCGGCTGCGCGGCGGCGTTGGCTGCGGCTCGCACCGGTGCGCGCACGATGCTTGTGGAGCGCTACGGCTTTCTCGGCGGCACGGCGACGGCGGCGATGGTCGGACCGTGGATGACGTTTCACTCCGGGACCGATCGCATCGTCGGCGGGATCGCCCAAGAGATCGTCGAGCGGCTGATCGCACTGGGCGGGTCGCCCGGGCACATCCGCGATTCCTCCGACTACGTTCCGACGATCACGCCGTTCGATCCGGAAATTCACAAGGCGCTGCTGTTCGAACTGATGCGCGAGTCGAACGTGCACCTCTTGCTGCACGCACTCGTCGTCGACGCGGTGCGTGACGCGCGCGGTGCGGTGCGCGGCGCGACGTTCGCAACCGTCGGCGGACCGCGCACGATCCTCGCGCAGCGCACGATCGACGCGACCGCAGATGCGTTCGTGGCCGCGGCGGCAGGCTGCGCGCTGCAGCAGGGCGACGAGCGCGGCCGCGTGCAGCCGGCCAGCCTGATGTTTCGCCTCAGTCACGTCGACATGACCGCCGTCGCGGCGTACGTGCGCGAACGTCCGGATCAAATGCGCACCTCGCTAGGAGTGAACGAACGCACGGCCGATACGCTGACCGCCGTTGCGGGGCTGTACGAATTGTGGCACGGCGCGCAGGAGGACGGGGTCGAAGTTCCGCGCGAGCTCGTGTCGTTTTTCATCTCGCCATATCCGGATGAGGTAACGGTGAACATGACGCGCGTGGTCGACGTCGACCCGCTCGATCCCGACGATCTGACCCGGGCCGAGATCGAAGCGCGCGCACAGGCGATGCGGCTCGTCGCGTTCTTTCGCGAGCGCGTGCCCGGCTTTGCCCGCGCGCGCATCGCCGCCACCGCAACGCAGATCGGGGTGCGCGAATCGCGTCGCATCGTCGGCGCATACACGCTCACGCGCGACGATATTCTCGAGCGTCACCCGTTCGACGATGCCATCGCCCGCAGCGCGTATCCGATCGACATCCACAATCCCTCGGGCAGCGGAACGACGACGCATCGTTTGCCGCCGGGAACGTCGTATGAGATTCCCTACCGCTGCCTCGTGCCGCAAGTCATCGACGATCTGCTCGTCGCCGGCCGTTGCATCTCGACGACGCACGAAGCACTCGCGTCGACGCGGCTGACCCCGACCGTGATGACCCTCGGACAAGCGGCCGGAACCGCCGCCGTGCAATCGATTCGCCGCCATCAGCCGGCCTGCTCGCTGGATACGGAGGAATTGGTGACGACGTTGCGCGAAAATGGTGCGAAGCTTCCGCAAAAGGAACTCACTTCCGTGATGACCAAAAGCCCCTCCACACCATGAACATCGTCATTCTCGACGGCTATACTGCCAACCCGGGAGATTTATCCTGGGACGCGATTCACGCCCTGGGAGCCTGCACCGTTTATGATCGCACCCCTGCCGGCGAAATTCTGTCCCGCGCCCGGGAGGCCGAAATTCTGCTGACGAATAAAACGGTTCTCTCCGCCGAGGCGGTTGCCAGCCTGCCCAAGCTCCGGTACATCGGCGTGCTGGCCACGGGCTATAATGTCGTCGACGTCGCCGCCGCCCATGCCCGCGGC
>Ga0182015_10000915_pt1 | contig 41093 bp, 32 predicted proteins | sample 712P3MmetaG_FD_120478 | JGI IMG/M metagenome (GOLD analysis project Ga0182015, IMG submission 120478) | Permafrost microbial communities from Stordalen Mire, Sweden - 712P3M metaG | ecosystem: Environmental > Terrestrial > Soil > Wetlands > Permafrost | place: Sweden: Stordalen | collected...
CACCCGTCCCGCTCTCGGGATCCACACCAGCAATGGCCGCAGCCGCGTCGTCACAGTCCGTGCAAACAGCATCCAGTTCCTCTGTGCGGCAAGTCGCGGGCCAGCACAAAGTAGGATTGGTTCTCGCGTCGGTCATCCTGCTGGCGCTGGTAGCGGCGGCGGCTTTCGGAATCTATTCCTATATTTCACGCAAGAAATCCGCGAAGTTCGAAAGCTTCACAGTTACCCCCGTCACCGAGACAGGCAAAGCTTCGTTCGCGGCGGTATCGCCGGATGCGAACTACATCCTGAATGTGCAGCGCGAGAACGGCCAGCAAAGCCTGTGGCTGCGAAATGTCCCCACGAAGAGCAACACGCAGATCGTTCCCCCTTCCGACGACCGCTACTACAGCGTGAACTTTTCGCCGGACGGCAATTCAATTTATTTCACCAAGGATGAAACGACCGAAAAGAACGTATACAGCTTGTATCGCGCGCCCGTGCTGGGCGGCAGTCTGGAGCGCATTGTCCACGATATCGGCAGCAACGTCAGCTTCTCGCCCGACCGCGCTCACATCGTATTCATTCGCTATAAGCGCAACGAAGGCGAAGGCAATCTGATCGTCGCCAATGTGGACGGCTCAGGGGAGAAGCTGTTGTCGAAGCAGACCGTCCGATTGAGCGCCCCGGCGTGGTCCCCCGACGGGAAATCCATCGTGGCGGCTGAATATATTGGTGACCAATCCGCATTGTCCGCGCTGGATCTTTTCGATTCTTCGACGGGTGCGAAACAGACCTTTAAGAAATCCGACATGGTTCTGAGTTCTCCCGTCTGGCTGCCCGATCAAAGCGCCATCCTGGTGGTGGCAAGCGGGCGCGATTCGAATTTCAATCGCAGTCAGGTCGGCATTATTTCTTACCCGCAAGGCGTTTACCGGCCGATCACCAATGACACGAATTCCTATCCCAGCATCAGCCTCTCGGCCGACGGCAAAACCATTGCAACCGTGCAATCTCAATACGTCGGGACGCTGCAAACCGCAAGCTATGATGGTGCGGTTGCAGGTAAACCGACGACCATCAGCAGTCGTCCGCCAACGAACTGGTTTGGGTGGACGCCCGAGGACAAACTGCTGGTAGAGCAGGAAAGTGGCATTTTTCAAATGAACGCCGACGGGAGCAATCGCGCGCCGCTGCTTCACGATGATTTTCCTTCCTTCACGCCGATCTCCTGCGATCACGGGCGCTATGTCATCTTCGAATCCAACTCTCGCGGCGGCGGCAATGCGGAGAATATCTGGAGGACGGACGCAACCGGCGGAAACCTGAAACAGCTCACCACCGGCAGCGACGACGCGCCGGCCATGTGCTCGCCCGACGGAAAATGGCTGGTTTACGCCAGCTACGATTCAGGAAAATTCGTGGCAAAGAGAGTATCCGTGGACGGAGGCACGCCAACCCAACTTTCGGAGGCGTTGCTCACCTGTGGCTGCGTCAACGTATCGCCGGACGGAAAGGATCTCGCATTTCAGACCCAGCCCACCACCGGGGGCCCGGTGGTCATCAAGATTCTGGATTTTGAAACGCTGCAGCCGGTGAAAATAATCGAACGCGATCCGCGCGCGGGCGGCGAGATTCGCTACACCTCGGACGGGAAGACCATCGGCTACCCGATTCGGGAGCATGGCTTGTACGCCCTATGGGTATCGCCTGTGGACGGCTCACCCGGTCATCGCGTGACCGAGTTCGAAACGGATCGCATTGATGACTTTCACTGGAGCCTGGACGGCAAAACACTGGGCCTGCTTCGTACCCACTTCGATAGCGACGTTGTGCTCCTGCGCCAAACCACTTCTTCTCACTGAGCATTCTCCGATGGCACGGGCAGCATTGGGAATGACGAGAGTGGGCAGTCTCTCCGTTCGACGAGAAACGGCTACTGCCAGGCGCGCCCGTTCCTAGCGGGGAACGGACCCATGCGATGCTAATCGGATCATGCACCGCCACGGTCTCTCTTGCTCCGCCCCAGGGGCCTCCATTACCGAGGCTGTTACCGCACGCGTTCTCGAATTGCATCTTCAAGAACGATATTGTTTGTCTCCAACAGGCTGCCCAGCGCGCGTTGCAATGAAAGTTGAGCTTTCATCCAGTCGGAACGGGCGGCCACTTCGGTAGAACGCGCCTGGGCAAGGTAAGCCTCATCCTGCACGATCATGTAGTTGGTGCTGGCGCCGACAGCGAACTTGTCGATCTCCGCCTGCAAGAGTTGTTGTTGATAGTCGCGGCTCTCCACCGCAGCGGCATAGGCCTGATGCGCATTCTCGACTGCGATCGCGGCGTTTTCGATTTGCTGCCGAATGTCATTCTCCAGCCTCGTGCTGCGGCCTTGCGCCTGGCGTAACTGGATCGCATCGCGCGCCGCGTCCGCCTGTGCGATCCGGTTGCGCAGTGGCATGTTGAGTTGCACGCCGCCCTGGTAGATCGTCGACAGAGCCGTAGCTCCCTGAGTCAACCCCGGCGGCGGCACAACTGCTCCTGTGCCGGGGGAGCCGAGAGTCTCGTAAGGAACGATAAGTGAGCCCCGGCGTTGAACATTGGCATAGATATTGAGTTGAGGTTTTACATTGTTGCGCGCTGCCTTTGCGGAAATTTCATCCGCCTTAATCTGTAACCCTGCCTGCGCCAGATCCGGGCGATTGGCGAGCGCATTTTGGGTAAGGGCCGGTATATCGAGTGCAGGCGGATCATCCGGAACGACGATGCGATCGGTCGGAATGATCGAAGCGAAATTGATTGCAGGATCGCCGAGCCTGCGCAGAAGCTGCTCCCGCAGAATGACCTCCTGCTGACGATACTCGCCTTGCGCCTGAATGAGATCGAGCCGGCTGGAAGAGACCAGAGCCTGGGCGCGTGTAAGTTCGACGGGCGCGAGCGTGCCCTGGTCCACCTGGCTCTTATCGTCGTCGAAAAGTTTTTGTGCCGCGGCCAGCGACTCCTGCTTGACGCCGATATTTTCGCCCAGTGAAACCAGATCGTAGTAGAGTCGCGAGACTCCGTAAACAGTTTCGAGCAGTTGTTGCTCAAAAAGCAGCCGCGAAATCTTCTGGTCGAGCCGGGCGATCCGGATGAAACGCAAATTGACGTCACGCCCGAATCCGCGCAGCAAGGGCTGGGTCAGAGTCACGGAGAGGCTGGGCGCGTGAAAGGGATCGTATTGCGAGGCGTTCGCATAGAGGACCTGCGCGGAGTTGTCGATGTACGCGTCCAATTGCGCGCCCGTCGAAAAGCCTTGCTGGTAGTCAAATCCGGCGTTGACGAAGTCGAGCGGACCAGATTGCGTCGCCGAGCCGGCACCGCCGCTGTCAAGGAGTGAAGTCTGATCGGAGCGTCTTAAGTGTCCTGCTGCACCGGATAGTGTCGGATCGTAAATAGGAATCGCCGGCCCGGGAGAATATGAGGACGTGCCGTTCTGCGACAGATTCTGCTGCGTGCCGCTGCCCGTCTGCGTCACCTGAGAGAGATCGGTGACCGCGGCGTTGGTGGAGGAAGTGTTTCCGGTGGTCGCGGTGATGAGCAGCGGGCTCGCAGCCTCGCCGACGCCTGGCGGCGTTTGCTGTATGGTGTAGTCGAGTCCGCGCAAATCGCCGCCCCCCTGCGCTCGCGTGAGATCGGTATCGGCGAGGAGGAGGTCATAGCGGCTGATTTCGACGTCCAGATTGTTCTCGACGGCGAGCACAATGGCGTCGTGCAGCGAGAGATAGAGTTTGCCGTCTCGCACCAGACCATCGATTGCGAACGGTGACTTCATGGAAAGCTCGGGCACTCGGGGCGCGTGATACGGTGCGAAGAAACTCAAAATACGAGTATTGAGCGGTGAAGGCGATTCCGCTTGCGGCCGCGTGGTGTCATTCGCAGTGTGTTGGACGCTTGCGGAAGGCTGAGCGGGTGCGGGCGATTGAATGCTCAACGGCTTCAGATCACGACGATCGACGGTCGTCCTGTCCGGCTGAGGCAGCGGCGCATCTGGCGGCGCATTGGGTTGCTGTTGCGCTGGGACCGGTTGTTGACCGGGAGCATTCGGCGCCGATGGCGTCGGGGGATTGGGCACGGTGAAGGGCGGAGGTTGCTGACTTTGCTGTGCGTGGACGACAAGCGGCCCGAGCGTCGCAATTGCCAGCAAGACCAGAATGCCTGCAGCAAGAAGTTGCGCTCGCCGGCTCATTGCGGATTTTCCTTCTTGTTTTCTTTCGCTTGCTTCCCCTTGTCCTTGCCCTGCTGCTGCTTGCCACCGGATTTTTCGTCTGACTTTCCGTTCTGGCCCGGCTTCCCCTTCTGATTGGTGCTTTCAGTGCTCGAGTTCACGATGGACTGGTCGCCGTACTGATTTGGACCTGAGTCAGGAGCGCTATTGGTTTGAGCGCCGCCTTGTCCCGTCGCGTCCTGTCCCTCTGTCTGCTTCTGCTGAGTACGAACTTTAACGCCCTCGCGTACGCTATCGGTCACCGTGGTCACAATCCAGTCGCCTTCGGTCAAGCCGCTCAGGATTTCGACGGAAGGTCCATAGTCCCGGCCGATTTCGACCGGAACAATTTGAATCTTCTGATCTCGCACGAGAGCGACGGCCGTACGATCTTTGCGCACGACCACTGCGTCACCCGGAATTACAAGCGGCGAGACTCCTCGAACCTGAACGAAGCTGACGATGGCGTACATTCCCGGATAGAGAGTGCCGTCGTGATTATCGATATCAACTTCAGCCAGCATGGTCCGGGTATTCTGGTCGATGGAATTTGCAATGCGAGCCACCGTTCCGCCGATTGGTTTTCCGGTGCGCTCCTGAACGAAGATGTTTGCCGGCATTCCAGCGTGAAGGCTGGAGGCATAACCTTCGGGAACCGAAACCAGAATGCGCAGCGTGCCGATCTGCGCGATGGCAAAGAGCGGACCGCCCTGCGCTTCACCAGTGGAAGGAGTCGCGGCCTGGTTCGGGGTTCCGGAACTTCCGCTGGTGTTGGCACTCCCTACGTTCGCGGAACCGCCGGTCGGGCTCTGCGAAGAATCCGTGGGAGCGGTGCCCGCTGCTCCCGATGTCCCAACCAAGGCTCCTACGTCGGAATTGCGCTGCGTGACGATGCCGTCAAACGGCGCTGTTACCCGTTCGTAACTTTGCAGCGCGACCACTCGGCGAAGGTTCGCCCGATAGCTTTCGACATTGCGCTCGGCGGAGGCCACTACCGCGACTTGTGCTAGATAATCTGCTTCGCGCTGATCGCCATCCTGCCGTGAGAACACGCCCTTTGCGACCAGCACGCGCCAGCGCTCCCAAGTCACGCGGTTGAGAGTCAGCTGCGCTTGCTGCTGCTTTACCTGCGCTTCCGCCTGATTCAATTGTTGGCGAGCCTGCTCCACTTGCTGGTCGAGGTCGGGCGCATCAATGAGCGCGAGCAGTTGATCTTTTCTTACATGGTCGCCGATATCAACGAAACGTTTGCGCAAATAGCCGTTGGCTCGCGCGTAAATGAAAGCCTCTGTCAGCGACGCCGTGGTGCCGGGGACGGTGAGCTCGCCCGGCGCTTTGCTGGCCTTCACCTGGACGACATCAACTTGCGGTTCTTCCTGCTCCCGCTGTTTCGCCAGCGCCGCTGCTTGCTTTGCGCGTTGGTGGCGAGGAATGTAGCCGACTACGAATATGAGAATCAGCGCCAACAGTCCGCCGCCGACCCAGAGAAATATTTTCTTCCAATTGCGCTGCTCGCGTTTCTTCTTGCGGTCAGCCTCCTGCTGCACTTCCCGGTCATGCTGTACCTGCTCGTGCTTCTTGTGCGCGGCCTGCCGGGCGAGCGATTCCTCATGCTCCCATTCGGCGCGCGTCAGGCGGCGATCAGGATTCTCCTGTATTTCGCGGAGACGTTCATCTTCGCGATAAATCTTCTGATCTGGATCGTTGTCGCTCATGATTTAGTCATTCAAGTTTCCCGTCACGAATTCGCGTAGCACCACTCGCTCATGCCGGCTGCGGCTGGCCGCCCTGTTGCGACTGCTGATTGTTTCCCCCTGCTTTGTTCTCGCCTTCGGCGTAGGCTTTATCAATTTCTTCGCCGTAGTTTTTCGGATCTTTCGTGCGCAGCCAGGAATACATAATCGGCACCACGAACAATGTGCCGAGTGTTGCCAGCAACAGGCCGCCAATTACAGCCCGGCCGAGCGGCGCGTTTTGCTCGCCGCCTTCGCCCAGGGCCAGCGCCATGGGCATCATGCCGATAATCATTGCCAGGGCCGTCATGCAGACTGGACGAAGGCGGGTGTGGCCGGCATTGATGGCCGCTTCCATACTGTCTTTGCCGTCCGCCCGCTCATCATTCGCGAAGACCACGATCAGAATACTGTTCGCAGTCGCCACGCCAATCGTCATAATGGCGCCCATCAGCGATGGAACGTTGAAGGTTGTGCCAGTCAGAAACAACACCCAGAGGACGCCGGCAAATGCGACGGGAAGCGCCATCAAAATAATCAGCGGATCAAGCCAGCTTTGAAAATTAACCACCATCAGCAGATAGACAAGAATGATGGCAAAGACGATGCCGATTCCCAGCCGGGTGAAGGACTCAGTCATCGTTTGCACTTCGCCGCGCAGAGCCATCGTCGTGCCGGTCGGCAGGGTCTTCTCGGTGTCGCGCATGATCTTGCGGATCTCTCCGGCGACGCCGCCCAGATCGCGCTGGTCCGTGTCCGCATAAATGTCGTAGACACGTTGGATGTTGTAGTGGTTGATAATCACCGGGGTAACGTCACGCTCGAAGTTAGCCAGGTTGCCGAGCATCTGACTGGTATTGCCCGCCGGCGATGTAATCGGAGTGCGGGCGAGAGACTGCATCGAATCGACGCGATACTGCGGCGTCTGCACGACGACCTGGTAGTTGACCCCGTTCTGAGTATTGAGCCACTCATTGGGCGCGGTCTGGCCCGTGCCCGAGAGCGAAATCAGCATGCTCTGGGCGACGTCTTGTTGCGTGAGTCCAATCTGGCGCGATTTGAGCCGATCGACATTCACATTGATGGATGGCGTGGCGATCTGCTGATGGATGTGGGCGTCGGCAACTCCGGGAATCGCCTGTACCTGCTTCAGCAATTTCTGCGCTAACTCATAATTATTCTTGCCGCGGCCGGCGAGTTGCAAATCAATAGGCGCCGGAAGGCCGAAATCGAGAATCTGGTTGGTGATGTTGGCGGGTGTAAAAAAGAAAGTTGCGTCGGGAAACTTATCATGCAGATCCGCGCGCAACTCGCGCATGTAGAGTTGCGTATGCCGCTTGCCCGGTTCAAGCGATATCAAAATATCGCCATCGGAGTCGGATGTAACGGCGCTGTCGGAAAATGCAAGATTGAATCCACCGTTCGGGAGACCGATGTTGTCGAGGATCAGCCTGACCTCTTCGACTGGGATTACATGGCGAATTTCCTTCTCGATTGCGGCAAAGTACTGCTCGGAATCTTCGGGCCGCATGCCTTGCGGCGGGTAGACGTGGAGCCGCATCTGGCCTGAATCGACGTACGGGAAAAAGTCGTTACCAATCATGAAGATGAGCGGCAGCGATAAAACGATGAACAGCCCGAAGACGGCGATCGTCAGTCCGCGATTTTCGAGCGTCCATTCCAGACCGTGCTTGTAATTCTCGCGCCGCCGTTCAAACCAGCGATCGAACTTCGAGTGCCAGCGCCACAACCAGCTCTCTTCCTCTTCCTGTTTAGCCGCTTCCGGATCCTGATAGAGCGGAAGCTCTTTTTCGAGGAGGAAGTGCATCATGGTGGGCACGAGCGTCCGCGAGAGGAAATAGGAAGCCATCATGGCGAAGACGACAGCCATCGCGAGTGGGGTGAACAGGTAACGGGCAGCGCCGCTCAGCAGAACCACGGGCGTGAAGACCATGCAGATTGAGAGGGTAGATACAAAAGCCGGAGCTGCCACCTGCTGGGCACTATCGAGAATGGCGCGGACCAGATTCTTCTTCCCGGCCATGTTGCGGTGCGTATTCTCGATCTCCACGGTGGCGTCGTCCACCAGGATGCCGACCGCAAGCGCCATTCCTCCGAGTGTCATCACGTTGATGGTCTCCCCAAGTGCGTAGAGGACGGCGAGCGAAGTCGCAATCGACAGCGGAATCGAGGTGCAGACGATCAACGTGGACCGCCATGATCCGAGAAAAAGCAGGATCATGAGAGCCGTGAGTCCAGCAGCAATCGTAGCTTCTAGAATGACTTCGTTGATGGATTCCGAAACAAAAATCGATTGATCGAACAATGGGGTAATCTCGAGGCCGGCGGGCAGCCCTGCCTTCACGATCGGCAGCATCGCCTTCACGTGCTTGACGATATCGAGCGTGGAAGTTTCGCCATTCTTGAGGACGGTGAGCAGTGCGGAGCGTTTTCCATCTTCTCGCACGATGTTTACCTGCGGTGCGTAGCCGAGCCGAACCTGTGCGACATCTTTCACGAACACGACAGCGCCGTTGGCGGCGCGGACGGGAAGATCGTTCATCGCCGACACCAACGCTGGCGAAGAGTTGAGTTTGACGATGAACTCGCGATCGCCCATGCGGGCGACACCGGCCGGCAGAATCAGGTTCTGCTGATTGAATGCGGTTGAAATATCGCTCGCAGAAAGATGCTTGGCATACAGAAGGTTGGGATCAATATCCACCTGTACCTGCCGCACCTTGCCGCCATAGGGCAATGGGACGGATGCTCCCTCGACGTTCGCCAATCGCGGACGAATGAACGATAGGCCCAGGTCATACAACTCTTCTTCCGTCAGTCCTTGCCCCGATAGACCAAGCTGCAGGATCGGCACGCTCGAAGCGTCATACTTCAGAATGTTTGGCGGAAACGTCCCTGGCGGGAGCACGCGCAGGATCGTCTGCACAATCGCGGTGATCTGCGAAAGGGCCAACTCGACTTTGACGTTCGGCTGAAAGAAAACGCGGATGACGGCGACGCCCTGGTAGCTCTCCGACTGAGTGTGCTCGATATCATTGACCGTAGTGGTCAAAGCACGTTCGCAGATCGTGACGATGCGGCCTTCCATCTCCTCGGGAGGCAGGCCGTTATAGCTCCACACAATGGTGACTACGGGAATGTTGATGTAGGGGTAGATATCCTTGGGAGCTTCGACGCAGGTGCCGATGCCAAAGAGCAGCATGAGCATCGACACCACTACGAAGGTGTACGGGCGCCGCAGCGCCAGCCTGACAATCCACATTCTTGTTAGCTCCTCGGGCGATCTAGCTCGGGCAGCTTAAGATGCAAATTGTACAGGAACGGTCACGCACAAATGTAGGAGCAATCCCTATTCTGTGGGACGACACGACCCTCGAACCATACCGTTGCTGGCGGGAACAATGATGTCAGACATCGGCCCGGACGGCAATCGTCCGATTCGCATGTAAAAGAACATGTGAAGAAGATGTGAGCACTCTTGCCGGGTTCGGAGGTCTAGCTCTCGGATTCCTGTGGTCGAAACACCGGGGACTCGGTTCGGCAACAGACGCCATACCGCTGCCAGAGCCGAAACCACGGGCTGTTTGCCAGGTTCTCGTCGTGCCGCCGATTCGCCGCCGAGAGGTCGCTTGCGCTCATGGGTCTCGGGTCGGGCACCGCGAAGATGCGCTCCAACGACTCGATTTCGGCAATGATGTGCTCGGCGTCCATCCGCATAATATCTTACAGAAAGGCGTGGAGGTCAATTCGGAAAGGCATCCCCAGCGCCATCTCCAAAGACCGTGACCATGCGATTGGTCCGCGGCCAGTCAAGCCTCTAACAGCATCAACGACAGCTACACTGCAGCCTGCACCGGCTCACTATCTGCTGAACGGGCTTCCCTGGGCATCGGGATGCTTACGATCACAGCGGTACCTGAACCTTTCGATTCGATTTTCATCTCTCCGTGGAATAGACGTATACGCTCTCGAATTCCCCTGATCCCAACGCCGGAGCCGCGGGACTGAATTTCCAACAAGCGCTCGGGCGATATGCCCTTTCCCTTATCTCGCACCTCTGTTCGGAGACTCTCTCCTTCGCGGCCTACTCGGATAAGAGCGGTCTTGCTGCCGGAATGTCGGTGGATATTTGTTAAGCATTCCTGCACCACCCGGAAGATCGCAAGCTCCATATCGCTGGGTAGTCTACCGACATTGTCCGCAACATTCAGCGTGATGGCTACGTCACTGCGTTCTGCCAGCCCCTCTACGTACCAGCTAAGCGCGGACGCGAGTCCGCTTTCGTCCAGCAGCGGTGGATGTAACAGGTAAGACGTAGTGCGTATCTCGCGATGTAATTGCTGAACCATCGCCTCGATCTCTTTTCCTTCTCGTGCCAACTCCGGCGCAATGCCCTCTGCCCGGTGAACCAATTGCGCGAGGCTCATGCCGAGCACCGCCAATGTTTGCCCGGCGCTGTCATGTAGTTCGCGGGCAATACGCCGTCGTTCTTCATCCTGCGCCTTCATCAGCCGCGTCATGTCATCGGCAATCCGAACCTTCTCTGCTGCCTCTTTCTGGTCATGGATGTCGAGACAACCGCCAATATATCCTTCAAACGTTCCATCTGGCGCGTGGCGCGGCACTCCTCGATCCAGTATCCAGCGGTATTGCCCCGTGTGATGCCGCATCCGGTATTCCATCTCAAATGGACGACGAGCATCGAAGTTGCTGACGTACATTTGCAGGCAGTGGTCGAAGTCCTCTGGATGCACGTTCTCCGTCCAGCCATTGCCTGATTCTTGTTCGAGAGTGCGCCCGACGAAATCCAGCCATCCCTTGTTGAAGTAATAGCAAAGCTTGTCCGTCCCCGACATCCAGACCATGATGGGCGAAGCATCCGTAATCACGCGAAAACGTTGTTCGCTTTCCCGCAATGCTCGCTCAGACTGCTTTTGCTCTGTAATGTCCCGCGCCACTTTCGAGGCCCCAATTACACGCCCCGATGAATCTCTCACGGGAGAGATGGTCAGTGAGACATCGAGGAGGCTGCCATCCTTACGCCTGCGGATGGTCTGGAAATGGTCAACGCGTTCCCCTTGTCGGACACGGCCGAGAATGTCCGATTCTTCAGCGTGGCGTTCTGGTGGAATGATCAGGGTGATATGTTGCCCGATGGCTTCTTCCGGGGTGTACCCAAATATCCGTTCCGCACTATTGTTCCAACTCGTGATGATGCCACCAAGGTTCTTGCTGACAATAGCATCATCGGAGGAGGCTACAATGGCAGCCAACAGACCGGTTATTTCTTCTGCTTGTTTCCGCTCGCTCATATCCTGTGGCGACGACCTGACCACCTTAAGTTTGTTGTCGAATCCTGCGGTGACTTGCTCGATCAGAGCGCTAAGTTCCATCTGATGAACAGAAGTGCATTCCCCGCGCGGCGTCGCCATTGGCGGCCTTCGCGAGAACTGCCAACTCATGCTAGCTATTCTGCCCAGAGATGCCAAATACAGTAAACACTGTAGGCGACATCGCACCGCTCGGAACCGAAAGGCGACGAGGATTCGAGCCAATGAAAATGCAGCGTTTTGTATAGTTCTGGCAGGCCTGTTTCAGAAAGCGGCGTCGCGAGGCGGAAAACTTTCTCATGTCTTCTGACTGGTGAGTCTGATCTAAGGCCACATCATGCAAGAAGGCCACTCTCTCCGGGAGGAGAGCGTCGTTGGGCTGCTGAAAAGCAATCATAAGGCAATCTACAGCAAGTACTAGCTAAAGAAACCAACGAACCTAGATGCGATCCCGGTTCGCTGTGCACTGAATTCGAATCTCAGAAGGCAATTCGAAGTCCCAGCTGCAAGGCCCTGCCGGAGAGGGCGCTGTGGACCTGGCCGAATTGCGTGTCGGCCATGTCGTCATGCACCGGGCCGAGGTTGCCGGCGCTGATGCATGGTCCGGTTGCGTTATTCGGCGTGGGCGAGATTCCCGCGCGCATCACTCGTAAGCAATTGCTTGCGGCTTCGCAAGTGGCGCAGTCCTCGAGCGATTGGTCTGTTCGCACAGATAGTGGCACGCTCATGTTGCGCTTTCGCCAGCATCATGAGCGAGGATTATCGGCTCTATCATAGAGTCGACAGCTAAGAGTCGACAGCTAAAGCGATCCGGACGGGCGCACACCGCCATCAGTGTAAGGCTGCAACGCTGATTGCAATCCAGGGACGTCCGGCTATGAGCATCCGGGAAATAGCGAAGCGGGCCAAAGTCTCCACTGCAACCGCCTCGCGCGCCATTAATCGAATTCCCAACGTCGATCCTCACATGGCAAAGCGGGTTCGGAAACCTGGAAGAACTCGGCTATTACCCAAACAGCAACGCGCGCAGCCTGGGTTCCGGGAAGAGCTGCATCTTCGGCCTGATTGTTTCAGAAATCAGCAATACATTTTCCGCGGAAGTTCCTCAGGCCTTCGAAGATGTCGCAGTGCGGCACGATTACGAAATCCTGATTACTTCCACAGTCCACGATCGAACGAGGATGGAAATGGGGGTTCGTCGCATGATTGAGCGGCGCGTGGACGGAGTCGCAGTCCTCACCTTTGGAGCGGAAGAGTCGTTAATTGCCGCTCTGCAGCTGAAACAGATTCCATTGGTTTTCGTTGGCCTTGGGCTCGATTCGCCGGGAGTGAGTAATATCCGCATCGACTACGAGCATGGTATCCGGCAGGCAGTGCAGCATGTGGCTGCTTTGCGGCATGTGGAAATCGCGTTCGTGACCGGTCCTGCACATTTAAAGTTAGAGGCGGCGCGAAAAACCGCGTTCCACCATTGCATGCGAGAAATCGGCATGGGAGTTCGCTCGGACATGGCCTGCGTCGGAATTGATCCGAGCCGGAGTCGTTCATTGTCACTCACATGAATCCCACCTATCGCAACAGATTAACTTTCGCAAGGTCAACGACCTCGTCCCCACGCCCAGTGAGAACCGCTCTGAGAGCGAAAAGGCTAAAGCCCTTTGCCTGCTCAAATGTGATGGTCGGAGGCATGGAGAGTTCCTGCCGGCTTACCAGTACCTCGACCAAAGCTGGCCCATCGTGCTGGAGAGCTTGCGCGATCATCGGCCGCACCTGATCAGGCGTTTCGGCCGTCAAGCCAAGCAGACCTGCAGCCTCGGCCATTTTTGCGAAATTGGGGTTCTGAAGGTCGGTTCCAAAATCGACAATGCCGGCAGCCTTCATTTCCAACTCAACAAAAGCCAATGAGTCATTCTTGAAAACGATGATCTTGACCGGCGCTCGCAGTTGGTGCAGCGAGAGCAGATCTCCCATCCCCATGGCCAGGCCGCCATCGCCCGACAGGGACACGACCTGGCGCCCCGGATGACTCACCTGCACTCCGATTGCCTGAGGCAACGCGTTGGCCATCGAACCGTGGTTGAAAGAACCGAGCAATCGCCGCTTGCCGTTCATATTCAGGTAGCGCGCCGCCCAAATCGTTGGCGTGCCCACATCGCAAGAAAAAATCGCATCGTCGGCAGCCAGCTCGTCGAGCACTCGAACCACGTATTGCGGATGGATCGGCTTTTTACCAGATTCGTCCGTAGCAAGCTCGTCGAGTTCTTTTCTCGCCCTCTTGTAATGTTCGACCGCGTCCTTCAAGTGCTGCTCGTCTTTGTTTTGCTCGAGTTTTGGCAGGAGAGCACGGAGAGTCGTTTTCGTATCCCCCACGAAGCCATAGTCGACTTTGGTGCGCCGGCCGAGTTGTTCTCCGCGGATGTCGATCTGCACGATCGTCGCGTCCTTGGGAAAGAACTGCTGATAAGGAAAGTCGGTTCCGATCATGAGCAGTACGTTGCAGGTCATCATGGCGCGATAACCGGACGAAAAGCCAAGCAGACCCGTCATCCCCACGTCGTACGGGTTGTCGTACTCGATGAATTCCTTTCCGCGCAAGGCATGGACGATGGGAGCATTCAGTTTGGCCGCGAGCTCAATTAATTCCGCGTGAGCGCCCGCGCAGCCGGCCCCGCCCAGGATCGTTATCTTCTTGGACTCATTGAGAACTTTCGCCAGTGCGGCGATTTCTTCGTCGGACGGACACACGGTCGGTTGCGGCGGAGGAAAATGTAGCCGTGGACCCTCCTCCGCGGCATCGCGCAAGGCGACGTCTCCGGGGATGGCAATCACTGAAACCCCACGGCGCGAGATGGCAGTCTGCATCGCGATCTCCAGGACGCGAGGCATTTGCTCGGTCTGAGAAATCAGCTCGCAGTAATGACTGCACTGCGCAAAAAGATGTTCCGGATGTGTTTCCTGAAAATAACGGCTTCCGATTTCGTTGCTCGGAATCTGCGCTGCGATGGCCAGCACCGGAACACGGCTGCGATGGCAATCATAAAGACCGTTGATCAAATGCAGATTGCCCGGACCACAGCTCCCCGCGCATACGGCTAATTTCCCAGTGAGGTGTGCCTCCGCGCCGGCGGCAAACGCAGCTGCTTCTTCGTGTCGCATGTGAATCCATTGAATCTGCTTCTGGGTGCGAATCGAGTCGGTGATCCCGTTGAGGGAATCGCCTGAAACCCCGTAAATCCGCTCGACGCCCGCTGCGGCCAGGGTTTGCACCAGCAAGTCGGCCACTCTTTTCTTTGCCATGAAACGCTCTCCTTCTTCTGCTCCTATTATCCTACCGGGCTCACTCAGAAAAACGTTGCCCATCGTTCGCGGCTGCCCCCGATGCTTTTCGGACGGCCGATTCGTCCGGGAGTCCGCCGATTTCTAGACGCGCCTTGCTAACCAGAGATCTGCAGATGTAGTCTAACTCGGTAACCGAGAGGAGACTGCTTGAGTAAGCCTTCGGATCTCGTTCAGGGGACTCTGGATATGCTGGTCCTGAAAATACTGGCGTTGGAGCCGCTCAATGGCTGGGGCGTGAGTCAGCGCCTGAAACAAATGTCCAGCGAAGTATTAGGGGTCAGCGATGGCTCTCTCTACCCGGCGCTGCACAAACTGGAACAAAGAGGCTGGATTACTGCTCACTGGAAGTTGAGTGAAAACAACCGTCGCAGCAAATTTTATTCTCTGACGCGGCTCGGGCGGAAGCAACTCGAAAAAGAGGCGGCCGACTGGAATCGTCTCTCCGCTGCCATCTCCGGAATAGTTAAGTTCAAGGAGGCTTGAGATGACCTTCGAACAATGGTTTTATTCACTTCCGTTGCGGTTGCGCTCGTTTTTCCGCCGCAAACAGGTCGATCAGGAACTTGAAGATGAGCTTCGCGACCACATCGAGCAGCAAGTCAAAGAGAACCTTGCAGCCGGCATGTCGCCTGAGGAGGCGCGCTGCTCGGCGCTGCGTGCAATGGGCGGCGTGACGCAGATCGAACAACAGTGCCGGGACGCGCGCGGCGGAAACCTCATGGACGACCTGGCTCAGGATTTGCGATATGGATTTCGCCAACTGTGGCGCAGCCGGGGCTTTTCTTTTCTGGCGATTCTATGTCTGACTTTGGGAATCGGCGCCAATGCTGCCGTGTTGAGTTGGATCGAAGGGATCTTATTCCGTCCATACCCGGCTGTAGCCCACCAGGAGCGGCTTCTTGCCCTGGCTGGAACGGCGCGTGGCGAGACCGGTGCGACGGAAATTTCGTGGCCCGACTTCCTCGCTTTGCAGAGAAGCTGCACCCTTTGTGACGCATTCTTCGTCAGCAAGATTACTGGTAGCACGCTGAATATCGGTGAGCGCGCCGAAGTTACGAGGGGCAGCATCGTCTCGGCAAACTATTTCGACGCGATCGGCGTTCGCCCTATTCTTGGTCGTGGCTTCGAGGCTGGCGAAGATGCAGGAAGCGACGCTCACCCTGTCGCGGTAATCAGCTATCAGCTTTGGCGGAATCGCTTCAAAGGAGATCCGCAAATTGTCGGGAAGATGCAGCGGCTCAACAACGTTCCGCACACTATCATCGGCGTCGCGCCGGAGGGTTTTTATGGAACTTTCGTAGGCTGGGCGATGCATTTCTGGGTTCCCGCCTCCATGGAAGAAACCTTCGAAAGCGGCGGATATAAACTCGAGGACCGCGGTGCGCGGTGGATCGAAGCCTATATACGACTCAAGCCGGGGGCTACCCGCGCGCAAGCCCAGGAAGAAATCTCGGCAATCGCAAAACGTCTGGAAAACGACTATCCATCCACGAACCGCGGACGCGGCATCAGGCTGTGGCCGTTGTGGCAAACCCCCTTCAATAACGCCGCCACTCTGCTTCCCACACTCGAGATCATGCTCGCGGTCGGGGCGTTTGTTCTTCTCATCGCCTGCGCGAATGTGGGCAACCTGCTGCTTGTCCGGTCATTTGCCCGTCGCCACGAAATGACGATTCGGTTCGCCATCGGGGCCAGCCGCATTCGTTTGTTGAAACAACTTCTCACCGAAGGCCTGATCCTCTCGACGCTCGGGGCAACTGGCGGACTCCTGGTCGCGTACTGGTGTCGGCACGCGCTCGTGCTGCTCTTCCCGGAGCGCTCCGGAGTGGCGATGTACCTGCCCGGGGAAATCGACTGGCGTGTGATGTCACTGAGCGCCGGCATTTGCCTGATGGCCACGCTCATTGTCGGCCTGGTCCCCTCGCTTCAAACCCGCAACCTCGCCCTTGCTGGCGCCCTGAAAGCCGGGTCCACGGGGGTAGTTGGCGCGCGCGGAAAAGCCTGGGCGCGATCGGGCCTAGTCGTTTTCCAGGTTTGTCTGAGCTTCGTCTTGCTGGTGGGAGCGGCGCTGCTGCTGCAAAGCCTGCAAAAAATTCGCACCGCCAGTCCGGGTTTCTCCACGACAAATGTGGTGCAGACCGGGGTGTCTTTGATTTCCGCTGGATACGACGTGCCGCACGCAAAGACGTTTCAGGAGGAGTTGATGGCTCGCGTCCGGGCGCTATCGGGCGTCGAGTCCGCCGCATTTGCCCGCGTGACCCCGCTGGGTTATGGAACATACTCTTCTACGCCGATTGCGGTTGACGGCTACCAGCCTCCACCCGAAGAGCAACCCGCGATCGATTACAACCAGGTCAGTCCTGACTACTTTGCCACCCTGGGTATACCACTGCTCTCGGGTCGCGAATTCACGCGTGCCGACGACGAAAACGCACCATTGGTCGCCATAGTGAATCAGACCATGGCCGCGCGATATTGGCGCGATCAGGATCCCATCGATCGGCGTCTTCAAGTCAATGGCCGCTGGGTGCGAGTCATCGGTGTAGCCGCGGACTCCAAGTACGAGAGCATGCGCGAGAGTCCAAAGCCATTTTTCTATGTGCCGCTTCTGCAGGATTTCGTAAGGGGACCGGCCTTGTATATCCGCTCAGCCCAACCTCTGCAGAGCATTTCGGCCGCCCTGCTCCGCGAAGTGCATGCACTGGACCCGAACCTTGCCCTTTACGAGACGATTACCCTTCAGGAACAGGTCGATCGCTCAACCTCGCCGCAACTCGTGGCCGTAAACCTGGTTTCCATCCTGGGAGGATTGGCGCTTCTCCTCGCTGCCGTCGGCCTGTATGGCGTGATGTCTTATGGGGTAGCGCAGAGCATCCGCGAGCTTGGGCTGCGCATGGCTCTTGGCGCCAGCACAGGCGATCTGTTTCGTCGCGTCATTTCGCGCGGTTTGAGATTGACTGCAATCGGCGTCCTCTGTGGCGCGGCTGCGGGGCTTGCATTGACGCGATTATTCGGAAAGCTTCTCTACAATGTCAGTCCGAACGACCCGCTGGCATTCGCAGCGGCAGTGGCGGTGATGACCATCACCTCAGTTCTAGCTTGTGTCCTGCCCGCCTGGCGCGCTACGCGTACCGACCCCGCCCGAGTGCTGCGAGATTGATCGATTATGCCCCATTCCAGATTCTGCTGGATCCGCAGGTGTGATCAGTTTTGCTCAGTCTGCAAGTCCAATTCGTTCAATACTAGCAAGAGGCGAATTGTACCGGTGAGCGACAGCATCCCGATAAAGCGAACTGGCTCGACCGGCCATCATGATCCCAGACGATCATTCGGGCCCATCTGAAAGTGGCCTCTTTCAATACCAGTTCTCAAGAAAGTGAGGGACAAATGTCGGTACCAGTGTCGTTACCAGTGACTGTGTTTCCGGACGGAATGCTGGAAGTCGTTCCCTCACCCACTGTCGTACCAGACGGCTTGGCAGCCGCTCGCTCAACCTCGGAATCGAAGCCATCTCTGCCCAGTCGCATCGCAGTGATCGGAAATTATCTTCCGCGACAATGTGGAATTGCAACGTTCACTACCGACCTTTGCGCGGCCATATCCTCGGAGTACGGCACCGCTCGATTATTGGCGCTGCCCGTGAACGATACTGAACAGGGTTACGACTATCCCGCGCAGGTGCGATGGTCTCTCGCCCAGGACGACGTCAAGTCGTATCAGGACGCGGCTGAATTCCTGAACTTCAACAACATCGACATGGTGTGCCTGCAGCACGAGTATGGAATCTTCGGCGGACCGGCGGGAAGCCATATTCTGCATCTGCTGCGCGGCTTGAAGATGCCGGTCGTGACCACGCTGCACACGGTTTTACGCGAGCCGAATCCCGATCAGCTCATGGTAATGGAAGAAATCGCGGAACTTTCCGATCGCCTCATCGTCATGAGCCAGCTCTCGTCCCAGTTCCTGCAGGAAATCTTCAAAGTGCCCGGCAGCAAGATCGACATGGTTCCTCACGGCGTTCCAGACCTGCCCTTTCTCGATCCCAATTTCTACAAGGATCGCTTTGGCGTGGAAGGAAAAGCCGTGCTGCTGACGTTCGGCCTGCTCTCGCCAAACAAGGGAATCGAAAACGTCATTCGGGCGCTTCCCGACATTCTCTCCAAGCACAAGAACGTCATGTACATCGTTGCCGGCGCTACTCACCCGCACGTCCTCCGTCGCGAGGGAGATAGATATCGCGCCACCCTGCAGGCGTTGGCAAAAGAAGTGGGCGTGGAACAGCAAGTGATTTTCTTCGACCGCTTCGTCAGTCCTCAGGAGATGGCGGAGTTTATTGGAGCGGCCGATATTTACATCACTCCTTACCGCCATGAAGCGCAGGTGGTTTCGGGTACCCTCGCCTATGCGCTGGGGGCGGGCAAGGCAATCATCTCAACTCCGTATTGGCACGCGATTGAGTTGTTGGACGACCGCCGTGGTGCGCTGGTACCGTTCGAGAACCCCGCCGCTATTGCCACCAAGACAATCGAACTTTTGAATACGCCTGCGATTCGCCACGCCATGCGCAAACGTGCCTACCTGTTCGCGCGCGATATGGTCTGGAAAAAAGTGGCGCAGGGCTACATGGAAAGCTTCGTCCGAGTCCGCAGCGACCGCATGGAAAATCCCCGCGTTCAGTTCTCGTCGCGCGCTACTCCCAAAATGCTCGATCAATTGCCGGAATTGAACCTGAATCATGTGACGGCGTTGACTGATGACACGGGAATCCTCCAGCACGCGATCTTCACCATCCCCAACCGAGGCGAGGGCTATACCATCGACGACAATGCACGCGCGCTCATTTTCACAGTGTTGCTGGGGCAACTCGGTAAGGATCAGGATGGGAAGCTGGATTCCCTGAATCCGGATTTCGCTCACCGCTATTTGTCGTTCCTGGAGCATGCCTTCGATGCAGCCAAGGGTAGATTCAGAAACTTTCTCGGCTACGACCGCCGCTGGCACGACGCCCAAGGCTCGGAAGACTGCCACGGGCGCGCGTTGTGGAGCCTGGGAACGGTTCTCGGCCGATCCGAGGATCAGGGACTGAAGTCTGCCGCCGGGCGTCTGTTCGAGTTTTCCCTGCCACGGGTTGTCGAGTTCTACAGTCCCCGGGCTTGCGCCTATGCCCTGCTGGGAATTCAGGAATATCTCAATGCCTATCCCGGAGATCGCGACGCGCAGAAGATAAGGTCCATACTCAGCCTGCGGTTGTTTGAGATGTATCGGTCGATCCGCCGCCCGAACTGGAAGTGGTTCGAGAACGTCGTATCCTACGGCAACGCGAGATTACCCCAGGCCATGCTGGTCGTGGGCTCGGCCTGTTCCGATGATCGCATGGTCTCCGACGGCCTCGAAGCGCTCGACTGGCTCATGAAAGCGCAGCGCTGCGAAACCAACCACCACTTTGTCCCCATTGGCTCGCAGGGCTTCTATCACCAGGGCGGCCATAAGGCGCGCTTCGATCAGCAGCCAATTGAGGCGGCTGGCGCGGTATCAGCGTGTCTCGAAGCCCTAAGCATCACCAGGGACAGCCGCTGGCGCAGCGAAGCATGGTCGGCCTTCAACTGGTTCCTTGGCGACAACGATCTCCAACTTCCTCTTTATGATTCCGTCACCGGCGGTTGCCGGGACGGCTTGCACCCTGAGCGCGCCAATCAAAATCAGGGAGCCGAGTCATCGCTGTCGTTTCTGATGGCGCTCCTGGAGATGCGCGCGCTCGAAAGATCTGAGAAGCCAACTGAAAGGCTGGAAGACTTATCATGACCGCTACTGAAACAACCCTTATCGACGTAGAAAGCACACACTATCCGTCGCTTCTTCTGCGTCACCCAGGCAACCCCATCCTGACGCGCAAGCATTGGCCCTACTCCATTAACAGCGTGTTCAATGCCGGCGCAACCTTGTTGCCGGATGGCACTACATTACTGCTGTGCCGCGTCGAAGACCGGCGCGGCTTATCGCATCTTTGCGCTGCGCGCTCGCGGAATGGCGTGGATGGTTGGGAGATTGATCGTGAACCGACATTGATGCCGAACCCCAAGGAATTTCCAGAGGAAATCTGGGGCATCGAGGATCCTCGCATCACGTTTGTGCCCGAGTTACAGCAATACGTAGTCACTTACACCTCTTATTCCCGCGGTGGTCCCGGTGTGTCTCTGGCGCTGACCAAAGACTTTAGAACCTTCGAGCGCTATGGCGTCATCATGCCCCCGGACGACAAAGATTCAGCCCTTCTGCCGCGGAGAATCAACGGATACTGGGCCCTGATTCATCGACCCATGACGGCACTCGGCGCGCATATGTGGATTTCCTACTCTCCCGACTTGCGCTATTGGGGCCGGCACCGGCTCATGCTCGAAGCCCGCCGCGGCGCCTGGTGGGACGCCAACAAGATCGGGTTGTCGCCGCCGCCCATCGAGACTTCCAGAGGTTGGCTGGTGTTTTACCACGGTGTGCGGCACACGCCTTCGGGCTGTCTCTACCGGTTGGGCCTGGCTCTCTTTGATCTGGAGAACCCGGAAAAATGTTTGTTGCGAGGGGATTCGTGGATATTTGGCCCGGAGGCAGAATACGAGCGCCACGGCGATGTCAACGATGTCGTGTTCCCCTGCGGATACACGATGGATGCTGACGGCGACACCATCAATCTGTACTACGGAGCCGCCGATTGCTCAATTGCCCTGGCTCGAGCCAGCGTGCGCGCCCTGCTAGCCTGGCTGGATGCCAATGGAAGTTGCGAGCGGCGCCAGCGGGCGGAGGATTTGTGAAACCGCGTCCATAAGATCGAGCGTTACCAATGGTCCGGCTGTGCCGCCTAACATCGTTAGACCCAATGGGCATCGGCCATTTGATCCGATGGCGGCGGGCATCGCAATCTCAATTTCAATAAGTGAGCTGTCTTGCACAGACGGGAAAACCCGTAGCTGTCATTCTTTATTCTCCTGAGTGTGTAGACGGAGTTGCGAACGCTGATTCGTAGCTTCGATTGCCAGGTCGTCGCCGGTATCTGATCAAATTACGTCCTGATCAAGTCACGGCAAAGCGACCACATCCAGCCAATCGGCATTCTTCGCCCGTGTGTACGCCGCGCCACCTGCGGCGAGACACGAATCGACCCTGAAGGTCTCGCACATCGAAGTTTCGGCAACGCCTCCAGGCGAATCGGAGGTGTTAGCCAAAGAAACTAAGGAAGGTCAAACATTATGCCTCTGATTCAACTCCTGGAAGTTCTCATCGTGGTTGGTGTCCTGCTGTGGTTGGTGAATCGCTACATTCCCATGCAGGGAACTATCAAATCAATTTTGAACGGCGTCGTGGTCATTGCCGTGGTTCTGTGGCTTCTGAACGTTTTTGGACTCTTTCATTCGATTTCCGGGCTTCGCGTTGGAACGTAAAGCATGGCCTAAGGGAAACCATTCAATTGCCGATGTGCCTGTAGATGTGCCGGAGATGTGCCCATCGAAGATCGATACCACGAACACGGCAGGCGAAATCTGCCTCAAGGAGACGCTTTGAAGACCAATCTTTTCTTAATAATCGGAATCACTTTAAGCTTAAGCGCATTTGCTCAAACCAATTCCCAGACGGCCGTCGCGATCGAGCCCACGAGCACGACACCCATATTCCGGGTGAACGTCGTCAGCCGCAGCGTGCCGGCGGTCAACTACGAGCATCGCAGCGGAGCTTCCAGGCTGGACTTCGCGGGTACCGACTTGATGCCGTCGGCAAATGGGGAAGCCAAGGTGAACAGCAGGCGGGGATCGATCGAAATTGACGCGGAATTTGGCAGCCTGCGCGAACCAACGACTTTCGGCACTGAGTATCTGACCTATGTCCTCTGGGCGATTTCTCCCGAAGGCCGGGCCCTGAACCTGGGCGAAGTTTTAGTTGGCGACAACCATCGCAGCAAATTACGCGTGACCACCGACCTCCAGGCCTTCGCTCTGATCGTTACCGCGGAACCTTATTATGCCGTGCGCCAGCCGAGCAACGCGGTTGTCCTGGAGAATGTGGTGCGCGACGACACCAAGGGAACTGCCGAATCGGTTAATGCAAAGTACGAACTCATGGAGCGCGGAGGCTACATTCCCACCGGCTACAAGTTCGATCCGGTGATTCTGAATACCAGGCTGCCTTTGGAATTCTTCGAGGCGCGGAACGCATTGCGCATCGCTCAATCCGAGGGAGCCGAGCAGTATGCCAGCGACAGCTATCAGCGCGCTGTTCAGTTAATGAACAATGCTGACGAAGCCGCCACCAGAAAACACATTGACAACAAGCCGCTGATCGCACTTTCTCGCGATGCGGTGCAGACTGCCGAAGATGCGCGCGAGATCGCGGTCAAAAAGCTGGACGAGATGCGTCTGGCAAACGAACGTCAGGCTTCGAGCGACGCACAGGCACAAGCGCAGGAGCAGGCCGACAACGCGATTCGGCAGAAAGATCAGGCCCAGTCTGAAGCGGCGATCGCTCTAGCGGCTAAGACTCAGGCAGAGTCGGATGCGGCAAGGGCGCGCGCCGAAGCTATGGATGCGCAAAATGCGGCGGCGCAGGCCAAGGTGGATATGGCGGCCAGCCAGGCTTCGTCAGCCAATGCAATCTCCGCAGCCCAGGCCGATGCGGAACAGGCTCGCTTAGCGGCACAGCAATCACAGGCCAGCGCGCAACAGGCGGAGACCGACAAGGCCGCCATGCGCACGCGATTGTCGGAGCAGTTGAATTCCATTCTTCAGACTCGCGATAGCGCGCGTGGGCTCATTGTCAGCATGTCCGATGTTTTGTTTGACACCGGGAAATACTCGTTGAAGCCGGGTGCGCGCGAGAAACTGGCGAAGGTTGCCGGCATCCTGCTCGCCTATCCGGGACTCGACATTCAAGTCGGAGGCTATACCGACAATGTGGGCAGCGACGAAATGAATCAGACGTTGTCCGAAAATCGCGCTGGATCGGTTCGCAATTATCTGGTGGAGGAAGGGGTTGCGATGAATTCCGTATCAGCTAAAGGTTTCGGTAACACCTTGCCGGTAGCCACCAACGATAACTCTGCCGGCCGGCAGCAGAACCGGAGAGTGGAACTTCTGGTGTCCGGCGATGCCATCGGCAGCCCGGCTACCGTGACCACCGGCAGCTTGCAGTAGCGTGAGCGTTCGTAAACGTTCGACCCCTGTAGAGACGGGGCTCGCCCCGTCTCCGCGACAAGCGAGGCAGCATTCACGCGCCAGAGAAGACCGCCAACGAGAACACCGGAGACTGAGACTCCAAAGGACACGCTATGACTGAGAAGCTGAGTGCCATCCTGCCGGGAACTGTCGAAAATATCATTCAATCGTCACCGCCCAGCCAACCTGAAAAGGCACAGATTGCGGTCGAAGAGGCGGATCACCTGCTTGCGGAAATCCGTATCGCGAACACCCTGACCGACGAGACCGGAGAAGCCGTCCACTTGAAACGGGGCGACAAAGTACAAGTTACGGTTAAAAGCAAAGCCGACACCGCTGCCTGACGCGAGTGAAACCGGTGGTCGTTTTGTCGGGCGGTAGACTTAACACGTGTAGTACCAGAGGTTTTTATGACCTGCACCGTTCATCAATCGTTATTCGACTCTGACAAAAGAATATGGGAAACGTGGAAGCATTTGAACGAGAAGACAACTAGAGGTGTTGCGGAAACCGAAGAAATGCATAGACTCGCTCGATCGGGTAACGATAGCAGCCATGCGGTAAAGGATCATATTGCCGCCTGTCTTGAATGCCACAAACCGACTGACGAGACAGACAGCTAACGTCATAGTCTGTCGATAACGCCTTTGAGTGTCGCGGTCAAAGTCTTCGTGGCCTCATAAAGCTGAACCAGACTGCCTCGTTGAAATTCAATGTCGGCTCTCTTCAAATCCTCAGTCACAGCCTGGCAGAGCTGGTAGGCGGCACGAATACGTTCTCCGTCCAGGAGTGAGAGCACACTCGTCGATTCCTGGCCGCTTTCCTGGCGCACAACATACTGCTGCGCGGCCCACGCCGTATTCCTCACTCGATTCAAAGCGTCCCGGAAATCTGACAGAACATCAGGGTCCACCTCGCTCGACAGCAGCAACCCGTGTAGCCTCTGGAGCTCTGCTATGCCCTTTTGCAGGTGCGACCGGACCTTGAGATTACCCGTCCTCGGCTGAGGTCCCGCGTGTGCCGTTGCTGGCGCAGTGGGCGGCGCGGGTGCAGTCCGATCCTTTTTCAGCTTCCGGGTAGGCGCTGCCTCACGTCCCGCTTTCCGGTCTGCCATTGCGCTCTCCTTTACGTCACTTTGATTTCTGTTGCGCGATCCATTTGTCGGTGCGCGCGTCGAGGAGATCAAGTGGAAGGGTTCCGCCGTCGAGCATCTCGTCGTGAAATGTGCGGATGTCAAACTTGGGACCTAATTCTTTCTGCGCGCGTTTCCGAAGTTCGCGGAATTTGAGCTGGCCGAGCTTGTAACTGAGGGCTTGCGCGGGCCACGCGATGTAGCGGTCGGTCTCGGACTGGATGGTGGGCTCATCGACGGCGCCCGACTTCCGGAAGAAATCCACGACCTGGTCGCGGCTCCATCCTTTGGAGTGGATCCCCGTGTCAACCACGAGGCGGACGGCGCGAAACAGCTCAGAGGAGAGCCGGCCGTAGTCCGAAACCGGATCCCGGTAGAAGCCGACCTCCTTGCCGAGTTGCTCTGCATACAGGGCCCAGCCCTCGGTGTATGCGTTGAAGCCGAGACCATGAAGACGGAATTTGGGCATTCCCGTGAGCTGCTGCTGCACCGAGAGCTGCATGTGATGTCCGGGAATCCCTTCGTGGTAGGCAATCGCCTCGTCGTTGATCAGCGACCTGTCCGCGAAATTGGAGGTCGCAACCACCACGCGCCCAGGGCGCTTCCCGTCCGGAGTGCCGGTGTTGTAGTGGGTGGCGGCGGCTGACTGAAACGCAGGTATGGCTTCGACCGTGACCGGAGACTTCGGAAGACGGGTGAAGAGCTGCGGCAGCTTCGGCTCCATCTGGGCGATGTAGTGACGGAAATCGTCGAGGATCTGTTCTTCGGACTTCGGAATGTATTTGGGATTCGTCTTGAGCGATGCCCGGAAAGAGGCAAGGTCGGCGAAGCCTTCCTTCTTGGCGATCACAGTCATTTCGGCCTGAATGCGATCGATCTCGCGCAGCCCGAGTTGATGGATCTCGTCCGGCGTCATGTGGGTAGTGGTCCGGCCGTAGATGTCGTTTTCGTAGCGCTTCTGGCCGTCCGGCAGAGACGTGATCGAGAGCGCGGTGCGGCCTTCGGGCGCGTATACCGTGCGGAGAAAATCGGCGAAGTTCTTGTAGGCGGGAATAACGTCGAAGTTGATGGCGTCCGTGATCTGCTGCGTCAGGCGCTTCTGGTCTTCGGGAGAGATGCTCTCCGGGAACTTCTTTGTCGGGATGAGAAAAGGGTCGGCCTCGATGATGCCCTCGCACTGCGCGGGCAGCTTTTCCAGCAGGAAGCGGACGGGCATGAGCTGGTCCTTCATGCCGGCGCGAAGAACTTCGGTGGTCTGGCTGAGGACGCGCGGGATCTGATGAAGACGGGCGATGTAGTCCTCGTAGTGCTTGACCGAATCAAAAGGGGCGGACAGCGGTAGATCCGCGAGGTTGGTATGGATGCCATTCTGCTGGTTGATCAGCATCTCATACTCTTTGAGGTCGAAGTCCGCGATGCGCTGTTGAAGCACGCGGATCATGAGGTCGTGCGAGAGCTGGTCCTGGTCGGAGAAGCCGGTGCTCGGAATGGCTTCGAGCCGGGCAACAAAGTCCTCGTCGGTTTTGTGGCGCTGAACGATGGCTTCGAGTGAGTACTCGGCAAGCTTGTCGTTGTAGCGATAGTCGCCGAAGGCGGTAGCACGCTCGGGGAAGTTGCGCAGATCGGACTCATACTGCTCTTCGAAAAGTGCGTTCTGCGCGGCGACGCGCTCCGCAACTGGGTTCACGTTTTGGGCGAGGACACAACCCGCTATACCCACTAAGAAAAACAGGCTATGGTGAAGGCGCATAGTGAATGGAGGGTACCAGAGGAGTGGTTGCGCGAACAAACGAGTCCGCTCGAAATTATTTTAAACCGTGAGCCACGTTCTCCTTTGACGCTGCGGCTGTCGCGCGCAACTCATGCAACCGCTCTGTCAGAAAACCCAAATATTCATCCATTCCGTCGCCGCTCTTGGCCGAGAGCTTTAAAACCTGCATGCCCGGTCGCACCGCCTGGATATTGCCATACGCGGCATGCCAGTCGAATTCAACCGCCGGCGCCAGGTCCATCTTCGTGACCACGGCCACGTCGGCACTGTTGAAAATTGTGGGATACTTCAGCGGCTTATCCTCGCCCTCCGTCACCGAGATCAGCACCAGCCGAAGATTCTCCCCGAGATCGTAGGACGAAGGACAGACCAGGTTTCCAACATTCTCAATGAAAAGAAAATCGAGTTGATTGAGAGCCCATCCCTCTAGCGCGGCCTGTACCATGGCGGCTTCGAGATGACATAGCGTACCGGTAGTGATTTGTTTGACCGGAGCCCGGCTGCGCGCCAGCCGGACCGCGTCATTTTCCGTCGCGAGATCGCCGACAAGTGCGGCAACGCGGTAATTTTGACGAAGCAACGTAAGCGTCTTTTCCAGGAACATGGTCTTGCCCGAGCCGGGACTGGAGACCAGGCTCACGACAAACACTCCGGCGGCACGGAATCGCTCGCGCAAGGCGCGAGCCGCCAGATCATTCTGTTTCAGAACGTTCTTCCTGACTTCGACTAAACGGGGTTGTGAGCCCATTCCTCAATCTCCAATGCAACCACTTCGAGTTCTTTGCCCTGCACGATCTCCGACGTAGGAGTGCCGCATTCGGCACAACAAAATAGTTGAACCGAACTGACCGGGCGTTCTGCCCGGCAGCTGGAACAAAATACCACCACCGGAACCTCTTCGATGATCAGGCGCGATCCCTGCAAAGCGGTGTCTTCACATGCCATCTCATACGATGAGAGCAGAGCCTCTTTCACTACTCCAGACAACGCTCCCAGCTTGAGGTGGACGGCGTTGACGCGGACGTCGCCGCGCCGCTCGGCCTCTTCTTCCGCCATTTCCACAATGCTCATTGCGATCGACAATTCGTGCATGATTCCCCTCGTCGTGCCCCCTCGTCAGTTTGCGGCGGCCCGCTTTTCCTGCTGCTCGATCCGGCCAAACGCCGCCATCGCCGCCTGTCCCAGGCTGATGCCGCCATCGTTCGGCGGGACCGCGTGGTTCGTCCATATCTGCAGCGATTCACGTAGGGACGGACGCATTCGTCCGTCCAGCGGAGCAAAGCTCCCCCGGTTGAGGTCCTCCAGCAGTAACTCGTTCTGGAAAACGCCTCCCGACAAAACCACAACACCAAGATTCTGCTCGCCGCAAATTGCAACCAGCGCGTCGCTCAGACCTTGACTCAAGCCGAGCTGGAAGGCGCGCGCAATTTCGGCAATATCCCGACCCCGCACCCGATCGCGAACCACGGACTCAAGCAGCGGCCGAAAATCGAGTTCCCCCTCGGCGTAGGGAAACGGATACGGTTCGGCAAGACGCCCGGTAAGACGCGCACAGCGGGCGAGTTGTTCCAGCCACATCGCTGCCTGCCCTTCGAATGTGATCTCGCGCGTAAATCCAAGGAGCGCCGCCGCTGCATCAAAGAGCCGCCCCACAGAAGTAGTGGAAAAGGTCCTCACATCTCTACGGATTAATTCCAGCGCATTCTTGTAGCGCTCCGGAAAGCCGAACGGCGCGGCCGTCAGATCGGGCAAGCCATCCAGTTGCAGTTGCGCCAGAAAACCGCTGGCCGCCTGAACCGGATATCGCGCCGCGGCGTCACCGCCCGGCAGCGCCGCGCTGCGCAAGTGGGCGACCCTCTCAAATCCCGCCTTGACGCTCCCCACGAAGATCTCGCCGCCCCAGATGCTGCCGTCATCTCCGTAGCCGGTTCCGTCGAAGCTGACTCCCGCAACCCGCGTTTCCCATTCGCCGCGCTCCGCCAGCACCGACGCAACATGCGCCCGATGATGCTGCACCGCCATGGTCTGCGAAAGTGGAACTCCAAGCGCCAGCGCGTGCGCGGTAGAAACGTACTCCGGGTGCAAATCGTGCACCACCAGCAGTTCGTCCGGCCGCACTTCATACATGGAAATCAGATCCTGGATCGTTTCCTGAAATGCGCGGAGCGACTGATAATCTCCCAGATCACCGATATGCTGACTGACGAATGCCTGCCCGTCCACGACGAGCGTAATCGCGTTTTTCAGATCGGCGCCGACCGCTAAAACCGGACGCTCGCTCGGGATCGCAGCAACCGCCCCCGGAGCATAGCCACGAGCCCGGCGAAGAACGACCGGGCCAAACGCGCCAGCCCGGGCCACCGAGTCATCCACCCGGCGTGCAATCGGACGAGCTCCGATCAGGAATGCGTCCGCGATTCCTGAGAGGCGGTCAAGCGCCTCTTCATCTTCATAAGCGATCGGCTCACTCGATCGATTGGCGCTGGTCATCACCAGCGCTCTCGGCGCGCCCGCCGCGAAAAGTAAATGATGCAGGGGAGTGTAGGGCAGCATGACTCCGAGTTCGTTGCTTTCCGGAGCAACTCCGCTCGCAACTTTGGGCGCGGCCGGGTTGAGCTTTGTGTTGAGCATAGTGCTCAGAAAAGTGTTGAGCTTTGCTGGAGCAAGAACGATGGGTCGCGCACTCGATGTCAGCAGCAACTCGGCTTCCGGTGAGAGCTCGACCAGAGCGCGGGCCACTTCCAGGTCTCTGGCCATAACCGCAAACGGCTTCTCCTTCCGGAACTTTCGCGCGCGTAAGGCCGCGACCGCTGCGGGGTTTGAGGCATCGCAAGCCAGATGGTAGCCGCCGAGTCCTTTCACCGCGAGAATGTCTCCATCGTTGAGCAACTGAACCGCGGCGCGAATACTCTTTTCGCTTCCCTCTCTTGCTGCGTCGCCGCTGTGCGGAGAACGCCGCGGGGAGCGCTTCGAAGGGTGCAGATGATAGCCCGGTCCGCACTCGTGGCAAGCTACCGGCTGCGCGTGAAAACGGCGGTTGCCCGGATCTCGATATTCCGCGCCGCAATAGTCGTCCAAAGGCCAGCGCTGCATGGTGGTGTTCGGCCGGTCGTAGGGAAGGTTGAGAACGACCGTGTAGCGCGGCCCGCAGTTCGTGCAGTTAATGTAGGGATACCAGTAGCGGCGGTCCGCGGGATCGAAAAGTTCCTTCAGGCACGCATCGCAGACTGGGAGATCGGGCGAAATGCGCACCGTGGGCCGCTCCCGCCCCTCACTTTCACGGATGGTGAAGTCGTTCAGCCCGAGCGGATCCGCCCGATGCACTTCGATTTCCGCGATGCTGGCTGCCGGAGGCGGTTGCAGTTTCAGATCCTGAACAAAGGCCCGCAATCCCGGCTCGGCCCCTTCCAGATAAATCTCAACCCCCTCCTCGCCATTCAGTACCCATCCCGCGAGCGTGTTGGCGCGTGCCAGGCGATAGACGAACGGACGGAAGCCAACGCCCTGCACCACCCCGCGAACTCGAATCGAACACGCGCTGGCCATCGCTATTCCGCTTCTATCATGCAGCTGTGACCCTGCCACCCGATCTGAATCACCTTGCCATCCTCGACCAGTAACGGCACACTGCGCTGCCCCGGCGCCAGCCCCCCCATCCGGCGGCGCGCCTCGTGGTCAGCTTCCACGTCATACTCGACGAATTCAGAGCGCTTCCACTCCAGCCACTCCCGCATTTCCTGTGTGTGCGGGCAACGCGCTGCACCGTAAAGTTCAAGCTTGGCCACGGCTTAATACCTCCAACATTTCGCGGATGATGTGATAGATCGATGCTTGCACTTCCTGAATGCGCGGAATGTAATCGCATTGGACGACGACGGGAAAATCCGCCAGCTGACGGCGCTTGATCTCACCGCCGTCATAACCCAGCAATGCGACAGTCAGCAGCTTGCGCTTGCGAGCTTCTTCCAGCGCCATGACGATGTTGCGCGATCCGCCGCTGGTGGAAATTCCAATGGCAACGTCCTCCGGACGAGCCTGCGCGATAAGCTGGCGCAGGAAAATTACGTCCGTGCCCACGTCGTTAGCAATCGCGCTGATATTCGCCGGCTCCATCGAAAGCGAAACCGCTGCCACCGGACGATAGCCCGACGGCGGAAGCACGCAGTCAATCGCCCAGTCGTTGGCGTCCGTCGCCGACCCGCCATTCCCGAAGATGATGAGCTTGCCACCTCGCAAAAGCCGTTCCTGAATCGCGAGTGCCGCGCCGCTGATGGCCTCCGCTTGCTCACGCCCCACTTGCGCGCGCAGCGCCGCATCATCCCGTACCTTCATCCCGATCGAGGCTGCCACTTCGGAAACTAAGTCGCCCGTCTCCTGTTTTTCCTGACCAAGGAACGGATACAGGAATCCGGCTTCTCCAACCTCATGGCCCAGTTCCCGATGTTCCAGAAAGACGTGCACGCTCTCCCATAGTGTGTGATAAAGAATTTCAATCATCTCCTGGTGAATGAAGGGGTCATCGGTAAAAGTTTCAACCGCATAGCCGGGGTTGCCGTCTTCAGCGCCGGGCAGAGCGAAGGTCAGCGCATTTCGCGCCTGGGCAAATTTGAGGGCAGATCGAATCTCATCGTCTCCCTCGGGCGGCCCGAATCCCATCACAATATCTTCAGGATGAAGAATCGTTTCCAGCCAGGGTCGGAACAGCATGGAAATATCGAGCGCCGGAAGCGCGCGTTTCCCCACGATCACAGGATGAACAAATTCGACCGATACATGCTGGGCGTCGGTAGCATATGGGCCGCGTCCGAATGGCAGCAGACGGCCTCCTTGCATGAAGCGCTCCGACATCGAGCGACAAGCTTCGGCCAGCCGGAATGCCTCCCGGGAAAAAAACTCCTCCACAATCTGGTTCCGCCGGAGCAGGCGCTCTTCCACTTGAGAAGCCACCTGCGCCGCCACCCGATATGTTGTCGCCATGGCCCCGTTTCCTCCAAAGTTCGTCCGAACAAAGCGCGTGCTAACAAATGCGCGGGAGCGGATCGCCGACGAGCATATCTACAATCCTGCTGCCCCCGTAACGCGTCGTGACCAGAACCGCGCCCGACGGCTGTTCACGCACTTCGCCGATCATCTGTGCATCCTCGCCCCCCGGCGCCAGGCTCAACGCATTGAGCGCGGCGTCCGCATATTCCGCAGCCACCACCGCCAGGAACTGGCCTTCATTCGCAATGTGCAAGGGGTCGAGTCCTAACAATTCGCAAGCTCCGCGAACCGCGTCGTGCACGGGAATCGCTTCTTCCGTCAGCACAATTCCACATCCGCAATCGCGCGCGAGTTCATTGAGAGAAGTCGCCACACCGCCCCGCGTCGGATCGCGCATCCAGCGGACGCCCGGTCCAGCAGCGTTTGCCAATGCCTCGACCAGAGGAAGCACGGAGCGCGTGTCGGAACGAAGATCAGCTTCCAGGTCGAGCTCGCCGCGCGCCAGCAGGATAGTGATGCCGTGATCGCCGATTGGTCCCGAGAGAAGAATCTTGTCGCCCGGCCGAACCGACCTCGGATCGATCTTCAGCCCCGGCAGCGGACGGCCAATCCCCGTCGTCGTGATGTACATGAAATCAGCCTTGCCGTGCTCGACAACTTTTGTGTCGCCACCGGCGATCCTCACACCCGCAGCGCGTGCGGCCCGCCCCATGGCGCGCACCTCGCCCTCAAGCACCGGAGTCGGCAATCCTGCTTCGAGCACATAGGTCACAACCATGGCCTCGGCTTTCGCCCCCGAAACCGCCAGATCGTTTACCGTTCCGTTTACGGCGAGCTCTCCGATCGAACCTCCGGGGAAACTCAGCGGCTTGACCACAAAGCTGTCTGTAGTAATCGCGATTCGCGTACCGCCGAAATCAAGGAAAGACGCATCTCCCAGCGGCTCTGAAGAAGAGACGAAAAGAAGCGGAGCAAAAAGACCTTCGACCAGTCTACGGCAGGCTTTGCCGCCGGCGCCGTGCGCCATCTCGATCTGCGGTTCGCGGAAGCGCACCTTCGGCGAGTCGGCAGGCGAGCCTTCCGCAGCGGCTGCGTTTACGCTACCGAGCTTATGCTCGTCACCATTTCCGTTTTCCGGTGTTCGTAGTTGAAGTACGCTGCGCATGATCCCTCGGATGAAACCATGAGTGCTCCAATCGGATGTTCGGGAGTGCACTCCTTCGCAAACAGTTTGCATTGATGCGGCTTGAGCACGCCTTTCAGCACCTCTCCGCATTGCGCCGCTTTCGGATCGGTCACCCGCACTCCGGGAACTTCGAAGCGCCGCTCCGCATCCCACTCGGCGTAGCTTTCGCGGATGCGCAAGGCTGATTGAGAAATGAAGCCGAGCCCTCTCCACTCAAAATAAGGCCGCAACTCGAAAACGTCGGCCATCGCCCGCAGCGCGGCGCGATTTCCTTCCCACGGCACCACCCGCTTGTACTGGTTCTCAATCTTCGACTCATTCGCTCTCAGCTGGCGGAGCACCATGACAATCGATTGCAGAATATCCAGTGGTTCGAAGCCCGAAACAGCGACGGGTTTGTTTTCGTTCTTGGCGATCCATTCATACGGCCGGCAACCAATCACCGTAGAGACGTGCCCCGGGCCGATGAATGCGTCAATGCGCATGTCGGGAGAATCCAGGATCGCCCGGATCGCGGGAATAATCGTTACGTGATTGCAGAACACGGAAAAATTGTGGATGCCCAGCGTCTTCGCCCGCACCAGTGTCAGCGCGGTCGAGGGAGCCGTGGTCTCAAATCCGATGGCAAAAAAAATCACGTGTTTGTCGGGATTGACCTGAGCCAGCTTGAGCGCGTCGGATGGAGAATAAACAATGCGGACATCCATCCCGCGCGCTTTGTGTTCCAGCGGACTTCCCTGTGTCCCCGGCACCCGCATCATGTCGCCGAAGGCGGCGAAGATGACATCAGGCTGATGCGCGATCGACAGGCCGTCGTCAATTCTTCCCATCGGAAGCACGCACACCGGGCAACCCGGCCCATGAATCAGTTCGATGTTCGATGGCAGCAGATCTTTCAAACCGAAGCGATAGATGGCGTGAGTGTGTCCGCCACACACTTCCATAATTCGATAATGACGCTTAGGATCGGCGAGCCGTCGGATCTCTTCCGCGGTTCTGGTGATGACTTCCGGTTCGCGAAATTCATCGACAAATTTCATAATGCCCAATCCTTAGACATGCGCGGCTTACCTGAGACGCTTCACGACGCTTTCGCGTCCTCGGAATTCTCCAGGCCGTATCCTTCCACCTCTTGCATGGCGGCGTCCGCCTCTCCCAGCATCCGCAGGGTGCGCATCTGGTCCAACGCATCTTCCTCACTGATCTTGCTCATGGCAAATCCAACGTGGATGAGAACCCAGTCTCCCTGGACCGGCATGTTGTCCTGCAAGAGTCCCAAATCAACTTTGCGCCGCACTCCCACCACATCAATCATGGCGGAGTTCGGTTGGTCGGGAAAAAGCTCAACGATCTGTCCCGGTATGGCTAGACACATGGCATTTACTCTTTCTTTCGAGCCAGGATCTTAAACGAGCATTTCAATTCATCCTTCACCTTCAGCACACCACCGGCGACGGAAGCCAGTTTCAGATCATAATCCGTCTGCCGGACCGCAAAGCCTCCAAAAGCCCGCAGCGAGTCTCCATTCAACGCCACTTGCACGGCCACTGGCTCCGAGCGGGTGACGCCGTGGAGCGTCAAATCGCCGTTGAGTGTCGCCGAGTACTGTCCTTCGCCGGCCTTGGTCGCGGAGATGTTCGAGCACTCATAAACGATCTCGGGATAGCTGGAACTCTCGAGAACCTCCTGTTGCATGGTGCGCTCGATCTCGCGCCGATCCTTATCTGAAATATCGTCTTTCACCGCCAATGATGCCGCCTTGATCGTAACTTTGAGCGACGAGTGATCGAACTCATCGGAGTTCACTTGCGCCTCCGCCGAAAAATCACGGATGTCGATGGTCGGACTGTGACCGAACGCCGACAACAATCCCCCGGCGAATACCTGCACCGTGAATTGGCTGGCTCGCGTGTCCGCGACGTATTGAACGCTGGTTGCCGTCGTTGCTCCCATTACCCATCCAGGCCGATTACATGTTCCGCAGTTTCAGATACCGATCGAAATCAGGTAAAGCAGCCGTCAAAAGATTGCCCACCCCCACCTGTCCCAGATAACGCCGAATCTGCGGGTTGGAAAGGATCAATCCCGCCCCGAATAACATAAAAGCCGCTCCGCTAAGCAGGTACAGCGTTTCTTTGTCACTTCCCTTGTGATTCGTACCGTCAAAGAATTCCATGGCCACGGCAGTCTCCTCTCGTTTCTTACTTCAAGTCGTTAATGGTCCAACCAGCTTCATCTCCGTTCAGTATCTTGCTATGCAGTATCTTGCTAACGATCGACTCGACCAGCTTCACCGCGTCGTCGATGACCGCCTCGATGGGCGCACTCAGCCCCATCTGGCCTTCCTCGGGACCAAGCGTGCCCGGTTCGCACCCCACCAGCAGCACCCGTTTCAACGGACCTCCCATTGAAGTCGCAAGCCGCATAACATTCAACGGGTTCATGCTATGCGCTTCCACCGCAACCTGCTGCTCTTCCGGACTGCCGCCCAGCTCGTGCAGATTCGGTTCAATCACATACAGCGTGCCCGCCGGCTCACCCCGCGGACACGCATCCACCAGGATGGTAGTGTGGTATCCATCGAGCAAAGCATAGGCCAGGTCGTAACCCCTGATGCCGAAATCGGTCACCTTGACCTTGTTCGTCCAGTCCGGATTCGGCGATTCGCGGGCCAATAATCTCCGCACCACCTCCACTCCGAAGGCGTCGTCGCCAAGAAAAATATTGCCGATGCCCGCGATCAGAATCCGTGGCGTTCTGGATTGATGCACCGCACTGTCCATCTCGCCGCCAAGAGGTTCGACTTCTTCCGAGTCAAAGAAGAAGCGGTGGCCCGGCTGGCGCATCAAGCCGATGTCCCGCCCCGGATCGTCATCCACGACCACACAAACATGAATCTTTCCCTCATAGTCCTGCTCAATCGCTTCGACGACGGCGCTCTTGCCGGAGAGCGCGATATCCATGATGTCGCCGCCCGCCTTCGGCCGCAGCCGCACCCGGCTTCCCGGCTTCACTTCGATGCCGCCGATGCGCAGGTCCTCCACCGGCTTCTTCGCTTCCAGAAGTTGCCATTCCCATTCGTTCATGGCATCTCCTCATTCAGCGGACGCAGTTCACTCGGACGAAGTTCTCGCAAAGTTCCGTGGAGCTTCATCAAGTGCTCCATTGGCAGGTTCTCCGTTCGTTCGAGCATCTTGCGCGCCCGGTCGTCCGTGTTGCGCATCTCGCTCTTTTCCGCATCCGTCATGGTCAGAATGCGCAGCGCGAGGATCTCATCGATCTCCGTCCCGTCAAACAAGTCGCCCGGGCTTTCCGGCGCAATCTGTGGATAGTCATAAAGAATGATGGGCGACGCCAGCATTGTGCCACGCTCTCCCTCGCCTCCCACCAGAACCGGCCACACTCCAACGTTCTGGCAGCTGGCCGCGACCTCTTTCAGATTCTCGGGTGGCTCCAGCAAAGAAACGAACTGACCATCCGCCACCCCCAGCAGCGTATGAGCGGAGACCAGCGATCGCATCAAGGCAGAATCGCGACCGCGGCCGATCTCGCCAGCATCGGATTCGCATGACGTGAGGTTCTTCACCTGCACCTGGATCTTGAATAGTCCGTCCCCCGCGCGTTCGGCCAGAATTTCAACCATCCCCTGCACCGACTCCTGTTTTCGCGCAATCATGCCCACGACTCGGCCGTGCGCATCGCGCAGGACTTCCATTTCCTCCTTCGCGGGGAAAGCGAATGCCAATTCTACTGGCGTTTGAGTGAGCGCATCCAGATTGCAGGCCGGCACGGTTACCTCACGTTCGATCGCCTCCTGCCAATGCGTGAATACCTTGCCGTCGACTTCCAGCCTGGGAACAGTCTCGAAACCCGGCGGCTCCGCCATCGGAGGCGCCGGCTCCGTCACCTTCCGGACCGAACGAGCCACCAGTTTCAGAAAACGTACTCTCACGTCGATCGCTGTCGCAAAACCGCCTTGAACCAGGCACTCGGTCTGCATGCGCCAGGCGTCCAAACCAGTCTGCGCTTCGCTGTAGGACCTGGGATAAAGCACGCCGAAATTGAAGCGCTGGCGATTCTTTACTGATGAGGGACGATAGGGGTAGAGCATGTATCCCTCGTACAGCACGGCGTTTGCAATCGCGTCGATGGGCTTGGTATTCATCGCTTGCCGGCTTCTTCCAAGGCAGGAAGCATTCGCTCCAACGCCTGTTCCCAGGTAGGAATTCCATGCGCTACTTTGAATTGATACAGGCGCTCGAAAACGTCGCGGCGCAAGCACAGCCATGCGCTATTCGGATAATAAATATCCATCATCTCGTGCCACGATTTCACCGGCAGCTTGAAGCGCGCTTCTTTATCCCACGGGATGGGCCCTACCTGCAGTGCTCCGTCACCATTCGCATAAAAAACTGTTCCACTGAACAGAAAATTGAGCGGCACGTCGCCGTCACCAAGGCCATGGAAATACTTGGTTGCGGCCACATTAAAATCGAAGGTGCAGGGCACCGGAACGTCGACCACCGCCGTGCCTTGAAATGCCGGCGCCACAACACTGGCATGCGTCCACAGCATGGTTTTCAGAGTCTGGCCCCAGCGTTCCGTCTCCCCAAAAAGATCGCGGAGCCGGTCTTGATCCTCCGCGCTATACTGCCGCCGCGCGACCTCTAGTTGAATTTGGCAGCGCAATGCGACCGAATGAATGATTTCATTGGCCACGGCGTTCGTGATGCGGAGTTTGAACAAGAGCGTCGGCGCCGCCGTGAAGCGCTGCGGCTCTGCTTTTTCAATCTGGAAGCTCAGGTCAGGCATTCGCTTCCTCTTCTACCACCGTGGCCCGACGTTTGAGCCCCTCGAAGAACTGGCCGATCTCCCGCCAGACCTCGGTTCCGCCGGATAGCCCTCGCCAGTTGGCGCGAATCAGCCCCACCAGCTTGTAACACTCGTCGATCGGGAGAACATAATATTCCGCGGCGGCAAATCCCCGAACATGCCCAATACGGTTGACGAGCAGAGCCTCAACATCGGCCTCCATCTCCTTCAACACCGGATTGGCGTCCTCGATATCCTTCCAGGTCTCGAGCGGCAGCAGCGACTCGGTCGCTCCGGCTGGACTGGGGTAAAAAGCGACGACACGCGCGTCCGGCGTGCTGCGGAAAAAGAAAGCCATGCTGATTGGCACCATCAGGCTTTCCCATTGACCATCGCTGAGATGGAAATCCGCCAGAGCAAGCACGCGCCGGGGAACACGCTTGTATTTTGTCCCCATGCCGCTGAATAGGATGGCGCACGCATTGCACGCGCACAGCAGTTTCCGGTTCCCGGGTTCAATCAGGTGCGGATGATCGGCGGCAACTTCGGCGCTGCACAGCTCACAGCGTTCTACATCTTTCCTGCGCCGGACGAACTGGCGGAGCGCCCCAAATGCATTCTCGTATCCCGGCTGGACTGCGCTCATAATCCTCTTCATCCGTAGAGACGGGGCTTGCCCCGTCTTTACAATTAATTATGTCCCGTCCGTCATGACCGGCGCGGCCGTAATCACGCCGCCCAGCTTGCCCAGCGGCACGAACCCCGCGGAACCTGCTGGCTCTTCGACGCCCTCAATCCGAAGTTCGCCCACATCCGGCGCTGCTTCATATAACGCATCCTCGACCATCGCCTTAAGCGTCTTCCCCGTGGAACCACAAGCGTGGCCGGTAACCTGAAGCTGTAATCGGACTACGCCGCTCTCCATGCCGAGCAGTTCCAACTCACCCCCGCCCTTGCGCACCCGCGGCCGCACTTTTTCCACCGCGTGCGCTACACGACTCTCTAAATCCAGGGGGTGAAGACCATACAGGACCAGCAGACTGCTGACCAGAGCCTCCTGGCCCAGGTCGTCGATTGCGCGCTGTCCGGCGTCGCCGTTCTTCGCGACGATTTCCAGCACGCGTTCCAAACCCGTAGCGTGCAAGTCCAGCAGCAATTGCACCAGCGCCTTGGCGCTGACCCGAGCCTCGGGATCGCTGATGTTCTCCAGCTCACCGACTAATGCGCCGATGCGCTGCACCTTCACTTGGAAATCTTTGTCATCCGCCATAAGTGTCTTTAGCGTAGAGACGGGGCTAGCCCCGTCTCCCATTTGGTAGCGACAATCGTGGAAATCAGCGCTGCACGCCGAACATCGGAGAATGGTGGGTCTTCAACACCTTCCCGCCGCCGAGATACATATGCACACCGCAGGGCAGGCACGGATCGAAGCTTCGCACCGCCCGCATGATGTCGATGCCCTTGAATTTGCCCGGCCCGTTCTCCTCGAAGATCGGAGTATTCTGCACCGCATCTTCATACGGCCCCGGCGTCCCGTAAATGTCGCGCGGATTGGCATTCCAGGGCGTTGGAGGATACGGATGATAGTTGGCGATCTTCCCTTTGCGGATCACCACATGGTGCGATAGCACGCCCCGCACCGCTTCGTGGAACCCACACCCAATCGCCTCCTCCGGCACTTTGAAATCCGACCAGGTCTTGGTATGGCCGGCGTGGAGTTCCTCGAGCGCCTTCTCCGCGAAATGCAGGGCGCACGCCGCCGCATAAGCCTGGAAGTAAGTTCGAGCCCGGTCGCGTTCAATGGCGTTGCTCCACTGCGGAATCTTCCACTCAAACTCGACTTCGGGCTTGGACGCCGTTTTCGGCAGATAAATCTTCACACTCTTGCCAGTCGATTTGATGTAGCCGATATCCACCAGCCCCGCCAGCGCCGTCGACCACAGCCGCGCAATCGGGCCGCCGCCCGTATCCAGCGCAAGATGATCGCCCGTCCGTTTGTCGAACCACCGTGGCGACATCACCCACGTGTACTTGCCGGCGAAGTCGCGCTTCTGCGGCCGCGGGATCGTAGTCTGGTTCCACGGATGGTTCTTGTCCACCGGATTTCCCAGCGGATCGGTCTTCACGAACGTTTCCGCATTCTTCCAATCGTCGTAATAAGAACTGCCCAACAGAATCCGGATATTCAGGTTGATGTCCACCAGATCGGTCGTGACCAGCTTACCGTCAACCACCACGCCCGGCGTAACGAACATCTTGCGGCCCCACTCCGTCATGTTCTTGTAGGTGTAATCGCAGTGCTCGGGATCGTTAAACGATCCCCAACATCCCAGCAGTATCCGCCGCCGTCCCACCTCTTCATATCCCGGCAGCGCGTCGTAAAAGAAGTCGAACAAGTCGTCGTGCAGCGGCAGGACCTTCTTCATGAACTCGACGTATTTCATCAGCCTGACGATGTAGTCCGTGAAAAGCTGCACCGTCGGCACCGTGCCCACTCCTCCGGGATAAAGAGTGGAGGGATGCACATGGCGTCCCTCCATTAAGCAGAACATCTCCCTGGTCATCCTGCTCATCTGCAAAGCTTCAAGATAAAACGATCCCGTAAAAGGATTGAGCGCCCGCATAATATCCGCGATCGTGCGGAAGCCGTGCGCGTTCGAGTGTGGCGCAGGCGTGCTTTCAGCCTTGGCGAACACCTTGGGATTCGTTTCCTTGACCATCTGTTCGCAAAAATCGACGCCCACCAGGTTGTCCTGGAAGATGTTGTGATCGAACATGTATTCGGCCGCTTCGCCGAGATTGACGATCCATTCCGCGATGTGCGGCGGCCTCACCCCGAACGCCATGTTCTGCGCGTAGGTCGCGCACGTGGCATGGTTGTCCCCACAAATGCCGCAGATGCGGCTGGTGATGAAGTGAGCGTCGCGCGGGTCTTTTCCCTTCATAAAAATGCTGTATCCGCGAAAGATGGAAGATGTGCTGTGACACTCGGCAACTTTCTTGGCGTCGAAATCGATCTTGGTAAAGATGCCCAGGCTGCCCACGATGCGGGTAATCGGATCCCAATTCATCTCCACCAGGTTCTTCCCTTTGCTGGGAACGTCTTTCGTCGGTGCAGTGATGGTGCTCATAGCGATCGCTCCTTATAATTTCTCAATCGAAAATAATTCCTCAATCGAACTTGTCAGCCGCTCGACTGCGGAAAAACCTGGGCTTCGTATCAAGGCATCGCTTCAGCGATGCCGCAATCTCGCCTCCAGCGGTTCCGGGAAGGCACGGCTTCAGCCGTGCCGCCCAGAGCCACAAGAAATGCGGGCTTTAGCCCCTGAGGGCAACGCCCGTTAATAACTTCGCGGGTGATAGCCCGTGG
>Ga0182015_10000917_pt1 | contig 41043 bp, 44 predicted proteins | sample 712P3MmetaG_FD_120478 | JGI IMG/M metagenome (GOLD analysis project Ga0182015, IMG submission 120478) | Permafrost microbial communities from Stordalen Mire, Sweden - 712P3M metaG | ecosystem: Environmental > Terrestrial > Soil > Wetlands > Permafrost | place: Sweden: Stordalen | collected...
CTCACCGCCACGGCCAATTTCGTGCCGCCGCCGGTATCGCAAAATCTGACTTTCCCGGTGGGCGCCAACACACCACCGCAGCAGGCCACCTTCAACTGCCCGTCGAACACAAACCCCTGCTTGGACCCCAACGCGCACTCACTGGCGCTGCAGGTTCCACAGGTGAACGACGTACTCAACCTCACGGTAACGGCGACAGAAGTTCCGCCGAGCCAGGCAGACGGTCTTTGTGAGGTAGGTAACACAGTACTGAACGATTTCGATTGCCGCTTTGCGACCTTCTTCAATTACGGCACGGATGCGCACGGCAATACCATCGTGCCGTTGTGCTATCCGTACGCGAACGGCAACTGCGTGCATTACGACGTCTATTCCGGCACGCCGGGAACGGAACCGAACCCGAGCTTCTACAGCGGCGGCGTGAATTGGACAATCGCTTGGAACAACGATACCTACGTACCGCCCGCGCCATGGACTGGAAGTCAACCACGGTTATACGACGATCCGGACTACGCGCCGACTCCAACCTCAGCAGTAGGCACGATCTGCACGCAGCCGATGACTGTCAATGGGGTGCCGCAGAGCTATTCCTGCCAGTTCGAATTCGACATAACCACGTTCTTCAATGCCACCGCGCCGGTGGATTCTGGCATCGGTGGCAACACGAAACAGTTCAACGATGTGGTAGTAGCCTTCCCGCCAAGCACCGCGGGCCAGTTGAGCGTAAACAGCACGCCGGATTCGACAACTACAAATGCAGGCAGCCCGATCGGATTCACAGTAAGGGTGAACAACGCAGGCCCCGGAATTGAAGATAACGTCACACTGAACGATCCGTTGCCAAGCGCCTCGGGAATTAATTGGTCGATCAGTCCGGCGTACAGCGGCCCTGGCACATGTTCGATTACAGGGGCAGTTGGAAACCAGGTTATCGCCTGCTCCTTCGGCAATCTCTCAGTCGGCAACACCGTATCAGTGCACGTTACGACGGCCACTGTTCCGGCCGGAATCTACACCAACGCGGCCACCATCACTACCACGAACGGCCAGTTCTTGACGATCACCACAATCACGGTGCAATCGCTGGTCTCGGCGTTCAGCAATCTTACTCCGTCGCAAACGATCGTCGCTGGCGCCACCTCAATCAGCCTGTCGGGCGTGATTTCAGCTCCGGGCCCGCTGTATCCACCGAGCGGCGAGACGATTTCAGTGACGATCAATGGCTCTAGTCAGAATGCAACCATCGGAACCAATGGCGCATTTTCGCTAACGTTCCCGACGGCGACGATTCCGGCGTCCGCGGCTCCGTACACCATCACCTACAGCTACGCGGGCGACAGCAATTTCGCCGCAGTCACCGACGCCACCACAATTCTCAGCGTCGACCAGGCGCCAAAAATCACCAGTATGGCCAGCGCGACATTCACAGTCGGCACTGCCGGATCGTTCACGGTGACAGCGACAGGCATTCCAACGCCTGTCCTTAGCGAATCGAGCGCGCTGCCCATGGGCGTGATGTTCACAGCCAGCACAGGCATACTGGCCGGAACCCCGGCCACGGGCACGGCCGGAACCTATCCGATTACTTTCACAGCCGGCAACGGTGTGGGTTCAAATTACGTGCAGAGCTTCACGCTCATCGTGAGTCAGGCCAATCAAGCGCCGACGATTACAAGCCCGGCCGCAACTACGTTCGCGGTGGGCACAACCGGCACTTTCACAGTCACCGCGACAGGCTCACCAAAGCCGAATCTGAGCGAATCGGGCCCGCTGCCGATGGGCGTGATGTTCAATGCCACGACGGATGTCCTCAGCGGAATGCCCGCAGCTGGCACTGGCGGCAGCTATGCCATCACATTCACCGCCAGCAATGGAATCGGCTCGAACGCGAAGCAGTCTTTCACACTCACGGTCGATCAAGCGCCAGCAATTACCAGCGGAGCCAGCACCACATTTGCCGTCGGTGTAGCCGGTTCATTTACGGTAACGGCAACGGGCTTCCCGAAACCGGCCCTCAGCGAGACCGGCGCACTACCGAGCGGCGTGACATTCACACCGAGCACCGGCATTCTGGGCGGCACGCCCGCGACGAACACGATGGGGACGTATCCGATTACGTTTACGGCCACCAATGCGATTGGTTCCAACGCGGTGCAAAAATTCACGCTGACGATAAGCAGCGGTTCGACCCTGAAAATCTCGCCGACTAGCGTCAACTTCGGCAAAGTTTACCTCGGCACGATTGCAGTCGCGGACGTAACTCTCACCAACACGGGAGGCACGACTATAGACGTCAACAACGTGAACATCATGGCCATGCAAGGTGGGGATCCGGGCGACTACTTCTATCTTAACCTCTGCCCCAGAACCTTATCGGCAGGGAAGAGCTGCATCATCGGATTGAGTTTCGTCGCCATCGGAAAATTCCAGGCAACTCAGAACGCAACCCTGGTCATCACTGACACCGCGGCGGGCAGCCCGCAATCCGTGCCGCTATTGGTTACGGAAATTAATCCGCGCGCATCGCTGAGTTCGAACAATCTGAATTTCGGTACGCAAAAAACGGGCACAACGAGCGCACCAAAAACCGTCACGCTGACCAACAATGGAAACACCGCACTGACTCTAGGCACTCTGATAACCAACGGCAATTTTGCAATCGCATCGGGCACAACCTGCCTAAACGGAGGCACGGTCAACCCGTCGGCGAGCTGCCTGATTAATGTGAGCTTCATGCCGAAATCCAGAGGCCCTCAATACGGAACCCTAAAGATTTCGGATAACGCGCTGATCAGTCCGCAAGATATCAGCCTGTCGGGAACAGGGAACTAATCGCGGTCAGCTAACAAAATTCTGCGGCACGCGCGCGCGATTTCCGCCAAAGCCTTCAGCGCAGCGGACGCACGCTCAGATCGGCGAATACAAACCCGTCGCGCTCGACGATTTCGCCGGCGTCCACGCATATTTCCGAGTTGAACATCGGTCCCGCGCTGGTAAAAGTGTGGAACTCGCCATTTTCACCGCAAGGATCCACGCGCTCAGGAAATTCTGCCAAAAGTTTTGCGTCAAAACGGCGGCCGGCAAACGCGCGATCAAGCTGCCGCGGATCGACGCAAGTCATATAAGCGATCAACCCGGCGCTAACCATCTCCTCGGCAAGCCGCCGCGTGTTTTTCCCCCACAACGGAAAAACCGGCGTCATCACGCATCGAGCAAGTTGCTTTGCACGATAAGCGCGAACATCTTCAAGAAATAGATCGCCAAAAACAACGTGATGCACTCCATCCTCGCGCGCGCGAGCCATCGCCTCACTCATGGCTGATTCATAGATTTCGTTCGAGCACGGCGACGGAATCGGCACCTTCACCAGCGGCAATCCAGCGGCGGCAGCCTGCATTTCAAGCAAGCTCTCGCGCACAGCGTGCATCGCCACGCGTTCATACGTGAAATTAACAGTGGTAAGCAGCGCAACAATTTCAAATTCGCGAGTCTGCCGCACAGTATGCAGCGCCCAAGCGCTGTCCTTTCCGCTGCTCCAAGCCAACCAAGCTTTGGGTCTATCCGCTCCGGCTGCCGGTACAAAGTGGTCCAATCCAACTCCTCGTTTTTCGCGATTCTATATGTGCCACTTTAAATAGGAAACCGAACAGCCACCTGGCGGCAATTCCCAGCCCGAGTCTGGTAGGGCGGCGGGTCACAGACCCGCCCGCGAAGCCCACACCGACCATAACAGCCTTGGTTTTGTAAGTCCTCATTCCACAACCAACGCATCACCTCGGTCAATCAACGAACAAGGTCGATAGCAATTGCAGGAGTGACCGTGATCGCGGTACCGTGCAGACATTGAATAATGCGCGTTCCAAAAATCACACCTACATTAGACTTCCAGCTGTATTCAATCGCCGGCGCAAAGCCGAGCGCGTCACTGAACCCGGTATTGAACACGATGATCGGCGGATTCTCCAATTCTTCAGAATCACCTGTGTAGCCGGTCACATGAGTATTCCCGGTATACCGATACGTAGCATCCAGCGCCACCACCCAACTCCGCGTTAAACTTTACTCCCAGGACGCGTCGACAAACGACGAGCGCCCAGGCTCGGCGTGACCATGAAAATCCGAATCGGTACCGTACACACTCACGCCTGCCACGCTGACGTTCCGGGAAAATGATTGCGACAAATTGAAACGCATCCGCAGAATCCTGCGGTTCGGCATCCAAAAATAAGTTTGCGTATACAGCGCGACGGTCGTAGTAAAAGCGCCGCTACCCAATCCGTCGCTGGGCCGACTACCAAGCTGATCGTATTTCCCGGTCGGAAAAGTTTCCTGCACGTTAAAAGAGGTGGTAGGAATCCACTCACCTTCGTGAAACTGCGCGAGTCTGTACTGTGCCTGCACGGTAACGTCGCCCAGCCCGATGCCCGCGCTGCTAAGCCCGTCGTTCACTCGGTTGTAGCCAAACGTCGGAATCTCGCCAACCGTAAATCGATCCAAAAGTCCATAGTTAATGTAAGTGAGTGAACCGATGCCGTTCGTGTGTGCGCCGATTACGTCGTAGACATAAGGCTCAATCAGGAAATGTCCGCGGGGCAAAGTGGATGCATTCGGCGCCAGCAGGGGACCAGTCCACCAGGCATCGTCGAGCGATTGACGATCAGCATCGTTAGCGGCAGCAGCAGGAGAGGTATTTTGAGCATGGGTAACGCTCGCGGCGAACAGAAGTGCAGCCGCCAACATTTGTATGGACTTCCGTGATGTCATTTCTGCGACCTCTTCGAGGCTCAGTGTTACTGCACCACGCCGTCCACGCTATCCGATCTTCGCGGTGTAACTCCGCCCACTGTATCTTTTATGCGCGTGTCCACCGCGATCCAATTTGTCTCCCAGGTTATCCCTCCATCATCGGAAAATGCCTGCTCGAACCGGCATGAATCCGCGGTGATATCCATCCACACATTTCTTACTAGTATCATTCGCCCATTAAACTGTTCCTGGTCGTAAAACTCGCCGCGCCCATTCTTGAACTCGCCCACTGTCGGCACACTCAGAGAGCCGCCCTTGACGTTTGCAAAATTCAGACTCCACTGATGTGATTGCGGATTATAAAGATGCAGGTTCAAACCTTCGACGTGCCCGGTCGGGCCATCAACCTCAAGTTCCACCAAGTTCCCGCGCCCATCCCAGACCTTCCGCACCACAGAAGTTCCGTAATATTCGACCCAGATGTCAGAACCCGCCAACGCATGATCGAGCCGTGACAAATGGGTCTTCCATCTCCCAATCTCAAAATCAAAGTCGTGCTGTCCATCGTGTTGCGTTGCGCCAGCGTTCTGCCCATCGCGGGAGTTCCGCCCTGCGGCGTTACGAAAGGGTTGAAGTGTGGAAATCAATCCAAACGCCAGCATAAACACGCCAGCATATGTGAGCTTGTTCATCAGCTAGGCCTCCGTTGAGTTGTGATTCCAAACCCCGTTGTTTGCGAACGTCGCGAAAAATGTGTTGGCTTCTCTGCGGTTCTTCAATTGCTATACGCTTCAGCCCAGGCCAAAAGGAGGTTCTGCATTCACGCACAAATGATATGTGCTTGCCAATCTCGCGTCAAGACTTGGCGGGCTGGGTTTTAGTGTGCTTTGTCGGAATCATCGTTAACGCGCCTCTGATCGGTGATCCAATTCACCTCCCAGGTCTTACCTCCGTCATCCGAAAACGACTGTTCGAAATGCGGCGAATTCGAATTGATGTTCGTCCACACAAATCGAACCAGTGTCATTCGTCCATTAATTTCTTCGTAGTCGTAAAATTCACCACGACCATTCCTGAATTCGCCGATAGTGGGCACACTCACAGTCCCATTTTTGCTGGTGGCCCAATAAAGCGACCACTGATGCGATTGCGGATTGTAAAGACGTAGCGTCAAACCTTCGATGTGCCCGGCGCCAGCAGCGCCCTCGGTTTCGAACTCTTCGATCTGCGAACGCCCGTCCCAGACCTTGCGCGTAACAGAAGTACCGTCAAATTCCACCCACTTGGTAGATCCGGTCAGAGGTTTATCGAGTTTCTTCAGGTGAATTCTCCAGCTCCCCAGTTCGAAATCAAAATCGTGCTGCCCATCGTGAGCCATGTCTGCGGCATGCTGCGAGCTGCCAGAATCTTGATGACGAGGCCCATGTGTCCGCCATGCCAGGATATTTCCGCCGCAGAGGGCAAAAGCTAGGATGCACAGCGCGCAGCAAACCAAAAGTCTCTTAATCCGCTTCATTCAGCCTCCTCCGTTATGAACTCCGCGCAGCGCAGCAACCGGTCGTCCCGGAGTCACACCGAAAACATACCCTGCTATAGTGGTTGCCGGCAATATCCACTTTTCCATGATACGATATGACCACTTCAAAAACGCTCGATGAAACGAATTTCCACCAGCTTCCTTCCACCCGTCGCGCTAGACCACGCGACAAAAATTCCGCTGTACCGCCAACTCTACGATTGGTTTCGACACTCCATTACCGCAGGCCAATTACGCCCTGGCCAGAGAATACCGTCCAGTAGACATCTCGCGGCGGAGCTTAAAATTTCCCGTATCCCGGTGTTGAGTGCCTACGAACAATTGCTTGCAGAAGGCTATCTGCAGGCTTTCGTCGGTGCTGGAACCTGCGTCGCGAAATCCTTCCCCCAAGAAAATGCAAACTCAAAACTACCGAGCGGAAAAGCACGCGTCGGATCACAGTCCGCAACCAGAGTGCGGGGCTCTCGCAAAATTTCCAAACGCGCGGAAGCCCTGGCTCGCGTTCCGCCGCAACTCTGGCCCAACACACTCCCTGCATTTCGCGTAAATCTGCAGGCTCTCGACTGCTTTCCGATCGGCGTATGGTCGAAATTCGTCGCCAGACATTCGCGGCTCCTGCCCACCCGTGCCATGGGTTACGGCGACCCCATGGGCTATGGCCCGTTCCGCGAAGCCATCGCGGAATATTTGGGCGCAGTTCGCGCCGTGCGCTGCGAACCGTCGCAGATTCTAGTAACCACCGGCTCGCAACAAGGCCTGCAAATCACCGCACAGGTTTTGCTGAATGCAAATGACCAGGCATGGATGGAAGAACCGGGCTACCCCGGGGCGCATCAAGCCCTTGCCACACCAGGCGCCGAACTCATCCCAGTTCCTGTGGACCAGGAAGGCCTGAACGTAAACCAGGGAATTCGCCGCAGCCCCAAGGCGCGCGCGGTTTACATAACGCCGTCGCATCAATATCCGTTGGGCGTCACGATGAGCGCCACACGCCGCATGCTCTTGCTCCGTTGGGCAGGGCGCACTGGCGCATGGGTCATCGAAGACGATTACGACAGCGAATATCGTTTTGGCGCGCGACCCATAGCGTCGATGCAGGGCCTCGATGCCGACGCCAGGGTAATTTACGTCGGAACCTTCAGCAAAGTTATGTTCCCGGCACTGCGGTTGGGCTACATAGTTGTTCCCAAGGATTTGATCCCCGCATTTTCCGCCACGCGCGACGCAGCAGACATTTTCTCGCCAATCCTCTACCAGGCGGCCATGACCGATTTCATCCGCGAAGGCCACTTCGCGCGGCACATCCGCAGAATGCGCATGCTCTACGGAGAGCGCCGCAATGTGTTAGCGAAAACCATCCACGACACTTTCGGAGACCGTCTCGAAGTAATAGGCGCCGAGGCAGGGATGCATCTGGTAGCGCTCCTGCCCCCAGGAGTAAGCGATATAGCCATTGCCAAGAAAGCTGCGACAAAAGGAATCTCGGCGATGCCGCTTTCCATCTGCTACCAAAATCCGCCGCGGCGCGGCGGCCTGATTCTGGGCTATGGCGGCACAACCCACGATCAAATTCGCGAGGGCGCGCGTAGTCTCGCAAAGTGCTTTTAATCTGCGCCCCGGCGGATCGCCCAACCGCCCACTCCCCGGTCACTATCACAAGGGGATGTGACGGCAATCACAGACCCAAAACACCTTCAAGAAGCTGGGGCTCATTAAAGACAACTGCGGCCTCAAGATCAACAGTTCGCTCCTGAGCATCGTCCTGCACACCGAGCATTCCGGCGGTACGCTTCAAAATCAGCAGCCTCGAAAGTTAGATTCGCTCCACGACAGTCCAGCCCCGTCTCAATGGCTTCTGACTGCGCTGTACGCGTCCACCGGCCGGCGAATTTCGTCCCAAGAATCTGGAACTGTTAGCCCCTCAGGCGTGAATCACTTATGCGCACGGGTATCGATAGGCCGTGCAAAACTATGGTCTGGCCGGCTCGATTGACCCGCGGAAACACCCTTCCGTGTGAATGGCCATCGAGCCAGCCAGGCCGCCACACGACTTTAGACCGGAGTTTTTTGCTGCCCATTCATACACCAGCTCAAATGGGCGTATGTGATGCAAACTTTTTTCGGTGGATAATACGGCCAAGTGCATCAGGCAAATTGCATAAAGGTGTCGGCTCGCGAATCTTCGAGTCCTCGTTTGCGCGGTCCGAAACTCGTGGCGCTCTTTCTATTTTGCCTGCTCCTGCCTGTCGTGATTTCGGCCCAGCAGTTGCGCGCTAGCTCACCCTCCGTCTCCGGCATCATCCGCACGTCCGAAGGTCTCCCGGTTCCAGGTGCCACCGTCCGCTTGATCTCAACCGACACAAAAAAAGTTTGGCTTAGCTGGACTGATGAATCCGGCAAGTTCGAATTTCCCCAGATCGTCGCTGGGCAATATCGTCTGGAGGCAAGCCAGCTTGGTTTTGTGCAAACCTCGTTGGTCATTCAGGTCCCAGTGGTGCCGGAGGGACCGATTCCGGTTGTTTTGCGTGTCGCGACTTTGGCTGAGCTATCGGCACCGTCCCGAACTCCCGCCTCGAATCGTCAGGGCCAAGCTGTAAACCGCCCGGGCGCAGATTCCGAAAATGCGTCCGGCTCGAACGCGCCTAGCTCGCGACGAGGCGCCGGCGGCGGGGGAAGAGGACAATTACCCGCCGGTGTCGCGAACGCACTCCGCGAAGGCCTGGCAGGCGGCGGCTTCGAACAGACGGACCTCACAGGCGAGGGAACAAGCCCTCAAGCCACAGAAACGAATAACACCACAAACCAAGGACCGCAGGCCAACGCTTCCCTTTCGACCGAGGCAAATTCAAACGCCACATCCGACTCCTTTCTGATGCAAGGTACAGTAGGGCAAAGCCTCGCAACAAACGGTGCGTCAGGATTCGGTGCCGGCGGCTTGGTCCCTGGCACTCCCGGCGGCGGTCCAGGTGGCCAAAACGGACCGGGCGGTCAAGGCGGACCCAGTGGCCAAGGAGGCCAAGGAGGTTTCGGAGGCCGTGGCGGCGGAGGCGGTCAACTCTTCGGTGGGGGAGGAAGTCCCGGAGGAGGAGGACCGGGGGCCCCCGGGGGTGGAGGTGGTGGTGGTGGGGGAATGTTCGGCGGTCGCGGTGGACGTTTGGGCCGCCAAACGGTGAATCGCATTCGTTTCAGTTTTTACGATCGTTACGACAACTCAGCATTCGATGCTCGCCCATATTCGATCACCGGGAATCAACTTCCGAAACCCAGCCATTACGACGAGCGCTTTGGCGGCAACTTGGGCGGCCCGCTGAAAATTCCTCACATTTACAACGGCAGCGACAAGACATTTTTCTTCGCGAACTATCAACACGAAATCCAATCGAGCGCTTTGGACACCTATTCCACCGTGCCGACAGCGGCCGAACGCGTCGGCGATTTCTGCGGTCTCGGAATCACCCTTTACAATCCGTTTTCAAATTTCAGCGGCCCGCGCGCCCCGTTAGGCAATGGCTGTCAAGTCCCAGCAATAAACTCCGCGGCAGCGGGACTACTCGCCTATTACCCCCAACCAAATCTACCTGGCACGATTCAGAACTATGTGTTGCAGACCACGGCGCCGATAAATAACGACATCGTAAACCTGCACGTACTGCATACCATCAATTCCGAATTCAGCCTGAATGGTGGATACAACCTCAGTTCTCAACGTCAGAACACGTTCGGCAATTTCCTGAACACAGCGGGCGGCGAATCAACTCTCAACCAGTCAGTCACCCTGGGCCTCTCGCACAATTGGACTCCGCATCTGGTGGAAAACACGCAACTGAATTGGAGTCGCAGCCGGGTTAAAATCCTCAGCGACAATTCTTCCAAGAACAATGTTGCCGGAGATCTTGGAATCACGGGAATCTCCACAGACCCTCTCACATACGGCCTTCCAGCAATTAATTTCACCAGCTTTTCGGACCTGAACGATCCCGTACCGTCGCTGGTACGCAATCAAACGCTGCGCCTGGGCGACAGTGTGAAATGGATCCACGCGAAACACACCATTACCTGGGGCGGCGAGATACGCCGCATTCAACTCAATTCCGAGTCCAATCCTCAGCCGCGCGGTTTTTTCAATTTTACGGGCGTAATGACCTCGCAATTAACGGCCGCAGGCCAGCCAATCCCAGCAACTCCGCAGACCGAGCCGTATTACGAACTCGCCGATTTCCTGCTGGGCCTGCCCTACAGCACCACAGTTCAATTCGGTCCAAACATTTATCTCCGCAGTTGGGATTTCATCGCCTACGCCCAGGATGATTTCCGTATCAACAAGCGCTTCACCCTTCTTTTCGGTGCGCGGTACGAAGCCGCATCGCCTCCAGTGGATGTTTACAATCGAATCGCCAATCTGGATTTAAATTCCACGGCCACGCAACTGGCCGTAGTCACACCCGGCGCGATAGGAACTTTCAACGGTCCATACCCGCGCGCTCTGATCCACGGAGATTACGGGAACTGGGCGCCGCGCGTGGGATTCGCCTGGGTACCTCAATGGATCAAGCCAAAAACGGTAGTCCGCGGCGGCTACTCGATTTTCTACAACGAGGCGATTTACAACACCCTGGCACGACAGTACCTCGAATACGAGCCGCCCTTCGCCACCTCCGAAAACGTGATCACCTCAGCGGCTCAAGTACTCACGTTGCAGAATGGTTTTCCGGTGACAAGCACAATCTCCAACCGGGGAGGCGTAGACCCATTCTATAAAGATGGTTACGCGCAGCTTTGGACGCTAGGCACCGAAACATCATTCACGCAGAACTGGATCCTGGATCTGACATATACCGGCACCAAGGGTACTGATTTGGATTTGCTGCGAGCGCCGAATCGCGCTCCGTTAGGCACGAGTCCGTTAGACACGCAGGTGTCCTTCCGAATCCCTTACGCCAATAGCTTTTACTACGATCAATCGGGCGCAAATTCAATTTACAACGCACTACAGGTGCGCGTGGTTCACCGCTTCACGAGGGGCCTATCACTGCAGGGCTTCTATACTTTCGCGAAATCGCTCGATAACGCCAGCACAATCGGAGGTAGCACGCCGATCGTGGTTCAGCAAGACGGCAACTACGCGGCAGAGCGTGGACTCTCGTCATTCGACATTCGCCACCAGGTACGCTTCTTTTCAGTTTATGAATTGCCGTTCGGCGAACACCATCGCCGAGGCAACCACGGTTGGGCCGAACACGTTCTCAGCAATTGGAGGCTGCTAAACATCGTTACGTGGCAAACGGGAACGCCGAACACCGCGTACCTCGGTGGGACCTCTTCGGATAACGGCACCGGAGCAAGTTTCTCTTTGCGAGCGGAACAAATCGGTGATCCGAACATTGGCATCTGCGGCAATTCGCCGCTCGATTTTTTCAACACAGCGGCGTTCACCACGCCCGCGCCCACCGCATACGGTAGCGAACGCCGCGGCGCAATCGAAGGCCCCTGTAAATTCAATTGGAATGCGTCGCTCGCAAAGTCCTTTCGATTCGGCCCGCAAGAGCGCCATCATTTAGATGTTCGCTGGGAGGTCCAGAATCTTTCCAACACGCCAAGTTTCTCGGGGCTGTCCACGCTGCTGGGCTCATCATCATTCGGCCGCGTCACCAGCGCGAGCGCAATGCGAACCATGGACGTTATGTTGCGCTACAACTTTTGATATGCCGGGGCCGGAGCGTTTCACTGAGACATGAGAAGAAAAATCACAGCTGCTTTCGTTACAACGTTATTCGCGACGGTCCTAGTTGCAGGACTAGCTCACGCCCAATCGCAGCAGTCGGGGAATCCATTCCCACAACCAGCGACGGACCAGTCCACTCCCATAGCCGTCCCCGCCCCATCATCGCGGCCCGCTCAGCCTCAGACGTCCAAACCGAACCCGGCGCCAGTTCTAAGGGCAACCTCGGATCTCGTACGCATCGACGTTGAAGTAACAGATAAATCAGGCAAGCCGATCAAAGGATTACGCGCAGACCAATTCATTGTGACCGACGACGGCAAACCGCAGGCGATTTCCACCTTCACATATGCAGATATTGAGAACATCGAAACCGCTGGAACCGAAGACGCCAAACCAATCGCAGTCCCAGTCGACAATGGAGGCCCGAATTCGCCCTCGATGGAAGCGATTAGCGATCAACTGCGCGACCGCCGGCTGATCGTGCTCTTCTTCGACTTAACATCTATGCAACCCGACGATTTGATTCGCGCGCACGACGCAGCAACTAAGTTCGTAAAGCAGCAAATGACCAAAGCGGACGTCGTAGCCGTAGTTGCGTTTTCGACCAGGCTGAACGTCCTCGCAATTTTCACCAACGATCATGCCACGCTGGAAAAAGCCATTGCGCAACTGACCTCCAACAGCACGAACGACCTTTCCAATCCCCTGTACGCGGAGGCGGAAAATGGGGAATACGATGTCCAGGAATATACAGGCGCGGCTTACACGCCCGACGAGACAGAGTTTAACGTCTTCAACACAGATCAAAAACTCGCCGCATTGGAGGGGCTGGCGAACGTTCTCGGCGGAATTCCGGGAAGAAAAGCGCTGGTTGAATTCACTGGAGGTATCACGCAAACGGGCGAGGAAAATCGCACCCAACTTCGCGCCGCCACGGACGCCGCGAACCGCGCCGACGTCTCCATTTATTCCCTGGATTCACGTGGATTGTTTGCCGCGCCGCCGGGCGGCGATACGACCACAAATGCTGCAATTGGGAATTCCATGTTTACCGGCGCATCCGTTTTCCATCAGACCGATCAGCGCGAGGATTCACGCGACACACTGGCAACTCTTTCCACAGACACTGGCGGAAAAGCCTTCTTCGATTTAGGAGATCTGAGCGACGCGTTCCCGAAGATACAGCAGGGCAATGGCGGCTACTATCTGATTGGCTACAATCTCGGAGCCGATGTAAAACGCGACGGTCACTGGCGCAGTATTCACGTGAAGGTGAATGCCGGGGGTGCGCACGTTCGATACCGCGATGGCTACTACGCCCCGCGCGATTTCCAGCATCTGCAAAAAGAAGATCGCGACCAGCAACTCGCTGACGCAGTCAATTCGGACAATCCTGTTGTCGAACTTCCTGTGGCGGTGGAGACCGGAATGTTCCGCCTGGGCGATGAGCAAACGTACGTGCCGATCGCGGCGAAGATTTCCGCGAGTGCTTTGGAATGGGCGGAGAAGCACGGCCACCGGCAGGCCGAATTTGATTTTGCGGTCGATGTTCGCGCCGTACCTTCCGGCAGGGCAGTCGCGCAACTGCGAGACACGACTCAAGTTAATCTCGATCCGCAGCGCTTCGAGGAGATCAACCGGAAAAATCTGCTGTATCAGGGCGGGGTCATACTTTCGCCGGGAAATTACAAACTGAAATTCGTGGCGCGCGAAAACGAGTCCGGAAAAATCGGCACCTTCGAGCAAAATCTTATCGTGCCTCCGGCGCAGCCTGGCAAAATGATGCTCAGCTCGGTAATACTTTCCAGCCAGCTAGTGCCGGTACAAAAAACATCCGAGGTGCAAACGAAAGCGCAAGGCACGCGCGCCAAGCTGACAAGCTCGCCTCTCGAAATGGCCGGTGAAACAATCGTTCCCAGCGTTACCCGGCTGTTCACGCAAGACCAGACTCTCTACGTTTTCTTTCAGGCCTACTATCCTGGGAAAAATGAAAAGAAAGAATCCTTTGACGGCACTTCACTTCGAGCGGCGTTTATCTTTTTCCGCAACGGATTGCAGGTGAACGCGACGCCTTTGATCGCGCCCACGGAGGCGAACGCGAAGAAAGACACGGCCTCCTTCCGCATCAGCCTGCCCTTGACGAAACTCCCAGCCGGCCGATATACCCTCCAAACCATCGTAATCGCGCCTGGGACGCAACATTCGGCATTCAGCCGCACGTATCTAGCGCTACAAAACCGGCCAGCGGCGCCGTCTGCAGCGCCAATCCCGTCAGGGGACCAACCCGATTCACAACCTGCAGGCGACATCACCAAGCCCCCGTCGCACTAGATATCTGAAGTTGAAGATGCGCCATTTGAGTTTTTCTCTTGTGGGTTGGCGTGCTGGGCGCGGACTGATTGAGTGTGCACATTGGTTCGTGAGCCGCCGCTGTGATACGCCGGTGTATATGCAATTTGCCTAAAATTCGAGGTGCGAACCCTGCCAAAAAATGACGATTAGAATCGAGCGCGGTTGGTTGTTTTCTTAGAGTTACGGACGTTTCTAATCGTCCCGAGTGACGATTAGAAATTGCGGGGTGCGGTTCGATTTCCGGGTGCGAGTGCCGGGGAGTTTCAGGTGGTCGTGGGGCTTTTTCGGCTGGAGTTGGCGCCGGGATGGACTTTGAATTTTGTGTGGCGGCTTGTTCGAGTTTGAGATTTTTGCCGGATGGTGTGGTTCCGGGGGTGGCGGGTCCGTCTCCGGCGTGTTCTTGGGCGATGTGTTTTCGGGCATCACGTTTTTGGGCCGCGACGAGCGTTTGAGAGAGGGTGCGGATTTCGGGGATGGGATTTTGCGGCGCGGTCTGATGCGCCAGGCGAAGAAAGATTCTTCGGGCGGGTAAACCGTCCCCGAGAATGACGACGCCGGGAGGGCAGAGTTGGACCACGGAACCGCGGATTCGTAGTTTCTTTATCGCCCTTTCATCGTGGCGTAATTTCCGAGATTTTTTCATTTGGTTGATTCCCGTTTGTGAGGCTAGCACGCGGGTGTATTGGGGAATAGTGAGCGGAGGGACAGGCGAGGGACACGACCGGTACTAGCTGTACGGAATGAGATTTCTACCCAGTGCTTCCGCGCTGGGCTAAGTTGTATCGCGCCTACGGCGCTTACCTCACGCCGGAGTCAATCGCATTGCGCACAAGCGCCGTAGGCTTGCAAAGGGTGCGCGGCTTTAACGCCAGCAATGCGCAACAAACTAGAACGTCGTTACGGCCATCGCCACCTGCATTTTATAACGTGCAGTTGTTATTGCCGCCAGCCTCTGTTGGGAACGGCGCGAAAGCGCGACGTGTTTCTGACGATTCTGGACGAAGTGCGAAGAGACTATCAGTTTTGGCTAGTGGGCTACGTCGTGATGCCGGAACACATTCACCTGCTAATTTCGGAACCTCAACGGGGAACCCCTTCAACGGTTATGCAGGTGTTAAAACAGCGTGTCTCGCGGCTGCTGCGCCAAAACTCGCCGCAGAGTTTCTGGCAAAGGCGCTTCTATGATTTCAATGTATGGAGCTGGAAAAAACGGATCGAAAAGCTCAACTATATGCACCAGAATCCGGTGAAGCGCGGGTTGGTGGCCGATGCGAAGTCAGAGCAGCTACCAGTTTTATCAGTACGGAGAGAAGAGTAACTGCACACCGGATCGAGAGCCAAACTAAAAGTGGACAGCTATTTTCTTAGGAAGTGAGAGCGCTACATGAAACCCACGCACCCTTTGCAAAACCGGCAAAGAGTGCGGCACCCGCAAGAACAAAGTCCACGGATAGCTTGTGTCGGAGCTACGGCGGTCGACGCTCGGTTTTTTTTATTCTTCCCAGCGCGTCCGCGCTCGGTTAACTTATGTCGCGCCTACGGCGCTTGAGTACATGTGCTTAATCATGGACAAGGAGGATGACGATGAGAGTTCGCAGGTTGTGGGTGGGTGTGCTGGTGACGATGGCGTGGATGGGAGTGGTGGGGATGAGGGCCAACGCGGCGGAAAATCCCAGCGTGGCGCAGGTGCTGAATCATAGCGTGTCGGGAGCGGAGAAGGAGTTGATGTCCGCGGCGGATGCCATGCCGGAAGATAAGTTTTCGTTTGCGCCGAGCAGCGGAGAATTTAAAGGGGTGCGTAACTTCGGCGAGCAGGTAAGACATGTGGCCGCTGTGAACTATATGCTAGGCGCGGCGATACTGGGCGAGAAGCCGCCTGTGGACGTCGCGGGGGAATCCGGGCCGGTGGCGATAAAGTCGAAGGCGGAGATTATGAAGTTCTCTCGCGATTCGTTTGCGTACGTACACAAGGCCATCGATTCCGTAGATGAGAAAAATATGCTGGAGGCGATCAAGAATCCGTTTGGAGATGGTTCCACGACCCGGTTGGCGGTGGCGGTGATGGAGGCGCAGCATATATTCGACCATTACGGGCAAATAGTGGAGTATTTGCGGATGAATGGGATTGTGCCGCCGGCCAGCCGGTAGCATTTTAGGTGAAGGTGCGAAGAGAGGTTCCTGGCTTCGCGCCTTTGCCGCGTCAGGGCAGGCCGACCAACGTCCACTGAGAAAGCGACGTTCAGTGACCGGAAAAGTGACGTTGTCGGAGGGTGAAGCCCTTCGGGAGGCGCGCTTAATAGGGAGTTGAGATTTCGTGGATGGATCTTAACGCGTTGCAGCCTTGACCCTGCGCGCTCAGAATGTCGTTAGCGGCAGGACCACTGTTCGGTTGCTTCCTTTGGACTGCGAGCCCGACGTGAACGATTCCTTCGGAGGAGGACCAAATTCGAGCTAGAGCGTCGATGGAGTCGTCGACCGATTTTACGCGGACGATGGTCTGCTCGACCGGATACATGGGGCAGGTGTTCTGCTGGTTCTCTTCGACCCGGAATTGAATCTTGCCGGCACCGAGACGACTCATGGAGAGTAATGCGAACTCTTTTTTTACCGCTTCCGAGAGGTTGACGCGCGGATAGTAATATTCGAAGGCGAAAACTCCTTTTGTGAACTTCTCATCTGTGTAGCCGCCGGCCATGAATTGGTCGACTTTGGCGCTACGCCAACGACTGCTCCATTCGTCCGGATGGCACAGGCTGACATTCAAATCGCGAAATGTAGCGGCCGAAAACGGGGAAGAAGTAATGTTTACGTGAGGCTGAGGCTGGAGATTCACGAGTTTGCCGTTGATATAAAACTCGGCACGGTACGCGCCGTTTTGGGCGCAATCCTGCTGGCTTGTGGCGTCGAGATAGGAGCGGAACTCGCGCGTGTTTCCTTCTGAATCCCTTTGGGTATCCGCGAAATCGACCTTGCCAGAAAGATCGGGCAGCGCGCGCCATAGATCCAATTGCTGTTCGTACTTGTACCAAACGACAGTCAAGACATCGCGTGCGGTACTGAAATTTTCGAGTTTGCCATGCCAGCCAAGACCGGCCTGGGTAGCAAACAACCATGCATTGTGGAGCTGCGGCGAAGAAGCGGACGCATCGGTTGGAAGCGGCCACGCAGCAGCTACGACCTGCTGTTTCAAATCGTCAGTAAGATCCCGGACCTGCTTGCAGTCCACGGCGTGAGGAAATCCCTGGCAGTAGTGAAGAAAAATTTCGAGATCGTTGATGCTGGCCAGGGCGAGACCATCCTGCAGACTGCTGACGGGCGCCATGGCCAAGGCATCTTTATAAGCGTCTCTGGCAGCAGGCAAATTTCCCGCTGCAAGCTCCATCACTCCGAGGTTGAAGCGAAGAAACGGCAATTGTTTTTCCGGATCGCGCTTCACGCCGTCATTGGTTTCCTTGAGCCCGTCTTTAACGAGATCGCGATCTTTTTTCACCAATCCCAGGCTATAGGTATCCCAGCCAAGATTTCCCAAAAGGTCCGGGCTAAGACCGATACCTTCGCGATCGAAACTGGCCATCGCCTTGCGTTCACGAACGACTTCCTCCTTGATGCTGTCTTCGGAAAACATACTGGTGAAGGACTCGCCATTCTGCGGAGACTTCTCGCGCTTGGAAGCGCGCGACAGATAAAAGTTCGCAAGCGAAAAAGAGGGACGTGCGGCCACGGCGCATTTGAATTGCTTCACGGCACCAGCGTAGTCCTGTTGTGTGTTAGCAGTGTCATATTGCGTCCTGCCATCGGCATAGTACCGAGCGGCTTCGGAGTCCGCGGTCAGGTCCGAGGGTTTCAGATCTGTATTCTGACAGTCTGAGGATGCCGTGAAGCCGTTGCGGGGAATGGCTTGGGCGACTTGAGTGAGGCCGATCCCCAACACGCAAGCCACCAGGGCCACTCCGAAAACAATCAGCATGGAAGCCGCGTCAAGCTCTCGCGTCATGGTAAGAGACTGTCCAAACAGGTAAAGCGCAATGGCCAACCATGTGAGCATCGTCAAGTAATGCTCGGCCTCGGTGTGATATTTAACGCTCAGCTCATTTGCGGCGTCGGCCTGCGCGTATGCGAAATAAGAGTCCCATTTAGGCCTACCATTCAAGAAACTTCGCGGGTATCGCGTGTCGAATTCCGGCCCGTTTCCATTGGTGCCATAAAGAAAGTCGACTACGTCCTGGCCTTCGGAGTTAACGGCAGTGCCCCAGCGAGCCTTCTGTTCATCCAACTCCTCCGTGTTGATTTTTAAAGCTCCGGTGTCGGTAAGGTTGGCTTCCTGCAGAACAGCCTGAAATCGCAAGCGCTCCTGCTGAGTGGCGGCAAGCTGGCTGAGCATCGAATATGCAAGGTATGTCTGACTGTTTCGGAACCCGTCCACCAGGTGATCGGCGGCGACGCTGGCCGAGCCGCTGGCTCTCATGCTCGCCCGGCTATAGGCGGTGCCGATGACGGCGCTCAACAGAACGGTGAACACGATCAGCAAAATGACCAGGATGGAAAAAGCACGCTTGGTGGGCTCGGCATGCAGGCGAACGCCAGGGAACAAGCGGGGTTCAAGCTCGCCGGGATGTGAAATCTCGTCATCTTCTTTTTCCTCGGCCTTTTCCACCATTTCCTGGGGGCTTAGAAAGCCCATGCGGAGCGCAACCCATTTTGCGAATCCGGAGATCTTAGGAGCGGCCCAGGTCCCGATGAAACCGCATACCACGAAAAGCAAAATCACGCCCGCGAAGGCCGAGGCGCTGACAGGATCGTAGCAAATCGCAAGGACCAACCCGCTCGCCGTTACCAGGAATCCCAGTGCGAGCATGATGGGCGTACGGCGAAGGTCGTGGCGCCAAAGTTCCGCGAACGTCAGACAGGCGAGCGCCGCGACAAAAAGGACTACCGCGATCGATAGCCAAAACAGTTCGTCGCGGACTTTGTCAATCTCGCCCTGCAGTCCGTGCCACATGGACGTGGACGGCACTTCAATCTTGGATTCCTTGGGTGTGGTCCAGCGGGTGCCGAAGCCGATGTCCTGCAAGTCGCGCGCAACATTTTTATCGATTAGCTGCGGGCCCTTGAGCGTGTTGTCGTCAGCCCCATCGATCCAGGTAATATTTCGATACGGCTTCAGAATTCGCGCGGAATTGAATTCCACTTCGGCCTGCACATCGCGCCGCGCGGCGCCCGCGGGGTCCACTTTGCGCAGGGCGTCAGCCTCACCGCGCAGCCGCCGGCCCTCAGTAATCAGCGATTTGTAATCGGAATCGAAATGGAGAAGCTGGCCCTCGCGCTCGTTGTACTCCTTGCGCAAATTCAGTTCGATCAGGTGGCGCTGGCTGAGCTTACTTTCGAGGACGTCCAGTTTTTCTTCGGCATCGCCCGCGCGCCAGGCGGCGATTGCGCCAAACATCGCCACCAGCGCCATAACCAAGGCTATCGCGGTGCCGCCTTCCAGCAGCGCAGCCAGTCGTGGGGAATGCTTATCAATCCAAGCCATGGTGTATTCGAGCGGGAATAATATCCCGCCAGCTTTGAACGAATCAAGTTGCAAAACTTGCACGAGGGAGCCATGTGGCCGACCGTAATGGCCGTAAATTCCGGCTAGGGAAGCGCTTCGGCGGGTTCGAATTTGGGGTTACACTGGCGGCGTCGATTCGGCTGTCCGGCCTTGCCGTAGGATTCGCCGGCGGTGGCGATGAATCAGCGCGCCTGGGGAAAAAATGAATGTGAAGACGCCGATGTCCTCTTTATTGGCAAGAGCGCCTCGCATCGTGGCAATTCTGCTGACGATCATTTTGTTTGCCGCGGCGTCTGTTTCGCATTTTTTGGCAGGGAAAGTAATGCGGAATCGGGCGGTTTCCGGTTTTGCGGGGGCGCGGGCGCTTGCATCCGAGGCATGGACGGATGCTGAGACGGTGAAGCCAGCAGAGCTGGTGAAGGAAATGGCGGACGCGAAGGGCGGCAATCGTCCCGTGATTGTTTGCACGGGATTTCGATTTCTGTATCAGGGCGCGCACATTCCGGGAGCTGTGTTTCACGGTCCAGCTTCCAAGCCCGAGGGTTTGGATGACCTGAAGAAATGGGCGCAAGGGATCGACCGTTCAGCAAACGTGGTGCTGTACTGCGGCTGCTGCCCGTTAGAACATTGCCCGAATATTCGCCCTGGGTTCGAGACGCTACGCTCGATGGGGTTCGCACACTTGCGCGTTCTGCTGCTGCCTAATAATTTTGCCAAGGACTGGGTGGATCAAGGTTACGCGTGGGAGAAAGGCAAATAAGCGGCAAATAAAATCGACGGTGAGAAATTACGGCGAGGGAGATTCCAGAATGGACCGGACAGCCGCTGAGGACTGGTCGAACGCGTCAGGACCTCGAAAAAATCTACAAAATCAAACTCTTTTAGCCGGTCGAGCACCTCGTGCAGATCGGGCTATAATCCCGGCCAGTAAGATTCTGTGTATCCACAAGGCGTTGCCGGGCATCCAAGACGCGATCCGTTCAATTCACTGAGGAGGGAACGCATGAGAAATTCGGCCCGTGTTGCAGTGATCTGTCTTTTGGTTTTTGGGGCGCTGGCCCTCGCCGAAACTTCCGGGGCGCAGCACCCTCCAATATCCCAAGAAATCGCTAAGGCCTACGGCCTGGATTCGTGGGACCAAATCGAGGCGATCCGCTATACCTTCAACATTGATTTGCCCGGGATCAAACTATCGCGAAGCTGGATTTGGGAGCCGAAAACTGGCTCGGTGAGCTTCGACGGGAAAGACAAGACGGGCAAAGCGCTAAAAGTTACGTACCTCCGCTCTCAACTGGGCACGCAGGATGCGGTGGTGAAAGAAGAAGTCGATCCGGCGTGGAATAACGATCAGTACTGGCTGATCTACCCGCTTCATCAATACTGGGACGCCAGCGCCAAGGTGGAAGATGCGGGTAAGCAGAAACTGCCGCTGGGGGCGGGCACCGCTGAGAAGGTGGTGGTGGCTTATCCCGCGGAGGTGGGTGGGTATACGCCCGGGGATACTTGGACGCTCTTCGTGGGGCCCGACAAAATCGTAAAGGAATTTGTGTATCACCGCGGGGGAAGTATGAAGCCGACTGTGGTGACCACAACGTGGGCTGGAAATAAGAAGGCTGGGCCTTTGCTTATTTCAACGGACCACCGCGGGACAGCGGATGGCAAGCCGGCGCGGATCTTCTTTACGGATGTAGCGGTGAAGGTGACTGGATCGGACGCATGGGTGGAGGCGAAGTAAACAGCGCGGGAGTTTCCTGGGCTGCTTAGCTCGCTGGAAATTCCTTCTCAGGCTGAGCGGCGATGGGTTTTGCCGTACGGCGACGAAATACGATCGCCGCCGTTATGACGACCGATCCGTATTCCAACAGCAGGGCCCAGACGGGGACACGCCACTCATACCCCAGCGATCGCAGATGCCAAACGATGTAAGTCGGCAGAATGCCGATGCTCCAGACCACGAGCGGCAGCGTGGATTTCGAGCGCAGGAATGGCAGTAGCCACAGCAGGTACCACGGATAAACAACGGGCGAACAGGCGAGCGATGCCGCCATTGGCCACGCCCATTTGTCCGCCTGATCTGCCGGCGTATTCGGATTCCATCGAAGCCAGGCGGCTACAGCGAGCCCGACAAGAACTGCCAGGCTAGCCACGAACTGTGGGCTTGCGACTCGTTCGAGCGTTGCGAACAGCGGGCCGTTAAATCGGAAGCGCTGCACAAAAGTTCCGAGCGAGCCGATCGGAAGACGCCAGCCGTTGAGAAACGGCAGGTACAAAGCCCCGAAGATGAGCGCCGCGACGAAGCCATCACGGATGCGGACGCGACGCCAGTAAAGTGGTGTCAGCACGATTGGGAGAAATTTCACGGCAACAGCTAACGCAAAGGCGATCGCAGCGATCATGCGCCAGCGGCGTGCCAGCGCGGTGACGGACACCAACAGCAACAGAACACCTAGAATGTCGATGTGGCCGCTGCCCACTACGTTTGTGGCGACGAGCGGATGCCAAGCGTATGCGAGGACCCAATGTTCCCCTTGGCCGTTAGCGCGCAACACATTGAACAATAGAAGTACGATTGCGGCGTCGCACGCAACAAACGCTATCTTGAATGCGAAGATTGATTCGTGAATGGCGGTAACGGCACGGAAGAAAAGCTGCGCCCCTGCGGGGTAGGGGCTTGATACCTCCGGGTTGTTTAATTCCCGAGTCTCAGGCGTGTGCAGGCGGGCCAGGGCGGGATCCGCGGGAATCACGTCGTACGGGTTATAGCCGAGGCGCTGCACTCGGCCATCCCATAAGTATCGGTGGATGTCGTCGTCCGCGCCTGGCGGCATCATCAGGAATGGAACGCGCCACAGAGCCGCCAACGCCAGGCAAACAAGGATGACGCGGCGCGGATACTTTCGGGTGTGAAAAAATTCGCGGATGGCGAGCAGGTATGCGGTTCCCGCGATTAGTAATGGAATGAGGGAGGAGGGGCTGCCTGTGCCGCCGCGGCTGCGAGCGCAGAGAACAAGGGCCGCAAATATAATGGCGCCGAGAATGTAGAGCCTGCGAGAAGGCGTCAGGCTCACTCGTCTCCGCCGTTCTGCGCCGCTTTCGACTCTTTGTTTTCAGACGCGAGAAGCCAGGCAGATGTTTTTGGCGCCATCCCTGGGGAGTGCCGTAGTTCGGTTGCAAGGCGCTGGAGATCGGACGGCTCGTCGATGTCATAGAAGGGACTGGTTAAATGCACGCTAAGCCCCAGAGAGCGTGCGCGCGCCAGCAGCGAGTCCAATGCGTTTGTCGTTCCCATTGTGTTTTCGGCAAAGAGGCCTGGATGAGTTGCCGTAGCACCGACAAGATAATAACCGCCGTCGTGCGTGGGTCCGACAACGAGATCGAAGCTGGCGAGCGCGCGAAAAGCGGCCATCAGGACGGACGCCGGCAGATGCGGGCTGTCGCTATTAAATGCAATGACGCGTTTAGGAGTACGGATATCACCCGCGAAGTGAGCGAAGACGGAGTTGAGTCCGGCCTCGAGACCGCGCCCGGTCTGCGGCACAACTGGAACCGCGTCATTGGTCGCGCGAATCAGCTCATCAACGTCGGTTTCCGGGCACATGATTGCGAGTTCCACGCTATTGAGCGTTCTGGCCAGCGCGACCGTGTCCTCAAGAAAGCAGCGGTATAGCTCGGTGACGGCGGGGACGGGAAAGCTCGGAGACAGCCGAGTCTTTACCATGCCCGGCCGTGGTGCTTTGGCCATGATCACCAGAGTGCAATGCCCATGGGGCGAAGCCTCATTTGTCTCGCGCGTCGATTTCATCTAGATAGTTGTGCAACCCTTCACGCCGATTGGCGCGTGACGGCCTGCCGGCGGCGAAAATAATATCGCACTATGAGGTTGAGGATGAACCATGCCGCGCCAACCGTGCCTCTGAAGGTTCCGCTGATCTTGGATTTTCCAATGCGCGGATAATAGCTGACCGGAACTTCGACGATCCGGAATCCCTGGATAGCGCCTTTAAGAATCATCTCAACCGCCCAGCCGTAAGTGGTTTGTTCAAGGGCGAGGGCGCGGAGAACGTCAGCGCGTGCCGCGCGGAACGGGCCGAGATCGGTGATCCTCACGCCATATAGAAAAGTGATTAAACCGGCAGCGAGGCGGTTGCCGAACGCAGAGTGCCAGGGTAGCGCACCCGTGGCGCGTTTTCCCGCGAGCCGCGAGCCCATGGTGATGTCCGCGCGCCTTTCGGTGATTGGAGCGAGGAGAAGCGCAAGCTCATTGGGCCGATCGCTGTAATCGCCATCCAGGAATACGACGATATCGGGATTGGTGGTGCACGCGAGCCCGGTCAGGCAGGCCTGCCCGTAGCCGCGGCGCGGTTCCTGGATGACTTGGGCACCCATGCGAACTGCAATGTCGGGTGTACCGTCGGTCGAGTTGCTGTCTACTACGATGACTTCCGTGGCGAGATTGGCGTCCAGATCAGCCAGCACGCGGCCAATGGACCCGGCTTCGTTGTGGGTAGGAATAATGACTGAGACGCGCACTGGATCTCGGGTGAATTTACCACCAAGGCGAGGACGGATATCGGCGGGCTAGGAATGCGTCAACTCCCCAGGTGCGCCCTGCGCTACCCACCGCGAGAGCAAGCGATGCCATCACAGGGGGGAGCAGTTCCCAGATCCAGGAGGTGCCCAATTCCGATATCCAAAGGCTTCCGAGGAGCGCGAACGCAACCAGGCCAGCGGGGCGCGTGAGAAGGCCCAGCACTAACAGAACGCCAAGGGAGATTTCCGTCAAACCTTGTAGTGGTGCCGCCATCGAGGCATGACTTGCCGCGAGCGCCATGAACGACTTCCAGACAGCTGGCGCGTGATCGTGCTGGATGTAATAGTTGATCAGTCTCGCGTAACCGGCTGGAGTATACAGTCCCTTTCCCAGATTTTCGAAGAAGACAGAAACAAACATACAGCCGATGGTCAGCCGAACGATAGCCAACCCGATCCGCGCGTGCGGTTGTGGCACTATTTCAGATTCGTTGTTGAAGGTTTGCGTGTTGCCGGTCGTCATCATTGATGAACCTCGCAGGGTTTGAAGTTAAATCGGCCGCGTAATGCGTGATCGCGCTCTACTTCGATGCGCGCAAGAGCCGAGTGGAGTGAAACTAATCACGCGCAATGACAATGGTGGTGCAGGCACTCTCGCCTTTGGGAAGTTCGCGCGCGGGAGCCATATGGACATTGAGCTTTTGGACTTCGCCGCGGACAATCGGGCAGTAGAAGTCCGGCTCATGCAAGGCATTTTGGATTCGGCGTCGTCCAGCGCACCCGCCGTAGCAAGACTCGAGGTAGACGCAGGAGCGGCACGCCTCCGGTACGCTGCGCGCCTCAACGAAAGACGAAGTTTCTACCATCCCCGAACCGAGCGACAACAGCAGTGAAAGCGGCTCCCCAATTCCCGGCCAGTACACGCAAGGTTGAGTCGTGGCGCGCGGAGTAATCCGCACAGTGCTCACTCCGCACCCGCCCACCCTTGCAGGCAGTCCCGCCATGGCGCGAACCAAGGGTTCGCCAATTGCGATCACATCAGTTTCAGCAAACAATAAGCGAAATCCTTGCCAATATTCCTCATAAGTCAGGGAGTAGAGGTCGGAGCGCACGGCCTGGTAAACGTTTATCCGCAGGGGCGATTCATAGCGTTTGGCCACCCGCGCTACATCCGGCAGGCGGAGATAGTTGGCCTTCATCATTACGGCGATGAAGGTGACGGGAACTCCCAACGTTACACAGCGCTGCGCTTGCTCGTGGATCAGCGCCCAATTGCCGGAGCCGCGCTGGGCATCTTGCTCGCGCTCCGTCGGATAATCCAACGAGAATTCGACATCATGAAAGGCACGAAGTTCATCATCTGTGAGCACGGAAGCGCTATGCCCGTTGGATGTAATGGTGAGCTTTAGCGGCAGAGTTCGAAGGAATGCCAACATCTCGCGGAACTGCGGATGCATTCCGTTTTCACCGGTGCCCAGATTGACTGAGCGGACTGGAAGGCTGGCCATTGCGGAGCGCACTTGTTCCAGGGTGAGGCGGTCGACACGCGCCGGATCGCGGTAGCAGAACGAGCACGCAAGGTTGCATTCGTTGGTCAAGCCGAGTCCGATGGCAAAAGTCCCGGACGTAGTTGGCCGGAGCAGGGCGGGTTGCGCGGCAGGTTGCGTTATGGTCATGGCACATGCCTTCCGGCGCGTTGGAAGGTGAACGATCAAACACCCATGAACGGCGGGACACTTTAGCTGCGGCCCAATCGGAGCCGACCACCGGAAGCATACACAAGCAACAGTAGCGTTGCCAGCCGGGAATGAAAGCCAAGCAGAGCGCTATCGCGCCGGGGGGAGCCATCACGCAGAGTTTACGTTTCAAAAGTTTTTGGGAAACCAAACACGTGGATTGCACACAGAGGGAGTCAGGAGTAACTTATCGTTGGCTAGAAATTCGATGGACGAATTTTAATCGACCAGGTGACTCCATGAAACGTCGCGATTTTTTGACATTGGCCGGTGTGGCATCCGCAAGTTTGGCATTCGAAAGGGCGCAGGGCCTGTTGGCGCAGGACGCGGCACCCGATGCTTGGCGCACATTCGAAGTGACGACGCGCGTTGAAGTGCTGAAACCTTCCGGTGCGACACGCATATGGGTGCCGGAGGCGCTCATCAACCAAACGCCTTTCCAGAAGACGCTCGCAAATACTTACGACGCAGGAGGAGGGACCGCGAAGAAAATGGTCGACAGCGAGGCTGATTCGCTGGGAATCATCGTCGCGGAATATCCGGCCAGCGTAAGACCGGTGCTTACGGTCACAAGCCGGGTCTCAACGAAGAATTGCACTGTGGACCTTTCTGCGCGCGGCACCGCGCCGAAGGCCAATCCTACGGGGCTGGAGCATTTCCTGCGGCCGACGAAGCTGCTGCCGACCGATGGCATTGTGAAAGAGACGGCGGTGGAGATCACCGCAGGCGCAAATACAGACGTTGAGAAGGCGCGCGCGATTTACGAGTGGATCGTCGATAATACATTTCGAAACCCGAAAACGCGCGGTTGCGGCGCCGGTGACATCCGCTTCATGCTTGAATCCAAGGATCTGAGCGGCAAGTGCGCCGACCTCAACTCTCTCTACGTGGGCCTCGCGCGATCGGTGGGTCTTCCGGCGCGCGACGTTTACGGAATCCGCAGCGGAAAATCGGGAATGGGATACAAGAGTCTCGGCACTTCAACGGAAAATGTGACTAAGGCACAGCACTGCCGCGCGGAGGTCTACCTCGCCGACTACGGTTGGGTCCCTGTCGATCCCGCGGACGTTGGCAAAGTAGTGCTCGAGGAACCGCCCGGAAATCGGGCTCTCGACGATGAAATGGTGAAGAAGGCCCGCAAGCGGCTGTTCGGATCGTGGGAGATGAACTGGGTGGCGTACAACTTCGCGCATGATGTCGCATTACCTGGATCGAATGGCGCGCCGATCAGTTTCTTAATGTATCCACAAGCGGAAACGGCTGACGGGCGGCTGGATTCGCTTGATCCCGACAACTTCAAGTACGAGATTACGTCGAAGGAGACTGCTGCTGGTGCGTGATGGAAACGGGCATTGCTGAGTGTGCTTCGGTTGGGACGAAATGCCAAGTAGAAGACCGAGAACCGATGCGACCGGGTGGAGCGGGCTATTTGGCATGGTCTGGGAATCCCCAGAGGCGACCGCCGGAGTTAGGACGGTCTGACTGGCCTTGTAGCCCGCACTTCCGACCCCCGCAATTGTGAAGCCAAGGCGCTGATCTTCGTTAAAGTGCTTCTGGCACAACGGATAGTCTTGCGGCGACACGCGCGATCCCAAAACATTTGGCCATAAGGTGAGGGCGAGTTCCCGGAATGTGCAAAGTTCAAGTATAAACGCCTACAAGTTGCGGGTTCTGGGATCCGTGCGACGCGTAGGCTGCGTCTACGCAGATACGCCTGATGGCGGCAAGGAAGCGGCCCAGTGTGCTTCGTCTCAACTAAACAGACGAAATCTAGTGAACGCTCCAGCGTGGGCGGCTAATTCCGGTTGCGTCGCGGCATCCGCGCGCTCGCCTTGCCAGAGTTTATCGAGGGCATCGTATAGTCTACGCCACGCTTCTGACGGCGAAGTCTTCTGATTACCGCTGATAGAATCAAGCACGCGATCAATCTCTGCCCAATTCTCTGCATGCGTCTCCTCACGCAAGGCTTCGATGAGAAACAGGAACGCCTGCCAGTCCTTTTCCGGGATCAGCTTTTTGGGGTGAAGTTCTTGAAATATGTCGAACAGGGCAATCCACGCCACATCCCTTGCGTTACGCATAGTCGCCTTAACCTTGTGCGATTTCTCGCGTTCAGATGAGAGCGGCTGGGATGCTCACTCATTGAGGACTTATTCTTTGCGGGGGTAGGTAACGCTACTTCCAGTTCCAGGCCTTGTCAATGACCGTCCTAGTACCGACGCAGTAGCACTTTTACCGCTGAAATATGCGCAGGCGCGGATCGAGTTTTACACAAGATTTTTGCGCAGGCCATGGACCGGGCCGGCGTGGCCGAGGCTCTGAACACCGTGAGCGAACTGTACCGAAGTCGCGCGAGGCCGTGCTTAGCCAACCAGAGTGCCTTGGTCGCAAACGTGGTTGCTGGCTAACCCGTGAGAGAATACTGCGGCAAACGGAAGCGCAAAATGTCTCAAGGAGAAGCGACATGAACAATCTAGACCACATGCTACGGCGTAATAAAGAATTTGCCGCTCAGCAGTCTGCAGCGGGCGCACTTATGCCCTCGCTTCCACAGGCGATGCCCAATGTAAAGGCAGTCATCATCGGTTGCGCTGATATGCGTGTGGATCCGGCTCACGTAATCATTGGTCGCGGGCTTCGTTGAAAGCAACGATAGCATCGAAGATTCTGTTCTCGTGAGTGAAGTCCCCGCCAATAGACATTCTGAACTTTCCTCCGAAGCACAGAGCCCAAATCACCGGCTGTGGGCTGGCATCAGGGATTCTTTTGGGATCTCGAACAACGACGACCTCATCCACTTGTGTGACAGTCGCGCCTTTTGCCTCACAGGAAAGCGGGCGATCTTCAATCACGCTCAAGAAACAGGCCAAAAACGAGTTCCACCCGGTGCCGGTCCGAAGCCTCCCTACATCCGTAATCCTAGAGGGGATTTGACTCTGTAGCCTTTGGCTTGACCAATATTACCGCCGTGTCGCTCGCCGCTTCATAGACGATCACTATGTTCACGAGCATGGCCCCACGAAGAAACTTGAATACGAATTTGAACTCCGTTCGTCCGTCGGATCTTGAAGACCGCAGCTTCGCCAACTCTCCGGCGAACTCCTTTACCGAGGCGCATGGAGCAATATCCTGAAAGAAGTTCTTCCCGATAATTCTGCGGGGATCAAGCCCGGAAAATGAAGATTCCGTCAAGTTGTAGCCAGTAATTGTTCCCTCGCCGCTGAGCCGAACGACTCCAAAAGGAAGTGCATCCAAAACTTCAGTGGGGATATGCGTCACATCTTCAACGGGGACGTCGATCACGGACCCAAGGCACACCATGCAGATTCCGTGCGAAACGGGCTTGGTCGGATCACCTGGCTTGAGTTGCTTCTGGCACCATGCGCAAATCACGGGTCCAAAAGTCTCCGACAGGGTCGTCATGAGCTAAGAGTACCATCCCTCGTCATGCGGATTCGCTACCAAGGTGTACTCGTTATCTGAAATCTCGGCGCTTTTCGACCAGCTTGAGGCGTTGCGCAGTAATCCGGCGCCAAGACCTCAAACCTAGCCAATAGCCGACGGTCGAAAGCTGCTCTTCCATGGTCTATTCTCCCTGATCTAAGTTTTTGTGGTTTGCTCCCGACCAACCGGAGTCAAGCCTGGCTCCCGCGGTTCTAAGGTCTCACAAAAAGCCAATCACCATCGATGGAAAGCGCATGTCACAACCAATCTCATTGCGTCACCCTGCTATCCATGCTCTCCACTTTACGACGTTTAATCCTACCGTGGTCAGCCAGAGGCTGCTCAAGATTTCCCCGGGCGCGCAGGGATAGAGGATGTAGGGATACAAACGGGCATCCAGCGTGGGCGCCAGGAAGCTCAGAAACCCGTGCGTAAAGTAACAGAGTCCGGAGATTCCTAACATGACACCGAGCAGACTGGGCACGAAGTCCGACCGGAAAAACAGAAACCCGCCCGCAAGTTCATCGATGCCATAAAATACCCAGGAGAGAAGAAGACCTGCATCCCGCAACTGCGCTGCGACATAAGTCAAGGCATGCAGTTGTTCGGGACTGAATGCGCCCAGGGCGCTCCCCTCGATCGCGAGCTTCAACGGCACGTACGCGCAGAGCAAGTCGACGGCTTCGACGGCTATTCCGACGATCCCACAGCACAGCGAGAGGGCTGCGATTATTCCATTCACTCGTTTAAACAAGATGAAGGCAATAATTTCGGCGGGTATGTTAAGCACTAGCTCGAAGAGATGGGACGAGAAGCCCCAACGGAACAGAGTCTCGTGCGCCAAGAGATTGTGGAGTGTCGCCGAGGAGTTGCTGGCCACGATCAAAGAGTCCTCGACATAGCCAATACCGAACGCACCGGTCACGATCCCGAGCAGGCCCAAGATGCCGAGAATCCTCGCCAGAAGAAGAGGGGAAAACCCTTCCGCATCGGAACTTGACATCACGAACCCTCACCGTCGTGCGAGTTTGACCGAATATCTTCGGGCAGGCTATTCTTCGCGCCATCCATGATCCCTCGTCGCATTGAAGTCTTCTTCTATGGGTTATTCATGGATGATGAACTTCTGCGTGCGAAAGGTGCAAATCCAATCAATATCCGTCCCGCATGCGTTCCCGGTTTTGTGCTTCGCATCGGACAACGTGCCACCCTGATCCGTGATCCAGGAGCCTGCGCCTACGGCCTGCTTATGGAGTTCACACACGCCGAGCTCGAACTGCCTGGCGCTTAAACAGCCTTAATAGCCGCCAAGCGATTAAACCTCTCAACTAAGGCGTTATAGTCCGAGGTAGATAATCCCTTGCATGATTCAGAGATGAGAATATCAATGGAAGCCGAGTCTCAGGACGCCTCATTCGGCCGGTGTCTTGTCCAGAGGAAAAAAGCACGATTGAATTACTGCAAGACCCATACATTTGGTTTCTTGTTCATGAAACGAAAACCATAACGCGTGTAAAGCGTGTCGGGCCACTCGGATCGAACTACTCTCGCCGTACCCGCATGGTGTTCGCCTTTATGGCATACAAAAACATCTAAAGTCGAGTCCTTCTCCAATGCAGCCGTGCAACGGCACAAAAAACCGTTTGCGCTTACGTTCTCGGTAACAGTCAACAGTTCGAACGCCGTTCCATCTCTATCTTTTCCGCGCAGTTTCAGAAACACATTTAGCCGTACGCGTACCTCAATTCGGCGTTCCTCTCTCTTGTTTTGTAGTTCTGTCGCCAAAGAAGCCAACGATTGGGCAAAATCAACCGGCTTCTCAAAATATCCAGCTGCTCCAAGATTCTGACAAAAAGTCGTGTACTTTGTTGCCGGCTCTCCACTGACGATAAAAATCGGAATCCGTTGAGTAAAACTAAGGGAGGAGAGAGATTGACAGACCTCAAAACCGGAGAAATTTGGCATCATTAAATCCAAGAGTACAGCGTCGGGCTTATGTTCGAGGGCCAGCGCGATTGCTTGTTCAGGATCTCCAGTGTCGACAATCTCATAGATATCTTCAAGGCGATCACGGAGCAGCCCCCTCATAGCGCTATCGTCGTCGACAATCAGGATCAGTGGCATGCCTGTTACCTACTTTCTTTCCATTCGCGTCAAGGAAGTACTCGCCTCTTCCTCGTCGGCTACCCCGAGGACCTCGCGCACCTTGCTGGACAGGGATTCCTTGGTGAAAGGCTTCTGAAGAAGTGCGATCCCGGAATTCAACACCCCATGATTCACGATGGCGTCGTCCGTATAGCCCGACATGTAGAGCACCTTTATTCCAGGGCGACTGCTGGTCATGCGCTCGGCAAGTATCCGGCCATTCATTCCTGGCATCACCACGTCCGTCATTAGAAGGTGGATAGGTCGTTGGTACTGCTCGGCTATTCGAATTGCATCAACGCCATTCGAGGCTTCCAGCACAGTGTAGCCACTTTCTTCCAGAAGCTCCTGCGCCAGGTCACGCAACGGCTGCGAATCCTCCACCAGGAGGACGGTTTCCCATCCTCGCGCAATTGCATAAGGACCACTTCTCGTTTCGGATTTCCTATCGGTCTCGCCAACGCGCGGAAGGTAAATCTTAAACGTTGCGCCCATTCCTGGCTCACTGTAAACGTAAACATAGCCGCCACTCTGCTTCACAACTCCAAAGACCGTCGACAGACCTAGTCCCGTTCCCTTGCCTTGCTCTTTCGTGGTGAAAAAAGGATCGAAAATACGCGTCTGAGTTTCATGATCCATGCCGCAACCCGTGTCACTAAAACCCAACATCACATATGAGCCAGAAAGGGCTGGAGGATGCAGGCGAGCATAAACTTCGTCCAGCTCTACGTTGGTAGTTGTAATGGTTAGCTTGCCCCCTTGTGGCATCGCGTCCCGAGCGTTCACGGCCAAATTCATGATGACCTGTTCGATTTGTCCTTTATCGACCTTGACGAGTCCTAATTCCGGGCTTGAATCCACCACAAGTTCAATATCTTCGCCAATCAAACGCTGCAGCATCTTCAACGTATCAACCACAACCGCGTTCAGGTCTAAGACTGTTGGTTCGATCACCTGCTGACGGCTGAAAGCCAAGAGTTGACGAGTTAAGGAAGCTGCGCGTTGCCCCGCCTTCTTAATCTGTTCGGCCTTGGGCTTGAGTGGATCATTTTGGCTCAATCGTTGCTCGAAAATCTCACTGTAACCAATGATCACTCCCAAAAGATTGTTGAAATCGTGAGCGATCCCACCTGCCAGCAGCCCTACAGCCTCCATCTTCTGGGAAACGACCAACTGCTTCTCAAGATTCTTGCGATCAGTAATGTCCTGTGCTATTCCAAAAATCCCGATGACAAGGCCGCGACTATCTTTGATTTGGCCGCTGCTCAGGAATACCGGGAACTCGCTATCGTCCTTGCGGCGACAGAGGCATTCGCCTCTCCATGCGCCATCGAAAATCGTGCGGGCTCGAATCTCTTCATCCAAACCAGGCGGATTGTTTCGCGAGATGAGCATGATTCTGAAAGGCTGTCCGACGATTTCACTTTCCTGATACCCGGTGGCATGCAGCAGAGCCCGATTGGCAAACGAGATGCGACCGTCGGGATCGGCGATGGCAATCAACTCGGCACCGTTCTCGACTGCTTGAGCCAAGTGGCACATTCGCTCTTCGGCTCGTTTGCGCTCGGTGATGTCCTCGACCGTACCCATCACATGGGTGGATTTACCAGAGGCGTCCTTGTAGTGGGTGCCACGCGCCCAAATCCATCGAATATCTTGGTCTGAACGTATAATTCTGCATTCGAAGTCCCATTTTGTTTCCTGCTCAAGACATTCCTTGTACGACTTCGCTACCCTTTCGCGATCTTCTGAGTGAACATGCTTCATAAAAATATCGAAATTCCATTCCGGTAGTATTTCTGAATAGCCAAAGATGCGATCATGCGACAAGGAACGTTGCGCTGTGCCCGTCCGCAGGTCGATTTGCCATTCACCCAACTGGGCGGATTCTAAGGCAATATTCCGTATGGCCTCGCTGCGTCGAAGAGCTTCGTGAGCTTTTACGCGTTGGGTGATGTCCCTCGCCACTTTCGACACACCGATGGGGTTGCCGGCGGCATCCTTGATCGAGGATGCTGTGACGGAGACATCAATCAACCGCCCATCCTTGGTTTGCCGCCGTGTTTCAAAGTGACGCACACTTTTGCCAGACCTGATTTGTCCAAGAATGTGATTTTCCTCGTCCTGCCTGTCGTCCGGGATGAGACGCATGATGGAAGTCCCCACCATTTCGCTGGCCGGATAGCCGAAGAGCTTTTCAGCGCCTCTATTCCAGCTTGTGATGATGCTGTTCAGATCCTTGCCAATGACGGCGTCGTCCGAAAATTCGACAATCGCCGCCAGACGCAGAGAAGCTAGTTCCGCTTTCTTGCGTTCGGGGAGGTCCGTGACCACTACAACGACCGCCGGCACCGTGGCATTGACCATGGTCGGTTCATACGTGATCTCATAGTGGCAATCCCCATCCGCCCCCGGCTTGCATAATTCATACGCCACACGCTCTCCGGCGAAAGCCCGATCTAGCCGAGGGCGAATCTGCTCCTCGTAAACTCCAGACAGCACATCGGCCACACGTTTACCGACAATTGCGAATGAAGGCAGGTCAAGAAGATCGGCATAGGCGGCGTTGGCGTAAATGTACCGTCGGTCCTGGTTTACGATAACAAGACCTACTCGCGCGTTGTCCGTTACAACTCGCAGACGCTCCTCGCTCTCGACCAATGCACGCATGTTGCTTCGTAACTCGTTTCGCGCCTGTTCAGTCAGGTCCTTCTGAGCGGAGACCAAACGGTCGAGAAATGCGCCTACGATGACGAAGGACAGTATCAGAAGTGTACTGATCGTGATGACGGCTATTCCCAGCGAGGAAACACTCACTGCATGTGAGATATCAACGGAAACCTCCGAAGGTCCAAAATTAGCGGCGAACATGCCTGCGTAATGCATGACAGGAATTGCACTTCCCATAGCGATGGCACTTGCAACCTTGCGCAGACTTATCCGCTTCTCGTCACGGATTCGGAAAGCGAGAACTAACGCAACGATGGAAATGGCCACCGCGACCACAATCGAAGTGAGGACGAGAGGGAGGTTGTAGGTCACTCGCACAGGCATCCGCATCGCACTCATTCCGATATAGTGCATTGCCGCAATGCCCGAACCCATCACAACGCCGCCAACTATAGTCTCTTGGAGGCCCATTTGCCTCCGACTGACGGTGAACAATGCCACGGCTGACGCGGCGATCGCTGCGAGCAGCGACACTACGACGGTCGGGACATCGTAAAGTACTTTCATCGGCATTCTGAATGCCAGCATGCCGATGTAATGCATAGCCCAAATCCCAAGACCCATGGCCGAGGCCCCGCCGAAGAGTTAGAACAAACGGGAGTTTTGGCGGGATGCGCTGACCCTGCCGGTAAGGTCCAATGCCGCGAAAGAGGCAAACATCGCGATAGCGACGGACAGCGCCACAAGACGAAGATCGTATGTGCCAGTCACGTTCAATAGTCGGAGTACGAATCCAATAACTGTCAATTATGGTGACTATTTCCTCGTCTTCAGGGGCCGAATACCGCGTGGTCGGTTTACGGAAAAGTGCCGTACCTCAAGAAGGCTCTTTCGTGATACAGGGCGCAAGTCAAATCCCACCTGTTGTTAAATACTTGTAATCCGAAATTGAAACTAGCGTAGTCATAAGGTGCCCAGAAACCCCATTCGGATTGGCGCTGCCACCCGAGGTAGTAATCGGTTGGATTGACCACTTGCGAAAACCCTGTGCTGGGGCTCGAATTATCCGAGACTGCGTGCAATCTCACCGCGTGCGACAGCTTGCTAACTGATTGAGAAGGTTGGCTCCCCGGCTAGATTCGAACTAGCAACCCTTCGGTTATGAGGAGGCGACGAGCGGAGCGAGCCTTTCGGTGTTTGGCTGCAAGGCTGGATTTTTTCGTGGTCTATGCTTGCTTTGAGGCTGATGTGGTTATGATTTGCGCGAGTCGCGACGTTCGCGTTGGCGGGAACCGCGTTTTTTCAGGCGTTGCGTGAAACGGATGGGCGTGCCGACGAAATCGAACTTGGCTCGCAGCTGGTTCTCGAGAAAACGCTGATAACCGCTGCCCGTTCTCGTAGCTTTCGCGAAAACTTGCCTGCAGATCTGGTGGGGTGGTAGTTGTAGTTCGGGCTGTACAATCAAATTCCTGTCCGTTGATATAGCAGTTTGCGTTTGTTGTGCTCGTCGTGCTTGGCCAAACGCCGGGACGGCGCACAGAAGTAGAGCCACGATGCCGCACCGTATAGAGATGATGCTTCTCATAAACCCTCCGACTCTGTATTGAGAAAGCAGCCTGTTTTTCAAGTTTCTTCTTGTTACTAAAAGCCGTTTGGTCTGTCCTCGAAGGCCGCTGGATAATACTTCCTCGACTTCCAGCAAGCGATCGATCGCAGGGCGGGTCTGAATTTCCCATTTGGCCTCAGCTTCCAGTTTGTAACGTCACAGGGATCAATTCGCGTGAATCATCCCTCAGAGCGCATTGGCGTCCGCCGCGGCCTTGGCGCAGCCATCAAGAGACCCACGTAATCAGGCGGCTCGTGTGGCAGTGGTTAGCCTACGGCGATCCGCGGGAATGGTCGGGACGTGCCGTAGCGCGACGCTTGGGCGTCAGTCATAAGTACATTCAAAAGCTCACGCAGGAATTTGCAATCAGCGGCCTAAGACGAATCTTGCGCGCGATCCGATTCGCATTTTCGTAATTTTCGTTCTCCTTGTATCGGCGTCGCGTCCAGGCCCGGCACTTCGATTTTAGGGTGCGCACGCCGCATGGCTGCCCAGTCTGGCCGGTTCGATGCGTTGATCATGACAACTGAGGACTCCCTCTCCTGATTTACCTGCTCGATAGAGCGCTCTTCAATTGCCTCACGGATTTCTTTCGCTGCGGCGGTCTCGCCCTTGATCGCTTGCTGCGCTTGGGCGAGCGCGATGGCATCTCCGAACGTCGCGCCCCGCGGCAGACCTAGTGCGTCGCGAATCTCATTCGGCAATTCAGTTTCAACAATCCGTAGCGATCGGTGATCGGCTTCTCAGGTTTTTCAACACGCTTTCGGAGTCGCCTGAAACCTCGGGAGCGCGTTTCAAGAGAGCTGGTTCGGAGGCTCACTAGAATTTCCACCCTGTCCATGCGGCACGGTGTGCAGCAACGAAGATGTGTCAGTTATCCCGATCATCCGGAGAAGCTTGTTCCATAACTTCAGGCCGATCCCCAACGGACGCCAGACGGATTCCTTTAGGATTGCGACTTTCCTGAAATGATGAGGGTGACGCCAGGTAGCATTGGTTCCTGCCGGAAAGAATGCAATGTCTCCAGGACCGTACCGACGTTCCATGCCTTTCTCATCGTTCCTGAGCAACAACTAATGATCATCGGGCCCCATGCAAAGGACCCAGACGAAAGTGCCTGTGCAGTACTCTTGAATGCATGGCCGGCGACAGGATTGGAAATGGACAGAAGAGAATTGCACCGATACAAATACGTGCTGCTGGCAAAACGAGGCGAATTGTCCGTCCAGAACGCCGACGGTGAAAGTCGGGTTCCAGCTGCAGGAGGCTGGGATGGTGATCCGGCCGACCAAGGCAATGCTGATGCCGAAGCGGAGCTGCAGATCCTCTTGCATCAAACCGATGGTCGTCTCCTAAAGGCGATCGAAGCTGCGCTCAGTCGGATCAGACAAGGCAAGTTTGGCATCTGCGAGGTCTGTCGGAATCCTATCTCCAGGGCACGCTTAGAAGCTGTGCCCTGGACGCACCTGTGTCGTGATTGCAAGCAGCAGGAAGCATCCGTAAAGGGCGCTGAATCAAGAAATTCAACATCCGCCCAACGGGAGACACCTTGGAAAAACAGCTAGCCACAGCAGCTTATTGGATCGGCCTCATTAGTACAGTGCTAGCCCTCATCACACGGGGGCTCGCAGTGCTGGGTATTTCCATATTCCCTGCGTCGGATCTGGGGAAAATTCCGATTTCCTATCGGAGCTTCCTCGACGGGGCGATTCTGTTCTTCATCATGGCTATCGCCAGCTCTGTCGTCGCTTGGGCTAAAGCGCAAAAGGAATAGAGGCGGACTGAGTAGTCGTTCGAGAAGCGCAGAGGGCGTGTTTTGGCTATGTGCCGTGCGGATTAATTTGTCGAGCGATAGTTGCGTGCACAAAATCGACGATTCATTTTCAGAGCTTCGAGCGAAGACGTAGTGGCCTGTAGCGTTACGTCCCCCGTAATGAGAGGCTCTCGAAATGCCGAAACACAAGCTCTGCTTGCAATGCGGGACGGTCAGCGCTCCTGTACTCTACACGAAGGGATCGGTGTTAAACCGAGCTCATCCTTTGGTGCTTGGTTCTCGTGCCGGGATTGCTCTACAGCATTTGGCGACACAGGAGTGTCTATTACGGTTGTTCGAAGTGCGGAGCGGCGAATGTGATTCCAATCGACAGTCCCGTCGCCAAGAAATTCCTCAAGACGCAGCGGCTGACTGTACTTTCTTTCCCAAACCCGAGCAGGAAGGATGACAGTTCCGTCGCAGTTGCGGAAAGAATCTGGCCGCGGAAGTCTTGAAATATGTTCCGCGCAAGATACTGTCGCTTTGGCTGCCCGCGATTCACGCGCAGTTGGCGCTGGACAAAAGGAACCCAGCTTCCGCCCTGAATGTCCCGCAAGCCGCTTAACCCTTAACGGGTTACAGGTCCCACGCTCGTGGTTGGGCATTGAGCAAAAACTCCCCTGTATCAACCCGCGCTGCAAGGCAAATCTAACTGTGATTTTTGACATGAACTCCGTCCACGGATTCGTAGACTACCAGCGAATCAGATGTCCCCAGTGTAACGATGTTTGGGAAATCAACGTTCTCGGCAAGATTCTCAATGTTTCAGTGAAAGATTAACGTTAGCTGAGTCGATTCTAAAGAAACGAGAAGTAGTCCACAAAAATCGTCATGCCGGTCCCACCGAAGACGCCGTATCATCGTTTCCAAATACTATGATTGGCACAGCCAGCTAGATTTTCCTCGAAGGCGGGCCGTTAATCATTCACCTCAACACCATTTCGCGATATCAGAGCCAGGACTAGAGAATCCGAATGAATGCTGTCTACAGCGTGCACGAAGATGGCCTTCGCGCCGTTGAACGTCAAGTTAGACTTAGCCCACTCTTCACGAAGGTGCTCATCACTGATCCGAAGAAGCACCACATCACCAACGCTGAAAGGTATCGCAACGTGTACGGGAGGATTCATTCCTAGATAAAATCCCTCGCCTACAGATATAACACGCCACTCGATTGTGTTGGATGTCGTCTCTTTCTTAGCGCCAAAACCAGAATCCTTCGTCTTCTCAAGTTGCGACGAGTCCACAGGCTTCAAAACGATTATGTTTCCTTGCGCTTTCATTCGTATCTCCCACCGTTGAAGGTGAGAAGTCTACACCTGTTATGTTGGTTGCTGCCTGACGTTCTCACCTTGACTCGTCGGTTTGAACGCGTAGCCACTTTGATCGTGTTCGAGCCTGACTCTATTGATATCTTCAGTAGGACTTGCTAGGCAGCAAAGGCGTTTTTCCGGGCGGATCGGAAGATCTAGGGCAAATCCGATCGTGTGGTCCTTGCAGAAGGCGACGCATGCGAAACCCCCGAAATCCTCCAAGGTTCAGATCCGAGCTGGCAGAGTTCGAAAATCACATGAATTCTGAACGCCGAAAAGCTGTCTGACTCGACCCGAAATATCAATCACTTCCAAGCCGACCTGCTCAGGGGTTTTCTGAACGAGAATTTGTCCGTGAGACTTGTAGGGATTGACTAGATTTGACTTGATTGCATAACAATGTCGGCGTCAGCCGAAAGGATTTAGTTTCGAACCAGGGAAATTTCCTCTTCCAGTTCTGCGCGGCTTGAGCCACCATTCTGAACAGGCTTTTAGTTTCGAGTCGAGCAGCGTAGATTCAGGCTACACGCACACGCTCGACCTCATGCAGATGGCGAGTGCACCGAGGCGCATCATTGAAGGAGCTAGTAGAGGCGATTGCAAAGGCGCTCGTGGACCATTCCGAGCAGGTTCAGGTGCGTGCGATCGAAGGCGAACAAGTTACTGTGTTCGAGTTGCGCGTCCATCCCGACGATCTAGGAAAAGTAATTGGGCGGCAGGGACGCACGGCCGAATCAATCCGTACTCTCCTCGGCGCGATGGGAATGAAGCAGCGAAAGCGCTTCTTGCTAGAAATCCTTGAGTAGCGCCAGAGCGCGCCTCTTCGGTCTGACATTCGAGCGAATTCTGGGACCACGTCCGCAACGGATTGTTTTCCAAGCCCCGTTAACTTGGCTAAGCAAGATTTCAGCTTTACGTATGGCATCGGTCAGTGCCCCTCGGAGAGCGGCGGGCGACTCCTCGTCCAAAAACATTAATCGTGGCGCGGCAATGAAAGCGGCGCAAACTGCGAGCGTTTTCTTTCGCGACTCGTCCATGTGCGACACCGTAACATATTCACTTTTTGTTCGCCATCAGAGCAGCTTACGCTCGATTGGTTGGAGTTAGGGAGTTCAAGAGCTTTTCTCCCCTTACGCTTCCAGTGCCTGTGCGTTGCGGTGGGATGGCACTCTCGACCAGACCGGTAGTGGGTCAGTTTGGAAAGATCTACCAAGGCGGGTACACTCGAAGGAACGCGTGAGCATAGCGATTTCAAGAATGGGTGACCGCCGAAAAGCTGGCAGGAAGGAGTTCGTCGATGTCTGAGGAGTCTGTCATACGCCACCTTTTCTGCCCGATGAAGTAGCCGACATGAGCCTGAGGTTCAAACAGCATTGAATCACTTCTGATCGCCATGAAATTGGAGGGCTAATGAAAGCCAGCCGCATTCTGCTCTTAAGCTTTGCCTTGTCGTTCCCGTTTTATTTCTTCCTGGGACAAACGAAGGACGTACCGGGATGCAAGGACTCCCCACTGATCGCCCGTTTTCCCGGCTCCATAATCTCCGAATGCGAGGACAAGGCGGACAATTCCTTCACCTTCACGGATCTCGGCGCTACCCACGAGGACAAAACCATCGAAGGCGAATATCACTACCTCCAGTACAACGAACCAGCCGGCGCTACCCCCTCGCAGGTCAACCGCAATCTCGTCACAGCCTTTAAAACGGCTGGATACACATTCCTGAGGGACAACGGTCACGGCCAATTCACCGTCCATATGGGGAAGACCTGGATCGAAGTGGATGTGACGAACGGCGACAACTATAAACTGCACATCGTGACTGAAACCGCGCTAACTCAGGATGTCGTCGCCAACGCCGCTGACCTCTCCACCGGC
>Ga0182015_10000918_pt1 | contig 41041 bp, 37 predicted proteins | sample 712P3MmetaG_FD_120478 | JGI IMG/M metagenome (GOLD analysis project Ga0182015, IMG submission 120478) | Permafrost microbial communities from Stordalen Mire, Sweden - 712P3M metaG | ecosystem: Environmental > Terrestrial > Soil > Wetlands > Permafrost | place: Sweden: Stordalen | collected...
GCTCAGCCGCTTTCGTACCTCCAAGCAGCAGAAGGAATCCATTGCGAAGGCGGAGGCTGGGCAGGTAGATATCCTTATCGGCACCCATCGCGTGCTGTCCAAGGATGTGAAGTTCAGCGATCTCGGCTTAGTCATCGTCGACGAAGAACAGCGCTTCGGCGTCCGCCACAAAGAGCGCATCAAGCAAATGCGCAAGCAAGTGGACGTGCTCACCATGTCGGCAACGCCCATCCCGCGTACTCTACACATGTCCCTGGTCGGCCTGCGCGACATGAGCGTGATCGAAACTCCGCCCAAGGATCGCATGGCGATTCAAACCGTCGTCGCCAGTTGGGACGAAAAACTCATTCAGTCCGCGGTTGAACAAGAACTGGAACGCGGCGGCCAGGTCTATTTCGTCCACAACCGCGTCGACACCATCTGGGAAATCGCCGCCAAGATCCAGGCCCTCGTTCCGAAATCGCGCATCATCGTCGGCCACGGACAAATGTCCGAAGGCGAACTCGAAAAAGTGATGCTGAAGTTCATGCACCACGAAGCCGACATCCTGGTCTCGACCACCATCATCGAAAACGGTCTCGACATCCCGCTCTGCAACACGATTTTCATCAATCGCGCCGACCGCCTCGGCCTCTCCGAGCTCTACCAACTGCGCGGCCGCGTCGGCCGATCGAACCGTCGCGCCTATGCCTATCTCATGCTTCCGCCGGAGGTCGAACTCACGCCCATCGCGCGCCGTCGCCTCGCCGCTCTCAAAGAATTTTCCGATCTCGGTGCCGGATTCAAAATCGCCGCCCTCGATCTCGAACTCCGCGGCGCCGGTAACATGCTCGGCGGCGAACAAAGCGGCCACATCGAAGCCATCGGCTTCGAGCTCTACACCCAAATGCTCGAGCGCGCCGTCCGCGAAATGAAAGGCGAAGCCGCTCCCGAAGAATCTGAAACCCAGCTCAATCTCGGCCTCAACATCCGCATTCCAGCGGACTACGTCCCCGAAGAAAACCAGCGCCTGCAGATGTATAAACGCGTAGCCCGCGTCGAAACCGAATCGCAGCTGACGGATGTCACTACCGAGTTGCAAGACCGCTACGGCCCACCTCCGCCCGCCGTCCGCAATCTTCTCGATTACGCCTCGCTCAAGCTTCTCTGCATGAAGGTCAGAGTCAACGCCATCGAGCGCAAACGCGATTCTGTCACGCTGAAATTTCAGCAGAACGCTGCCGTCGATCCCGAACAGCTAGCCCGCTTCGTCTCCGCCCAGCGCGGTGCCCAGTTCACTCCCGACGGCATGTTGAAATTTGTTTTGAAGGCCGCCGCCGCGGAGGAAGTCCTGCGCGCGCTCCGCACCGTATTAGAGCAACTGGCAAGCACCGAAACCGCATCCGAAGTGCGATCTGCAAGTGGAAAAATCTGAGCCTTGAAAGGGCGCGGCTTCAGCCGGGCCGTGAGTAGCGCACGCACTCAGTAGCGGTTTTAGCCGCGGAAAAGCTCATGAACGCGTGAACAACCGTGGAAGAGCGGCGCTTCAGCGCCGCGTAAAGCTCCCAAAATCTTGCACGGCTTTAGCCGCTGAGGTCGCCAGCCCCAAACCCACCATTTACAATGATCCGGCAACCGAAATCGCCCGGCGAACGACTAACAACATTCGCCCAACGACGACCGACCGCCTTATGAATAAGATGAGACTCCGCAAAGCCGTATTCCCCGCCGCCGGCCTCGGCACCCGCTTCCTGCCCGCCACCAAAGCCCAGCCCAAAGAGATGCTCCCGCTGGTAGATAAGCCCATCATCCAGTACGGAGTTGAGGAAGCCATGGCTTCCGGCTGCGACCAGATTCTCATCATCACCGGCCGCGGCAAGCAAGCCATCGAAGACCATTTCGACGTCAGTTACGAACTCGAACGAATGCTCGAAGAACGCAATAAGACGGACCTGCTGAAAATCGTCCGCTCCATCTCCGACATGATCCATGTCGCCTACGTTCGCCAGAAAGAAGCCCTCGGCCTCGGCCATGCCGTCCTCATGGCCCGTGAACTCGTCGGCAACGAGCCCTTCGCCGTCCTTCTCGCCGATGACGTCATCGACGCCAAGGTCCCCTGCCTCAAGCAGATGGTCGAGGTCTTCGATCAGACCCAGTGCTCAGTGCTCGCCACTCAGATCATCGAAGGCAAAATGATTTCTTCTTACGGCGTGCTCGACGTGAAGCCTGTAAAAGACAGCTGCTTCGGCGATCGCCTCTTCGAAATCAAAAACATGGTCGAGAAGCCCAAGCCCGAAGAAGCCCCCTCAAATCTGGCCATCATCGGCCGCTACATTCTCACGCCCGCCATCTTCGACTGCCTCGCCGACACTCCCACCGGCGCCGGCGGAGAACTCCAACTCACCGACGGCATGCGCCTCTTGCTGCAGAAGGAAAAGATGTACGCCTTCGTCTACGAAGGCCGCCGCCACGACACCGGCGACAAACTCGGCTTCCTGAAAGCCACCGTCGAGTTCGCCCTAAAGCGCGAAGACCTCGGCGCCCCCTTCCGCGAATACTTAAAAGGATTGAAACTATAGTGTGCTCATGTGGGGACAGCCGCCCTCGCTTGCCCTGAGCGAAGTCGAAGGGGCTGTCCCTAGAGCAAAGCGAGGTGCACCTCTAGCACCCCGGGTTACCTTTGCGCAGCAAAACTTTGGTTTGTTGAGAAGTTCTCCCACCCTCGCTATTCTGTAGGGGACCGATAATCCATAAACCTCCTCCTATCTTGAACATAACGAGGTTGCTCGAACTGAATGGGCAGGCGTATTCAGCCCCGCAAGCAAATCGAAGTCCCCGTACGTATTTTCGGCACGGACAGCCGCGGTCAGGTCTTTTCTGAGAAGGCCATCACCGTCAACGTCAGCCGCAACGGGGCTGAGCTAGCCGAGGTTCGCCCCGACCTCGCCCTCGACGAGATTATCGGCCTCACTTGTGGCAAGAATCGAGTCCACTTCCGCGTGAAATGGATCGGTCGACCCGGAACTCCAAAAGCCGGCCACGTCGGCCTGCTCAACATCGCCCCGGAAAAACCGCTCTGGGATTTCCCTCTGCCCTCGGACCCAGTCGATGACTACCAGCCAACCAGTACAGAACTCCGCAGCAATCCCCGCTTCCGTTGCCAAAACTCGATCGAGGTCCATGTAAACGGCGCTTCTTTTTGGGGTACCGTAGCTGATCTCAGTCTGGGCGGCTGCTACGTTGAGATGCCAATTCCTCTCGAGCCAGGAACAAAGCTCAAGGTGGGCATCTGGTTCGGACAAACCAAAGCCTGGGCCGAGGCTCAAGTCGCTCACCGAACCCCGGGCCTGGGAATCGGATTGAACTTCCTCGAGATTTCTGATTCAGACCGCAATCAGATTCGGCGGTTCCTTGCGAATCTCTCACCTATCGCGAAAAAACCCATGCGGCCGGTTGGGCGCAAAATAACCTAACCGCCCAACGAACTCTTCAGCTTCTTTGACTTCTCCTCTACCCCGCGCGCCAGCTTCTCCTTGTGCGCTTCCAGCTTCTTCGCGACCGTCCCATCTCCCAACCCAATCATCTGTGCCGCAAGAATCCCGGCATTCGTCGCCCCCGGTTTCCCAATCGCAACCGTTGCCACCGGAATCCCCGCCGGCATCTGCACCGTCGCCAGCAAAGAATCCATCCCCTGCAGCGAAGTCGAAGGAATGGGCACTCCAATCACCGGCAAAGTGGTATGCGCCGCAATTACTCCTGCCAGATGGGCCGCACCTCCTGCACCCGCGATAATCACCTGAATCCCGCGCCCCGCGGCCTTCTTCGCAAACTCCGCTGTCCGCTCCGGCGAACGGTGTGCCGAAGTCACATCGATCTCGTAAGCAATCCCAAATTCCTCCAGCGCCTTCCCCGCCTCGCGCATAATCTCAAGATCAGAATCACTCCCCATCACAATCGAAACCAATATTTTTCCCATGATTCCCCTTACCTGAATTGTTATCCTGAGCGAGGATTCTAGGGGTGCCCCACTTCTCGCCTCTTTTCCGAGAAGTGGAATTTCCTCAATCCTTCTTCAGCGCCCTCCCCGCAATATCCCTCCGGTAATGCGCCCCATCAAACCGAATCTTCCCACACGCCTCATACGCCCGCTGCACCGCCGTCTCCAACTCCGCCGCCCGCGCCGACACTCCCAATACTCGCCCGCCCGCAGTATAAAAAAAACCATCCCGCTTCGAAGTCCCGGCGTGAAACACCTTCACTCCATCGATCGCCGCAGCCTCTTCAAGTCCCCCAATCTTCTTTCCTATCTCAAACGTCCCCGGATATCCTCCCGAAGCCATCACCACGCACACGGACGCATCCTTCGACCACTTGAAATCCCCCTCGCTCACCCTCCCAGCAATCGACGCCTCCAGCGCATCCACCAGATCGCTCTCCAGCCGCATCAGAATCGGCTGCGTCTCCGGATCGCCAAACCGGCAATTAAACTCCAGCACCATCGGACCCCGCGCCGTCATCATCAGCCCACAATAAAGAACGCCCTTATATTCCGCCCCCTCCGCCTTCATCCCTTCAATCACCGGCTTCGCAATGTGATGCACCAGCCAGTCACGCATCGTGTCATCCACAATTTCAGCGGTCGAATACGCTCCCATCCCGCCCGTATTCGGCCCGGCGTCGCCTTCTCCCACGCGCTTGTGATCCTGCGCCGCCACCAGCGGTGCCACTCGCTCCCCATCGCTCAACACCAGAAATGAAAGCTCGTCGCCTTTCAAGCATTCTTCCAGCACCACCCGCGCGCCGGCCTCGCCCACCATCTTGCCGCTCAACATTTCTGCCGCAACGCTCGCAGCTTCCTCTTTGCTCGCCGCTATCACCACACCCTTGCCCGCCGCCAACCCATCCGCCTTCACCACTACCGGCAGATGAAAATGTGGTAAGGCTTCGCGTACCTCCTCCACCGAATCGCAGATCGCATAGGCCGCCGTCGGAATCCGATGCCGCTGCAGAAATTCCTTCGCGAAGCTCTTGCTCGATTCCAGCTGCGCCGCCGTCTTGGTTGGCCCAAACACGGGCCAGCCTCGTCGCGTGAATTCGTCCACGACTCCCAACATCAGCGGCAACTCCGGACCCACCACTGTCACGTCCGGCTGCAGTTGCTGCCCCAAAGCCACCATCGAATCGACACTCTTCAAGTCGACCGGCAAACACTCCGCCTCATCCGCGATCCCGCCATTCCCGGGCGCGGAATAAACCTTCGAAACCCGCGCCGACTGCCGCAGCTTCCACACCAGCGCATGCTCTCGCCCACCGCTACCTAGGACCAGAATTTTCATAATCGAGAAAATTAAGGTTAGGGTAGCGCCACAAACCTGTCAAACGTGTGTATCAAGAAAGCACTGTCATTCTGAGCGCATGCGAACGCAAGTCGGAGAATCCCTATTCCTAATGTGAAGCTGCCTGCCTCATCCCGTGATCCCTGTGTCCGCTGCAGTTAACCCCGCTTAACTCCATCGTATAATCATTCCCAATGATCACCGTCTCCAAGGAAGACTACCTCAAAGCCATCCTCGAAGCTGAAAGCGAAGGAGAATCCGTCATCTCCGCCCGCCTTGCGGATTGGCTCAAGGTTTCACCCCCCGCCGTCACCATGGCTGTGCGCCGCCTCAAGAAAGACGCTCTCGTTCGCGTCCAGGGCGACGGCCACCTGCGCCTCACCGCCGCTGGCCGCAAAATCGCGCGCCGGCTCACTCTCCGTCATCACCTCATCGAGCGCATGCTGGCCGAACTCTTCGGCATGGAATGGTGGAAGGTTCACGACGAAGCCGAACGCCTGGAGCACGCCGTCTCCCCCGACTTCGAAGCTAAACTCCTCGCCAAACTTGGCAAAGGAGGCGTCTGCCCTCACGGCAACATGAGCGAGATGGAAAGCCCCGACAGCCGCCGTCATCGCGGACTGGTGCTGCTCGCCGATGCCCAAGCGGGAGTTACCTATACCGTCAGCGGAATCCACGAGCGTGACCGCCGCCTGCTCGAGTTCCTCGAAGCCCGCGGCATCCGTCCCGCCGCCAAGCTCCGCATCCTCGAACGCAACTACGATCAGACCCTCACCCTCTCCACCACCTCCGGCAACGTCTCCCTCGGCCGTGCCGCCGCCGAACGCGTCTGGCTCTCCCCGTCGGACGCCCGCAGCGCCAAATAATCCCTGTCATCCTGAGCGAAGCAGATGGGACGCGGAGCGACGCATCTGCGAAATCGAAGGATCCCTACCCAGCGGTGCTATCTGCTAGGCGGGATTTTCAGCACCACCCCATCCAGGGCACGAGCAGCCCACGGCTCCACGTATCCGGTCCGACTCCGCCCGGGACGGCTGCGCAACCGTGGAAGAGCGGCCCTTTCAGGGCCGCGTCAGATTCCGACAAGGATAGCGGGCTTTAGCCCCTGAGCCCCGCGCCCCACCAAATAATCCTTGCATCCTTCGCGCGACCCTTGCCCGCAAGCACCTTCTCGATCTATTCGTCCGTCAAACTGCCTCGGGAAGGGTACGACTTCAGTCGTGCCGTTAGAAGCAGTAAGGATAGCGGGCTTTAGCCCCTGAGGTCGATGTCCCATCGCAAACTACTTAACTATAGTTTATTTCCTCGTGTATACTTGCGCTAATCTTTTGCTGGGGTTCCCCGCCGAACCAAATCGGAGGAGATTAACTGCACACTGCAAGTTCCAACCGATGAAGCCGCTCGCCGCCCAAAACGAAGACGAAGTAGTAGTAATCACCCACGAGGATGTCGATCGTGCCCACGATCGCGTCCGTGTCTCCGCCGCCCGCGCCCAGCGCGGCTTTTCTTCCAGAGCCCGTCTCCTGTGGTTGCTCGCCGGCCCCGGCGTACTTGTCATGCTCGGAGAAAACGACGGACCCAGCATGCTCTCTTACGCCGCCACCGGCGCCAAGTTCGGTATCGGTTTCTTTATCCCCTTCGTCGCTCTCACCTTCTGCATGGCGATCGTCGTCCAGGAAATGACCGTGCGCCTCGGCGCCGCAACCCATCGCGGCCACGCCGAACTCATCTTCGACCGCTTCGGTCCCTTCTGGGGATGGTTCTCCATGATCGACCTCGGCATCGGCAACTTCCTCACGCTCATCACGGAGTTCATCGCCATCCGCGCCGGCCTAGGTTTCTTCGGAGTGCGCCCCTGGATCGCAATCCTTATTGCCCTCGTCATCCTCTACGCCGCCCTGATGAGTCATCGCTACTGGACTTGGGAACGCATCACTCTCGCCGCCGCCGCCTTCAACCTGGTCTTCATTCCCGTAGCGCTCATGACTCACCCCAGTTGGCCCGCGGTCGGCCACGCCTTCATCACCTGGCAGCCGCTTCCCGGCTTCAACAAGGACACGCTACTCATCGTCCTCGCCGATATCGGCGCCACCGTCACTCCCTGGATGCTTTTCTTTCAGCAAAGCGCCACCGTCGACAAAGGCATGACCACCAAAGACATCCGCTTCGGCCGCGCCGACACTGTCATCGGAGCCACACTCGCCGCCGCCGCCGCCATCGCAACAATCCTCGCCACCACCCCACTGCTAGCTCATGGAATGACCGCCGAAAATTTCCAGGCCGCAGAATTCGCCCAGGCTCTTCAACCGCTAATCGGCCGTTTCGGCGCATCCCTCTTCGCCCTCGGCATGGTCGAGGCTGGCATCGTCGCCGCCATCACCATCTCCACATCTTCCGCTTACGCCTTCGGCGAGGTCACGCATAAACCGCACAGCCTCAATCTCCCCATGGGAGAAGGCAAATCGTTCTACGCCGTGCTCACCCTCTGCGCCATGGCCGCCGCCGCCATCGTTCTCATCCCCGGCCTCCCTCTGGTCTATGTAGTTCTCGTCGTAAACGTAGTCGCAGTTCTCGCAATGCCGCCGGCACTGGTGTTCCTCTTCATGCTGGTCAACGACAAAGAAATTATGGGCGACTTAGTTAGCCCCCTCTGGGCAAATATCTTGCCCGCCGGCGTGGTCTTTGTCCTGACTACGGCCGGCATCCTCTTCGGCATCAGCATCATCGCCCCCAACATCTTCGCCGCTCTGGGAGGAAAGTAAGCATTCCTCCAGCGCTCCGGCCTGCAAGAATCAAGGTCCGAAGTTCCGGACGAGAGTGTCCGATCCAACCGGCGCTAGTCGATCCGCAAGCGGCGAGTTAACCGTTCTTTCACATCCGGCCATTCCGCAGCCAGGATGGAATAGCGCACCGAGTCGCGAGGGATAAGGTCTGCCGCCATGCGGTGGGCGCGGAGAATCCCTTCGAATTTTCCCCCGATGCGTTCGAGGGCGGCGCGGGAGCGCTGGTTGCGGGCGTCGGTATGGAAGCAGACGCGGAGCACTTCCCAGGCTTCGAAGGCGTGAGTCAGCATGAGCAGTTTGGCCTCGGTGTTGGCTGCGGTGCGGATGGCGGAGCGGGTGAACCAGGTGTAGCCGATCTCGCAGGCGTCTGGAGACTCGCGACCGTGCCGCACGTGGCCTTGCGGCCACGACCACCGTTCCAGATTCCAGAAGCGCGTGGAGCCGATGACGGCAACGTTATTCAAATTAACGATCGCGAACGGTGCGGCGGTTCCGGCGTCGCGCCACGAAAGCGCGGTGTCGATATAGGCGGTGGCTTGCGCCAGCCCTTGCGGGACGGGACTCCATTGGTAGAGAGAGGGGTCCGATGCCGAAGCCTTTACCAGTCCGTCGCCGTGCCGATGGTCAAGCGGTTCGAGGCAGATGTGCTTGCCCGGCAGTGTGAAGGCGTTTGTTCCCATAGGTTTAGTATCCGATGGCCCCTGACGTGGCCGCAATCCGGCTTTATCCCTGGCACGCGGTACATCATTTTTCTTTTAAAATTTCCGTTTACGTGACCTATTGGTCACGTTAGTATTGGGTCACGTAATATCGCTTTGGTGAGGAGACAACAGCAATGAAAGTGGAAGACCTGACGCTCGACGTTGAGCAGCACATCGACATGAAAGCCACGCCGGAAAAGGCATTTGCCGCAGTTCTGCATCGCCTCGGAAAAGGCAACACGAGGCCGGACGGGCAATCGCTCGACCTGGAATTGGAGCCCAAGCTGGGCGGGCGGTGGTATCGCGATCGCGGAAACGGGATCGGACATCTGTGGGGGTTCGTACAGGTGATTAAGCCTTCCAGCCTGCTGGAACTGAGTGGGCCGATGTTCATGTCGTATCCGGTGATCAATCACGTGGAGGTCAAGATCGAACCCGTCTCGGGAGGTAGCCGGGTGGCGCTGCGGCATCGCGCGATCGGGATGATCGATCCTGAGCACCGAAAAAATGTAGGCACAGGCTGGAATCACATGTTGAGCAACGTAAAGAAAGACTGCGAGCAGCGGTGACGGAAATCGTTGGCCGGCCAGCCGCCGAACTCGACGGGGTGTGGAAGGCACTTTCCGACCCGACGCGGCGCGCGATTCTGGATCTCTTGCGAGCTCGTCCCCGGACCACGACCGAGATTGTGGAGACGTTTCCGCGCCTGACGCGCTTTGGAGTGATGAAGCATCTCGAAGTGCTGCGGCAGGCCCACCTGGTACACACACGCGAGGTCGGGAGGCAACGGGTGAATTCGCTCAACGTGGTGCCCATCCGGCAGATCTATGAGCGCTGGGTCGGACCGTTCCAGGAGCTTTGGACAAACGAACTCCTTCGCATCATGGAGATCGCTGAGAAGGATAATGCAGGCGCAGCGCGGCTAGCTGTGCACAAACGAAGAAAGCATTTAGCTGCGAGATAACGGTTTTGGGGCCCAAGCGACAACAGAGAAACACAGATAACAAAGAGGAGAATGCGTATGACCACACTAGCCACCAGCACGGGAGTTCCGGAACACGAGGTTGTATCTCCCAAGGGATGGATTGCAAGTCGAAGAGAGTTGCTCCGGAAAGAGAAGGAGTTCACCAAGTTACGAGATCAATTGAGCCGGCAACGGCGCGAACTGCCCTGGGAGAAAGTTGAAAAGCAATATGTCTTCGATGGGCCGCAGGGCAAGGTGACGCTGGCAGACCTCTTTGGCGGCCGAACCCAGTTGATTGTGTATCACTTCATGTTCGGCCCGGGATGGGAGCAGGGTTGTCCGAGTTGCTCGTACCTGGCTGATCATTTCGGCGGGAGTCTGGTTCACCTCGCCAATCGCGATGTCACGCTGGCCGTGGTTTCGCGGGCGCCGATGGCCCAGATTGAGGCATTCAAGAAACGCATGGGCTGGGAATTCCGGTGGGTCTCGTCGTTTGCCAACGACTTTAACCGTGACTACCACGTGTCGTTCACGAAAGAGGAAATGACCAGCGACAAGGTGAACTACAACTACAACATGGTTGAGTTCCCCAGCGAGGAAGCGCCGGGGGCAAGCGTGTTTTACAAGAATGAAGCGGACGAGATTTTCCATACCTATTCTACTTACGCGCGCGGGCTCGACATTCTGGTGGGCGCTTACAACTTCCTCGATCTCGCGCCCAAAGGACGGGACGAGGATGGATTGGCCCACACGATGGCATGGGTTCGACATCACGATCGCTATACCGAGGGTTATTTTGTCGATCCGAAGGCGCAGTACATGGCTCCGAAAGGGTCCGGTTCGTGCTGCGCGGGGGAGCACCACGAGTGAGTAGTTATTGTTGCTGTGCAGGGATTTCGAATCGCGGGAAACGAGCAGCGGTGGGGGCGCGGATCACCAACGATGGTCCGCGTCCTTCGACGCGTGCGCGCCGTGTTCTCGACGTTACTGGCTGGATCGTTCCCAGCGGCATTCTCGCGCTGTTGCCAAAGTGCCCCGCGTGCCTTGCGGCCTACTTTGCGATCGGCAGCGGGATCGGAATGTCGGTCTCAACCGCGACTTATCTTCGCGCGGGGCTTGTGGTGCTGTGTGTGGCCTCGCTGTCGTACTTCGCAGTGACCCGGGGACGCCAATTCCTGGCGCGCTGAGCCTTATCAGCCGGGAAAGTTGTCAATAGGCAAAAACCGCGTGATCGCATTTAAGTTGCTCACATCATTGAGAAAATAATTCTGAAAGAATGTCCCAGTCACGATCATGCATTTGACACATCAGGCATGGCAACACAATTGCCTCATATGGGAAAAGTGAAGATATGACGATCAATCGGGACGGGAGAAAGAAGCGGGCCGGAAAGAATATCCGGCCCCGACAAATCAGCGATTCCGAACTGCTAACTCAAGTTCGCGAATTCGGTCTCCTAGTGCGTCAGCAGTGTACAGAGTTGAGCGCACGGTTACAGCGGCGGCAGCGAGAGCTTCTTGCGAGACTCCCGTCCGGGCGGATTCAATGAGTAGTAAATCGTTTCTTTCGAGATCGCACACAATGCCGAATTGCACTTGGACGATCTCAAAAAGTTGGAGTAGTATCTCGTTGTCAGTCGTCAATAGGTTGGCTCCTTTTGATGGTTGTGGCGGAGAGGACGGGAGTCGAACCCGTAATGCCCGCGACAGGCAAGCGGGACTTAAGCCCGCTGGTCTTGGCCGATGACCGACCTCTCCGCAGTTTTATTTTACGGATGCATACTAACGCACAATTTATCGTGCAAGATTCTGTGGAACAAAAGAGGCATGTGGAAAATAGCAGCTAGGCCAGTCTTGTTATCAACTTAGCCTGTGCTGGACTTTTAACCACTTTGCTCCACCGGGTGGCTGGAATGGCCCATCGTGGCTTGAACAAGAGTTTTTGTAAAGTACTGAGGATGTAACTGCAATAAACGCGGTGCAATCGGAAATGGCGAAGAAAAGTCTAAAAGTAGACCGCAAAAAGTTTGAAGGGATCGTGCAGAACCTACTTCAGACCAAGCCGCTGAAGCGCTCCAAGGTTAAGGTGAGCAAGCGCAAGCCTGAGAAACTGTTCCCACCGCAAAAATGAGCGATCCTGCACTATGCGCTATCTGCGATAAGCCTATCTCAGCGAATTCGGAAATAACTGCCAACGGCAAAGCGGTTCATTACGATTGCTACGTGGCGAAGTTGAGATCGTGGAACCAGAAGTTATCAACGCCTCAAAAATAGTATGCGTAGGTCATAACGCCGCGAATTATACGCCGTCATCATTGTTCTTTGGCGGGATGAAATGACGATTTAGTTGTGCGAGCATTCGTTGAATTGAGTACAGGTCAATCTCTATTCGAATTAAAATGTATGCCAAGAAAACAGCTAGACCAATCCACAATCCAGCAGGAAGTTCGCGCATGGCCGCGAATTATACGCCGTGACAGGGTGTAAAATCTGAAGGAAATGACGGAGCAGACTAAGAGGTTCATCGCGCCTAGCGATATCACAAGTTTGCAGGTCATCTGCAATGGATGCGCCACGACAGTCTTGTTGCCTCTTGATCGCGAGATAGATGTAAAGCGCTTTTATGTATGCCCGCACTGCCAGAGGCCGTGGATACGAACTCCAGAGGGCGCGTCGGCGGAAGTGGCCATCGAAGACTGCATTCGCGCACTTCGGGATGTTAGAAGGCTGCTCCAGAGCCGTCAGTTCACCGGCTTTTCTATCGCCCTAGAAATAATCGCCGAAGAAGAAGAGAACAAACCCCTGAAATGATCCCGAAGCTTGCAGGATTCGCCATTCTGGCGCTAATCATCGTTGGCATCGTGAAAGCGATTACCTCGTTCTCAAAGAGAAAGTGAGAGGAGCGAACTCATCGGAGCGCCGTGAATTATATCCCAACAATGGAGGACACCGTGACAGGGCTTACTGAATCCCGCCCATTGGCGGAGCTTTTCGCGGCAGTTCTAAAAGGTCCGACTCCTGCCGAGCAGAACGTATTTGATCGTATAGCTCAGCGAATCTTTCGTGAGCGTGGGCTTGGCCTTCAGCGTCCGCCGGCCAAGATTTTAGGACATCCTCCCAGCCCGGTATGCCCTTCGTGCCACAGGAACTGTCCCCATGACTTCATTTGTCCATTGTGCGAGCGCACTCCCATAAGTGCTCTCTCATTTCCTTAATCATTTTCGCATTGCAAGTCCGCACAGCTTGATTTATGTCCCCAGTTAGTGGATAGGAAGCCCCTGAGCGTACCTGTATCTGATCGTCAAGGCTTCGCATATCGCTTTCAAATTGAATCCGAAAGTCGGCACCCATCTGCGCATTCTGTTGCAGCGCCTTTTCTAATCGTCTCGTGACGAAATCTTCTCCCGATTCGCCGCGTTCTTGCTGCATATGAGATTTCATCTCATATTCCTGCATGAAAATGTCGAGGCGGTCATATAGGCGTATAGCTCTGTCCCGAAGCGAGTCTCGGGGAAGCGGGTCTTCACGTTTAGAATCTTTAAGGCTAGTGTCAGGCAGGATCCTACCTACGTCGGTTCCGGAGGTTAATTCCGTGATCTCAAAGGTTGGCGTAAGGGGATTGCCGCGCTCATCGGCAGACACGTATTCGAGCCGCGTGCCGGGAAGCTTGGAAAATATCTGCGCTAATTTTGAAAAATGCATCGCTGGCGGAAAATCGGTCGTTAATCGCAGAGGCAACTGGAAATTGCAATTTCCTAAAAACTCTGCTGGAGCGGTACCATGAAACGCCAGCGTCACGCTATTGAAGGTGCAATCCCAGAAACGTTTACCATCAATCTCAATCCGCTCGTTCATGAACTGGCGTCGAGTAACCGTTTCCCACTGTGGATTCCGAAACGAATCGAATGCCTCGGTTTTCAAGTTATCCTTACGACCCTTGAATCGCTTCCCGAGGTAGAACAGAGTGGCGGAGATAAATGCCATCACGAACGAGAACGGTGCGAACCAGCCGATCCCTTGACCTGGGGGACGAATCCCAAAGAACCAAACTATCGCGCTGATAGGAACCGATGCACCACTCACAATGCAACCCCACTCCGATGCTTCCTGCTTCGTCATGTGCGTCCCCTTTGACGAGACGCACTCCTGTGCTAGATTGGAGTCGTCCCATCGCATCGCAAATTAAGGGAAGGATTCGATTCGTGGTCGAACCTTCCCGCTTGGCTCCGGCGGTCTCCTCCTAAATCCCAAAGCCCTACGGTCTCACAAATGGCGTGAACGCGTTCTGCTCCACCAGCTTTGCGTAAGGCAGATTCCCCGCCAGCGCCATCCGGCGAACCGTCATGCCGAACAGGTCTGCCGCTTTCCGATTGTTGAACCGGAAAGAAAACTCATTCAAGTAGCGCTGCAGATGCTTTAAGGAAACCTTGTGGAAGGCCCCGGTCAGGCCGCGCTTGAATAGGGAGAACGCCGACTCCACGGTGTTGGTGTGAACATCGCCGCGCACGTAGATTTTTGCTTTATGCTTGATGCGCTCATGGCGCACGTTGTGGAATTGGGTGGTCTCGAAGTTGTAGATCGGGCTTTCGTCGGTCATGATCGCTTCCGCATCTTTTGAGACGTTATCCGCGATGACTTGGTAGACCGTGTCCGTTTTGTTGTCCGGAGTTTGCACCAGTCGTACCGGTCCGCCTCGTTCTCGCACTCCGATCACTACGTCTTTGTTCTTTAGTTTGCTGCGATGGCCGCGCTGCTTTCCCCCGATGTAGGTCTCATCGATCTCCACTATTCCTGAAAGCTTTGGCGGATTGGCATCGACCATGGCTTTGCGGATGCGGTGCGCCAGATACCACGCGGTGCGGTATTGCACACCTAGCGCACGCGAGAGTTGATTTGCAGAGATTCCCTTTTTCGATTCGGTAATCAGCGCAATGGCGAGGAACCATTTGCTGAGGGGCAGGTGGGTGTCATGGTAGACGGTGCCCGTGGTGGCGGTGAACTGGAAGCGGCATTCGTTGCACTGGTAGAGTTCGCGGTCTGGTCCGCGCTTGCCAGTCTTACGATTCTTGCGGCCCTTGGCGGTGATCCGCGTTATCCGCAGGGATTCACAGGATAGACACTTGACTCCATCCGGCCAGCGCATATGCTCTAGGAACGTGAGGCATTTAGCTTCCGTGTTCAGTTCCTTGTAAATGTCTAACAGGTTCATGGCGGTCGCTCCGAACTGACCCCATGATGACAGAAATAGAGTGCTGTGTCAAGTGCATAATCGTGGTCCCAGTCACCCTTCTCAAGTTGATATAATAGAAATATAGAATAAAACTTTAAGAAAACGAGGCGCGACCCACGGGTCGCGCCTTTTCTTTTGGGCCTGAGACCTCGTCTCACAGGATCAAGATGGATGAATTCAAAGTTTTCAAGACTTTCAAGGAGCGCGGCGAGTGGGTGGAGCTGCGCTTCATGGCCGAAGCCCTGCGCCACGGCTACAAAGTCCTCAAGCCCTGGGGAGACTCCTCCCCCTTCGACGTTGCCGTCTACTTCGGCACCCGCATCGTCCGCGTCCAGGTCAAGTCCACTTCTTGCCGCGTCGGCACCGGATACTTCTGCCAGTTCAAACCTAACTATCTCGGCCCGCCCTACACGCTCGAGCAACTCGATTTCTTCGCCGCCTACGTCATCATGCAGGACGCCTGGTACCTCATCCCCGCCCGCGTCCTCCTCGGCCGTGACCGCAAACAAGGACTCATGCTCTTCCCCATGCAGCCCTTAAAGAAAAATCGCTACCGCTACGAATCCTATCGCGACGTCTGGCCCCTCCTAACCCCGCGCGAGATACAACGCAAGAAATAACCAGCCCCTTCATCACTTGTCATTCCCACCGGAGCCGGAGCGACGGCGGAGCGGAGGAACCTTCTGTTCTGCCGGTGACCTTGTAGCGTCCGTCCCAAAACTTGTCATTCCGACCGAAGCTGGAGCGTCAGCGACAGCGGAGTGGAGGAATCTGATGTTCGTTGTGTCCATACCGAGTTTTGAAAGCACCGTGGAAGAGCGCCGCTTCAGCGCCGCGTAAGCCGTGAAGAAAGGAACTGGGCTTCAGCCCGTCGGCGCGTATTTCGTGGCCAAGCCACCATCTCACCTCTCGCCATTCCGACCGGAGCCGGAGCGCCAGCGACGGCGCAGCGGAGGAACCTGTTGTTCTGCTTGGAGGACCGCGCGCCGCGTAAGCCGTAAAGAAAAGAACTGGGGCTTCAGCCCGGCGATCCAGACTCGATCCCGAGAAACGGAGCAGAAAAGCAGTCCAGCCGCCCCTAAAGTACCCCCAACTTTGGGGACTTCGCTCATCCCGAAGCGCATCCTCGAGAGCTTATCGGGATCACATCCTCATCGCCCCGCGTCCGTGGCACTACACGCAGACGCAGTCGTTTTCTCAGTGCAAATTCCTACACTCCCACCGTCTCCGCACTCGGCTTCGCCGCCAGCAACTGCCTCAGCACATACTGCAGAATCCCGCCGTTGGCGTAGTAGAGCGCCTCCTGCGGCGTGTCGATGCGGACCAGGGCTTCGAACTCGACTGGCTTATCTTTCCCGCCTCCGCCGCTGCTTCCTGCCGACGTCGCGCGGACTTTGATTTTTTGACCTGCCGCATAATGCTCGATCAGATTGCCGATGCCCGTGATCTCGAAAACTTCTTCTCCTGTTAGTTTGAGCGACTCCGCGTTCTGTCCTGGCTCAAACTGCAACGGCAGGATTCCCATGCCTACCAGATTCGAGCGGTGAATGCGCTCGTAGCTTTCGGCGATAACGGCGTGGACTCCGAGGAGGCGCGGGCCTTTCGCAGCCCAGTCGCGGGAGGAGCCGGAGCCGTATTCTTTTCCGGCGAGGATGATGAGGGGAGTGCGCTCGGATTGATATTTCTGGGAAGCGTCGAAGATCGACATTTCCTGGTTGGTGGGCAGGTGGCGTGTGAAGCCGCCTTCGACGTTGACCAGCTTGTTGCGCAGGCGGACGTTGGCGAAAGTGCCGCGGACCATGACTTCGTGATTGCCGCGGCGGGAGCCGTAGGAGTTGAAGTCACCGGGCTTGACGCCGTGCTCTTGCAGATATTTTCCGGCGGGACCGTCTTTCTTGATGGAGCCGGCAGGTGAGATGTGGTCGGTGGTGACGCTGTCACCCAATACCGCCAGTACGCGGGCTGAGTGAATGTCTTCGACAGGCGAGGGCTGGATCTTCATGTCGTCGAAGTAGGGGGCGCGGCGGATGTAGGTGGAATCTTCCTCCCAGGCGTAGGTCTGGCCCTTGGGGACGTTGAGGCCGCGCCAACGGGCGTCTCCGGCGAAAACCTCGGCGTAACTCTTGGAAAACATTTCCGCGGTGACGGAATGGTCGACGGCTTCTTCGACTTCGCGCTGGGTGGGCCAGATATCGGCGAGGTAAACCGGGTTGCCTTCTTTGTCTTTGCCGATGGCGTCTTTGCGAAGGTCGGTGTCGATGCGTCCGGCGAGGGCGAAGGCGACGACAAGCGGGGGCGACATTAAATAGTTGGCGCGAACCTCGGAATTGATGCGGCCTTCGAAGTTGCGATTGCCAGAGAGGACGCTGGCGACGACGAGATCTTTTTCGTCGATGGCTTTGGAGACCTCATCGGGTAGAGGGCCGGAGTTGCCGATGCAGGTGGTGCAGCCATAGCCAACGATGTGGAATTTTAGTTTCTCGAGGTAAGGCGTGAGGCCGGCATTTTCGAGATAATCGCGGACGACTTTCGATCCGGGCGCGAGCGAAGTTTTTACCCAGGGCGGAACAGACAGGCCTTTTTCGACGGCCTTCTTGGCGAGCAGGCCGGCGCCGATCATGACCGAGGGGTTCGAAGTATTCGTGCAGGACGTGATGGCGGCGATGACGACGCTGCCGTGTTTGAGTGAATTCCTCACATCCGCGGGAACATGCTCGTGGACGTTAGGATCTTCGACCCCGACTGCTGCGGGGCTGCCGCCTTCCTGCTCCCAAGTGGCAGAATTTCCGGACTTCGCGATCTGAACCGCGGTGGCAGATGCATTGGCCGCCGCGGATTTTGGCTTGATCAAAGACGGCAGGGCTTTGTTGAATGAGTCGCCTGCTTGCGAGAGGACGACGCGATCTTGCGGACGCTTGGGTCCGGCGATGCTAGGTTCAACGGTTGCGAGATCGAGGGCGAGCAGTTCGGAGTATTCGGCTTCGGGAGTTTTTTCGTCGTGAAAGAGTCCCTGCTCGCGGCAGTAGGCTTCGACCAAGGCAATCTGCTCCGCGCTGCGGCCGCTGAGTTTCAAGTACTTCAAGGTTTCTTTGTCGATGGGGAAGATGCCGCAAGTAGCGCCGTATTCAGGCGACATGTTGGCGATGGTAGCGCGGTCGGCAAGTGGAAGATCGCGCAGGCCGGGACCGAAGTACTCGACAAATTTTCCGACGACACCGTGCTTGCGCAACATCTCAGTAATCGTCAGAACAAGATCAGTAGCAGTAGCCCCTTCGCGCAGCCGTCCCGTAAGCTTAACGCCAACAACAAGCGGAATCAGCATGGAAACCGGCTGCCCGAGCATGGCCGCTTCGGCCTCGATACCACCAACGCCCCATCCCAGCACCCCAAGCCCATTGATCATCGTTGTATGACTGTCGGTGCCGACCAGGGTATCGGGATAGGCTGTGCGTTTGCCGTTTGCATCCTGAACGAAGACTACGCGAGCGAGGTATTCGAGATTGACCTGGTGGACGATGCCGGTGTCGGGAGGGACGATGGCGAGGTTGTGGAATCCGGTTTGTCCCCAGCGGAGAAAAGAGTAGCGCTCCTTGTTGCGTTGGAATTCTAATAGCGCGTTCATGTCGAAGGCGCTGGTGGTGCCGAATTCGTCGACCTGGACGGAGTGATCGATTACGAGTTCGACTGGTTGCAGAGGATTGATGCGTGCGGGATCGCCGCCGAGTTGTTGCATGGCGTCGCGCATGGCGGCGAGATCGACAACGCAAGGGACGCCGGTGAAATCCTGGAGAAGGACGCGGCTGGGGGTGAAGGCGATTTCTTTCTCGGGCTTGGAATTCTTATTCCAGGATGCGAGCGAACGCACATCTTCTTTCTTGACGTTGCGGCCATCTTCGGTGCGAAGAAGATTTTCGAGAAGGATGCGCAGAGAAAACGGGAGATGTTTGGTGGAGATGCCTTGCTTATCGAGAGCGTTGAGGCGGTAGATTCCGTATTCCTTGTTGCCGACTTTAAGAGAGGATCGGGCTTTGAAGCTGTTTAAGGACATGATGGCCTTCCTGATGAAAGATGCCGCGAGACGGATGGCGCCGTGCAGCGGGCTAGAGCGAATATCGGAACCAATAAGTTTAGTCGTTTTGGGGTGGATTGCGTAGGGGAGGGGACACGTGCCGATCTTTTTAGGCGCCGAAGGTTCTTCTGGTTAGGTGCGCATTCTCAGAAGATCGATCCCCGGCCCTGAAAGCAAAGCTGTCGCGTAGTCGGCGGCGCAGGGAAATGTAGGGATCCTTCGTCGGGAGTCGCCCGCCGCGCGAGCGACTCTGCCGCCTCAGGATGACAATGTTCTTAGTTATGGGGCTGGAGTTTCACGAGAATTGAATTTCGTAGATGAAGACAAGAAGGCGTCGAGCTTCTCTCGACGGACAGCCGAGGGCGGCTGTCCCCACATGGATATCTAGCGGGCCGCGGTCCAGACCTGGTAGGTGACTACTGCCATCATGAACAGAAGATATATACGGAGCGACCAAAGGACGATGAGTTCGGGGCCGTTGAGATGACGGCGAGGGATGTGATGCTTCTTGGCTCCCACCAGTTGATCGTGTTCGAGGGAGGAAAGGACCAGGCTTTCGTCGGCGGAGGAGATGGCAGGCGGAGTGGTATGCGTTTTGGTCATAGGGATAAGGCCCTGCCTATGTTTCCTAAAGTCTTATTCTACAATTTTACTGTAGCATCCGCGAACAGGGTCATCGAGACACGTTTCCCGGTTTGATTTGTTTCTATTCCAAGCTGTACTGGATTTGAATTCCGCGCTTCGACATCTCGTCCAGGAACAGGTCCGCGGGAACATCCCGCTCCTGCAGCACACCCCCGCGCTTCGCGATCGCTCCAGAAGCCAGCATCTGTAGGACGATCGATGCCGGAAATGCGGTAGGGCGCATCATGGCGCTCATGTCCTTCTTGGAGTCGTAGTGGTCGACCAGGGTGAAGGCGGCGACGCGGCCCTTGAGGCGTCCGCCCAGCAAGCGGCGAACCCCCGGCGAACGCAGGGACTCGTGTGCTTCCAGGCGCATGATGCAGACATCTGGCCCCCTCCCGGCAAATTTTCCTTCAAAGATTTTTGACATCACCGCTCGCGGCGTGATCTCGCTTCCGTTCACTCTCATCTTCTCGCTAGAGAAGAGGCCGAGCGCTTTCAATTCGCACAGCAGATCGTAATGGCCAGGATAGCGCAGCGTTTTCTCGAAACACTCGCCGACTTTGCCTTCGAAAGTTTCCGGCAAAAGTCGAGGTGCCGCCGGAGTCTGGAAGGCAATGAGAGGCGCGAAACCCGGCATGTGAAATTCCTCAGGCTCGGTGAGCGCCTCCACCGTGACCAGCTTGCCTTTGCGGAGAATGCGCGCCGGTTCGACGAACTCGTTAATCAGCCCTTCCACCGAGAAGACCAGTTGGTGGTGGAACGGCGGCATGGGTTTTTCGGGCAGGCCTCCGACATAAGGTTTCAGCGCATCGGCGCGGCCACCGAGACGGCGCACCAGTTCCCCGCCGAGAATGGAAGCCATGCCCGGCGAAAGGCCGCAATCCGGAGCGATCGCGACGTCGCGCTTCTCGGCTTGGCTGGCCAGCGCGAGCTCCTGCCGGACGACCGTATTGTTGCCTCCGAGATCGGCGAAGTGACAGCGCGCTTCGATGGCAGCTTTCGCCAGTCCAAGGTTCAGGCGATAGGGCACCGCGGAGAGCGCACCGTCGTGCCCGCGCATCAGCCTGGCAGCAGCTTTTTGAGTGCTGGCATTCAGCGCGACCGCGCGGACTTTCTTTTCGCCCGTGATTTTGTTTACCCGGGCCGCGACTTCGCGAGCTCGTTTCAGATCGCTATCGGCAAGGGAGACAGACTCCAGCTGCGATTGCCGAGCCATGTCAAACGCCGCCGCCGAACCCATCATGCCGGAACCGATGACCAGGAGTTTCATGCTTCCCCTCGTGCTCTTTTCAAACAGTTCACTCCACGCCTTTGGCGCAAATGCTCGCCAGTGATTGAGATTCGTGTCGGAGCGGACGACTCGCCCGCTCGGCTCTGACGACAGATTCAATGCTCGGCGCTGCTATAATCAAGGATTGTGCCCATGTCTACGAAACGCCTGATTCGATCCACAACAGTTTTATCCATCCGCCGCAACGGCAGCGTGGTTCTCGCTGGCGACGGACAAGTTACTCTCGGCGAGTCCGTCATCAAGCACACCGCCAAGAAAATCCGCCGCCTGTACAACGACAAGATTCTTGCGGGCTTCGCCGGTTCCACCGCTGACGCCTTCACGTTATTCAGCCGCTTCGAATCGAAGCTCGAGCAATATCATGGCAACCTGGGACGCGGCGCCGTCGAGCTCGCGAAAGATTGGCGCACCGATAAATTCCTGCGCCACTTGGAAGCGTTGCTGCTCGTCAGCGATAAAGAGCAGACGTTTCTACTCAGCGGACAAGGCGACGTGATCGAGCCCGATGGCGGAGTAGCGGCGATCGGTAGCGGCGGACCCTATGCCCAAGCTGCTGCCGAAGCGCTGGCGCGCCACACCGAACTCTCCGCCCGCAGAATTGCCGAGGAAGCGATGAGGATTGCCGGAAAAATGTGCATCTATACCAATGATGCGGTAACGATTGAAGAACTGTAGTTAGAACCTTTTATGGCCATTTATTTACCCAGCAGCGCCGAAGAAGAACAACTCGCACTCGACGAACTCACTCCGCGTGAGATCGTCGTCGAACTCGACAAACACGTGATTGGTCAGAAGGACGCGAAACGCGCCGTCGCCATCGCCCTCCGCAACCGTACCCGTCGCCAGAAACTAACCCCGGACCTAGCCGAAGAGATCATCCCCAAGAACATCATCATGATTGGGCCGACGGGGGTGGGGAAGACGGAAATTGCGCGGCGGCTGGCGAAGCTGGCGAATTCTCCGTTTTTGAAAGTGGAGGCTTCGAAGTTTACCGAAGTTGGATATGTGGGGCGGGATGTGGAGTCGATGGTGCGGGATCTGGTGGAGATTGCGATCGATAATGTGCGCGAGGAGAAATTGGAAGATGTTGCCGACAAGGCGGAGTTGAATGCGGAGGAACGGCTGCTCGATATTCTTTTGCCACCATCGCCGCCGAGCCGGCCTGGCGAGGCTACTACAACTACGGCGGGTGGAGTGGTGATCGACGGCAGTACCGCACTTGCCGAATCCTCTTCGCGGACGCGCGAGAAATTGCGGCAGCAATTGCGCGAAGGCAAGCTGGACGAGCGGCAGGTCGAGATCGATGTGCGCGAACGGAATTTCCCGACGTTTGAAATCATGAGCAACCAGGGCGTCGAGGAAATGGATATCAATATCAAGGACATGCTGCCGAATATCTTCGGGGCGCGGACCAAGAAGCGGAAGATGAAGGTGAACGAGGCGTTTGAATATCTGATTCAGGAAGAAGAGCAGCGGCTGATCGACATGGATCAGGTGACGCGCGTGGCGATCGATCGGGTGGAGAATTCAGGGATTGTGTTCCTGGATGAGATCGACAAGATTGCGGGGCGCGAGGGCGGGCATGGTCCGGATGTTTCGCGCGAAGGAGTGCAGCGCGACATTTTGCCGATTGTCGAAGGGACTACGGTGAACACGCGCTATGGGATGGTCCGGACGGATCACATTTTATTTATTGCGGCGGGGGCGTTTCACGTTTCGAAGCCGAGTGATCTGATTCCAGAGTTGCAAGGACGGTTTCCGATTCGCGTGGAGTTGCAGTCGCTGACGATGGAAGATTTTGTGCGGATTTTGACGGAGCCGAAATCTTCGTTGGTGAAACAGTACACGGCTCTGCTTGAAACTGAAGGGGTGAAATTGGAGTTTACGCCGGAGGCGCTGCAGGAGATTGCGCACTTTGCATTTCGAGTGAATGAGAGTACGGAGAATATTGGAGCGCGGCGTCTGCATACCATCATGGAGCGAGTGCTGGATGAGTTGAGCTTTGATGCTCCGGAGCGCAGAGGGGAGCACGTGACGGTGGATGCGGACTATGTGCGGAAGATGTTGACGGACATTGTGAAGGATCAGGATTTGTCGAGATATATTCTGTAGCCGCGCGGCGCAGTGCTGGCGCATGCGGTCGGGAATTCCCACCGTTTGCAAGAAGTACATAAGGATGGCCACCCGGACTTGCGAAACCTTCTTCCGTCCTCCGGGACTCGGTTCCATTTTTCAAAGCCTGCCCGGACTTACGTGCGGGGCTATTTATGCCGCCCCTGCCGGGGCTGGTGTCTGATGGTTCGTTTGGTTCGTTCTGAATCTTCGCCCTAGGGCCAGTCTCCCACACAAGCCCACATGGTCTGATATTCTGCCTCGTCATGAAAAACGTTGATCGAACACGGCTGGCTTCGCTGATGGAGCGCGAGCAGAAGAAGTTTGTGGACCAGAGGCCGAAGTCAAAGGCTTTGTTTGAGCGGGGACGGAAGTCGCTGCTGGCGGGCGTTCCCATGAACTGGATGGTGAAGTGGGCAGGAGCGTTTCCACCGTTTGTGCGGGAAGCGCAGGGGGCGCATTTTTTTGACGTGGATGGGCATCGGTATGTCGATTTTTGTCTGGGCGATACGGGGGCGATGACGGGGCACTCTCCGTTTGCCACAGTGAAGGCGGTGGAAGAGCAGGCGCGGCGCGGAATTACGTTGATGCTGCCGGGGGAAGATTCCATTTTTGTGGCGGAGGAATTGCAGAAGCGTTTCAATTTGCCTTACTGGCAGTTTGCGCTGACGGCGACGGATGCGAACCGGTTTGCCATTCGCTTAGCGCGGCAGATTACGGGGCGACCGAAGATTCTGGTGTTCAACTGGTGCTATCACGGAACGGTGGATGAGACTTTTATCACGCTCGACCGCAACGGCAGGGCGGAAGCGCGGCGAGGGAACATAGGGCCTCCGGTTAATCCGGCAGTCACGACGAAGGTTGTGGAGTTCAATGATGTTGCAGGGGTGGAGCGGGCGCTGGCTGCGGGAGACGTGGCATGCGTACTAGCGGAGCCGGCGATGACGAATGTAGGGATCGTGCATCCGGAAAAGGGATTTCATCAGGCGCTGCGCGAGCTGACGCGGAAGCATGGCGCGCTGCTGATCATGGATGAGACGCATACGATTTGTGCGGGGCCAGGCGGGTATACGCGAGCGGAAAATCTGGAGCCGGATGTGCTGGTGTTTGGGAAGGCCATTGGGGGAGGGATTCCGGGAGCGGCTTACGGATTTTCGCAGGAAGTAGCTGACCGGATTGTGGCGGGTCAGAGTCTGGAAGACTGCGATGTGGGCGGGATTGGCGGAACGCTGGCGGGCAATGCTTTGTCACTGGCGGCGATGCGGGCAACGTTGACCAAGGTTCTCACCAAGGAAGCGTTTGACCGGATGATTCCGCTGGCAGAGCGCTGGACGCTGGGAGTGGCGAAGGCGATCGCGGAAGCGGAGTTGCCGTGGCACGTGACGCGTTTGGGTTGCCGAGCAGAATACATGTTTGCGGGAAATGCTCCGAAGAATGGGACCGAGGCGCATGATGCGATGGATTTTGAGCTGGAGCGGTTCATGCATTTGTATGCGATGAACCGCGGGATTCTGCTGACGCCGTTTCATAATATGGCGTTGATGTCGCCGCAGACGGAGAAGGATGATGTGGACGAGCACAGCAAGGTGTTTCGGGAAGCGGTGAGGGAGTTGGCGGGGTGAGCAGGGGCTGAAGCCCTCATCAATTCAGGGGAATTTACGCGGCGCTGAAGCACCGCTCTTCCACGGTGCGGTCTGAGTCCGGTGGTGGTAAACGAGGGTTTGAATGGATTCTGTGTTTCGTGTAGGGTGGCAGACAAAACGGCAGGTTCCTCCACTCCGCCGGCGCTGACGCTTCGGCTCCGGTCGGAATGACAAGAGGATGGGGGCTGACAAAATCAGGTCAAAGGCAGCCGACAAGAGTGTCCCTCCACACGGCGGGTACTGCTCCCACAGAGACTGATGTACTCTGATGTTTCTGCATGAAAATCATTCGAGGGATGTTGCTACTAGGTGCGGTGGCTGGGATGGCGGGGTGCGCCTCGATCGGGCCACCGCAGGCGCCGTCGCTGGAATTGCCGAAGCCGCCGACGGACTTGCATGCCGCGCGGAAGGGCGACAAGGTGACGTTGACGTGGACGATTCCGGCACGTACCACGGACCGGCAGAGGACGCGCTATCTGGGAAAGACTGAGATTTGCCGGAGCGTTGCGAGTGCGCTGAAGCAATGTGGAACGCCGGTGGGAGCGGCAGCGCCGCCAGCGGATTTCGAGCAGACGGCAAAGAAAGCGTCGGGGAAAAAACTGAGTGCGAGCTTCGCGGATACTTTGCCGGCCGCGATCGAGCAGGAACATCCGACTGAGTTTGCCACGTATGCGGTAGAGGTGCTGAATAAGGCGGGACGGGGAGCGGGGATTTCGAATCAGGCGCGGGTGCCGCTGGTGCCGACGCTGCCGCCTTTCGTGGATTTTTTCGCGCATACGACGGCGACTGGTGTGCTGATCTCATGGAAGTGTCCGGCGACGCCGGAGGGAAGAAGCGGCGTTCAATATCTGTTCCGGATCTACCGGCGTGCGGAATCAAGCTCGAACGAAACCAAGGTTGCGGACGTGGAGGCTACGGAATGCGCGCTGGGAGCGGGCAAAGCCATTTCATCTTTTCTCGATCAAACCTTCGAGTGGGAGAAGACGTATCTCTACCGAGGGACGGTGGTGAGCGTAATGGAGACGGCGGGGAAAGCGGCCGTTGAGGTGGAGGGCGATGACACGCCGGAGGTGAAAGTATTCGCGCATGACGTCTTTCCGCCGGCGATGCCTTCCGGATTGCAGGCAGTGTTTTCGGGGCCGGGACAACAGCCGTTTATTGATTTGATCTGGACTCCGGTGGCGGATGCGGACCTGGACGGCTACAACGTTTACCGGCATGAAGAGGGGGCAGCGGCGGTGAAGGTGAATTCGGAATTGGTGAAGACGCCGGCGTTTCGGGATATGAAAGTGGTGGCGGGGAAGACTTATTTTTATTCTGTGTCGGCAGCGGATCAGCGGGGGAATGAGAGTGCAAGGTCGGAGGAGACCAGTGAGAGTGTGCCATAGTAACCGGCACCTATATTGCCTCGCTACGCTTGGCTGGATGGCCGCGCCGGCTGTCCCCACGCGAGCGGCGGAGATGACATCCTATGAAGTCTTTCTTGAAAAAGTTTTCGCCGGAGTTCCTTTACTCGTGGTTAGATAGATGACGATGAAATATTGCCGCTTTCAACTGAACGGAGAGGCTCAGTATGGGCTGGTCGAATCGGTGGCGGGACACGATTCGATTTTGAGGATCCTGCTGACGGCGCCGGAAGAATCCGATGGCGACGTGGAAGGTTTGCGAACGCGACGGATCGAACCAGTTGCGCTGGATGAGGCGACTTTGCTGCCGCCGGTGAGGCCGTCGAAGATTGTCTGCGTGGGACGAAATTATCGGGAGCACGCGGCGGAACTGGGAAGTGATGTGCCGACGGAGCCGCTGTTGTTCTTTAAACCAAACTCCGCGCTGCTAGCACCGGGCGGGGTGGTGAAACGGCCGAAGATTTCCGAGCGCGTCGATTACGAAGGCGAGCTTTGCGTCGTGATCGGAAAGAAATGCCATCTGCTGACGGATGGTGAGGATGTGCGGCCGTACATTCTCGGCTACACCTGCCTGAACGATGTGACCATGCGCGATATCCAGAGGAAAGAGGATCAGTGGGCACGGGCGAAGGGGTTTGATACGTCGTGTCCGGTGGGGCCGGTGGTGGTGGATGGGCTTGATCCGTGGGCGGGAGTGGGCGTGGAGACGCGAGTGAATGGCGCGGTGCGGCAGGCGGGGAATACGAAGGATTTTATATTTCCGCTGGATGTGGTGATTCGGTTTAGCTCGCAGGCGATGACGCTGCTGCCAGGCGATCTGATTGCGACGGGGACGCCGGCAGGCGTTGGACCGGTGGTTGCCGGAGATGTGATGGAGATCAGCGTGGAGGGTGTGGGGACGCTGAGGAATTCGGTGGTGGATGAATAGGGGCGAGGCACGGGAAGAACGCGATTCAACCCTGCGTCGAAATGGAATGGGATCCCCTTCGGCTTCGCGCAGGGCGGGCTTTCGACTGCGCGAGCCGGTGCGCCTCGCTCACCGGCTTGCTCGCTCAGGATGACAACAAATCCTGACAGACAGCTATTGCAGGCGGAAGCGCTCGCGCATGAGGCGCTGCAGGCGGGGTTTGTAGAGAAGGTCGTAGGCGAGTTCTTTGTCGGGGAACATGGCGAGGGCGGCGCGCTTGGCGCCGGCGGCGAGTTCGGAGGCTTCTTCGACGGTGAGGCTGGGGTCCTGGCAGATGACGGAAGAGACCATGCTGATCATCAGCTGCAGGCGGCGTATTCGGCGAGCTTCTTCGGCGGCTGCAATTTGATCGGCTTCCGCACGGGCGAAAGATGAATGTTTCTCATGGTCTGACGACTCCCCAGAATTCATAGTGATCCTTTTGTTGCCGCACAGCTTTTCTTGCCCACAGGTTGGATGATCGTCCGCGATTGGACGTTGCGCCGCTTTGTTCAGCATATATTGCGCCTATCGGAACAACAAATAAAACAGTCCGAAAGTGCTGGGTCTATGCAGGTGCCGAGCGGGTCGCTAAGATTTGGAGGATCGGCGGCTGGATTTCTTCTTACCAAATTTAGAGCTACCGCGGGCGGACGCCGGCGTTGAGGAATTCGTTACCTTCCGGGAGACTGCCTTCCGGGACGCTGCTTTCGAGGCTCCCCGAGATGCCGGCACTTTGCCGATTCGAGGATCGCAGGCGTGGACGAGGTCGCAGGCGTGGAGTGCGGCTTCCTCGAAATCCGGTGCGTCGACAGGAAGAACCTGCCAGCCCGTTACCTTTTTGCCTAGCAGACCGATTGAGCGCATGTTGGGAAACTCCGCGAGTAGGCTTGGGTGATGCTCTTCGGTGGTGGCCAGCCAGACTCCGTTATCGGCGGTGTAAGTGGGTTTGTCGCGAAGGATGAGGACGATTTTCTCGCCGACAAGATTGCCAGGCAGCCGAACATCGGGCGGGTTTCGGGCGAGAGCGGAGCGATCGCGTCGAGCACGAATTTATGAGGGACGGGCTTACGCGGCTTGCCGGCGAACAGGGCGTCGTCGAGTGGGAGTGCAGGTTGGTTGCGACGGGGTTTCGACATGGAATACCAGCACCGGACTTAGATAATACTGACTGTAAATTATCTCGATTAACGGTGGCGATCCTCGCGGAGGTTCCTCGCTCCGCCTGAAAAACGGCTGCGCTGGGAATGACGTCGAGCGGGAGACTACGAGGCCGCAACAATGCAACTTCATGGGAAGAGTTAGAATCTGAGGGATGCGGAGTCCGAGCCTTGGCTGGCGGACCCGGGAATGGAGATCACCATGGCAGAGCGCTCGAATGCAACGGCGGAAAAACGGCGGCCTGATCCGAACGAGAAGCTGGTGAAGGTGTTTGACAGCGAACAAGAATCGGAGGCGCTGGTGGTGAAGGGACTGCTGGATTCGGCGGGGATTGAGAACGATCTGCAATCGGCCAGCTTGTTGCAGGATGCGTTTCCGGGGCTCGGGGGAATGATCATTTTGGTGAGGGAAGAGGACGCGGAGAAGGCGCTCGGGCTGATCGCGGAATACCGACAGTCGGGTGCGGCGGCGGAGGCGTCGGACGAAGCAGATGACGATGAGACGCAGAGTTAGCGGATCCAGTCTTCCAGAAGGAAAGTTGAGATCCCACAGGGGCTAAGCCCGCGTCAGTTTCTACGCTTTACCGGCCCATTCGACTTCGCTCAGGGCGGGCTGCTGAAGCGCCGCTCTTCCACGATGGCGCAGGCGGTTCGCGGTTTGCGCACCCATTTCGTGTCGCAGATACGTCCAGGAAGCCTCGCTTCGCTCGGCTGGACAGCTGAGGCGGCTGTCCCCACATGCTCAGTTTTTCGTCGGCATCCGAGATTAGCGCACTAAGTGCAGGACGCTTTCGAGGTGGTAGGTTTGGGGGAACAGGTCGACGAGATGCACCTCCTCAACGCGATAACCGGCGGCCTGGAGCGGCAGCAGGTCGCGGGCCAGGGTCGCGGGATCGCAGGAGACATAGCTCACGCGGGGCGCGTCGACTTCTGCAAGCAGACGCGCCAGGCGATCGCCCAAGCCGCCTCGCGGCGGATCTACGACCACCAGATCAGGCTTAAGGGGGAGGACTGCCCTATTCCCGGCCCGACTGCTATCACCGCGTTCGGCCAGGTACTGGTCGGTCGCAGTATGAAAAACTTCTGCGTTCAAGGGCAGATTGTATTTAAGATTGGCGGCGGCAGTCTGTGACGACTCAACAGAAACGATGTGACGGATGCTACCCGCCAGGGCTGTGGAAAACAGTCCAACGCCAGCGTAGAGATCGAGAGCCAGTTCCCCCGAGCGGGTGCTCGTGACGATGTCGACAAGTTCGTCGATGAGAAAACGGTTGGTCTGGAAGAAGGCTCCGGCGCTTACGCGGTAAGCGGCTGTCTTTGTCTGATAGGCCAATTCCGAGACGCCAACGGCGACCAACGGCTCCTGTACACTTTTTTGCGGCTCACGGAATGCGGCGACGCCAACGATTTCGGGCATGGACGCGGATAATTCTTCTGCCCAAGCACGCACGGCGGCGCGTCGAGCCTCGGGAGCGCATAAGAACTCGACCAGGATTTGGGAATCGTCACTGTTGGCAAAGAACTCGACCTCGCGCACGCCTTCGACGGCTTTGCCGGCGCGTCCCGCTTGCCACAGTCCGGCGAGAGCGCGGTTAATCAGCGGGGAGCTGATGGGACACTCTTCGACAGGAAGCAGTTCGTGCGAGGAGAATTTGAAGTATCCGGCGGCGAAGTCGGGGCGCGTGCGCATCTGGAAGCGCGAACGATTGCGATAGTTCCACGGCGGCGAGGGATGGACCTGGATTTCGCGCTGCAGTTCGAGCTTGGCGATGCGGCGCAGGTTCTCGCGCAGGATTTCTTTCTTGATTTCAAGTTGCTGCTCGTAGGTGGTGTGCTGATAGTGGCATCCGCCGCAGCGGCCGAAATGCGGACAGGGCGACGGAACGCGATGCGGCGATGGTTCGAGGATTGCCGTGGCTTGGGCGCGGGCAAAGCCGGGCTTTTCTTCGGTGAGCGCGGCTTCGATTTTCTCTCCGGCAAGAACGAAGGGAACGAAGACGGCCTTGCCGCGTCCGCGAGCGTCGGCGGGGAGGCGAGCTAGGCCGTCGCCGCCGTAGATGAGCTTTTCAATGTTTAGGAGCAAGAGTTGATTCTACGGCATGGAAGGGCGAGGATACGGATGCGAAGGTTCAATTCCTGGGGCCAGCGAGGAAACTATCTTCACAAAGGGCTGTTGGTGAAGTAACTGTCAACAGTTATGCTGCCAGTCGTGATTCGTATAAAACTGAACCGTGTCCCAATGGGCCTCAAGCCGCCGCACAAGAAAGATTTCGCAGGGTATTCCGCTGTACTTGCCCTGTTGATGGCTGCTGGCCGCTTGAGACAGCGAGTCTGTAGGATCGAGCACTAGATAAACGGTCGTGTCCTGTCCACCCCACCCCCAACCATCCCATTCAACGTGCTTCAACTCGCCGGTCGTCGTCTCCGGCTGCGCTAATACTTCGGCCTTGCACTGGTGCGACCGCACTAGCGATCTGGCGGTGGTGCCGAGCGCGGAATTATACCCGATTACAACCCACCAAATTGCGGCGAGTGCAACACCACCGAGCACTGTGATGAGAGGGAACACGATTTTGCTCGTGCGGCTCACGGCGGAACTTTACGCCGAACTAGGCATGTTTTTCCAGACAGCTTTTGAAATCAGGCGGCAGGGCTGACAATCCGGCCGAGAAGCGAGACGGGATCGGCTTCGGCCTCATGGCTACTTCTTGAAGTACATCCAGACGGCCAGCGTCAACAGGACAATCACGACAACCCAGAGGGACGAACTGCTCATTTCTGTTTTCTTTGACATGGACGGCATTTTAAGCGAGACGTTAGGTTTATGCGAGAGTGGAATTCGGGCGGTCGCAAACAGGGCGTTCCTGCTCCCGTTTGGATGCAGCTAATCCGGTGCTACTCTTTCGGCCACTCGTAGGCTTTCCGGCGGTTTCTGGGGAGAGGGTGACGCCGAGTTCTTGCGCGGCACGGGCCAGGACGGGATCGCGCCCGGAAGCTAGATCGAGCGGCTGGGGGAACGCTACCTCGTCCGGGTTTACGCCGCGGTGTTCGAGGCTGTTGCCGTCCGTCATGATCAAGTTGGCGACGGTGACTTCGGCGCCATATTCCACGCCGGAGCTTGCGAAATAGAAGCCGGTTGCTTCCATCACGCTGCCCGAAGTACGGTCGCCGATCACGGTGCCACGCTTTTCGAGCTGTATTACACGAGCGAAAATCTCCGCCGCTGAAGCCGATTCGCTATCCACTAGCACAATCAGTTTCCCCGGGAAGTACATGGAGTGTGCCCTCTTCACGACCTCCGGCGAGGTCTTTTTGCGCTGCGCCTTGTCACTGAGCTTCATGTCATGGCCGAAGAACATATCGATGAAATACTCGAGCGAGTTAACCAATCCCCCGGGATTGCCTCGCAGATCCACAATCAGGGCTTTGTCCTTGCGGATCTTACCGGACAGGTCGTAGAACTTATCCTCATCATTGGGCGGGCTGTAGAAGTGGGGGACGGGATAATAAAACCACCGAAGCCTAAGAATGCCCACGTCGCCAAAGTGAACAATCTGCGGCCTCATTCGGTGTCTTAGGTCCTCGCTATTGCGCATTACGTCGTAAAGTACGCCCACCCCCGGGCGGTAAGCCAAGTCCGGCGACATGGTCATTTTCGCTTTTATTTCAATCTTCTATTTTTCTCCTGAGGGGTATTGGACCTCACGGGCTTAAGTCCCTTTGCCTCGGCCCCAGACCCCGGCCGCACCCGGGTGACGAAACACAGACTCCAAATCATCTGGTGCTCGAAGCCAAAGTCCAAGTGATAGGGCCGTGCAGGCGGCCGAAATCTCGTATGCGAGTCATGCAGCGCGTCGACGGCGACAGCAATTTGCGTGAGCGTCTCATTGAGCGAATTGGACGCTGCAATCTTGGCTCGCGCGTTCGACAACACAGCATTCCAGTCCAGCCCGTTCATCTTCGGGTCGTAGTAACGCTCCTGAATGCCTTTTGAGACACCGTCAAGAATACCCAGCGCGCGTTCGCGATCGGCCTTCGATATGGCGTCCGACGTGGGTTGTGTTGTAGATGCCGTCTGCGCCCGCAAGTTCGACAGCAGTAGCATGACAGCAAAAACCAGGGCAGTTCGGTGAGGCATAGCGAGCTCCTCGTACAGCTGGAGCAACGCAAAGGAATGGCACAGAAGCCGGTTTCTGGCCAGTCATAAAACCATTACAGCGCCCGACCCGCGGCGGCGCCTGAAGACCAGGCCCATTGAAAATTGAAGCCGCCGAGATGGCCGGTGACATCTACTACTTCGCCGATAAAAAACAGGCCGGGGATTTTATGGCTCTCCATGGTTTTGGCGGAGAGCTCGCCGGTGTCGACTCCGCCAGCGGTGACTTCGGCTTTCTCGTAGCCTTCGGTTCCTGCGGGCGAGATCGCCCAGGCGTGCGCCTGATTTTCGAGGTTGGCGAGGGCTTGATTCGTCCAGGAGCTTGGGGTGTGGAGATCGAGCCAACGGTCGGCGAGGCGATGCGGGAGGAAGTTTCGTAGCTCGCTTCTTAACGTATTTACGTTTTTTGGCGTTTTGGGATCGCGAAATGCGACGGTGAGTTCGCGTCCGGGCGCGAGATCGATCAGGATGGGTTGCGGCTTTTGCCAGTAGGAAGAAATCTGCAGGATCGCGGGGCCGCTCAGGCCGCGATGCGTGATCAGCATCTTCTCGCGAAATTGTTGGGTGCCATTTTGAGTGCTCGTCGATGCGATTACCTCTGTTGAAACGCCGGCGAGGTCACAGTAGCGGGAACAATCTTCGGGGCTTAGTGTCAGCGGAACGAGTGCGGGCCAGGGGTCGCGAATGGTGAGGTCGAACTGGCGGGCGAGGTCATAACCGAACGGCGTGGCGCCGATCTTCGGAAGGGAGAGGCCACCAGTGGCAACCACGAGAGTTGGCGCTCGGAACTCAGTGTTTTCGGAGCGGGTGATTTTCGAATGAACAGTGAAGTCAGTGGTTCGCTCGACTTGTTGGATGTGGGTGTTCAGAAAGATGGTGACCCCCGCATCGCGGCATTCGGCTTCGAGCAGGGCGAGGATGTCGCGGGCGGAGTGGTCGCAGAAAAGCTGGCCTAAAGTTTTTTCGTGATAGGGGATGCCGTGCCTTTCGACGAGCGCAATGAAATCAGCGGGAGAGTAACGAGCCAGAGCTGACTTGGCGAAGTGCGGATTCGCGCAGAAAAAGTTTTCCGGTTGGCAATGGAGATTAGTGAAATTGCAGCGTCCGCCGCCGGAGATCAGGATTTTCTTGCCGAGGCGATCGGCATGTTCGAGGACGGCGACGCGGCGGCCGCGCTTGCCGGCTTCGACGGCGCACATCAGTCCCGCCGCGCCGCCGCCGAGAACGAGTGCATCGAAGGAGTGGATCAATCGACAGAGACCTCAGGGGCTAAAGCCCGAATCAATCGCGAGCGCTTTACGCAGCCCATTCGGCTTCGCTCAGGGCAGGCCGCTGAAGCGCCGCTCTTCCGCGTTACAGCAGGAGTTCGTGACTTCGATGCATGCAGATTTGGAGTCACATATAGAACAGACTCAAACGTGGCAAGCCGTATTTTTCCAGAAGACGCTTGTGGACGTATTGCTTTTGTAATTGGTCGATCTGCGCGGCTGCCATCTTCCGGCGGTAGGGTGAGAGTTCGCGATCAGCCTGGGCGCGCGCGGTCACGACTTCTTCGTCGGGAGTGGCGGCGAGAAGGGCGGCGAAGAGTTTTTCTTCGAGCACCGTGAGATGGCGCTCCAAATCTTCTAGCCTCGACGTTGCTTTCACGCTTTCGATTTCACCGGCCAATCTGCCGAGGGTGGATGCAGACTCCTGGGCGATGGTGCGAATCGAGACTCCGGCGCTGTGCGGCAGTTTTGCTGCCTGGAGAAGATCTGCGTTGCGGCGCAGGAAAGCTGCAATCGTTGCGGGTTCAAAGCCTTGGGCCGCAGCTGATTTGGTCGATGATGGATCTACGACCGAAGCACCGACTGCTGCTTCTTTCATGTCTTCCGCGGCGGCCAGCACTTCCTGGGAACAATAGGCCAGGCTGTTCACCTTTTTGGCTTTCGAGGGACGGGCATCGTAGCGGTCGAAGGCGGCATCGATTCCGCGCAGTGCAGCGTCGAGAGGGATGCCAGCGTCCTTCCAAGTTTCGATGAGAGCCCAGTCGAGCGTGGTGAGTAGCAGGCCGCCGCCGCGGCGGCGAAGGAACTGCTCCTCGATTTCCGTGAAGTAATTGAAGTGATTTTCCACGGGGCTCAGCGGGTGGAACGCGGCGGGGAAGAAATCGGTTCGCCGTTCTTCGGTCTGGATAAGGGCTTTTGCGCGGTCTTGGACACGAGGCCTGGCCGGGCAGCGACGTTGCGCTCCCAGATAATGCGCAGGCCTTCGAGGGTTAGGAAATCGTCCACCTGCTTGATGTATTTTGATCCCGTGCCGATCATCGGACCCAGGCCGCCGGTGGCGATTACCTTCGTCTCTTTGCCGAGCTCTTCGAGCAGGAGTTCGAGAATACCGTCGACCAAACCGAGATAGCCGTAGTAGAGGCCGGATTGCAGGCTACCCACGGTATTGGTTCCGATTACGCGCGCGGGCTTGCGAATCTCCACGCGGGGCAGGCGCGCGGTGCGCTGAAAAAGCGCATCTGCCGAAATACCAATACCGGGGCAAATGACTCCTCCAAGATATTCGCCTTTCGCCGAGACGCAGTCGAAGGTGGTCGCGGTGCCGAAGTCGACGATCACGCAGGGGCCACCATACTTTTCAAATGCAGCGACGGCATTGACGATGCGATCCGCGCCAACTTCCGCGGGATTGTCGTAGTGCACGGGCATACCGGTTTTTACGCCTGGCTCGATCAAGAGAGGCTTGGAATTGAAGTAGCGTTCACAGACCTGGCGAAGCACGGGATCGAGCGGCGGCACCACGGATGAAATCACAATGCCAGTGATGCCCGATGCCTCCAGGCCAGCCATGGAGAACAAATTGCGGAACAGGACGCCGTATTCGTCCACGGTGCTGCCTTGTCTGGTGGCAACACGCCAGTTCGCGACCAGGCGCTCGTAGCGCGGGGAATCGTCGGCATCTCCGCCGGGATGAACTTTCGCAACCCGGGCAAAAACTCCGAGGACCGTGTTGGTGTTGCCGACATCGAGAACAAAAAGCATGATTCCTCAGGGGCTTCAGCCCGCCAAGTTCTTGACTCCAGGGCGGCACGGCTGAAGCCGTGTCCTTTTTATGACCAATCGTGAAACGGTGTCCTAACTTCACTGCGCTCTTACAGTGCCACTTAAAATCGTTTGCACGCCTTGCGCGGTTCGCACCTGGAGGAAGCCGCGGTCGTCCAAGCCCTCCGTAGTTCCTTCCACTCTTGAGCCATTTTCTTCGATGCGGACCTGCTTGCCTCGCACCCATGTTGAATGCTCGGCAAATCGCCGCAGGATGGATTGGCGCGCGCCTCTGGGTTCTGCCAGCAGACGATATTCCTGGTCGAGCGATTTTAACAAAGCAGCGGCGAGTTCAACGCGCGACGATTCACTCCCGGTCACCATGCGCAGGGAGATCGCTTCATCCTGCAGTTCTTTGGGAAAGCTCGAATGATTGACGTTGATGCCGATGCCGACGACGATGTAGCGGACGCGCGTGACTTCGGCATTCATCTCGGCGAGAATGCCGCAGACTTTCTTGCCGTCGATGAGCACATCATTGGGCCACTTCAGGTCTGGGGTTACACGAGGGTTGACCTGTTCGATGGCCGCGCGCACGGCTAATCCTGCGGCCAGGGCCATGACCAGCACATCCGAGGGTGGTAGCGCTGGACGTAACACCACCGAGCAGTAAATTCCGGCGGAGCGCGCCGACTCCCAGGAATTGGCGCCGCGGCCGCGGCCTGCCGTCTGCTCTTCGGCAAGAAACACGGTACCCTCGGGCGCGCCCTGCGATGCGGCCGCCATGGCCGCGGTGTTGGTCGAACCAATTTTATAGAAGTGATGAACGTGAGCATCGAAGATGGTGCCGCGAAGCAACGGCCCGAGGATTTCGGGGAGCAAGAGATCTGGCACAGACTTGAGTTGATATCCGGTGGCAGGATGTCCGGCGACAGTGACGCCGAGACCGCGCAATTGCTGAATGAGTCGCCAGACCTCGGAACGGTTGGAGGAAATCTCCTGCGCGATTTTTGTTCCGCTCACTACGACTGTTGCGTGCTCCATCAGGAGGCGCACGATGCGGCCGAGACGAGCGTCGGTGGCTTGCTCGTGCGGCACCGGGGTTATCGCGCGCGAAAGACGGGTCTTTCGGGTTGTGGTCGTTTTCGTAATAACGAGAATTATGCGGGAGTGGGAGGAAAAGCACAAACTAACGAGGCGAGCACCTTGAGGGCTAAAGCCCCGACTCATTTTTGAAGCTCTACGCGGCGCTGCTTGCGTTCGTGGGGATTACCCGTTGTGCTCGTAGGCATTTCTTTTTGCCCCCGTTCGGATTTTCTGTTGCACTTCGTGAAGATTTTCGTTGCGCGCGGGGATTCTTACTGGAAGCCGATACTGTAGGCGGGAGTCGATTCTTAAGGCTTAACAATTCTCGCCTCACAGCCATCAGAGAATTTTCAGGCTGGAATCACTCGCATACTCATATCGGCGGCGTGAGTTGAGTGAGTCAGCAGGCCGATGGAGATGAAATCCACGCCGGTCTCGGCGTAGGCGCGAACATTCTCGAGACGAATCCCGCCCGAACATTCCAGCGGGAGGCGGCGCTCGAGCTTGGCACAACGCTCAACGGCACGGCGCACTTCGTCGACAGGCATGTTATCGAGTAAAACGGCTTCCGCGCCGTGGGCGAGGGCCTCTTCGAGTTCTTGAAGCGTGCGTACCTCTACCTCGATGGGCTGTGAGCCGCGGCGGTTGCGGTGTGCACGCTCCAGTGCGGGCACGATTCCGCCGGCGAGGGCGATGTGGTTGTTCTTGATGAGAACTCCGTCAGAAAGATCGAGGCGGTTATTCTGGCCACCGCCGCAGCGGACGGCGTATTTGTCGATGACGCGCAGGCCGGGAGCGGTTTTTCGCGTATCGAGAATGCGAGCTTTCGTGCCGGAGACGGCTTCGACAAACTTGCGGGTCAGCGTGGCGATGCCACTCATGCGCTGCAGAAAATTCAGGATGACTCGTTCGCACGAAAGAATCACGCGAGCGTTGTGCCGGATTACCGCGACCGACTGGCCTTGGTGGAGGCGGACACCATCGAAGATTTCAGGATGAGTGGTAACTTCGTAGTGCGAAGTGACGGCGCCATCAAGCGCGGCGTAAACATCGAGGATGCGGCCCACGCATCCGATGCCAGCGAGAATACAGTCCTCCTTGGCGAGGATGGTGGCCGAAGCGCGCTGGTTGGGATCGATGCAGGCATAGCTGGTGGCATCGCGCGTGGCACGGTCTTCGAGCAGCGCGTTCTCGATGATCGCGGTGATGCGTCTGCTGTTAAAATCCATGGGCAGTTGCCAGTAGTCAGTTTTCAGTTCCTATTTTTTTAGGCGTTAGGTCCGATACCGTTCAAGCCATCCAACTGACGTTTTATCTTTTCACGCAGGGCGACCAATTCTCCTTCCCGACGGCGCAAGCCTCCGACTACTTTTTCGGGGGCCTTGGCCAAGAATTGTTCGTTGCTTAATTGCCGCTGATTGTTCGCAAACTCTTTCTCGATCTTCTCCAGTTCTTTGTTCAAGCGGTCGCGTTCGGCGGCGACGTCGATCTTTCGTTCGTAGATGACGTGCACATCGAAGCGCGCGGTGCTGCGGGCACCGGCTTGCTTGGCTAGCGAGGAGTTCACAAACGTGATCTTTGCCACGTTCGCGGAACGATCGAGCAGAACAGAGCGGAGATTCTGGTCGATCATCGCGCGAACTTCGGACTCGGGGGCGAATACCTCGATCTCAACTTTCACCTTGGGTTCGACCTTCAATTCTGCCCGGACATTTCTTATGTTCACGATCAAGTCCTGGAGGATTGCCATCTCGGTTTCAGCGGCGAGATCAAATTGTTTCTCATCGGCCTGGGGATATCCTGCGAGGGCAATCGACTTAAGCGGCGGGTGTCCGTCGTAAATCGCTTGCCAGATTTCTTCCGTGATGAACGGCATCACGGGATGCAGGAGGCGCAAGGATCCGTCGAATAAGTTGACCAGATTGGCGCAGGCTGTTCGGGCTTGGGTTTTATCTGCGCCTTCCTCGAAGTTCAGGCGTGGCTTGATTAGTTCCAGATACCAGTCGCAAAACTCGCCCCAGAAAAAATCGTAGATGCGGTTTGCGGCTTCGTGGAAGCGATAGGTTTCGAGGGCGTCGTTCACTTCCGCGGTGACGCGATTGAAGCGGGAGAGGATCCAGCGGTCTTCGAGGGTGGTTGGCGGAAAACCGGCAACTCCCTGCCCTGGATGAGAGCTGCCGGAACTTTGTCCCGGCTGGACAGCCGAAGACGGCTGTCCCTCAAGTCCGATCCGGTCCACATTCATGAACATGAATCTGGCGGCGTTCCAGATTTTGTTGGCGAAGGCGCGGTAGCCTTCGGTGCGGCTCTCGCTGAAGGCGATGTCAGTACCGGGAGCGGCCATGGCGGCTAGAGTGAACCTCGTCGCGTCGGTGCCGAAGCGCTCGATGACTTCGAGCGGATCAACCACATTGCCCTTGGTCTTCGACATTTTCTGGCGCTCGGCATCGCGAACTAGCGCGTGGATGTAAACCTGGCGAAAGGGGACGCTATCGTTTTTCTTGTCAGCCCAGCCGCTGGCTTTCTTGATCAAGGGATCCTGTTCGTGCCCCTGCATGAAGTGGCAGCCGAACATGATCATGCGCGCGACCCAGAAGAAGAGAATTTCGTAGGCGGTGATAAGCAGTGTGGTGGGATAGAAAACCGCCTGGTCGCGGGTTTTTCCCGGCCAGCCGAGCGTCGTGAACGGCAAAAGGCCGGAGGAGAACCAAGTGTCGAGCACGTCGGTATCCTGCTCGAGTTTTGAGCCGCTACACTTCGGACATTTCGCGGGCGTCTCGCGGGCTACGAGGATTTCGCCGCAGGCGCAGCGCCAGGCGGGAATGCGATGGCCCCACCACAACTGGCGCGAGATGCACCAGTCGTGGATATTGTTCATCCAGTTCAAGTAAATCTGCTTGTAATTTTCCGGAACAATTGTGATTTCGCCACTCTCGACGGCGTCGATCGCCTTCTGCGCGAGCGGCTGAATCTTGATGAACCACTGCTCAGAGAGGCGCGGCTCCACTACCTCGCCGCAGCGGTCGCACTTGCCGAGAGAGAGAGCGTAGTCCCTTTCGGCAACGAGAAAACCTCGTTGTTGCAGATCGGCGAGGATGCGCTTGCGGGCTTCATACCTGTCCAGGCCCACGTACGGTCCGGCGTTCTGGTTCATGTGGGCGTGCTCGTCCATCACGTCGATTTGCGGCAGGTTGTGGCGCTTGCCGGCTTCGAAATCGTTGGGATCGTGGGCGGGCGTGACCTTCACCGCGCCGGTGCCGAACTCGGGCTGCGCAAGTTGGTCGGTGATGATGGGGATCTCGCGATTCATCAGGGGCAGCAAAACTTTTTCCCCGTGGAGATGCGTGTAGCGCTGATCTTTTTCGTTTACAGCAATAGCCGTGTCACCCAGCATGGTCTCTGGACGAGTGGTTGCTACGGAAATGAATTCGTTGGTGCCGATGACCGGATAGCGGATCTCCCAGAGTTTTCCGGCGACATCTTCGTGCTTCACTTCGAGATCGGAGATGGCGGTTTCGCAACGCGGGCACCAGTTGACGATGTATTTGCCGCGATAGATCAGGCCCTCTTCATAGAGGCGGACGAAGACTTCGCGTACGGCGCGGGAAAGATTTTCGTCCATGGTGAAATATTCGCGGTCCCAGTCGACGGAGGCGCCGAGACGCTTCATTTGATCGAGGATGGCGCCGCCGTAGTGGCGCTTCCACTCCCACACGCGCTCGATGAATTTTTCGCGGCCGAGATCGCGGCGTTTCTTGCCTTCTTTGGCGAGGTCACGTTCAACCATCATTTGGGTGGCAATGCCGGCGTGGTCGGTCCCGGGCAGCCAGAGAGTGATGAAGCCGCGCATGCGATGCCAGCGGACGATGATGTCCATTTGCGTCTGGTTGAGCATGTGGCCCATGTGCAGGCGGCCGGTGACATTCGGCGGCGGTAACAGCAGGGTGAAGACGGGGCGGGTCTCGCCTGGGGGCGGCGTGGGGACGGAGAAAAGCTTCTCTTTGATCCAGTACTCGGCCCAGCACGTTTCAATCGCGCCCGGCTCGTAGGATTTGGGCAGGTCGTGGGGCATGGGTTCTGAAATCAGCAGTTCGCCATTGGCAGTTGGCGAAAACCTTCACCACAGGGGCACGAGGGATCACAGGGTAGATCCTTGTCTGTGGTCTGTTTGGCCTCTGAGGTCAGGACGATCGCCATCAACGCTGATGAAGTCTGATCTTACAGGCGCGGGAAAAGAAGGGTCAAACGGCCGGGGGGGTTATACCGTGAGGGAAAAATTGTCGACCCCCCCACCAACACCCATACCGGTTTTGACTTTGGCACGCCCCCGCCCGCGCGCGATGCGAGAAGCGATGCGATGCTAGAGAAAAGGAGGAGGAGGAAGGGCTGCGCGCGAGCGAGGGGTTTTGAGTGTAATCGCCTGGTTTCGCCAACTATCGAGAGTAGCCTTCAACGGCATTGCTGCGGAGGCTTCTGAAGCGACGAAATTCATGCACGACAGGAAGAAGCGTCGCAGCAACGAAC
>Ga0182015_10000919_pt1 | contig 41039 bp, 37 predicted proteins | sample 712P3MmetaG_FD_120478 | JGI IMG/M metagenome (GOLD analysis project Ga0182015, IMG submission 120478) | Permafrost microbial communities from Stordalen Mire, Sweden - 712P3M metaG | ecosystem: Environmental > Terrestrial > Soil > Wetlands > Permafrost | place: Sweden: Stordalen | collected...
CAGATCGTACTGGACCTGATACGGGCTTTCGCCTTGGCGTTCGAAGGACTCGGTCGACTGGCGCGCCACTTCATCCACCTGCGCGCGGTCGACGGAGCCGGCGGTGTGGTCCTTGGCGAACTTCGCGGCAAACTCGCCCGCGCGCTTGCCGAAGACCACCAGATCGGAGAGCGAATTCCCTCCCAGGCGATTCGCCCCGTGCAATCCCGCGCCGCATTCTCCGGCGGCGAACAGGCCCTGCACGTCCGACATCTGCGTATCGGAATCCACGCGCACGCCGCCCATCATATAGTGCATGGTGGGGCCGACCTCCATCGGTTCCTTGGTGATGTCCACGTCGCCGAGCTGCTTGAATTGGTGATACATGCTGGGCAGCTTCTTCTTGATGTGTTCAGCCGCGTTCGGCAACTTCTCCTTGATCCAGGAGATATCCAGAAACACGCCGCCGTGCGGGCTGCCGCGGCCTTCGCGCACTTCGCGCACGATACAGCGCGCCACGTGATCGCGCGTCAGCAGCTCGGGGGGACGCCGCGCGTTCTTGTCGCCCTGCGTGTAGCGCCAGCCTTCGTCCGGAGTGTCGGCGGTCTGGTCCTTGTAGTTCGCCGGAATGTCGTCGAACATGAAGCGCTTGCCCTGATTGTTCAGCAGCACACCGCCGTCGCCGCGCACGCCTTCAGTGACCAGGATTCCGCGCACGCTGGGCGGCCAAACCATTCCGGTGGGATGGAATTGCACGAACTCCATGCCGAGCAGCGTGGCGCCCGCATGATACGCCAGCGAGTGGCCGTCGCCGGTATATTCCCAACTGTTGCTCGTGATCTTGTACGCGCGTCCGATGCCGCCCGTGGCCAGCACCACGGCTTTGGCATGATACAGCTGATAGCGCCCCCGCTCGCGGTCGTACCCAAACGCGCCCACCACGCGGCCGGCGTCCACTAGCAGCGTGATGATGGTGCACTCCATATGAAAATCGATGCCCTGATGGATGCCGTGATCTTGCAGGGTGCGGATCATCTCCAAGCCCGTGCGGTCGCCCACGTGAGCTAAGCGCGGGTAACGGTGTCCGCCGAAGTTGCGCTGCAGGATCCGGCCGTCCTTAGTACGGTCGAAGAGCGCGCCCCAGGCTTCGAGTTCGCGCACGCGATCCGGAGCGTCCTTGGCATGCAGTTCGGCCATGCGGGGATTGTTCAGATACTGGCCGCCGCGCATGGTGTCGGAGAAATGCACGCGCCAGTTGTCGCGATCGTCCACATTGCCGATGGAGGCCGCCATGCCGCCTTCCGCCATCACGGTATGGGCCTTGCCGAGGAGCGATTTGCTAACCACTCCCACCTTGACACCCCCGGCCGACGCTTCGATGGCCGCGCGCAACCCGGCGCCGCCCGCGCCGATCACCAACACATCATGTTCGAAGGTTTGGTATTCCGCTGCCATCAGAGGATTCTCCAATCCGTCCAGATGCCCATGGAGCACATCCTTACGTACAGATCGGAGAAGGCGACCCAGAACAAGCTCATCCACGCAAACAGCATGTGATGGCGATTCATGCAGCTCACGCAGTCGTACATCTTCTTGCGGACCGGACGGCGCGAGAGTACATCGAAGATTCCGCCCACCAAATGGCGAAGCGAATGACAGCTCAGCGTGTAGCTGCCGAGGAGGATGACATTGACCAACAGCACCAGCGTGCCAACGCCGATGCCGAACTTGCCATCGAACCACAGGGCCTTCCACACGTCGTACGACAGCGACACTAGAAAGAGGAGCGCGAGGTAGAGGAAGTAGCGATGGATGTTTTGAACGATCAGCGGGAAGTAGCGCTCGCCCAGATATTTCTTGCGAGGCTCGCCCACGGTGCAGTTGGGCGGATCGGCCCAGAACGCCTTATAGTAGGCGCCGCGATAGTAATAACAAGTGATGCGGAAACCGCCCGGCATCCACAAGACCAGCATGGCCACCGTGACGAAGCTCGGAATAAAGGCGGGCATGGCGCCAAACCACGAGTCCTCACCCGGATGGCCAAAGATCAGCGGCGAGTACACCGGTGAAAGGTACCCGCCGTAGGTGTAATGGTTGCCCTGGAAGCCCGCCCAACCGGAGTACGCCAGGAACCCTGCGAGGCCGAGAAAAGTGAGTAGCGGATAAAGCCACCACGCATCGCGCCTGGCTGTCTGTCCGAAGCGGCCACGCTCTACGGGAACGTCGATAGAAGACATGTGGAATCCTCACGCTATCGAAACAGAAGCGGCGAAGTCAAGAGCCTGCAAGGGTATAGGATGGTTAGATACGGTGAAAAAGAAGCCGAAGTACGACATCCCCACCGAGATCCGGCGGCTGGCGCGCGAACGCGTCGGAGCGGTGCCGTCGCCCAAGCTCATCGTGCCCAAGAAGCAACGCAAGAAGCCCAAGCACAAGCGTCCGCCCGGCGAAGAATCCGAATGAACACCGCCCGAGATCAGTTGCCCTGAAACATCGCCGTCACCACTCGCAACAGCAGCGGCAGCACCCAGGCCGGCGTGATCGCAAAGAACGCCTTGCCCTTGGATGATTTGCCTAAGTAAGCCAGGGCGAACGTGAGCACAATCAAATACCAAATCTCAAAAATCGAGAAAAAATTGACGAGCCCGAACAATGCACCGTGAATGTCCTGAAGAAAGATGTCGAGTCCAAAAGGAGGCGTGAGCTGCTCTTGCGAAGTGATTTCGTCGCCCTTGGCGTGAACTACGATGTAAGTCGCGATGTACTGTAGCGCGGGAATCAGCGCGCAGGCCGCCATGAGCGAGAAAATGTCGCGGAATTTGGCGCGCAGGCCCGCCATGGACGCCATGGCGCTCACCAGCCAGGCAAACAACGCCAGGAGCCCGATAATGATCACGGGAGTGGCCATAAAGCTGAATTGGGTGACCATGTGCGTGATGTTCCTGGCCCGCTCGGCCTGCTCGATTGGTACGTTTTGCTGGCTGACCTGCTGGCTGATTCTCAAATCCACGACGGCCAGCGTGTAGGGAAGCATGAGATAGCCAAACACCAGGTAAATGATGCTCAGCGTGATTACCGGCCAAAGCCAAAACAGCGGGGCGGGAACGCGCTTGGCCGCGCCTGCCGGGTCCACAAACGCATTCAGCATGCCGATGAAGCCGTCTCCCACGCTTAGCTTCTGTTCTTGAACGCCTGGTTTCTGCTCTTCCACATACACCTCCGTCACGATTAGAGTTCCAGAAGATTATACCTTTTGGTGTATGCTGTGAAAAATGCGACTGTTTTCGATCACCGCTGCAACTCTGACGTTCGCGGCGCTCGGCTTCTCCCAGAATGGCCCGCTCGCGCCGGCCCCCCTGACCGATCCCCGTGTATCGAACAGTCACATCCATCTGTTCACCAAGGACCCGGAGGTCCAGCGGCACTTCTGGGTGGATATCATGGGCGCCACCGCCAACAAGATGGGGCCGGATCGCGACGGGTACACGTTGCCGAAGGTCCTGGTGATCGTCGATAAAGGCAATCCGACGGCCGGCACTGAGGGCTCCGTCGTCAATCACGTCGGATTCAAAGTTCGCGACATGAAAGACATCTTGGACAAGGTGGCGGCACAACATTTTACGATTCAGGTAAAGAATCCTCCCGAGAATCCCAAACAGGCTTTCTTCCTGGGTCCAGACGACATCCGCATCGAGCTGCTGGCCGACGACAAGATAACCACGCCATCCGAAAATCATCAGGTCCATTTCTTTACACCAGACGTTGACGCCATGCAGAAGTGGTATGTCTCCAATTTCGGCGCCGCACCAGTCGCGTTCGGCGCAGGCAAGGTGAAGCTGGCAACGCTGCCGGACGTGAATCTGATTTTCAGCCCGACCGACACTCCGGTGACGGGAACCAAGGGCCGGGCGCTGGACCACATTGGTTTCGAGGTGAAAGACCTGGAGGGCTTCACCAAGACCCTGGAGGCGAACGGCGTGAAGCTGGACACGCCCTACCGCAAGATTCCGCAAATGGGCTTTGCAGTGGCGTTCCTGACCGATCCGTGGGGCACGCGCATCGAGCTCACCGAACGATCTGCATCAACAGGCCCGGCCCCATCGCCGTCAGCCCAAAGCCAGAAGCCCGCGCAGCAATAAGCTTTGTCGTTCGATCCAGAACTCGAGGCGCGACCCCAACGAGGACGAAAGTTCTATATTGCCCTGGCCTCCTACGCCGCGATCGCGCTGCTCGCGGCCGCCACGCTGGACGGCAAATTTCTCTGGGTGGTTTGGATCCTCCTCGGAGGGCTTGCGCTGAAGACGTACATCGCAACACTGCAAAAGCCCTAGTTCTCTTTATTGCCAGCACTGAAGCTGGCCTGAAATCCGCCGATAGACAAGCAAGGCGACCGCCAGTTTCGTTCCATTTTGGAACGCGCGTACCGTTTCGGCATTCAAGTATAGACAGTACGTTCCAGAACGAACAGGGGATTGCCGTGCCGGACTCTAGTACCTGGGGTTCATTCCGCTCGGACGGAACCGATCGCGTGGTCTGCATATCGTTGAGTCACACGACTTAGCCGTTCCAGGACCCTAGAGAACTCCTCTAAAGAACGCCGCAAATTCCCTTAGTCCATCTATGGCGACAGGCTTGCACTTAGAGGAGCGTCAAGCCAAGCCCGCTGAGACAAAAAAACTAAGGCAAAAAGGGACCTGGGAATGAAGACCAAGACTGCACCGACGAATCAAGCCACTAAGATCCAAACCACCAAGATCCAGACCACCAGAATCCAAGTAACAACAAAGATGCAAGCGGCCAAAACCGCCCGCCGCGATCGCATCGTGCTGGAGCACTTGCCGCTGGTAAAAGCCATCGCCATCCGAGTGCATGAAAACCTGCCGGTGCATGTGGACCTGGATGATCTGGTTCACGCCGGCGTGCTGGGACTGTTCGATGCCGCCGGCAAGTTCAACCCGGAGAAACAGGTCGCCTTTTCCAGCTACGCCAAACATCGCATCAAGGGCGCGATTCTCGATAGCTTACGCCAGCTCGACTGGGCTTCGCGCGATCTGCGCCGCCGCCACAAACAAGTGGAAGCCGCCACGCGCGAGCTTGCCTCCACGCTGCAGCGCACGCCCACAGAATCCGAAGTCGCACAGAAGTTGGGCATCGAAGTGGAGCGCTGGCGCCAGATGATGGTGGACCTCAGAAGCGTCGGCCTGATTTCGGCCTCCTCGCGCACCGCCGAGCACGACGATCTGCCCGCTCCGGATTTCCCCAGCAAACCCGAAACACAGCCCGACAATATGTGTTCGCGCGAGCAGATGCGCTCGTGTTTGGGCGTGGCCATGAAGACGCTTCCGGAACGATATCAGAAGGTCGTGTTCCTGTACTACACCAACGAAATGACCATGAAGGAAATCGGCGGCATCCTGGGGATCAATGAAAGCCGCGTCTCGCAGATCCACAAGTCCGCGCTCGAGAAGATGCAGGTGGTTCTGCAAGCCAACGGAATCGATTCCGTCCGCGCATTCTGATGAACTGTGGCGCACGCTTCAGCGTGCCGCGTTCACACTCGTGTGAACGCTAGAGGTTTCACCAGCCCTATTGTTGTAAACCAACCCGTTCACACGAGTGTGAACGCTGCACGCAGGAGTGCGTGCGCCACACCTACCGCCGCTTGGCCTTGATCCGGATCGGCGTTCCTTCAAACCCGAACCGCTTCCGCAACTGATTGATGATGAATCGCTCGGACGAAAAATGCAGGTCCTTGGCCTTGTCAGTGAAAACCACAAACGTCGGAGGCCGCACCGATCCCTGGGTCATGTAGTAGATCTTCATATTGCGGTCGAACTCCAGTGTCGCGACGAACCGGTTTAGGTCGCCCGTGGACACCCGCTTCGAAGCTGCCTCGTACGCGTCGCTAATCATCCGGAACAGTCCCGGCACGCCCGCGCCGGTCTTGGCCGAGACAAAGGCAATGGGCGCGTACTCGAGAAACTTCAGCTCATCGCGGATCTCTTCGGTAAACTTGCGCTTGCCCTTGTCGCCGGCCGCATCCCACTTGTTGACGCACAGAATCAGCGCGCGGCCTTCCTCGTGCGCGTAGCCTGCGATGGTGGCATCCAGCGCCTGCACTTTTTCTGTCGCGTCCAATACCAGCAGTACGACATTGGCCATGCGGATATGTCTGCGCGCCATTACAACGCTCATCTTCTCGGCCATCAGCTTGGTTTTGCCTTTGCGCCGGATGCCCGCGGTATCGACGAATACGTACTCCACGCCGTCGTGCGTCAGGCTCTGGTCGACGGCATCGCGCGTGGTCCCCGCCACGGCTGAGACGATCGATCGTTCCTCGCCCACCAGCGTATTCAGCAGCGTTGATTTTCCAACGTTCGGCCGGCCAATGATCGCGACCTTGATGGGACGCTTCTCGGGCTGCGGCGCGGGCTCGCGAGCATCCACCGGGAAGGCGGCCGTAACGTGCTCCAGCAGTTCGTCGAACCCAATCCGGTGCTCGGCTGAAATGGGAAACAGATCGGCAAAACCTAGCGAATGAAACTCGTGCGCCAGACCCTCGCGGACCGTCGAGTCGATCTTGTTCACTGCCAGCGTCACCGGCTTGCCGATCTTCCGCAGCACCTTCGCCAGGTCCCGATCGGCTCCCGTGATCTCCGTCCGGCCATCGATCAGGAAAATAATCTGCGCGGCCCGCTCCAGCGCCACGCGCGCCTGCTTCAGAATCTCGCTCGGGATCATCTCGGCGTCATTCGGGATAATGCCGCCGGTGTCGATCAGCACGAAAGGCCGCCCCAGGTACGATCCCTCGCCGTGGATGCGATCGCGCGTGATGCCAGGCTCATCGCCGACGATGGAGCGCCGCTGCCCGATAATCGCGTTGAAAAGAGTCGACTTACCGACGTTCGGCCGGCCGACAATGACTACCACGGGTAGCGCGGTGTCGGTCAAAGTGTCTGGGCGTGCGACGATGGTAGTATCTGAATGCAACCTGAAGTCCTGAGTCCCACTACCGATCATAGCGAAGCCCGGCAGCATAATCGCCTCACGCGCAATATCGCCATCATTGCGCACGTCGATCACGGCAAGACCACGCTAGTGGACGCCATGCTGAATCAGAGCGGACTTTTCCGCGAAAACGAGCACCACGTCGAGCGCATGATGGATTCCAACGAGCTGGAGCGCGAGCGCGGCATCACTATTCTTGCGAAGACCACCGGCGTGCGCTATCACGGCATCAAGATCAATATCGTCGACACGCCTGGCCACAGCGATTTCGGCGGTGAAGTGGAGCGCGCGTTGAAAATCGTCGACGGCGTCATGCTGCTGGTGGACGCGAGCGAAGGCCCGCTGCCGCAGACCCGCTACGTGCTCATGAAGGCTCTCGAAGCCAAGCTCCCCCCGATTCTCGTGATCAATAAGATCGACCGGCCGGATGCCCGTATTCCGGAAGTCCTGAATGAAATCTACGATCTGTTTATCGATCTCGACGCAGAGGAGGATCAGCTCGACTTCCCGGTGATCTACACCAATGCGAAAGCCGGCATCGCAAAGATGTCGATGGAAGATGAATCGAACGACCTGCGTCCGCTCTTCGAAACCATTCTGAAGCACATCCCGCAGCCGGCCGGCGATCCCGACGCCGCGCTCCAGCTCTTGGTTGCGAATCTCGACTACAGCGACTACCTTGGCCGCCTGGCAATCGGCCGCGTGTTTTCCGGCATTCTGAGATATGGCGATGAAGTAGCGATCGCCAAGCTGGATGGGTCCTTCCAGAAAACGCGCATCACCAAGCTGTATTCTTTCGAAGGGTTGAAGCGCGTGGATGAGACCATCGGATACCCGGGCGATGTTCTGGCAATTGCCGGCGTGGAGGGCATCACCATTGGCGAGACGGTCACCAGCATCGAAAATCCAAGTCCGCTGCCGCACATCCAGATCGACGAGCCGACCATTGCGATGACGTTCACCATCAATACGTCTCCGTTCTCGGGCCGCGAAGGACAGTTCGTCACTTCTCGCAATCTGAGGGACCGGCTGGATAAGGAATTGCTCACGAACGTCTCGATTCGCGTCGAAGAAGCCGGCGGGCCGGATGCCTACAAGGTGATGGGGCGCGGAGAGCTGCAACTCGCCATCATTATCGAAATGATGCGGCGCGAGGGCTTCGAGATGATGGTGGGCAAGCCTGAGATCCTGACCAAAACCATCCACGGCAAGCTGCACGAGCCGCTAGAACTGTTGGTGATCGATTGTCCGGAGACCTATATCGGCGTGGTGATTGAGAAACTGGGCCAGCGCAAAGGCAAAATGATCAAGATGGTGAACCACGGCTCGGGCCGAGTGCGGCTGGAGTTTCACGTGCCGTCGCGCGGCCTGATCGGATTGCGTAGCGAGATGATGACGGACACTCGCGGCACGGCGATCCTGAACACGCTGTTCCACAGCTACATCGAATGGCAGGGAGACATTCCGTCGCGTCCCACCGGATCGCTGGTAGCGGATCGCGCGGGCAGGACCACTGGCAATGCGATCTTCAATCTGCAAGAGCGCGGCGAGATTTTCGTTAGCCCGGGCACTGAGGTCTACGAGGGCATGATCGTCGGCGAGAACGCGCGCGACGCGGACTTGAACGTGAACATCGTCAAGGAAAAGAAGCTGACCAATATGCGCGCGTCAACGGCCGATGAAGCGATTCGGCTGGTGCCGCCGCGTCTTCTGAACCTGGAGCAGGCGATCGAGTTCATTCGCGACGACGAGTTCGTGGAAGTGACACCGCAATCCATCCGGCTGCGCAAGAAGATCCTGAAAGCCAACCAGCGGTGATGGTTCTGTTCTGAGTTGTGGGGCGGACGCCCCGTCCGCGCTGGACCCCAGGTCCGGCTTCCGTGTTCCAGAAAAAAGCCGACGCGGGCGTCGGCTGCGGTCCTGGGGGACCGCCCCACGCTATCCCAGCTTCGCCTTCAGCAACTCATTCACCGCCGCTGGATTCGCCTGCCCCTTGCTCGCTTTCATGACTTGGCCCACCAGGTAGCCGATCACTCCGGTCTTCCCAGACTTGTACTGCTCCACTTGCTTCGGGCTTTGGGCGATCACTTCGTCCACGATCTTCTCCAGCGCGCCCGTGTCGCTGATCTGGCGCAGGCCTTCGCTGTCGATGATTTGATCCGGCGATTCACCGGTCTCGTACATTTTCTCCAAGATATGCTTGGCCATCTTACCGCTGATCTCGCCTTCCTTTATCTTGCGTACCAGCGTACCGGTTCCCTCGGGCGTGATTCGGTCAAGGGCATCCGGCATCCCCATCAGCTCACTCGTCACGAAGTTGGCAGTTCCGATGAAATCGCCGGAGATGGCGGCGGCTTTTTCATAATGTTCGCTCCAGCGCCGTGAGGCTGTCACCACCAGCACCTGATAATCACTGAGGCCCTTTCCAAGGAACTCTTCGCGCTTTTCCGAAGGTAACTTTGGCATGGACGACCTAATTTCCTCCAGCCAGGCGTCGCTCACGCGTAGCGGCACCAGATCCGGCTCCGGAAAATAGCGATAATCGTGCGCGTGCTCCTTGCTGCGCATGCCCACGGTCTCACCCGTTGCAACGTTGTAGAGCCGCGTCTCCTGCTCCACCCGGCCGCCGCTCTCGATCACGGCTACCTGTCTGGCTACCTCGTAGTCGAGCGCCATCTTCGCGAACCGGAACGAATTCAGGTTTTTCACTTCAGCCTTGGTGCCGAACTTCTCGGCGCCCTTCAAGCGCACTGACACATTCGCATCGCAGCGCAGTTGGCCCTTCTCCATGTCGCACTCCGACACGCCCACGTACTGCATGATCTGCTTCAGCTCGGTGAGATATGCGTAAGCCTGGTCTGACGACCGAATGTCCGGCTCGCTCACGATCTCAATCAGCGGCGTCCCGCTGCGATTCAAATCCACGTAGGTGAAACGGTCGGAATCCTTGAAGCCGTCGTGGATGCTCTTGCCCGCGTCGTCTTCCAAATGAATGCGCGTGATGCCGATGCGCTTCTTCGCGCCGTCCACTTCTGCGTCCAGCCAGCCATGCTCGGCCAGCGGCTGGTCATACTGCGAGATCTGATAACCCTTGGGCAGATCCGGATAAAAATAATTCTTGCGCGCGAATCGTGAAAATTCATTGACGCGGCAGTGTGTCGCGAGCGCCGCCTGAATCGCCATCTCCACCGCGCGGCGGTTCAACACCGGCAAGGCTCCCGGCAGTCCCAGGCACACCGGGCAGACGTTGGTATTCGGCGGCGCGCCAAAGCCCGTCGGGCAGCCGCAGAAAATCTTGGTGCGCGTATTGAGCTGGACGTGTACCTCTAGCCCGATCACTGGCTCGTACTTGCCGATCTCTTCCGGCGTAGCGATGGCCGGGGCGCTGGAGGACATGCTTAATTATAGAAAGGCTCGTGCGCTATTGCTTTTGATTCGATAGGGACGCGGTCCCGAGCAGCCCACCCAATCCCATGGTCTCCACCGCGCTCGATGGCACAATCACCATCGAGCCTTTCTCTTTGATCGCTTCATACAGCATGTTCATCGCGCGCAAATGCAGCGCCACCGGATTGTTGATGTACACCTTTGAGGCTTCCGCGAATTTGCTGGAGATGTCCGTCTCGGCCGTGCCCAGGATGATGCGGGCTTGCCGTTCGCGCTCGGCCTGCGCCTGCCGTGACATCGCGTCTTCGAGGGCTTGTGGAATGTGCACGTCGCGGATCTCGACGGACTGCACCGTGATGCCCCACGGATTCGTCTTTTCGTCCAGGATGCGCTGCAGCTCGCGGCCCAACGTCTCGCGTTCGGTGATCATTTGCGCCAGATCGTGCCGGCCGATCGATTCGCGCAGCGCCGTCTGTGCGCTCATCGTAATCGCGTCATTGAAATTGACCACTTCCAGAATCGATTTCTCGGCGTTCCACACCATCCAGAACACGATGGCGTCCACGTTCACTGGAACGGTATCGCGCGTCAGCGCGGATTCAGCGTTCACTTCCACCACGCGAACGCGCTGGTCCACGTAGAGGCTGATCTCGTCGATCACTGGAATGATGAGGAAGATCCCTGGGCCGCGTAGTCCGATGTAGCGGCCCAATCGCAGCACCGCGGCCTTCTCCCATTGCTCGGCCACGCGAATGGCGAACAGAAAATAGAGGCCGATCACGAGGGCGATCAGCGCAGGCTCGGGACGCTTATAGAGGACGCTGGACGCGATACCTAGGGCCTCGCAAATCAGGAATACGGCCTTGCCGACGGTGCTGATTTGAACTCCTCGCGGCGAAGACCTCGATGGGCGTCCTATCGTTATAGGCAACATGGTTCAGGTTCTCCTCTCAGACTCACTCTGTAGTTCGGTTAATTGCTCGATGATTTCCGGCAGCGTAATTCCTTCCGCTCCGGCCCTGGACAAAAGTTCGCCACACAATTGCCCGATGCGGCGCCGGCGCTCCAACTCGTCAACAGGCGGCTTCTTGTCCGTCAGGAACGTTCCCGTGCCCTGTTGCGTGGCCAGCACCTCGCGGAATTCCAGCTCTCGATAGGCGCGGACCACCGTGTTGGGATTGATCGCGAGATCGACCGCGAGCTGCCGCACCGTGGGCAACTGATCGCCCGGGCAAAGCTTGCCGGCCGCGATGCCGCCCAGCACTTGGTCGATGATCTGGCGGTACACCGGAACGCCGCTACGTTGATCGAGGGCGAAGTGGAACCGCCCAACGGGTTGAAGAGCTACAGCCAAGTCCTAGTGTATTAGTTAAATAGTACATTGTCAAGAGGATTAAAAGAGCTAAGTGCAATTCCTTGTAAACTTCTGAGCCGGAATGACGTTTAATGGTTATAGGCTCATGAAGACTAGCAGTACTTTCCTGGCCCCGGCCCTCTGTGGCATTCTTCTTGCCCTCCCAGCCGCCGCCAGCGGCAAAACGCGCAAACCTGCCGACGACGCCAAACTGTTCCAAAAAAAGCTCCCGAAAGACGAGCAGATCCTGCACGCGCTGGATCGCCTGACTTTCGGCCCGAGGCCCGGCGATATCGAACGCGTGAAGCGGATCGGCCTCAAAAAATGGCTGGATCAGCAGCTTCATCCCGACCGCCTGGCTGAGAATCCGGTGCTCGAAGCGCAGCTCCAGGCACTGGAATCGCTGCGGATGACGCCGATGGAAGCAGTGCAGCATTATCCGTCGCAGCAGATGATACGCGCCATCGCGAATGGCAAGCAGCCGATGCCGGACGATCTGTTGTTGCGCGCCAGCGTCGAGCGGCTGATCACCCGGTACAAGGTGAAGCAAGCCGAGGCTGCCGGGCTGGCCGCGCCGCCACCGGATGCGAACGCCGAGTTAGAACCGGTGCGCGCGCTAGATGAGGTGCTCGCGCCGGGGGAACTTGAAACCATTCGCACCGGCAACGCGGAAAGGAAACACGAACTGCTCGAATCCATGCCACAGGAACGGATCGAGGACATGCTGATCGCGATGAATCCGAAGCAGCGCACACAACTCTTCGGGGCAGCGCCCAGTCCGATTCGCCGCGAAATCATGCTGCTGAACAGTCCGCAGCAGGTGGTGGCCTACGATCTTCTGGATTCAAAGATGCTGCGCGCTGTCGAGAGCACGCGGCAACTCGCCGAAGAGCTCGACGACTTCTGGTTCAACCACTTCAACGTCTTCTACGAGAAGGGTTCCGACCGGTTCCTGATCCCGCAGTACGAACGCGAGGCCATCCGCCCGCATGTGCTCGGCCAGTTCCGCGATCTGTTGGAAGCCACCGCCAAGAGTCCAGCCATGCTGTTCTTCCTGGATAATTTCGAGTCCGTGCGCCCCGACATTGACGCCAACGACAAGAAGCGGAAAGTGAAGCGCGGATTGAACGAGAACTACGGCCGCGAGCTGATGGAACTGCACACGCTAGGCGTGAACGGCGGCTACACGCAGAAAGACGTCACGGAAGTGGCGCGCTGCTTTACGGGCTGGGGCATCCAGGAACCGCGCAAAGGTGGGGGCTTCTTCTACAACGACAAACTGCACGACAAGGGCGAGAAGATCGTGCTGGGTCACGTGATCGCGGCCGGGGGCGGCATCGACGACGGCGAACAAGTGCTCGATATTCTGGCGCGGCATCCGTCCACGGCGCATTTCATTTCCAAGGAACTGGCGCAGCATTTTGTGGCGGACAACCCGCCCGAGTCGCTGGTAAACAGGATGGCGCAGACGTTCCGTTCCACCAACGGCAGCATTCGCGAAGTGATGAAGACGATGCTGAATTCGAAGGAATTTTGGTCCGAGGGCGCCTATCGAGCCAAACTGAAATCGCCCTTCGAGATGGTGGCCAGCTCGGCGCGCGCCCTGGATGCACATGTCATCGACGGATGGGCGCTCGCGAATCAAGTGGGGACGCTGGGCGAGCCGCTCTATCGCAAGCTCGAGCCGACCGGCTATTCCAACCTGAGCTCGGAATGGGTCAACTCAGCCGCGCTGCTTGGCCGCATGAACTTTGCGCTGCAGCTCGCGCAAAATCACGTGGAAAGCGTTAAAGTAGACGTGTCGCGCTTTGGAGACGATCCGAGTGCGGTGGCGAAGATGCTGATGTTTCGCGCGATGTCGCCGCAGACGCGAGCGGCCATTGACAAAGCTTTGGAAGACAAAAAGCAAAAGAACCCCGCGATGGTTGCCGCTTTGGTAATCGGCTCGCCAGATTTCCAGAAGAGGTAGTACAAAATGAACCGAAGAGTTTTCCTGAAGGGCTCGGCGCTCGCGATGTTCGGCGTCGGCTTCATGCCGGCGTGGCTATCGCGCTCCTGCTATGCCGCCGACAGCTCCAGCGGCGGCCGCAAGAAAATCCTGGTGGCGATCTTCCAGCGCGGCGCGGTGGACGGGTTGAACATGGTGGTTCCATTTGGAGAACCGGGCTATTACGCGTTACGCCCTTCCATCGCGATCCCAAAACCGGATGGCACACCGAACTCCGCCGTCGATCTGGATGGATTCTTCGGGCTGCATCCCGCGCTCGCGCCGCTTAAGCCGATGTATGACGCACAGCATCTGGCCATCGTGGATGCCGTGGGCTCTCCCGATCCGACGCGCTCGCATTTCGACGCGCAGGACTACATGGAGTCGGGCACGCCGGGCTACAAAGGCGCCACCGATGGCTGGCTGAACCGGGCACTGCCGGTGCAATCCGGCCCCGCGTCTCCCTTGCGTGCCGTCAGCCTCGGCGATAGCCTGGCGCGTACGCTGCGGGGACACAATGACGCGGTCGCGGTGCGCAGCCTGAACGATTTCCAGGTGCATGACGCGCGCGGAGCGGCCACGTTCGAGAGCATGTATGAGAATTCGCTCGACACAATGCTGCACGGGACCGGGAAGGAAACATTCAACGCGGTCAAGATCATGCAATCCATCCAAAAGCAGGCGTATGTGCCCGCGAACGGCGCGAATTATCCCAACGGCGGCTTTGGCAAAAGCTTGCAGCAGATCGCGCAGTTGATCAAGGCCAACGTGGGCGTCGAAGTCGCGTTCGCCGACATCGGCGGCTGGGACACGCATGTGAACGAAACGGGCGGGCAGCCTTCCACCGGCCAACTCGCCAACAATCTGGCGCAATTCGGGCAAGCGCTCGCTGCCTTCTATCAAGACTTGGGCGACCGTATGGAAGACGTGACGCTGGTCACCATGTCCGAGTTCGGCCGCACCGTCAAAGAGAATGGCGATCGCGGAACGGACCACGGCCACGCCAATGTGATGTTCGTTTTGGGCGGAGATGTGCGCGGCGGCAAGATTTACGGCGACTGGCCGGGCCTGCAGGAAGAGCAGCTCTACGACGGCCGCGATCTGGCGCTCACCACCGATTTCCGCGACGTCCTGGGTGAGCTTGTCGCCAGGCACTTGGGCAATTCCAACTTGAAATCCGTCTTCCCCGGCTACGAAAGCCCGAAATTCCGCGGCTTGCTGGTCTAAACGCTGAGGTAAACAAATCGCGCGATGAACAAAATCGTCAGCGCATACACCAACCAGCTCACACTGCGGAACTCGCCGCGCGCGATCTTCAGCAGCGCGTAGGCCGTGAATCCGATCGCCAATCCATTCGCGATGCTGAACGTGAGCGGGATAGTCACGATGATCAGGAAAGCCGAAATTGCAACCACCGGGTCGGACCATGGAATCTCGGCCGCATGTGCCATCATGAGCGACCCGACCACGATCAGCGCCGGCGCGGTAGCCGCGTTCGGAATCGCTCCGGCCACTGGCGCGATGAACATCGAGACAAAAAACAGCAGCCCCGTCACGATGGCCGTCACTCCCGTGCGTCCACCGGCCACCACGCCGGCCGCGCTCTCGATGTAGCTGGTCACGGTGGACGTGCCGGCCAGCGATCCCGCGATGGTGGCTGCCGCGTCTGCATAGAGGATGCGATTGATCCTCGGAATCTGGTGCATTTCATCGAACAGCCGCGCTTGCTTGCCGACCGCGACTAGCGTGCCAATATTGTCGAACAGGTCGACGAACAAAAACACGAAGACAATTTCGGCTAATCCAACGCCCAGCGCTCCCCGAATATCCAAGTGCAGCGCCGTTGCGGTGATGTCGTGAAACGAATACGGCTGCGGCTGCCAGTGCACCAAGCCGAAGATCGCGCCCAGCGCCGTAGTCCCGAGCATCCCCAGCAGAATCGCACCGCGCACCTGGCGGGCGAGCAGCGAAGCGATCAAGAGCAATCCCGCGAGTGCCAGCAGCGTTTCCGGATTCCGCAGATTGCCCATGGTCACCAGCGTCGACGGGCTGGCCATGATGATCCCTGCGTTGCGCAGACCAATCAACGCGATGAACAGGCCAATGCCGACCGCGACCGCGGCGTACAGCTCGAATGGGATCGCCGAGACGATCATCCTCCGCACGCCCACGGCGGTCAGTAGGAGGAACGCCACGCCGGACAGGAAGACAGCGCCCAGTGCGGTCTGCCACGGCACGCCCATTCCTTTCACCACCGTGTAGGTGAAGTACGCGTTCAGTCCCATGCCCGGCGCCAGCGCGATGGGATAGCGCGCAAACACACCCATCAGCACGCTGCCAAACGCGGCGCACAAACACGTGGCGGCGATCACGGCAGCCAGCGGCATCCCGGTCTCGTGCAGGATCGCCGGATTCACGAAGATAATGTACGCCATGGTGACGAACGTCGTCGATCCAGCCAGAATCTCGGTGCGCCAGTTGGCGCCGAGTTCGCGAAATTTGAAGTACCGCTCCAGGCGCGCTTTCACGGATCATCAATTCTAACGCGCCCGCGCCGCGCCACGATACACTGGTGGCCTAAGGAGTAACGCTTGTTGATCGTTATGCGCGCGCAGGCCACCGAGCAGGACATCGCTCAGGTTTGCGCCAGAATTCAGAGCCTCGGGTTCCGCGCTCATGTGATGCCCGGCGCGGAGCGAACCGCCGTCGGCATAACCGGCAATCACGGCGCTGTGCCAGCGGAAGAATTCGAAGGCCTCCCGGGTGTCGCGGAAGCCATTCCGGTTTCGAAACCCTACAAGCTGGTGAGCCGCGAGGTGAAGCCCGACAATACCATCGTGGACGTGGCTGGCGTGCAAGTTGGCGGCGCGGAATTGGCGCTATGCGCGGGTCCGTGCGCGGTGGAAAGCCAGGAACAGATTCTGGAGTCGGCCCGGGCGGTGAAAGCCGCGGGCGGCCAACTGCTGCGCGGCGGCGCTTACAAACCACGCACGTCGCCGTATGCGTTTCAGGGACTGGGCGAAGAAGGATTGCGCTATCTCGCGGGTGCCCGCGCGGAAACAGGACTCGGAATCGTCACCGAAGCCATTGATGTCGAGACCTTCGATTTGGTCGAGGAGTATGCAGACTGCATCCAGATCGGCGCTCGCAACATGCAGAATTTCTCGTTGCTGCGGCGTGCCGGGCGTGCCCGCAAGCCGATCCTGTTGAAGCGCGGCATGTCTTCCACGCTCGAGGAATTTCTGATGGCCGCCGAATACATCCTCTCGGAAGGCAACTACCAGGTGATCCTGTGCGAGCGAGGCGTGCGAACCTTTGCCGATCATACGCGCAACACGCTGGACCTGAGCGTGGTTCCCGCGGTGCAGCGTCTGAGCCACCTGCCTATCATCGTGGATCCGAGCCACGGGACGGGGAAACGCGACAAAGTTCATCCCATGGCGTTAGCGGCGGTGGCGGCAGGCGCTTCCGGATTGATCGTCGAAGTGCATCCGAATCCCGACCGCGCGCTTTCGGACGGCTACCAGTCGCTGTTTCCGGATCAATTCCGCGAGCTCGCTGGGGAGGCGCGCGCGATTTCCGCACTGCTGAGGAGCCGAGCGGAAGCGCGGTCCCAACCGGCTGCTGTACCGGCCTAAGGCTTCGGTGCTCGCCTGAGCCGCTAATCGCTTTTGGACTTGTCGCTGCTCGAGGCCGGCTTCGATTCGCTCTTGCTTTCGGTCTTGGTAGCCTTATCGGTCTTGCTCGAAGAATCGGACTTGTCCGACGAGTCGGATTTGCCTTCACTCTTCGATGACTCGCTCTTGCCAGATTCGGTCTTGCCCGATTCACCCTTGCCCGGTTCGCCCTTGTTTGGACTGCTGTTGCCGCCCTTGGCGTAGTCCGTCACGTACCAACCCGACCCTTTGAACTGGAAAGAGGGCGCGGACATGAGCCGATGCACGTGTCCACCGCATTTTTCGTGAACCGTAACCGGCTCATCTGCAAACTTCTGGATTACTTCAAAGACTTCGCCGCAGCCCTCGCATTTGTATTCGTAAATGGGCAACAGTAGAACTCTATTGCGGAGGCGGCTGCTCCGGACGCGGCACGTTGAGGGGCGTTAGAGCTGGGCCCGGCTGCTTGGAATCGCCCGTGCTATTGGAAACCACTTCGCTCTTACCCTTGGTGACCACTTCAATCGCCTTCTTGAGCAATTGATCCTCGTTCGAAGCTGGTTGATTTGGCTCCGGAGTCAGGGGATTGCCATCATCGTCAAGCGCTACTGGTTCGGACTCCTGAACGGCCACCGACGGGGTTACGCCCGTGTCCTGAATGGCCTTGCCGGATGGCGAATAATACTTCGCTACTGAAAGGATCACCGCTGATCCGTCATCCATCGTGATGGCCTTGCGAATCGCGGCGTCCCCATAGGTGCGCTCGCCGACCACTTCGGCGCGCTTGTCGTCCAACAGCGCCGCGGCGGCGATTTCCGCGCCGTCCGCCGTGCCGCGATCCACGATGACCGCCAGAGGCAGGTGGCTGCGATCGGCGGCGGGATCCGCCGTGATGTCGTGGCGTTCCACCTTCTGGCCTTCGCTATACGTGATCAGTCCTTTGTCGAGGAACAAATTCGCGAGTTGCTCGCCTTGCTCCGGCCCCCCGGTTGCACAGTGGCGCAGATCCAGAACCAAATCCTTGGCGCCCTGCTTTTGCAGATCTTCCACTTTCGACGCGATATCTTTGACGCGGTTGCCTTCCAGGCTTGCGACTTCGATGAGACCTACTTGATCCGGCAGCATTTTCGCCGTCACCGCCGGAAACTCCACCACGGCCCGAGTCAGGGTCAGCTTCTGCGGCTCAGGTTTGCGGAATCGGAGCACGCCGAGTTCAACCGTGCTGCCTGGATCGCCTTCCAGCAACAGCTGGGCAAACGCGAGCGGCATGTCGCGCGTTGCGACGCCGTTGATTGTTTCAAGAACGTCGGTGGTGGTCAACCCGGCCTTAGCTGCGGGCGAGCCCGGAATGGCATCGACGATCCCAACGTACCCGAACTTTTTCGAAAGGATCAAGCCGACGCCGGCCTTGTGCTGGTCCTTGCTGTTCAGCCACTGCTTGTACTGGTCCGCGTTCAAATAGCTGGCATACGGATCAATGGATTCGAGCAGCCCGTTCAGCGCGCCCAGCGTGACGCTCTTCATGTCGGGCTCTTCCACGTAATCGCTCTTGATTCGCGAGAGCACTTCGGTATAAACGGCGAGGTGCCGGTACGTATCTTCGGGGGACGCGCTTTTGCCGCGCATCGCGCCGAACAGCAGCACGAAAACGAGGCAAGTGGAGGTGGAAGCAACCAAAAATTTGATTCGCCTGGTCATAAATAAAGCCTAAGGACCGCCTGCATTCAGTATAGCTTGGGTTCGGGCACAGCGGCTGCGGGAAGTCCCCGATCCTGGATAGCCGAGCGCAGCATCGCAAAGGCGGCGTAGACTACTGCCACCACCACCAGCCATCGCATGGCCGTCAAGGGAAGGGATTTTACGATGAACGCGGCGATCAAGACGCCTGGCAATCCGCCCAAGGCCAGGCCAAGCGACACTCTTGGGCTATAGCTACCCGCCTGAATGAATCGGGCGCTGGCAACCGGCATCAGGAACGCGCACGATCCCATCATGATCGGAAACGCGGCCTTGGGGTCCATTCCGAGCAGGCTTACCAGGATCATGCAAGGCCCGTACAGACCGATGCCCAAAGTCATCAAGGCGCCCAGAATCAGGCTACCGAAGACGCCGGCCCACAATCGCCAGTGCTGAAGGATCAGCGCGGTGCCGCCCGCCGGAAGAAGATTCAGGTTCTGCATCAAGAAGTAGCTGGCGGCCGCGAGCAGCGCGATTCCCATTCCGATCTGCACTCTGCGGCGCGGCCAGTGCGCTACGATCCCCGAGCCAAACCAGGCTCCGACCACGGCTGCCGCCATCATCAGGACCAGGGTCACGATGTCCACTTGCACAATGGCGATGAATAAGAAAGCCTCCAGCAGAGTGGGCAGCGCGTGGCCGACATTCAACGTTCCCGGAATCTTTTCGTCGGGCACCATGTGCCGGAATTTGAAGACGCTAGTAGTAGGGGCGAACGAACCGATCCCCAGCGTGTCGAAAAAATTCGTGATCATGCCGAGGAAAAGCTCGAAGATGGATGGAACGCCCGGAGCGCGGCCTTTGCCCCGGAACCAGGCCCAAACCAGGAAGAGAGTGAACACGCCCAGGGCGACGAAGAGCCAACCACGCGCGTTCAGCATCCTTAGATGTTACCAGCCAGTAGCCACCCGTACGTGATCCGTCATTGGGTGGGCGCCGATCCAACGATCCAAGGCTCGAAGTGACGCCCATACGAGAGTGTCAGGGTGTAACGCGGACTTGCGACATTCGTGGGGCTCTGTAGGTTGCCGAGGGCGTCCGAGAGAGAAGGAGGTACATGGATTGTGTCGGGCAATGCTTCCGAAATGGAGGGCTGAAGGCGCGCTTGCCCCTGCTGTCGGGTGATTGGATCAAACGTGGTGACGAAAAGCTGAACAACTGCTCTCACAATGAGGTATCGCCCACGGTCGGGATACTTTTGAAGAAGCGGCGCTGCCGCTTTGGCGACATCGACTGGAATTAGCCGCGAGCTCATCTCCGTCTGCAGCGCGCGGCTGGTTTGCGGCACCGACATCAGCCACTGTTCCCAGGCCGGACCAGCATACTCAAGAGCCACAAACGCCGGCCGAGGCAGTGGACTACGCTTTGGCTCCCGAAACGCCCTGGCGCAATCAAAACCCAGTGCTTCCAGCTTGGTCCGATCGAGCCACGAATAGCCGTTGGCGACAAAAACATTGAACCTCTCCCAGTCAAGGCGCACAGCGACACCCGAGTCTTCCTTCGCGCGGGAATTCAGCGGCAACTCGCGCTCCGTGAGTTGGATCGTTTCGATGGCCCCACCGGCGCGATTGCGCGCCACTTCCATCAGCACCACACCGTTTGTGATGACTATGACTGCCGCAGCCGCGAGGATTGCGCCTCGCCTCATGCAATCGCACTCCGAATCTTACGAAAGGCAAACAGAAGCCCGATGGCAATTGCACCAATCACGAAGAAGAAAATGTACTTCGGCATCCAGTCCCACCACCAATCCACGAACTTTGCGTAAAGAAAAATGGTGAAGAACGCCGCGCCGAGGTTCACGGTTTCCGATAGAGTGTGCTTGATGCCTGCCCGGATGGTGAACGCAGCGATCACAAAGGCGACCACTTGATAGATGCGCTCAATGCTTTTAGGCTCGAAGGGAAGAAAGCTGTCGCTCCCTGCGTACCAGAGAGTCAGAAGAGAAACGAACACCGCTAGCAACCCAATCAACCGATAGGTTCCTGGGAAGGCCTCATGTTTACGATGACGCAGACAAATCGAAATTCCGACGATTAAGGCACCTCCCACTAGAACGCATTCGGGCCGGGAGTAAAACGATTCCCACCACGCGCCGCTCCAGGAGACGATCATCGCAGAGAAAAACGCCATCCAGGAAATCAGCCCAGCCGCCAGGAGTAGCCGCAAGCCGTAAGCGTAGCCGAGTGCGAGGGCCAGGGCGCCCCAAGCCAAGAAAGCATTTGGACTGGATATGCGATTGAAGAGTTGGCCCAGCACAACGAGATTCAGTACAAACGAAGCGAAGACCACCAAACCGATCAGACCGGTAAAATATAATGTCCGTTCATATTTTGACGTGAAATGCATAGCAGCTACGCCGAGCAGCGGAATCGCTACCAGGATGGCGACTTGACCCACCGCTGGAATAAGCCCCCAGAAGCGATAGAAGAACAGAAAGACTGCCGCGCATAACGCCAAACCGCCCAGCGCGGAAATGATCCTCATTCCCAAAGAGAGCTGTTTTTGCGACGAATTGACGTCGATATCGTAGCGATGGGTGAGATCCTGCAGTGTGCGCTCGGCGAAAGATTCAACGCTGCCGCGCTGCTCCGGTGTGAGGACTAGGACCTGTTGACGCTCGAGGTTCGCTAATTCGTCCAGGAATATGCCCAAGCGATCCGCACGTACTTGCGCGTCGGTTCGTCCGCTCCCTTCGGGCATCGGCGTTATTGTATCCGATTTGTCGCGGGCTGGCTGCTAATGCGTGACCAGCTCTTCCCGCGCGCCGATCTGCCGCAGGCAGCGGTCAATCCACTGCTTGGTCAGCTTCTCCTGCACGCCATTCTGTGAAAGCCGCGTGCGAAGGCTCGCGAAATCGACGTGGTCCATCTGCTGGTCCTGATTGAAGCAGGAAAACACCACGGTCTCTTCGCCGGTAACGGGATCCTTGTGCTGCTGCAGGCACTGCGCGCAAATCTCTTTCATCATGCACTGCATCGGGGAATTGATGCTCGCGATGGCCTTGTGGCCGTGCTTGAGATACAGGGCCAGCACGCCATGGCGGGCGCGCTGCACGGCATGCATCATCGCATCCGAACCAATCACCACCAGCCGGTCCACCGCACTCAGTGGAATCTCAGGCTCGTCATTCATTGGAATGTTCGGCATTGGAATGTTCGGCTCCGCCAGATCGCCTCGCGCGTAAGCTGCCATCCCTTCCACGATGTTTCCGACGAAAGCTTTGTCCTGCACGCGATCGGGCGTGAATCCGGGCGCCTCATCGCAGCACCAAACCACCACGTCGGCGGCCTTCTCGATCTCCTGCACCTTGTAGCGGTCGATCATTTTCTTGTAGCCGGCGAAGTAGATTGTCCGCGATCCGCTGGCGCGCAGTTGCTGGCCGATCGAGAACAGCACCGCGTTGCCCAATCCGCCGCCTGCCAGCAGCACCGTTTCGCGCGATGGCGTTTCGGTGGGCGTCCCCGTCGGCCCCATCAGGATCACCGGTTCACCGGGCTGCAACAGCGCGCACAAATCCGATGAGCCGCCGACCTCCAGCACGATCGTGGACAGCAAGCCCTTCTCCCGATCCACCGATGCGCCCGTGAGCGCCAGGCCTTCCATCGCGAGCGTGGTTCCGTTCACGCGCGTCGCCAGAGTCTCGTAGTTTTGCAGCCGGTAGAACATGCCTGGCTCAAAGGCTCGGGCGGCCATCGGCGCATGCACCACCACTTCCACGATGTTGGGCGTCAGCCGGATCACGTCTTGGACCACTGCGCGCAACTCGCGATTCAAGTGCGACACGAGCACGCCCGGCGCGGGCGCTTCCGGCGATCGCCTGGAAAGCAGCCGCGTCACCACTGGATAACCTTGCTTGGCGCTGGCCATGGCCTTCACCACGTTGCCGGCGTAGGAGGGATGCAGATCGCCGAAGAAGCTGACGCCGCGTTCATCCGGACGAATCGAAGTGAGCACGCGCGACGCGCTGGGCTTGGCAACACGCTCCGGCTTCACCGGCTGCCCGTCTTCGTCGACGGCCTGGAACCACTTCCCGTCCAGTAACACATTGCCGGGATCTTCTCGGCCTAGCACGGTGTTGGGCTGCGTTCCCGCGGCAACTAGAATCGATTTCGCGGGCAGCCGCACTGAGTCGCCGTCCGCGCTCATCTTTCCAATAGCCGCATCGAACTGATGCCGGACTACGTGCAGTGCTGCCGCGTGACCGTAGCTATCCACCTCCACCGCTTCGGGCGTCAAGCACTCTGCAAACCGGATGCCTTCTTCCAGCGCCTTCCAAACTTCTTCGTGATTCAAGGTGTAGCTGGGCGAGTCGATCAAGCGCCGCCGGTATGCGATCGTGACGCCGCCCCATGAATTCAACAGGCGGATCAGGTTCGGTTTACGTCTTTCGCGCACCGCAGTCTCTCGCTCGGCGCGAATGGCGCGCGCGTGCGCAAGAAATTCATTGGTGGTGTCGCTTTCCTCCGCGCTCCATCCAGCACAAACCTCGGCCTCGCTCTTCTCCGCCACCAGCGTCTCGTAGCGTTTCAGGAACTTCTCCACTTGCACCACATAATATGCGAGCGATTCGGTGGCCGTGTCCACAGCCGTAAGGCCGCCGCCGATCACCACGATCGGCATGCGAATCTGGAGATTGGCGACCGAATTGGCCTTGGCCGCGCCGGTCAACTGCAGCGCCATCAGGAAGTCGGACGCTTGCCGGACGCCGCGCGCCAGGCCGTTCTTCATGGGAATCACGGTGGGGCGGCCCGCTCCGGCGCACAATGCCACATGATCGAATCCCAGCTCGAACGCGCTATCGATGGTCAAAGCGCCGCCAAAACGAACACCGCCGAACATGGTGAACTCCCGCCGCCGCTCCAACAATAGCCGGATGATCTTCAGAAAATTCTTATCCCAGCGAACCGTGATCCCGTACTCGGCCACTCCACCGAATCCCGCCATAACCCGGTCATCCAGCGATTCGTAAACCTCGCGAACGTCGCGGATCGGCCGGAAGCGCGATCGCTCGCCAAACGCGTCGACACCCGCGATCTCCTCGGGCAGCGGCTCGATCTTAAGTCCGTCGATGCCCACCACGGTGTGACCGTCGTTCATCAGGTAGTGCGCCAGCGTGAAGCCGGCCGGCCCCAACCCCACCACCAATACCTTGTACCCGCTTGGCGCGAGCGGCAACGGACACGCGAAGTTTAAGGGATTCCAGCGCGTAAGCAGGCTGTAGATTTCAAATCCCCACGGCAGCTCCAGCACATCCTTGAGCGAACGGGTTTCCACCTGCGGAATGTCCACCGGATCCTGCTTCTGAAAAATGCAGGCCTTCATGCAGTCGTTGCAAATGCGATGTCCGGTCGCGGCCGCCATTGGATTGTCGATGGTGACGATCGCCAGTGCGCCCACGGTGTAGCCCTGCTGCTTCACCACGTTCATCTCGGAAATCTTTTCATCCAGCGGGCAACCCGCCAGTGTGACGCCAAAGATCGTTTTCTTAAACTCGCCTGTTTTCTCTTTAAGACCAGTGGAGCAGCTATCTTTGCCCTGATTGTGGCACTTGATGCAGTAATTGGCCTGATCGAGCGCGCCCTCGAGCGCCATGCCCGAATCGGTCAGCCGGAACCCTTCTCGTCTGCGCCAGTCTTCTTCAGGAAGACGCAGCTTGGTGACTCCACCCTCGTCGAAAGTTTCCACCGGCACCAGATGGATTTGGTCCAGCTTGTGCGCCACTTTGAACAAGACATCGTGGCGATGCTTCTCGCGTGCCGCGTGCGCGAGCGCCGCCCAAGCAGCATAGCGCGCGGCGGTTTGGATCGGTTCCGTGTGCTCCGCCTCGTTCTCCAGCCAGCGCGAAACGTGCGCAAAGAAGCTTCGTTCAGTCAGCGGCTCGCTGAAAATCGTGGCCAGCTCGCGCGCGAGTCCCGGTCCGTCGATGGCTTCCGCCTGTTCCGTTGTGACGCCACTGATGGCCCGCTTCTGAATGAACTTGCGCTTAAACGCAAAGAACGGCGCGAATTCGTTGTGACGCGCCTGCAATGCCTGGATCTCATTCGTAATCCCGAACAGCTCGCCCAGGAAATCTTCGACGTGCGGCGCAAGTGCAATGATCAACTCGGATCGCTCTTTGTCGGTTCGCGCCCGAGGATTGGCGCGGGCGTCGATCAACTGCACGTGCAGACCCAGATCGGACTTTAGGAGCTCACCTAGGAATGCGGCGTCCAACCGGAGCAGACCTTCACGCGCGTAGAGATCCTCAAACCGGAGACCAAAGCCGAGCTCACACTGACTTGAACTAAGGGGATCGGAAGTAGCTGACATTCTTATGCTATGAGAGCCTACGGCAGGAGCTTATACCAGCATTGTAACAGGCGTCATTTGGGATCGGTCATTTCGGATGCCCTCGTCGCCATTCAAATAGAATAACCCCGGTGGCCACCGACACGTTCAGCGATGCGATGGCGCCGGCCATGGGAATGCGCACCAGCAGGTCGCAATGTTTCTTCACCAGCTCGTGCAACCCACGGCCTTCGCCGCCGAGAACGAAAACGGTCGGCCGCGCGTACTCGGTTTCGCTATACAATTGCGCGCCGCGTTGGTCCAGTCCATAAATCCAGAACCCGCGTTTCTTTAAATCCTGAAGCGTCTGACTCACGTTGCCTACGCGTACCACGGGCAGGTGCTCCAGCGCTCCCGCGGAAGCCTTGGCGACCGTTTCCGTCAACCCCGCGGCACGCCGGGCCGGCACCAGCACTGCGGCGGCGCCCGCGGCCTGCGCGGTGCGAATGATAGCTCCGAGATTGTGCGGATCTTCGACGCCATCCAGAACAATCAGCAATTGCGCGCCGCGGATCGCCTGGTCCAGATCCGCGTAAACGTGAGCCGCGCCAAACGCCATGACGCCTTGATGAACGGCGCCATTGGAGGCGCGATCCAACGCTTCACGCGGCTCGAATCGCACTGCAATCGAGCGCTCTCGCGCCAGATCGATGATTTCCTGCAAGCGAACGCCCGCGGCGCCGCGCGCAATGAGCACACGATCGAGAGTCCGGCCGGCGCGCAGGGCCTCGCGAACCGGGTGGATCCCAGCCACGATTTGCGTGGACCGTTGCGGAGCTTTCGCCGCCGTTCTGGGTTGATGTTTCGTCATTTGATAGGACGGGTTTGGTAGAATGCCAAGTATGCCAGAACCGGCGATCGGGGAACACCGGCCTGAAATTCCGGACAAGCTATATTTTCGCATCGGCGAAGTCAGCCGCCTGGCCGGAATCAAGCCTTATGTTTTGCGCTTCTGGGAGACGGAGTTCTCTTCTCTCGGACCCAAGAAATCGGGCAAGGGGCACCGCTTGTATCGTCGCAAGGACGTCGAGTTGGTGCTCGAAATCAAGCGCCTGCTATACGACAAGCGCTACACCATTGAGGGCGCGCGCAAATTTCTGGACTCGCGCTCGCGGGAAGTGGTCACCAAGCCGGTGAACGCGAAGGCCGGTCGTTCGCAACCAGCCCTGTTCGGCGATCCCGGTCCTGCGCTGGAAGTGATCCGCAAAGAGCTCAGCGAGATCCTGCAATTGCTCAGTTAGCCTATCGGCCCCAATCGGCCAACTGCCGCAAAACCTCCTGGGCGGCCTTCTGCCCGGCGCTCTTCTTCGATAGGCCTTCCGCGCGGCTCACCCAATCGCGGCCCACGCGTACTTCCACCAGGAACGTCTTGGCGTGTTCGGGCCCGCGTTCTTCCACGATCGCGTAGCGCGGCTGGGGGAGCTTTAGAGATTGCGCCAGCTCCTGCAGCGCGCTTTTGTAATCGATGGCGGGCGCCATTTCGCTCGTTGGTTCGGCCCCGCCGATGACGTGCTGAATGATAAAGCGCCGGGCCGGCTCGATCCCGCCATCCAGATAGAGAGCGGCGATCAGAGCCTCCAGTGCATTGGCGAGCAGGGCCTTCTTCTCGCGCCCGCCGCTCATCTCCTCGCCCCGGCCGAGCAGCAAATGGTCTCCCAGCTTCAGGCGCGCAGCCACATGGTGCAGATGCGACGCGCTCACCAGGTGGGCCTTGAGCTTGGAGAGCTTGCCCTCGGGGAAATCAGGATGCGCGCTCACCAATGCATCGCTCACCACGAAGCCTAAGATCGCGTCGCCCAGAAACTCGATTTGCTCATTGTCCGCCGCGGCAGTCGAGGTTTTTTCGTAAACACTGGACCGGTGCGTGAGAGCCCGAATCAGGAGCTCGCGGCTCGTGAATTGATAGCCCAGCGCCCCTTCCAGTACTTCCGCGTCCAAGTCTCTCAATGGGCGCGCTGCTACGGTTGCTGGTTGCCAGACGGAGGAGCGCCAGCAGCCGGAGGAGCCGGGGCCGGGGTCGCGGGAGCCGGCGCAGCCGGGGACGGTGCCGCGCCCGACTTAGCAGCAGCGGCGGCTTTACGCTTCGCGACTTCGTTCTTCAGGTTCGTTGCAATTGACTTTATTTGATCCGGAGCATTCGGGGCGTTGATGGCCTTGTCCAGAGTGAACGACGCGTTGTCCAGCTTGCCGGTATTTATGTAGACCTGCGCCAAGCGGACCAAAGTAGCCGCATTGGGCGTCGCTTCCACCTCTATCGACTTCCTGTAGTTCTCCGCGGCGCCATCGAAGTTCCTCCGCACCACGTCGGCCATGCCCAAGGCTACGTATCCCTGCGCTTGCATATCTTTTCTGTCATGGTCCAGGTCTTCATCGGTCTCAGCGGCAGCGACTTTTGGCATGGTCTTCGCCGCTTCGATTCCGGCCTTGGCCCATTTGTCCGCTTTGGCGAGTTGCTCATCCTTATCCAGATCGTTCTCGCGCGTGCGTCGGGCCGTTTCCGCCCCCAGGTTGACCAGCGCATAAGCGTTGTTGGGGTCGTCCTTCAGCAGACGCTCCCCATAGAACACGATTTGCGGGTAGTCGCCCTTTTGCTGCTCGGCCTGGATTGCGACGGTGAGAAGAGCCACTTTGAATTCGGTGTCCGCGAAGTCCGTCAACACTTTCTCGACGGCCGCGACTCGCTCATCCGGCGTCTTCGCCATTTGGACAGCCAGGATGGCTTGCTGCTCTTTTGGCGACTTAGGCTTCTGCGCCCACAGCGGCGAATAGCCGAGCGCCAGGGCGGCCCAGGTCAGCGCCGCGATATTTCGGATTGATCGCTTCATGATTGCTCCCTAGTTCTGAATTTTTCTGGTTCTGAATCTTCATGTCCCGCCGCCTGGACCACCGCACTCCTACCGTTGAAACGGCTGCGCGAGTCCTTTCTCAGCGGCGACCTTCACCTGCTCGGGCGCTCCATGGACCGCCAGCGCCGCGCGATACTGCTTCTCGGCTTGCTCGCGCTCGCCGGCCGCATCCGACAACCGGCCCAGATACAAATAGGCCCACGCCTTGGTGTTATCGTCCGGAGACGTCTCCAACGTTTTTTGAAACAGCTTCTCGGCCAGTTCCGGATCGTGATCCAGCGCTGCAATCCGCGCCAAACCATAATACGCCCTTGCGTGTACCGGATTCGCGGCGGCCAGCTCGAGCACCTTCCGGTAAGTTTCGCGGGCTCGAGGCAGATCGCGCTGTCCGTAAAAATCCTCGGCATCGGCCAGCACTTTCGCGGGCCCGCTCACCACTGGTGCTGGCGGAGCAGGAGCTGGCTTGGCTGTGTGGACGGTGGCTTCTCTCGCAAACTCGACTTTCTGCAAGCGCCTATCCTCGTGCTCCAAGTCGATTTGTCCGAGCAGATCCGGGAAATAAAGCCGCAGCGATTCCGGCTGTTTCTCATACACCGCCAAACCGTCCGCCAGAGCGGCCGTTAAAACGAAGCCTTGGCTGACTGCTTGATTGACCAGCGCCTGCCGGTTCTGCGCCCCCCGAGCGAGCCTGCTCTCCACCGCTTTGATCACGCACTCGGTCGCCAACAGTATGAAATCATTTTTGTAAGCTTCGTCCAAGGCCGGCGCTGCCTGCGCGAAATCGGCAACGCCTTTCACCCGGCCCCATTGCTCGAAATACAGCAACGAAAGCGGATCCAGCAGATAGTGAAGATAGGCATGCCGCACTTGATCGGTCTGCGGCTCTGGCGAGGGGGTTACTACGACAAAATAACTGTACTTATAGCTGCGAGTCTGGATCTGGTTCGGCGCTCCCAGCACGTCAACATAGATCTGAAACCGCCGGCCCCGAGCCCCGCTGGTCACATTGCGCAAGTAGGCATTGGTCTCCAGTACAGCCCGCGTCACTCCGCCGTGGTACGCCTGGATCAACTGATCCACGTCCGGCTGTACCTGCTTCCAAAGATCTTGGATGCCCGCTTCGCTATAGAAGTTGGCAATCAATTCATTCAGACCATCCAGCTTCCGCACATCCGGCGGAATCTCCTGCGGCGCGAGCCAATAGTGGAAATCGGGCGGACCCTCAATCGAAAGCGCGAACGAGATGTATTGGCTCAATTCGGCCTCGGGATTTTCCTGGTGATGCTGCGCGATAAACTTCTTCAGTGCGTCCACCGAGTCGAGATGCTTGCCCGCGAGCGCGTCGCGAACCCGCCGCCGAACCGGCGAATTGGCGTTCGAATCCAGGTTGGCGTCGTATCCCGCTGCATTAATCGCGGCGAGCACCGTGAACAGTGCTTCACTGCCGTCCAACTGGCCCTCTTGCGCTGGCGGCTGCGCCTTGGGTTGCGGTTGCGGCTGCGCCGGCAGCAACGCGGCGGAGAGGAGTGCGGTGAGTACGAGAGAACGAACCAAGCCTTTAACCAAACCTGGTCTCATTGTAATCGTTTGCTGGCCCGGATTCGAGATCTCGGGCAGAGTAGCCCGCGCTTGACACCTGCCGTGCCGGCTCCTACGCTGAAGGCGTATGGAAGTCCAACTGACCGCCGATCAAAAGGCGTTCGTCCGCCAAGCTATCGAGAGCGGACGCCTGGGGCGCGAGGAAGACGCGGTGAAGGAAGCGCTTTCTTTGTGGGAGGAGCGCGAGCGGCGGCGATTGGAAATGCTGGCCTCCGTCGATCGGGCAGAGGCATCGCTTGCGCGTGGTGAAGGCCGCAGGATAACGGCACCCGAGGAAGTCAAGCAGCTTGCCGACGATATTAGGCAGCGTGGCTTGGCAAGGTTGGCTGCCGAGCAGAACCCTCACTAATGAGCTAGTTCCGTCTTTCGCCAGAGGCGGAAGCCGAGCTCGATGGCATCTGGATTCGCATCGCGCGCGAGAGTGGCAGCGTCGATATTGCCACCCGAGCGGTGGAGAGCATCACCGAGCGGTTTTGGCTTCTGGCGCGGTATCCCTACCTGGGGGGGCAGCGTGACGAGGATCTACTTCCTGGCCTGCGAAGTTTCCCGGCTGACGACCATCTCATCATCCATCGAATCGGGGAGAATGATGTGGTTCTTATCCTGCACGTTGTGCATGGCAGCCGTGACATCGCTGCCCTGTTCCGTCATTAGCCCCCTGCGAAAGACCCTGGCCTGCCGCGCTCTCTAGAGACGGCGGGGATGATAGGTCCCTACTTGCCAATGCAAAACGTGGAAAAGATCCGGTTCAGGATATCATCGGCCGTGGTAGCCCCAGTAATGGCGTCCAGAGGCCGCAGCGCGGCGTAAAGATCCAGCAACAGCATTTCGTGCGGGATGCCGAATTCGGCTGCTTTGCGCGCCTGCCGCAGCGCTTCGATGCTTTCGCGCAGCAACTGCGCATGCCGGATGCTGGTGATGAACCCGGAGTCCTGCTCATGGGAGGCCATGGGAGTGATTGCCTCGCGGAGATCCTCGAGCCCCTCGCCCGTAAGCGCGGAGACAGCAATGAAATCCTCCGCCAGTTCGGCCGTGCGGGGCAAGTCCGCCTTATTTCCAACCAGAATCCAACGCCCTTGTCCCCGCGCGCGTTCGATCAGCGCGAGGTCGCCGGCTTCGACAGGCGCCGCGAGATCCACCACCACCAGCGTCACGTCGGCGTCCGCCATGGCCTGATAACTGCGCTGGATTCCCAAGGTTTCGACCACGTCCTGCCCGGGGCGAATCCCGGCTGTATCCACAAATTTCACTGGGATGCCGTGGATGGCGGCTACTTCGGAAACCAAATCGCGCGTGGTGCCGGGGATGTCGGTAACAATGGCGCGATCCTGTTCCAGCAGCCGGTTGAACAGGCTACTCTTGCCTACATTCGGCCGCCCCACGATGGCGAGCGTGATTCCGGAATGCACCAGCTTGCCGTAGTCGAACGTCGAGGCAAGCGCGGTAAGGGCTTGCTCGATCGGGTCCAAGCGTCCTAGGATCTCTTCGAGTGGCGCAACGCTGATGTCGTCTTCGGCAAAATCGATGCCGGCCTCCAGCAGTGCGATCAGTTCCACCAACTGTTCCTTGACGGGGCGGATGCGTTTGGAAACCGAACCCTCCACTTGCTGCGCGGCTACGCGCGCCTGATAGAGCGTGGTGGCTTGGATCAAATCGCGAACCGCCTCGGCCTGGGGGAGATCGATTCTTCCGTTCAGATACGCCCGCAGCGTGAATTCGCCCGGCTCGGCCAGCCGCGCCCCGGCGGCGCAAGCTCGCTCGACGCAGAATCGCAATACCACCGGCGCTCCGTGACACGAGATTTCTACCAGGTCTTCGGCGGTGTAGGAGCGTGGCGCGGCGAAATACGCGACCATCACCTGATCGGCGCACGCGCCCCCGTCATCCATCAGTTCTGCCAGCGCGACCGTCCAGGGTCTCCAGGCATGCCCGTCGCGGAATCGCAGAATGCGCTCGGCTATTGCTACGCTCTCGGGACCGGAAAGACGCACCACACCGACGCCCGATCGCCCAGGCGGGGTCGAAATCGCAACGATGGTTCCAATAGTGACGTCCTGAATTCGCAGCGTGGTTACTTGGCTACGGCCGCGGGCCACCGCGTCGGGGAGGTCCGGAGCGTCTGTTGCGATCGCGGGGATCGCGGTCGCGCGGACCGCCGCGCGGGGGCGGACCAGGCCGGGGCGGACGAATGGGCTCCGGCAGGGGCATGTCCACCGGAAGGACCACCACTTGGCGGAACGGCCCGGTGCCCGTGCTCTCGCTGCGAATTTCGGTTTCGTTCCTCAGGCTCAGGTGAATAATGCGCCGCTCCCGGCTGCTCATGGGGTTAAAGTGAAACGGCCGGCGCGTCCGCTTGACGTTCTCCGCCGCCGTCATCGCGCTTAGCCGCAGCTCCTCGATCCGCAGAGTGCGATAGTCGTTCGAATCGAAGCACAGCAGCGAATGATGCTCGGCGGGCATCCGCAGCACTTCCATCGTGAGGAACTCCAGCGCCAGCAGCAACTCCGCTTTATTGGCGAGCAGTGAATCGACGTCCTCGCCCGAGAATTTCACCAACAAATCGGGATCTTCGAGATCGGGATGAAGGTGCTGGCCTTCCAGAATTTCAAATCCCAAGTCCAGTCCCATGTCCCCGATTGCCATATCGAGAAATGCGCTGATGCGGTGACCGCTGGATTCAACCGTATAGTTCTTCTGGCCCACCTGGTTCTCACCCACGTGTTACTTGCCCTTCTTCTTTACTGGAGCCGGAGGTGGCGGTGGTGCGGGCATCATCCGATTCACCATCCATTGCTGGCCGATTTGCACTAAATTGCTGGTTAGCCAGTATAACACCAGGCCGCTCGAAAAATTATAGAACAAGAACCCGAACATCAGTGGCATGAACTTCATCATTTTAGCCTGCGAAGGATCCATGCCCGGGTTGGGCGTCATCTGTTGCATGACGAACTGCGAGACGATCATGATCAGCGGCAGAATGTGGATGGGCAGTTGTTCCGGCTGCGACAAGTCGGTAATCCATAGCCAGTGCGCACCGCGCATCTCGATGGTGACGTTGAAAACTTTGTATAACGCGTAGATCAGCGGAAGCTGCACCACCATGGGAAGGCAGCCGCCCATCGGATTCACGCCTTCTTTCTTGTAGAAGTCCATCACCTCCTGGTTCTGCTCCGCCTTTTTCGGGTCGCGCATGCTGAGACCCTTGTATTTGGCGTTGATGGCGGCCAGCTTCGGCTGCAGCGCCTGCATCTTTCGCTGGCTCTTCATGCTCTTCACCCGCAACGGCAGCAGCACCACGTTGATCGCGATGGTGATCAAGACGATGGACCAGCCATAGTTGTGAACGAAGTTGTCGTTCAGCCAATGCATGGCCAGGAACAACGGCTTCGCGATTACGCCGAACCAGCCCCAGTCGATCAGTTGCTGCAGCTTGGGATCCACCCGCCGCAGCAGGTCGATGTCTTTCGGCCCAACGAACAGCGCGAAGTGATTCAACGAATCCCCGCCCACCTCCACGCCCACGCGCATTTCGTCCTTGCCGGCCGGCCCCGGAGGCACGTCGTCCTTGATGGTTTCCACCTTGATCTGCGTATTGTCCTTGGGCAGAAACACGGCGGCGAAAAACCGGTCGTCCAATCCGGCGAAGGAATAATCGCCCGTGACAGTCACCGGGCCGTCTTTCACCGATTTGGCGTCTTTGTTGTAGAGCTTGCCCTGCGTGAGGCCGGCCATGCCGCTTTCATGCGGATCGAAGTAGGCCGCGTGCTGCTCAGCCACGCGATTCAAAACTGTCGCGTCTCCAAAGCCGCCGCGCCATTCGATCAGATTATCGGTGGGGACGCCATTTACCGTTACGTCGGTCGAGATCTGGGAAAGATATCCGCGCTGGGAGAATTGAAACGTCTTCTTGGCGTAGTTTTTGCCGTCCGAGAATTCGTACTCGATCCCCAAACCATTGGCCAACGGCTTTGCCACGTATAGGCCATAGTTCAAGACATTCGCGACCTTGTCGTCTTTCAACGAGAGCGCGAATGGAGGGGCCACGGTGGAGTAACCCGCCGGATTTAACAATTCGAGCGGTTTGCCTGCGTGGTCGTGATACTTCTTCAAAACCCAACTGCGCACCGTCGCGCCTCGATTGGAAAGCGTGATGTGATAAATGTCGGTATCCACTTCGAACTGCTGTTCGGAAGTGCCTACAATCTGGCCCGGCATGGCCTGAGCCGACTGCGGCGCTGGCTTACCAGCCTCGGGTACTGCCGCGGTTTTCGTCGCGGATTGAGTGGACTGCGCGGATTGCGCGGCTTGCCCGGCCGGCGGTGTCGTGGTCTTCGGCGGCGTGGGCGGCGGTTTGTAGAAGTACGGTGTTAAGAAGAGCACCAGGCCCATCAGAACGAAGGCCAGCAGGAGCCGTTGCTCCATGGTGAGTTCTTTCTTCCCGGATTTGTTCGGCTGGAGTTGATTGTCGGCCATGAGTCCCTAGCGCACCGGATCGAATCCACCGGCGTGCAGCGGATGGCAGCGTAGCAACCGCCGGAGACCCAGCCAAATTCCACGCAACACACCGTACTTTCCGACTGCTTCGATCATGTATTCCGAACAGGTGGGAGAAAAACGGCAGGCCGACGGCAAGAGTGGCGAAACGAAGCGCTTGTAGAGACGCAAGCTAGCGATTACTGCTTTCTGCATTGCGCCACCAGCCGATCCACTTCTCGTCGAAGCTCCTCCACCGGCGCCGCGATCGCGGGACGCCGCGGGTTGATCACAATATCCCATTCCGGCGCGACCTCGGGCAACCGCACCCGCAGCGCTTCCCGAATCCTGCGCTTCGCTCGATTCCGCAGCACGGCCCTTCCGAACGCCCGCGGTACCGTGAATCCCAAGCGCGGCCCGTCGTCCGATTCGCGTGGCACGCGCAGACAAAACGCCGCAAAGCATCGTCCGGTAAATCGCTTCCCCTCGTTATACGCCTTGCGGAAGTCAGATGTTCGCAGAATCCGGACGCTCTTCGGAAAACCGAAGTTAGTCGGCGTACCGAAGGGCTCTCTCGTCGCTAACGGTGAGCTTGTGGCGGCCCTTGGCTCGGCGCCGGGCAAGCACGGCGCGGCCATCCTTGGTGGACATTCGTACGCGAAATCCATGTGTCTTTGCCCGTTTGCGGTTGTTTGGCTGAAAGGTGCGTTTTGGCATCTGAGTTCCTCGGCCCGGGCAAGCACCCGAAACGTAGAAAATTGCTAACCCTCAGTATAAGTGGCGCGAAATCAGGTGTCAAACGAAGGCTGCAGCCGGTAGTGGGTCCATTTGAAGATTGGATGGGATTCAGGGCAATCCTAACCGATTTTTACCATCTGGAGAGTCGGACCGCTCCAGGCGGTTTCTTCACTACACGACGCGGTTTGCTAGTTTAAAACATTTGCACTCTGATATGTTTTATGTTACTCTAACCCTAATTAGTAGGGTCACCCTTCATCGAGGCCCTAGTCATAGTGGTGCTGTAGTTTCCCCCTAGCTTGCAGATGGCAGAAAACTGTGTCTAGAATGGAGTCCTCAGATGCCCCTCGATGACGAACGTTCCCGACTCAAAGACATCTTGGTCACGAAGTCATTTCTAGCCGGCGGTGACTTTACGCTCGCCTCGGGAGCGAAAAGCTCCGAGTATGTGGACGGTAAGCTGACAACTTGTTTCGCCCATGCGATGCCCTTGATCGGCCGCGTATTCCTTAGGAAAATACGGGAACTCAACTGGGAACCACGGGCGGTTGGTGGTCTGACTGTCGGAGCCGATCCTATCGCTTTTGCAATTGCACGAGAGAGCTTGGACATGCCTCCTGCGATCAACTCTTTTATTGTCCGCAAGACCCCGAAGGATCATGGACGGCATAAGTTCATTGAAGGCGTTGAAGATCCAAGAGGCTGTCAAGTCGTGATCATTGACGACGTTTGTACAAAGGGCGGATCCACTGGCCAAGCAATCGAAAAGGCCCAAGAAGCCGGCATGCGAGTTGTGGGCGTCGTCTGCTTGGTAGATCGCGAACAAGGAGCCGCGGAATACCTACAACGGCAATTCGGGTACAGACTTCATCACGTTTTCACCTTAGACGAGTTGCGGAATCAGGCACGCCATGCTGCCCCACTTGCAATAGAAGCATAAGCTCTGCTTTCATGAGAGGCGGATGCCAGACGCCCGCCTCGACATCTTCGCCACTGGTGGTTTCACATTCTTCCTAAGCGACAAGGAACTCCGAGCGTTCGCAGACGATTTAGATGCAATGAGCGCCGAAACTGGAAGCGCTACCACACTTTTTCTCGCAGAGGCGGTCGCGGCGGTCTGCGACTTATTCGGAGAACACGACGAACGTGGCGGCGTACGAGTTGACTTCATCCAGGAACTTGACAAAATCACTCGGCGATCGTTCCCCCAAGCGCTAAATGACGCGAAGCGCATGCGTAGCTTCAGGGATGAAATAATTAGGAATGTGGCCGCATACAACCCATGACCGCGCGACCGGGCTCACTGGGATCTCCGTCACAACGGACTTGGCGTTTCGCAATGGCAAAGGCGATTGGGTCTGCTCCCATCGTTAACCCGCCCACGGCATCCGGGAACCAAATGTTTTCTTCCATCTTGCGCAAGAAGAGACGCCCGATTAGCGGCATCGCCCTGGGGTCGCAAGTAGTCGGTTTGCAGTCTACATAAACATCGCTGGTCTGGCCCGAAACCAGCGTGAAAGTACCGAACCGCACAGACTTCTTTTTGAGAATCTCCTGAAGTTCGGCTAAATCTTGAGTCGGAGTAGAGGTCATCGAAAACGAGAAAGATCATTGTAGCAAAAGCTATTTCGTGAGCGGCCGCCAACGATGACGGCCTTTCCGTCCATGCTGTATACTCGTTTTTTCACCGCGACGTGACGGTGACCACGGAGATAAACATGCGTGCAATTGACGAACACACCATTACAGAAGCTGCTCTGGATCAGATGGCATCCACGCCCGATCCGCGTCTCAAGGAGATCATGGCCGCGCTCACCCGGCACCTGCACAACTTCGCGCGCGAAGTGGACCTCACGCCGGACGAGTGGCTGGAAGGAATCAAGTTCCTCACCGCCGTCGGCCAAAAATGCACGGCGTACCGGCAGGAGTTCATCCTGCTCTCCGACACTCTCGGTCTCAGCAGCCTGGTGAACGCGCTGCACGATCGCCGCGCCACCGAAGCCGGCACTAAATCGAGCCTCGTCGGACCGTTCTATCGGCAAGACTCGCCGGTTCTGAAGCTGGGCGATACCATCGTGACCAAGCCCACCAACGGTCTGGAAGTTTGCCTCTATGGGCGGGTGTTCAACTCCGCCGGACACGGCGTCCCCAATGCTACCGTGCAAGTCTGGCAGCCGGATGAAACCGGCAACTACGATCTGCAAAAGCACGACCCCTCCGAGATGGACCTGCGCGGCACCTTCCGCACCGACGCCGAAGGCCGCTTCTACCTCCGCACCATCGCGCCGCTCGGCTACATGATCCCGATGGATGGCCCCGTCGGCGATATGATCCGCGCGCAACAACGCCACGGCTATCGACCCGCACATATTCACTTCATCATCGGCGCGCCGGGTTATCGCGAGGTGGTCACCGCTTTGTATTTACAGGGCGACGAGCACATCGATTCGGATACCGTGTTCGGCGTAACGGCGTCTCTGGTCACCGGCGTCAATAGCAAGGATCCGTCTTCGCCCATTCCGAATCTGCCCACCATCAAGTTCGATTTCCACCTCCCTGCCGCGGCAGCTTACGGTTCTGGCCGCGTAGGAGCAGACCCATCGCAGATCGTGGCAAAGGTAGCCAGCTAAGGTCTTACCGCCGGAGGCAAATGCCGTGCGGTTAGCACAGCGATGGCTGCGGCGGCCGAAAAGCCTCTGGCTTCGCAAAGCGCTTTTCCAAATTCATCTGTGGACGGGCGTTTCGCTTGGTGTGTACGTCTTTGTCATCAGCCTGAGCGGAAGCGCGATTGTCTTCCGCAACGAGCTCTATAACGCGCTTTGGCCTGGGCCCAGAACGGTCGCGATGTCCGGCCCGCGCCTGACTCACGATCAGCTTCGCGATGCCGCCCGGCGCGCCTATCCGCAGTACAAGTTGAGCTGGATTTGGGATGCCAAACAGCCCAACCAGGCCACCGAGATCTGGATGGATCGCAAGGGCCATAAGAAAGAGCGCCTCTTTGATCCTTACACCGGCCTTGACCTAGGTGAGTCGCGTCCCTACTCCATCCAACTCATCGCCTGGCTGATCGATCTGCATGTGAATCTGCTAGCGGGCGAAAGGGGACGCCTGATCAACGGCGCATGTGCCGTAATCGTCCTGACGCTTGCCTTCAGTGGAGCCGTGCTCTGGTGGCCGGGTACCGCACGTTGGCGGCGCAGCCTGACGATTCAAACCACATCGAATTGGAAGCTCTTCAATTGGGAGCTCCACAGTGTAGTCGGCTTCTGGATGCTTCCAATAGTATTGATGTTCGGATTCGTCGGCTTCTACGCCGGCGTTCCGAGGCCGGTGCAAGTTATTGTGAATAAGATTGCGCCGCTCGATGTGTATGGCATAGACGGGCCCGTCACTCCCAGCACGCGTTCCTTTCGCCCGAAGCTTACCACCGGCGACACCATCATCCGCTGGATCAGTTACCTGCACTTCGGCAACTTCGGCGGATGGCCGAGCAAGGCCTTGTGGGTCGTCATCGGACTCGCACCCGCGTTTTTGTTTGTGACGGGCTTGCTGATGTGGTGGAACAGAGTTCTCGGCCCAGCGGTGCGGCGGGTATATAATTGCCGATCATGGCCACGAACAAAGCCGCATTTCTCGCGCTCACCGGAATCGCTGCCGTAACACTGGTCTTCGCCGCCGGCAGCGTCGATCCAAACAATCCCACCGGCTCGCACGGATTGATCGTGATCGACAAAATCGGCAGGCACGTCCGCTTCTTCGATCCGTCGACCTATCAGGAAATATCCAACCTGGACGTGGGCGTCGCGCCGCACGATGTTGCCATCTCGCCCGATCATAAGTTCGCCTACATTCCCATATACGGCGACGGCGTCTACGGCAAAAATCCACACCCGGGTCATACTATCGCGATCATCGACCTCACCACGCGGCAACTCGCCGGGACCATCGACGTTTCGCCTTATCAGGCGCCGCACGGCATCCAGATCGACGCCGCTGGCAAGATCTACGTCACTTGCGATCTGAGCCGCAAACTGCTGGTGATCGACCCAAAAACTCGCAGCATTGAAGCCGCCATCGACACCGAGGGCACCGGTCATTGGATCGCCGTACTGCCTGACGCGAGTAAAGCTTACGTTGCCGCCAAGAACGACCGGCTGTTCGTAGCCGTCATCGATTTGAAGAAGCGCAGCATTATCGCGCGCATCCCCGCGCCCAACGGAATCCAGGGCATCACCGCTTCGCCCGACGGAAAGCATGTGGTGGCGAATGACCTGACCGAGCCGAAATTACTGATCATCAATACAGCGACCGATATGGCGGAGGTCTCGCTGCCGCTCCAAGACAACACCAAGGCCTCCTATAAACCGCGCTTTTCTCCCGACGGTTCCAAGCTCCTGGTGTGCAACCTGACTGAAGCATCGGTCAACGTGATCGACACCGCGGACCCGCATGGCAAACAGCATGTGATCAGCGTCGGCAAGGATCCCATGGGATTCGCCTTCGCTCCTGACGGCAAGACCGTGCTGGTGGCCAACCATGGCGACGGCACCGTCTCGGTGGTGGATCTGTCACAAAACCGCGTCGTATCCAGCTTCACGGGCGGTTCGGGCGTTGAATCGCTGGCCTACTATTAGCCTACTTATCCAGAAGCGCTCGCAGCCGTTCATATCCGGCCCGGCTCACCGGAAGCTGCGCGCCATCCGACAACACGGCGACGCGGCTGTCCTTCGCGTAAGGCTCGATCTTTGCGACGCGCTCCAAGTTAACGATGGTGGAGCGGTGAATTCGCACGAACCGCTCAGGATCGAGCGCGGCTTCCAGACTCGAAATCGTTTGCTCCTTCAGATATGCTTTGCCCTGGCTGTGCAGCGACACATAATCGTCCTGCGCCTCCGCGTAGTCCAGGCGTTCGATAGGAATTATGTGGACCCGCGCGCCGTCCTTCACGACAATGCGCTGCAAGTATTCCTGGGGAGGCCGTGCTGCGCGAGCCAGTTCGGTTGCGGGCAGCGCCTTTGGGATAGATGATGGGTTCTCACCCAGGCGCCGGCGCGCACGTTCGAGCGCCTTCTGGAATCGTTCCAGGCCGAACGGCTTGAGCAGATAATCCACCGCGTGCTCGTCGAAGGCCCGCATCGCATACTGATCGAACGCGGTGACGAAGATCACCGCGACCTCTTGTCCGATCAATTCCAACACCTCGAACCCGTCCAACTTCGGCATCTGAACATCCAGGAACACCAGGTCCGGCTTCTTCTCCGAGATCGCCTTCACGGCTTCGAATCCGTTGGCGCATTCGGCCAGGACCTCGACGCCGGTGCTGGACGCGACATACTCGCGCAATAGCGCGCGGGCCAGTTCTTCATCGTCGACAATCACGGCGCGCAGTGTCTTACGCTCCGGGCCGGCCATCAATGCTGCACCGCCGGAATCCCGTTCCAGATTCTTGAGATCCACCACCAGCTCGCGCGCGGTTTGATAGCGCCGCTCGCGATCCTTCTCCAGACACTTCCGCACCAAGCGATCGAGTCCCTCGGGAATGTCGTAGTTGTAGCGCGCCAGCGCCTCGGGCTGCGAGTTGAGAATTCGCGCCATCGTTTCAGACGCGGTGGCGCCGGAGAATGGAAGCCGCACGGCCGCCATTTCGTACAACACCACGCCCAGGCTGAACAGATCCGTGCGATGATCCAAGTCCCGCCCAAGCGTCTGCTCGGGGCTCATGTACGCAACCGTTCCCATCACCACGCCGGCGCTAGTCATCAACTGCGTCTCATCGCGGGTTGGTGTTTCTAGCTTGGCGAGTCCGAAATCCAGCACTTTCACGTAGCCGCGCGGCGTGATCATCAAATTGGACGGCTTGATGTCCCGGTGTACGATGCCCTTGGAATGTGCGTCGTCCAGCGCGTCCGCCACTTGAGCTCCAATGGAGAGCAGCTCGGAAAGCG
>Ga0182015_10000920_pt1 | contig 41024 bp, 36 predicted proteins | sample 712P3MmetaG_FD_120478 | JGI IMG/M metagenome (GOLD analysis project Ga0182015, IMG submission 120478) | Permafrost microbial communities from Stordalen Mire, Sweden - 712P3M metaG | ecosystem: Environmental > Terrestrial > Soil > Wetlands > Permafrost | place: Sweden: Stordalen | collected...
ATCGCGGTGGGATTGGCAGCGGCGTTGTTCGGGCGCTTCGGCCTCTCGTTGTGCGAGCAGTTACTGTTGGAAGCAGTCGCGCACATCCCGCAGCTCGTGCGCGGATGACGCAGACGATGCTGCTCGTCTTCGCGCGCAGCGCCGGCATGGTCTTTCGCGCGCCCGGGTTTTCGCATCCCAACGTCCCGCCGCCGGTACGCGCCGGGCTGGCTCTCGCTCTGGCCGCGGCCATTGCGTCGCACGTGCGCGCGGTTTCGTTCGACGGCGCAGCCTTTGCGCTGGCGGTGGCCGGCGAGACGCTCCTCGGCGCGGCCATCGGTACCGGAGCTTCGCTGCTCTACGATGCCGCGTACTATGCCGGCCGCACGATCGACGATTACGTCGGCGTCCGCGGCAGCGTGCCCAATGCAAACGTCACGTCGGCGCAAGCGTTCGGGCGGCTCTGGTCGTCGGTGTTTCTGGCCGGTTTCTTTCTATTCGACGGATACGTGCCGGTCGTGCGCGCGTTTGCCGCCAGTTTCGACGTCGTCGCGCCGGGCGGAATCATCGCACCCGGCGCTTGGTCTGCGTTCGCGATCGCGTTGCCGGTGACGATCGTCCGCGCGTCGCTGCTGATCGCGGCGCCGGCGCTGGCGGTCGCGCTCACCGTACAAGTGGCACTGGCTGCGGTCGCGCGCGTCGTTCCGCGGCTGGCAAGTTTTTCGCTCGCGTTTCCGGTCGTCTTCGCTGCCGCGATCGTCGTCACGCTGGCCGGCATTCCGCTGTTTGCACCGTTAGCCGGGCACCCGTGGCTGGTGTTGCCGTTTGCGGCGCGGCCGTGAGCGAGGAGAGTGCCGAGAAACGCTTCGATGCGACGCCCGCCCGCCGCGAGCGCGCCAAACGCGAGGGCAATGCGGCGCGTTCGCACGAGGTCGCGAGCATCGCTGCCTTCGCCGGTGCGTTGCTTGGCCTGACGTTCGGCTTGCCGTTGCTGACGGTGGCCGCAGCGAGCGCGGTCATCGGCGCCGCGAACCAGGCGCCGGCGTTCGATCCGTTGCCCGTCCTCGCGCTGGTCATGCTGGCTTTCGTTCCGGCCGGGGGTGCCGCGCTCGCCGGGTGCAGCGTGTCGCTCGCGCAAACGGGTGGGCCGCACCTAAGCGCGCCCAAGCTCGACTTCGCAAAACTTTCCCCGCTGCCGGGATTCAAGCGCATGGCCGGCATGGAGGCCGTCGTCGCTGCCGCGCGCGCCGGCGTTGCGTTCGTAGCCGTCGTGGCGGTGGTCGTGCCGATCGGCATGCGCACGCTTACCTCCGCAACGGCGATCGCGTCGCCGGCGGGCGCGGCCGGCGTCGCGTTCGCCGGCATGTTGCAGGCGTGTTTTGCGGCCACCGGCGTCGGCGCGTTCTTCGCGCTCGCCGATTTCGCTCTCGTGCGCGGGCGCTGGCTGCGTTCGCTGAAGATGACGTTCGATGAATTCAAGCGCGACGCGAAAGAACAGGATGGCGACCCGCAGACGAGATCGCGCCGCAAGCAGTTGCATCGGACGCTCGTGCGCGGCGGGATCGCCCGGACGCGCGAAGCCTCGTTCGTCGTCGTCAACCCAACCCACATCGCGATCGCGATTCGCTACGCACCGCCGGCGGTTCCGGTACCGGAGATCATCGTGCGCGCTGCCGATGCGATCGCGCTCGAGGTCCGCGCGATCGCCGAACGCGAGCGCATTCCGGTCGTAGCGGACATCGCGCTGGCGCGCCTGTTGTGGCGCAGCGGTGAGGCGGGGCGGCCGATCCCGGCCGAATCGTTCGTCGCCGTCGCCTACACGATCGCGGCGCTGGTTCGCAGCGGCGTGCTCGCCGCATGAAGCCCAACGCCGTCTTCGCCGCAGCGGTACTCTCCATCGTCGGCATCTTGATCGTGCCCCTGCCGCCGCCGATCCTCGACGCCTTGCTGGCCCTGAACATCTTCGGTTCGGCGCTCGTGCTGCTGATCAGTTTGCGGGTCGAGGAACCGCTCGAATTTTCGAGTTTTCCTCCCGCTCTGCTGCTCGCAACCTTGTTCCGTCTCTCACTGGACGTCAGTGCGACGCGCTTGATCCTCACGCAGGGTCATCTGGCTGACGGCGTCGGTGCGATCATTCCGGCGTTCGGCGCGTTCGTCGTTCGCGGCAACATCGTCGTCGGCTTGATCGTGTTTGCGATCCTCATTACGATCCAGTTCATCGTGATTGCCAGCGGCGCGCAACGCGTGGCCGAAGTGTCGGCGCGTTTCACGCTCGACGCGATGCCCGGCAAGCAGATGGCGATCGACGCCGACGTGCATGCCGGCGTTCTCGACGCAGAAGGCGCGCGCCGCAAACGAGCCCGCGTGCAGCGCGAGGCGGACTTCTACGCGGCGATGGACGGCGCGGGCAAGTTCGTCAAAGGCGATGCGATCGCAGCGCTGGTGATCGTCGCGCTCAACCTCGCCGGGGGCCTCGTGGTCGGCGTTGCCTATGACGGCATGGCGCCGCTCGATGCGTTAGGGACGTTCGCGATCCTCTCGATCGGCAACGCGCTCGTCACGACGCTCCCGGCGTTCTTGATCTCGACCTCCATGGGCCTCATGGTCACGCGCGTCGCCGGCGAAGGCGCCCTGGCCGTCGATTTGGCCGCACAGCTGATCGCGCGCCCGGACGCGCTGCGTACCGCCGGCGTGCTCATGGCCGTCTTGGCGTTCGTGCCCGCTCTGCCGGCACCGGTGTTCGGCGCACTCGCACTCGCGGCGTTCGGCGTCGCAGCGGTATCGGCGAAGCGGCGGAAACGCGCCGACGAGCACGCGCGCGCGGCAATGGAGCGTCGCCGCAAAGATGCGATCCGGCGTCCGGAGTCGGCGTTCGCGCTGGTCGGCGTCGATGCGCTCTCGATCGATGTCGGCACGGATCTCTACGCCTTGCTCGCGCCGCCGAACGCCGACGCGCTGCTGGACCGCATCGGTGACGTCCGCCGCGCGCTAGCCGCAGAAACCGGGATCGTAATTCCCGGCGTGCGCTTGCGCGACGATGGCTTGCGCACGCCCGACACGTATGCGATCCGGGTGCGCGATCGCATCGCGGGCGAAGGCCGCGTCCAACTCGGCCGCTTGCTGGCCGTCGCCACCGACGCGGTGCTCGCGCAAATTACCGGCGATCCATGCATCGAGCCGGTGTACGGTCTCGCGGCAAAATCGATCGCGCCCGAGGAGCGCGAGCGCGCGCAAACGGCGGGCGCGCTCACCTTCGATGCGATTTCGATCATCGGCTCGCATCTCTCCGAAATCGTGCGCGCGAATGCGGCCGAGTTGTTCGGCCGCCAAGAATTTCAAACACTGCTGGAGCATCTGCGCGCCACGGTTCCGTCGATCGTGAAAGACGTCGGCACCGACGTCCTGCCGATCGTCGTTGCGCATCGCGCGGTCGCGCTCTTGTTACGCGAGCGGGCATGGCCGCGCGATCCAAACACCGTATTCGAAGCGATGCTCGACGCCGCGCCGCACGCGCGCGAACCGCGCGAACTTGCCGAGGCCGTCCGCCGCATCATCGTGCCGCAGCAATTCCGCCGCGACGGCGTCACCCGCGTCCGCCCGCTGATCCTCGCGCCCGCCTTCGACGCCGAACTCGCCCGCATGTGGAGCAGCGAAACCGGACTTGCCCCCGACCCGCAAACCGCGCGCCACGTGCGCGAAAGTGTCGAACGTTTCATCGACGACCCATCCTTCGCGCCTCACGCGATCGTCGTCACCGCCCCGCTGCGCCCACTCTTGGCAGAATTCTTCGAACGCGTCGGCCCCCGCATCGACGTCTACGCCTTCGGTGAAATCCCGCCGGGCGTCGGCCTCGAGCCGGCCGCGGTGATCGATGAGGGGCCGGTCCTCAGTGTTGCGTTGCGATGATGTCGCTCGCGGGAAAGCTGGCTTTGATCACGCCGTACTTCGCGCAGGCGTCGAGGAGCGATTGGATCTGGACGAGGTCGAGCGTCTCGCCGAATACGACGCGCATGGTGGTCGACGAGACGGGCGTCTGCGTTTCAGTCTGTAGGATCTTTGCTGATTCGGAGTGGTGCGCGTTCGCCCAGCGGGCCGTTTGCTGCATCACCGCGACGTACTTGCGGACGAGGTCGGGGTGGGCTTTTGCCCACGAGGACGTCGTGAACCACGCGCCGATGAGGAAGTCCTTACCGATCGCGTCGTAGACGTTGTCGAGGACGCGCAGGCCGTGGGAGCGCGCGTCGCTCAGCACCGGCTCCGAGATGAGCGCCGCATCGATGCGGCCGCTGGTGAGCGCGTCCTCCATCGCGGAAAACGGCAGTTCGATGAACTTGACCGTCGAGAGCGTTCCGCCGTTGTTGTCGATCCACGCTTCCGGCCCGAGCTGCGAGATCGTCTTCAGGCCGTTGACGGCAATCGTCTTTCCGTTAAGGTCTTTCGCGGTACGGAGCGGCGAGGTCGCGCTGACGACGAGCGCCGATTGCGGCAGCTTCGAGGTGTACAGGCTCGCCGGTGCGACGAGCACGAACGGGATGCCGCGCTCGTGCGCGGATGCGATGGAGACGACGTTCGATTGTCCGATGTCGAGCGCCCCGGATGCAACCGCGGCCGCGAGCACGGCACCGTTCGCCATCGCCTGAATATCCACGTTGATCCCGGCGCTCTTGAAGAACCCCTCCGCCTGCGCGTAGTACGGTTCGGCTCCCGCGTCGATCGGCGTCGTGCCGATGTGAATCGTGGGCACGTCGTCGGCGGCGACGCCGGCCGGTGAAGAGGCGAACGTTAGCGCGAGCGTGAGAGCGAAGAAGAGGTACTTCACACAGTGCGGTTCCTATTCGGTGGTGCGGGGATGGCCGATGGCCAGCGGTTGGGCGTCGACGAGGACGAAGGCGATGCGCGCGTTCTCGCTGCCGCGATTGAACCACGCGTGGTTCGTCCCACGTTGAACCATCGTGTCGCCGGCGCACAGGTGCACGGTCGAATCGTCCATCACCATGTCGATTTCCCCGCTGAGGACGATGATGTAGTCGATGGTCTCCGTCCGATGCATCGTGCCGCTGTTGCCGGCCGGATAGTCGATGATCACGAAGCGCGATCCGCCGGGTGGCGGCGGCGTGATATGCGGTTCGTCGCCGGGATCGGCGATGCCGGCACCCACGCGAATGTCGGCGGGCGTTTCCCGCGTGTTCCAGAGATGGGTCAGAAAACCGGATTTTCCGCGCTTGACTTTGACGATCGCGTCGTCCCAGAGGACCTTCGCTACGTCGTTGGCGTCGTGGCCCGTTACCACACGCCGGACCGGCCCCCCGGGGGAATGTTCACTCATCGGCGATCCTCGTTAGACGAGACGGCGTGCGGTGTCGGGAATCGGCGCATCGAACGCGTTGAGCATCATCGCGACCATCGTGTAGAGGCCGGTCGCCGCGATCAGCTCGACGAGCAGCTCCTCGCCGAAGTATGCGCGCGCGCGTTCGTAGGATTCCGCGCCGAGCGCCTTCGACTCCGAGAGTTCGGTGACGACGTCGTAGACGAGCGCTTCGTCCTCGCGCTCGAAGACGGGAACGCGGCGGTGGCGGATCGCATCGATGGCCGCCGGCGTGATGCCGCCTTCGAGCGCGTACTTCTCGTGCGTGTGCCATTCGAACTGCGAGGTCCACTGCCGGGCGACGACCAGGACCATCAACTCGAACAGCCGTTGCCCGAGCTTCGTGTTACGGCAGAGGCGTTCGTAGAGTTCATGCGAGTGATGCAAGACTTCGGGAATGCGTAGCGCGATCGCCCACGGCCCGCGCACGTGCCCGGTGTGCGCCGCGGCGACCTCGTCGTAGGCGCGTCTCTGCTCCGGGGTCAGCACGGCTGGGTCGAGATCCGGTAAGCGCGGCACGTGGGGACTAACCGCTTGCGCTGACGGGGACGTCGGCGCAACGGGCGCAGCGGCCGGTGACGATCAGCGCGCAGTCGACATCGTCGAAGCCGTGTTCGTGCGCGATCGATTGCGAGAGCGGCAGCGCCTCGTTGACGTTGACGTTGACCACCTCGCCGCACTGCGTGCAGACCAAGTGGTGATGTTTTTCCAGCGCCGCCTCATATTTAGCGGCGCCCCCGGCGTGAGAGAAGATCTGCACGAGGCCGATGCTGCGCAAGATGTCGAGCGTACGGTAGATCGTTCCGAGGCTGACGCCCGGCAATTGCTCGCGGACCCGCTCGAGGATCGTTTCGGCGCTGAGGTGCCGCCCGTCTTCGAGGGCGCGCAGAATCGCCGCGCGTTGCTTGGTTAGGCGGTACCGCGACTGCAGGAGTCCTGCATCTACGCCCTTACTATCCTGCACGGCCCTCCTCAAAGAAGGCGTTGGTGGTTTGACGCTCTTTCCCAGACCTGCTACGATTCCGGGGTTCTCCCCTTCCCCGAAACAACGGTATGTGGAATAAGCTCAAGAGGCCGCTTCAAGCGGTTCTCCTCCTGGCCGTGGTAGGGCTGTGCATCCGGGCGATCCTCCCGATCCAGCAGAAAATCCACCTCGGTCTCGACCTGCAGGGCGGAGCGCGCGTGCTTCTCGAGTTGCAGCCGACGAAAGAAGTCCCCGTCATCACCTCCGACGTGCAAGACCAGGTCGAGACCGTGGTGCAAAACCGCGTCAACGGCCTTGGCGTCGCCGAGCCCGTGATCTCGAAGGTCGGCACGAACCGGCTGCTCGTCGAGCTTCCCGCGGTCAAGAATGCCGATGAGGCGGAGCGTCTGCTCAAAGAGGCAGCGGTCCTCGAGTTCAAGATCGTACCGCCGGCGGTGAGCCAGCGCGCCAACTCCGATAAGAAGTACGCCGACGATCCGAACGGCGCATATAAGGATTCCGGACCGGTTGTGTACAGCGGCAACCAATTGAAGGGGGCCCAGGCCGCCTTCGGACAGGCCGGTCAACCGCAGATCGATTTCCAATTGAAGGACGCGAACAAGTTCGGGCAGCTGACCAAAGATAATTTGGGCAAACAGCTCGGCACGTTCCTCGACAAGAAGTTCGTCCAGGACGCGACGATCCAAGGGATCATCACGGATTCCGGTCAGATCACGGGCCAGTTTACCGAAGATCAAGTCGCGTTGCTCGCTAACGAGCTGAACGCCGGCGCGCTTCCGGTTCCGACGACGATCATCGAAAAGGACGACATCGGACCGATCCTGGGACAGGAAGATCTCACCAAGTCGCTCTACGCCTCGATGGTCGGTCTCAGTTTAGTCCTCATTTTCATGGCGATCGTGTACAAGTTGCCGGGTTTACTCGCCGACGTCGCACTGATCGTATACGTCCTGGCACTGCTCGCGCTGCTCTCGGCCGCGCACGCGGTTCTGACGCTTCCGGGCATCGCCGGCTTCGTGCTCTCGATCGGCATGGCGGTCGACGCAAACGTGCTGATCTTCGAGCGGCTCAAAGAAGAACTCTGGGCCGGCAAGTCGCTGCGCTCCGCGGTGAAGATCGGCTTCCGGCGTGCGTTCACGTCGGTGTTCGATAGTCACGTCACGACGATCGTCGGCGCGGGCGTGCTGTTCTTGCTGGGAACCGGTACGGTGAAAGGCTTCGCCTACACGCTCTTTTGGGGCACCGTGTTCTCGCTCTTTACCGCCGTGTTCATCACCCGGTTCTTCGTCGACGTCATTGTCGAACAAAATCTGGTGACCGATCAAAAGGCGTACGGAGCGTAAGATGTTTTTCCGTCGCTTAAACTGGAATATCGTCGGCTGGCTCAAGATCGTCTCGATCATTTCGTTTTCGATCATCGCGCTCGGCATTGCCTCGATGATCTACCACTGGGTCACGACCGGCACCCCGCTGCGTCTGGGGCTCTCGTTCACCGGCGGAACCGACGTCACCGCGAAGTTCGCGCACCCCGTCGACCGCGATACGATCGTCAAGGCCCTGATTCCGATCGGCGTCACCGACGCGCAGATCAACACGCTGAGCAAACCGGGCGAACCGGTCGGCGAACGTTACACGATCGAGACGCAAAAGGATTTCGGCAACGTCACCGATCCGTTGTGGAAGGCGCTCGGAGGCGTGGCCGCGGTCGACCGCGCGCAGTCGTCGATCTCGACGGTCGGCCCGTCGCTCGCGACGGAATACTTGCTCAACGCGCTCAAGGCGCTGGTCATCGCGATCGCGATTCAGTTCCTCTATATCGCGTTCCGCTTCGGCTGGAACTATATCTTCGGACTCGTTACGATCATCGCACTCGTCCGCGACTCGGCGATGATGATCGGGATCTATTCGCTGGCGAACAAGCGGGTCGACGACGCGTTCCTGGCCGCGGTGTTGACCGTCATCGGTTATTCGGTCATGGATACGATCGTGATCCTCGACCGGATCCGCGAGAACACGAAGGTCATGGCGGGCGAGCCGCGCGACAAGATCGTCAACACCTCGATCCTGCAGACGATGACGCGCTCGGTCAACACGCTCGCGACCGTCATGATCACGCTCGTCGCGCTCCTCGCGTTCGGCGGCGCGTCGCTGCAGAACTTCGCCTTTGCACTACTCGTCGGCATTTGTTCTGGCGGCTATCACTCGATTTTCTACTCGGCGCCGCTCGTGGCGTCGTTCCAGAAACGCCTCGGATCGCGCGCCGCGCTGCGCCGGGCATCGTCGCTCGATGCACAGCCGCGCACCGTCGCCGAAGCGCGTGCGCAGTCGCGCACCGACGCCGATCGCGCGGAGATTCTGGCCGCGCGCAAAGCCCGTCGCGAACGCGAGCGGCAGTCGTCGCGCCGCACGCCGGACGCGCCGCCGAAGTACAAGCGCCGTCGCATCGAAACGACGAACGACACCGTTATGTTCGAGACGGCCGAGCAGGATCGCGACCATAATTTTGACGACGAGGCGTACGACGACGTCGATCTCGAGACCGAAGCCGCTGAGTCCATCGATCCGTTGGACGCGCAGAGCCTCGGCCACCACGAGCGCGACTACGACCTCGGCCACGAAGAGATTCACCTGAACCTCGACGCGGGCGATGCCCCCGCCGAGCAAACCGCCGAGGTGCACCCGCCGGCGCGTGAAACCCCGCACACGAACTGACGCGCTGCCGCCTCCGACCGCATCGGAGGCGGCCTTCGAACGACTCGTCGCGGGCTTCGGCGAGCAACGGCCCGCATCGCCGGCGGCGGCGTTTCTCGACGAACTCTATGCTAAACGCGCTGAGTTCCTCGATCGCGATCCGTACGCATCGATCGGCGACTCGTTCGGCTTCAACACCAAGATCGTCGGCGTCACGTTCGAGGGCCGTCAGGATCTGATCGCAGGTTTGCAGCCGGGTGCGGAACTCGAACTCGTGCGGCAGCCGGCAAACGCCTACGATTCCAACGCCGTCGCCGTCCACTTTGGCCGCCTGCAGCTCGGCTTCGTGCGCAAGCCGATCGCGGCGCGAATCGCGCCCAACATGGATGCGGGCGAGCGGTATCGCGCGGAGATCAAACATATCACCGGCGGCGGTACGCGCAGTGTGGGCGTGAACATTTGGGTGTCGCGCGAACGGCCGCAGAGCAGTAGCGCGCGCTCGGGCGAGCGCGCACATTCCGGCGACGTCCTGCGCGCGTTACTCGGCGAGCGGCCGTTGCGCGACGCTCAGCGCGCGGTACTCGAACGCGTGGCGAGCGGGCGCAACACGCTCGCGGTGCTCGGTACGGGTCGCGGAAAATCGTTGTGCTTCCAGCTTCCGGCGGCGACCGGCGCGCTCGAGCGCGGCGCGAAAACGGTCGTGCTCTATCCGCTGCGCGCCCTGGCTAACGATCAGTACGAAGCGCTGGTGCGCCGGCTCGCGCCGCTCGGGCTGCGCATCCTGCGCGCGAACGGTGCGATCGATGCGGGCGAACGCGCCGTGCTGATGGACGCGCTCGAGAGCGGTTCGTGGGACATCATTTGCGCGACGCCGGAGTTCGTGCACTTCCACGTCGACCGTTTTGCGCACGAGCGCAGCCGGCCGGCGCTACTCGTGGTCGACGAAGCGCATCATCTCATCGAGAGCACGCACCGCCCGGCGTACGGGCGCGTCGCCGAGGTCGTGCGCAAGCTGGGCTCGCCGCAAGTGCTCGCGCTGACGGCGACCGCGGGCGATGAGGTGTTCGCCGGTATCCGGCGCGTACTTGGGATCGAGGCCTGGGTGATCGATCCGACGATTCGCGAAAACCTCGTCGTCGTCGAGGCGCGCGGTGCGACCAACAAGTTGGCCTACATCCAACGCAACATCGACGCCGACGGCAAGGCGATCGTGTACACGAACTCGCGCACCGAGGCGACGAAAGTTGCCGAGAAATTGCGCACGCAACTCGGCGACACGGTGGCGTTCTACCATGCCGGTGTCGGTTCGGCCGAGCGCCTGAACGTCGAGCGCTTCTTTCGGGAAGGCGCAATCCGCGTGATCGTCGCGACGTCGGCGTTCGGCGAGGGCGTCGATCTGCCCGACGTGCGCGACGTCTTCCTCTACCACCTGAACTTCGACCTGACGGAATTCAATCAGCAGTCGGGCCGCGCCGGGCGCGACGGCAAGGCGGCGCGGATCCACTTGCTCTTCGGCGAGCGCGACCGTTCGATCAACGACTTCATCCTCGAACGCGACGCGCCGACGCTACACACGCTGCGCGGAGTCTACCGCGGCATGAAAGCGATCGCGCGCGACGGCGTCATCCGAATGACCTTCGCCGACATCGCTTCGGCGCTCGACCTCGGCGACAAAGTTGCCGACAAGACGATCGGTGCGGCCGTGCGCATCTTCGCCGATTCGGGTTTGCTCGAGCTGAGTGAAGACGACGAGGGGCGCTTCGTGCGCTTTCGCGAGGTGACCGGGAAGGTCGATCTCACGCAAAACGAGCGCTTCGCCGAAGGTGAGGCGGAGCGCGAGAGCTTCAAAGCGTTCTGCGAGTTGGTGCTCAAGGCGCAGCCCGAAGTGCTGCAGACCATCATCAACCGGCCGATCTATCCGTCCAACGTTCCGCATCTGCGATAAAGGAAAAGCGGGGCGGCCGCTCGGCCACCCCGCTGATTCGCCCACACGGCGGTAGCTGGTTGGATTAGTGGACGTACACCTGCACGCCCAACTTTTGCGTCGGGAGGAAGATGTGGTCGGTCACCTGGTCGACCGCGACCGAGTGGGCTCCCGTCGATGTGGCGATCGCTTGAATCAGGTTGCCCGAGCCATCCGCGATGATGAGCACTGGGCCGGACGCGTTGTTCGAACACCCGGCATAGAAGCGGTTCGAGCTCGGGTTGTACCAGGCTTCGTCGCAGCCGCCATAGCCGACGATCGTATTGATCACGGCGCCGGTGACCGCGTTGAGCGTCAGGATCTCGCCGGTTGCGCTACATGCAAGGAAGAGCGTTTCACTCTTACCGAGTGCTATCCCGTTGGCTTCACAGTTCGAGGGCTCCGGTATAACGTTAACGACCGCTTGCGTGTGTGGATTGATCAGGTCGAGTTCGCCGTTCGGATTGGCGATCGACGTCGGGAGCGGTTCAATGAAGAGGTTCTGGCTGGGATCCCAACGCGGTTGCTCCGCGCCGCCGTTGGCCGTGGTGAACGCGATTCCCGTGCCGACTGCCGCATACGGTGCGGTGGTCGAGAAGAAGGTTCCGAACGGCGGACACGCGGCGTCGTTGATTGCCAGCACGAGCCCGTCGGCCGGATCGTAATCCATTTCGTCAAGGCGTTGGTTCGCGGCGCCCGTCGTCGGCGTGCCGGCCGCGCCGCATGTCGCGGGGAGGTTAATGCCGGTGTACGGGTTGACCGTCGGCCCCTGCGTTTGCAAGAGTGCGCCGGTATTGACGTTGACGACCTTGAGCGTGCTGTCACCGTCGCCGGCAAACACGATGCCGCTGCCGACGCCGATTTCCACGAGTCCGTTGGGGCCGGCATTCGTGGCCGGCGCATTGCCCGGCCCGTTCGGCTTGTAACCCTGGAAGAGGCCGGCGCCGGCTGTCCTGACGTACGTCTGCGTCGCGGTGTTGAGCACGGTGACGCCGGCGTTGTTCCGGTCGGAGATAAAGTCATAGGTCAATACCGTGTCGGTGGCACTGATGTCAAACGACGAAACGGCAGGGTTCGCAGTGGCTGCGGGCGGCCAGTGCGCGAACGTTATGGCGGAATTCAGAGTGTACGTGGTCGAGTAGGTGGTGGCGACGGGGGCCGTATAGGCCTGGCCGCCGCTGCCGCAGGCGGCCAGGCCGGCAGTCACGCCGGCAACGGCGATTATTTTTCCGATTCCGGCGGGCGAGGGGAAGGACATATTTTTCCTCCAGCAAGGCAAGCAAACGGTCGTAGACATGCGTTAGGAGCGCATACATTCGAGTGGTACCACAGTTTAATGAACGCTTGATGACAGCCGGCGGGGATGACGCCGTAGCGGCCGCGCGGAAGGTCGGGCCGTGAACCCCCGCATTGCCGTCCTCGACGACTATCAGAATATCGCCCGCTCGTTCGCCCGCTGGCAGCGCCTGGATGGTCGCGCCGAGGTCACGATGTTCGCCGACCACCTCGCCGATGAAGACGCGTTGGTCGCGCGGCTCGCACCGTTCGCCGCGGTCGCGTTGATGCGCGAGCGGACGCCCTTCCCGCGCCGGGTCCTCGAGCGGCTCCCGAACTTGCGCCTGATCACGACCAGCGGTATGTGGAACGCGTCCGTCGATCTCGCGGCGTGCGAGGAGCGCGGCATCGCCGTGTGCGGCACGCAAGCCGGTGGCGGCGGAACGGCTCAAGTGACGTGGGCATTGATTCTCGCGCTCGCGCAGCAAGTCACGACGTGCGACCGCGATATACGCGCGGGCCTTTGGCAAACGGGCATCGGTGAAGAACTGGCCGGAAAGACGCTCGGGCTCTTGGGCCTCGGACGCGTCGGCGCGAAGGTTGCGCAGGCCGCCCCGGCGTTCGGCATGGAGGTCATCGCCTGGAGCACGAACCTAACGGACGAGCGCGCTGCTGCGTGCGGTGCGAAACGCGTGGAGCGTGATGAGTTGCTGGCGCGCGCGGATTTCGTGAGCGTCCATCTCGTGCTGAGTCCGCGTTCGCGCGGCCTGATCGGAGGGGACGAGCTCGCGCGGATGAAGCCGACGGCGTTCTTGATCAACACCTCACGCGGACCGATCGTCGATGAAGCGGCGATGATCGGCGCGCTCGAACGGCACACCATTGCCGGCGCGGGACTCGATGTGTACGACGTCGAGCCGCTTCCGCTCGATCACCCGCTCCGCCGGCTGCCGAACACCGTACTCACGCCGCACGTCGGCTACATGTCGCGCGAGAGCTATACGGTCTTTTACGCGCAGATGCTCGAAGATATCGAGGCCTGGCTCGACGGGGCGCCGATCCGCCGCATTTTGAGCGGCGTCGTCCCTGACAAGCTCGCGCACGCGCCGAAGCAATGATCGACCTCGACAAGATCGATGCGATCGACGTTCACGTCCACGCTTGGGCTCCGGGTGCAGCCGATGAGGACCCCATGCTCGTGCAGGCTGCGAAATACTTCGGCGACGTGCAGCCGCCGAAAACGCTCGACGATATGGCGACGTACTATCGCGAGCGGCGCATGGCATGCGTCGTATTCACCGTCGACGGCAAGAATCAGACGAAGGCGCACGTCAGCAACGATGACGTACTCGCATTTGCCGCGCGCAACGACGACGTCGTCATCCCGTTCGTCAGCGTCGACCCGACGCGCGGCACCGCCGGGGTCCGCGAGGCCGAACGGCTGATCGCGACCGGCAAGGTGCGCGGGTTCAAACTACATCCGCAAACGCAGGCCTTCTTTGCCAACGATCCCGCGATCTATCCGTTCTACGAAGTGATCGAAGCCGCGCAGCTACCGATCATCGTCCACACGGGCCACAGCGGCATGGGAACCGGGATGCGCGGCGGCGGCGGCATCCGCTTGAAATACGGTAACCCGATGCTGCTCGACGATGTCGCGGTCGACTTTCCGGACATGCCGATCATCCTCGCGCACCCGTCGTTCCCGTGGCAGGACGAAGCGCTCTCGGTGTGTCTGCACAAACCGCAAGTGTACATCGACCTCTCGGGCTGGTCGCCGAAGTATTTCCCGCCCAATCTGATCCAGTATGCAAACACGCAGCTCAAGCACAAGGTGCTGTTCGGTTCGGATTACCCCGTCCTGACGCCCGACCGCTGGATGCGCGATTTCGCCGCGCTGCCGATTAAGGACGAGGTGCGCCCGCTGATTCTCAAGGAAAACGCGATGCGATTATTTGGTTTGGGGACCGCCTAGGCGGACGCTATGCGGGCGCGGACCAGAACAGGTCTCGTGCCGTCGTAGCCCGATCGATCACCTTATATTTGAATGCGAGATCCAGCAACGGCTGTGCGTACCTCGCCTCGAGCGACGTGGCGAACGTGTTGCGCACGAACGAGCGTACGTTTTGCACGTCGAGTTTGGTGAGCCGTGCGGCGATCACGGCCGAATCGGACTGATGTGCGTTTGCCCAGCGCGCGGTCGAATAGAGCGCGCCGGCAACGGACTTCGCCGTCATCACGTTGGCATTGAGCCAGGTCCGCTTGGCGCACCAGACGCCGGTATAGAAGTTTTTCGCTACGTAGTCGTAGGGATCGGCAATGCGCCGGATGTCGTTCTTCGCATCGGTGAGGAACGGCTCGCCGTCGAGCGCGGCCGCGACGCGGCCGGCCGCAAGCGCGGCGCCCATTTCGCTGAAGAGCATTTCGAAGAATTTAATCTTTGTCAGGTCGGCATTGCTGCGCGCGAGCCACTCGGAGATGGCGACTCCGCCGGTCGATTTCAGGTTGGGTATGGCGATCGTCCGGCCTTCGAGATCTTTGGCCGTCATATACGGGCTCGTCTTGTTCACGCACAACGAAATCGTCGGGCGATTCGCGTCATAAATCGCTCCCGCTGCGATGACGCCGACGTCCGCGCCGCGATTGTAGGCATTTGCGACCTGGATGAGATCGGTGTTGCCGACGTCGAGGGCGCCGCCGAGCACTGCAGCCATAGTCGCCGAGCCGTTGCTGAGCGGCTGCACCTCCGCAGCGAGGCCGCCGTTGGTGAAGAAGCCTTGCTCTTGAGCGTAGAACGGCTCGAGGAACGGGTCGCTGAGCGAGGTGCCTATTCGCACCGCAGCGAGCGGTTGGGCCCGGAGCGCACTGCCGGTAGCCCCGGCGAGCCCGCCCGCGAGAGCGGCGAGCACTCGCGCGCGGGTCAGCGTCATGCGTGTGCGCCGGCCTTCCAGAATGCGCGCACTTCGCTGCTGCACGGCACCATCTGTTCGCGCACGACGAGATCGTCGTAGATATCAGGTTCGGCCGTACGCTGCACGGCGAGTGGTTTGCGGCCGGCGGCCACGTCCTCGATGGCCGTCAGCAACGTCCGGCGCAAGTGGGTCAAGCCCCGGTCGGTGCCGCCGAGATGTTCGCGCGAACGGTCGTAGATCGGTCCCATGCTTTCGGTCGCAAGCCGATCGTGGTCGTTGAAAACGGAACCGATTCCGGTGAACGTTTTGGTCCGCTGCTCGTTACGGTCTTGCAGGTAGCGGTTGGCAAGATTTCGCTCCAGTGCGTCACCCGGTTCGTGCGGGAAAAGGCGCTGCATGTAGCTTTGGTCGACCGGTCCGTCGAGGCGCACGGCCAGCTCGTACTTCCAATGCGTACGATCGTCCGCCGGTACGTGCCAATGCATGCGGTAATGCGTGCTGCGATCGATCTTTTCGACCTTCGGATCGACCGGCGGACCGGCAGCGAACGCGGAATTGTTCGGCATCACGAAATTCGACACGCGCACGTAGTTCTGCTCGCTGCCCGCGTCGCGCACGGCGTAGAGCCGGAAGCCGAAGGCGGTGTCTTCCACCACGATGTCGGGCGCCGGATCTTTCGCCGTGAACGTCGTGGTGTCACGGACGGCATCGGGCGAAATCTCGAGGAAGCGGTGCAAGAACGAAAGATGCTGCGGGTCGACGTCCCCTTCGAGCCCTTGCAAGTAGTTGCACTCTTGTAGAATCCTCGTCGCCCACACCCGGTCTGCGGGAAGCTGGAAAAACGGCAGCGTCGGAATGGCGGGCGGTGTGCCGGGTCCAAGATAGGCCAGCACGAGCCCGTTCTTCTCGATGCACGGATAAGCCGTCGTCCGGATGCGATCCTTGAACGAACTCGTGACGGATTCACCGGGTTGCTCGAGACAGCGTCCGTCGCGCGCGAACAGCCAGCCGTGGTACACGCAGCGGAGCCCGCCGTCCTCGCAGCGGCCGAAACTCAGATCGACCCCGCGATGCGGACAAACCCGGCCGATCAATCCGGTCAGACCATCGTCGTCGCGAAAGAGGACGAGCTCTTCGCCCATCACGCGCACCGGAATGGGGGCGAAGGGCAGCACCTCGCGCGACAGTGCCACCGGTTGCCAGTAACGCCGCATCAGGTCGCCGCAGGGCGTGCCTCGATCCGTTTGCGTGAGGCGCGCGTTCTGCTGGGGGGTCAACATAACGCGGGCCAGAGCGCTTTGGTAGCGAGCGCCGCGCCGTCGCGCATCGATTCGAACTTCGCCCAACAGATCGTCGGGTGCGCCACTCGTGGTCCGATGCCGCAGTCCGTTCCAGCCATGATGTTCTCCTTACCGACCAGACCGGCATAGCGTTCGAGGCGCTCTCCGACCAACCTCGGGTGCTCGATGAAGTTCGTGCAGTGCCCGACGACGCCGGGAACGAGCATCGCACCGTCCGGCAACCGGACATCTTTGAACACGGCCCACTCGTGTTCGTGGGCGGGGTTCGATGCTTCGATCGAATAGCGCGCCGCCTTTACGCTGAAGATCACGTCGACGATGTCTTCGAGCGGAATGTCGAACTTGTGCGGGCCATGGAAGCTGCCCCAGCAGCAGTGCAGCGTAATTTTCTCGCGCGGGACGTCGCGCAAGGCATGGTTGAGCACGTCCACGCGCAAGCGCGCGTAGTCACGATACTCGCGCACCGACATCTCGGGATACATCTGCCAGGCATCGGGCAAGTCGGGGTTGTCGACATGGAGATCGAAACCCGCCTCGACGATGGCGTCGTACTCGGTTCGCATGCATTCCGCGATCGCGTACAAGAACGCCTCGGAGCTCGGGTAATATTCGTTTTGCAGCCAGTGCTCGATCGTGCCCGGCGTATTCGCATTCAGGAACGCCCCGGCGACCGGAACGCCTTCGAGCGCGGCCCGGAAGTTGCTCAAGTCCTCCTCGAGTGCAGTACGTCCGATGTAGCGGAGCTCGTCGACGCAGAACGACGGGAGGCGCGGCGCGCGATTGCGGAAGCCGCCGCCGGCCTTTTCATAATAGCCGGCGAACTCGACCTCATCGCGCGCGGAAATGCTGTGGGCCAGTCCTCCGGTCTTGGCGGTCGTTTCGCGTTGCTCGAACCCCGAGAGGCGTTCGCGCACGTAATTGGTGAAGTTGGTCTTCCCGAGTTCGCCGTCGTTGACCACGTCGATTCCGCAGGCGACTTGTTTGCGAACGGCTTCCGCGACCTCATCGCGCAGCTTCCGCGCGAGCACGCCGGCGTCGTACGGCTGGCCGTCGGCCCGTGCGAAGATGAGCGAGCGCAATTCGTCCGAGCGCGGTAGCGCACCGGCGTGCGTCACGAGAATCCGGTCGAGACTACGCTGCATCGAGTCTTCCTATCTAAACGATCGACATGGTCGCGCGAAAATCGGGCGCGAAGATCGACTTCGGAATCATGGCGTGGATGCCATTGTTCACATCGACCATTTGCGAGACCCGAAAATCGACGGCGAGACTCGCTAGCCCGTAGGCATCTTCGCGCGAGAGGTTCGCTTTGGATGAGAGGAAGTCGATCGTGTTGCGCAGCGAGATCCGCAGCGCTTCGTTGAGCGACTCGTGGAGGCCGAGCATCAGCCAGTGCGTCGGGGTTTCGATCATCGGCCAAGTATAGTTCGCGCGTTTGTGCAGGATGACTTGTACGCGGACTTCCTCCATCGCGGTCTCGAGTGCGGTGATGTTGACCTCACCGTCACCTTGCAGTGCGTGCGAATCGCCGGTGAAGATCAAGCCGCCGCGGAGCCACACCGGAACGAACAGCGTCGTGCCGGCAGTCAGCTCCTTGACGTCGATGTTGCCCGCGTGTTGACCCGGCGCGACCGAACTAACGGCGACGCCGCTCGGGTGTGCGACGCCGAAGGTGCCCTGAAACGGACGCAACTCGAGCTTGATGTGCGGCGCGAACTCGACGTAGCCGTCGCCGCCGTGCAAGTCGAAATAATGGATATGCCCGTGCTCGAAGTCCGCGGGCAGCGCACCGGTGCGCGTTTCGCCGGCGTTGTGAAAGTTGGCCCCGAAACCGGTCGTCCGTAACGTCAGAAAGCGAATTTCCAGCAGGTCACCGGGCGCCGCATCCGCGACCGCAACCGGTCCGATGATGCTGTGGACGCCGCGGCCGGGAGCGCTTTTGCGCATCTTCGTGAGCTCGTCGATCGGGACGCCGGGTTGCAAGCGGTTGAGAAAGTGCGTCCACGTATTTTGGTAGACCACGACATCGCCGGAATCGATCGTGACGATCGGCGGGCGCCCGGGGTCGAACAAACCAAGGTCGACGGTTTCCAACGTCGACGGGATCGTCCAGACGCGGCCCAGCGGTATGGCGGCCATCGTCGATCCGGACGACGGACCGGCAAGGGCGTGAAGTTCGCGCTGTGCTTGCCACGCTTCATAGCGCGAGGCGAGTTCCGTGCCGTCGAGTGCGTCCCTTGCCGCGCGTTCCTTGCGCGCGCGCTCACCGTTGAGAAATCCGGTCAGCGCTCGTGAGAAACGCTTACCGAACCAGCCTTCGCTGCAGCCGAACATCGCGGGGTTACTTCGGCGGAAGCCGCAGCGCGCCGTCGAGGCGAATCGTCTCGCCGTTGAGCGAGGGGTTCTCGACGATTGCGAGTGCGAGGTGCGCGAACTCTTCGGGTTTCCCAAACCGCGCCGGGAACGGAATCTCGCCGACCAGTTTCTGCACGGCTTCCGGCGGCAGTTCGTTCATCAGCGGCGTCTCGAAGAAGCCGGGTGCGATCGCCATGACGCGCACGCCGAAGCGCGCAAACTCGCGTGCCGCCGGCAGGACCAGCGCGACGATCCCGCCTTTGGCCGCCGAATAGGCGCCTTGTCCGAGCTGGCCCTCGTAGGCGGCGACCGATGCGGTCGCGACGAACACGCCGCGCTCTTCACCGACGAGTTCGGTCTGCGACATCTCATAGGCAGTCAGGCGCAGCACGTTAAACGTGCCGAACAGGTTGATGCGGACCGTGTGTTCGAAAGCTTCCTGCGGCATCGGACCGCCCCGTCCGACGATGCGGCCGGCCGTGCCGATGCCGGCGCAGTGAATCACAATTCGTAGTGGGCCGTGCGCGTCACGCGATCGCGCGATCGCCGCGAGCACGTCGCCTTCGGCGGTAACGTCGCACGCCGCAGCGATACCGCCGATCTCGGCGGCAACTGCCCTCGCGCCGTCGGCATTACGATCGAGTACGGCCACGCGCGCACCGCGGGCGGCGAGCGCGCGCGCGGTCGCGGCGCCGAGTCCGGAGGCGCCGCCGGTCACGATGGCGGCGTGGTTGTGGACGTCCATCAGCCGATCGCAATCACGGCCGGATGGTCGAGCGAGCTGTAGAGGTGCTCCACGAAGTCGCGCCGCCCGTCGCGAATGATGCCATTGTTGAGCGATCCTTTGTCGGTGATTTCGCCGGCATCGATCGACGGCGGGCGGTCGAGAAAAATGGCCCGCATGACGTGCGTGGAGCTGCCGGGATGGGCCAGCGCAAACGCTGCGAGGCGTTCGAGGACGAACGCGCGCACCGCGGGATGGGCGAGCACGGCGGCGTCGGGGACATCGGCGGGGAGCCCGGCCACGCTGCGCGCGGCGGGGAAGTCGGGGATCATCAAGATGGCGAGATACATTTGATCCTGACCGCAAATCACGAGGTCGCGCACCACCGGCTGGAGCTGCGCGAGCAGCGCGATGCGCAACGGACCGACGCTGACCCACGTGCCGCTGGAGAGCTTGAAATCCTCGCCGATCCGGCCGTCGAAGAGAAAGCCCTGGCTGAAGTCATTCGGATCGAGCGGCTTGATACCGTCGCCCATCTTGTAGTAGCCGTCTTCGTCGAACGCTTCGCTGGTGAGATCGTCGCGATGCAGGTAGCCCGGTGTGATGTTCGGACCGCGCAGGCGCAGCTCGAGCTTCGCGCCGGCCGGAACGAGTTTGATCTCGATGCCCGGCAGCGGCACGCCAATATTTCCGCTCACGTGGGAGTACCAATTCGCGAACGTTGCCGAGGGGGCCGTTTCCGTCGACCCGAGGCCGCTCGTCATCATGATTTCCTCGCCGCACTGCCGGATCGCCAGACGCCGCATGTGTTCGAATGTGGGCCCGGAGAGCGCCGCGCCGGCATACCACATCATCTTGAGGCGCTCGAAGAAGGTAGCGCGCAGCTCGGCGTCCTCGTCGAGGACCTTGGCCAATTCCTCATAACCGCGCGGAACGTTGAAGTAGACGGTCGGCGAGACGTCGCGCAGGTTACGCAGCGATTTCGCGAACTCGTGCACCGTCGGTTTGCCGTCGTCGATGTAGAGCGTTCCGCCGTTATAGAGCACCATGTTGAAGACCTGATTCGAACCGGCCGTGTGGTTCCACGGCGACCAATCGAGCATCATCATCTCTTCGGCGAAGAATGGGAACGCTTGCAGGTTCATCTGCTGATTGCTGCACAGCATCCGCTGCGTGTTGATCACGCCTTTCGGCAAGCCGGTCGAACCCGACGTGAAGAGAATCTTGGCCACGGTGTCGCTCGTAATGGTTGCGTTCGCGGTATCGATTGCCGGCGTCACCGGCGCGTCGAGGAGCTGGTCGAAGCGTTCGCTCTCGCGTCCCTCCACCGCTCCCTCCGACACGACGATCGGCAAACCGCCGGGAACGGCATCGCTCGCAAACGCGCGCGCGTAGCGCTCGGCATCGCGCGCGTAGATCAGCCCCGGCGCAAACAGCGAGAGCACGTGGCGCAGCTTCGCAAAATCGGCCGACATCAGCGAGTACGGCGGCGAGACCGGGACGTAGGGAATACCGACGTACTGCGCCGCAAGCGCGAGGATCGCGTGATCGAGGCCGTTCTCGGAGAGGATCGCCACGCCGGCCGCAGGGGTGCACCCGCGGTGAAGAAGCGCCTGCGCAATGTGGCGGGTCGCGTCGAGCGCGTCACGATAAGTGATCGTGCGCCAACCTTCGCCCGTGCGTTCGGCGAGGTACACGGTCTCGGGACGCATGGCAGCCCAGTGCTCGAGCCGGTCGGTCATCGTGCGAGAGTAGGGCAGCAGCGGATGCGGCGAGCGCACCGCGAACGCGCCGCCCGGAAGGGCGGTGACGTCGAGATCGTGCGGGCCGAGATTGACGGCACGTTGGCGGACGGCCGTCATGACGGTCGGCTCACTTGACCTTAGCGGCGCGTCCGGCGAGAAACGCCGCGATGCGTTCTTGCGCTGCGGGGTCGCCGGCGGCCATCGCGGCCATCAGATTTTCGAGCACGTAACCGGTGGCCGGATCGGCTTCGGCGTTGCGCGGAATGGCGTGCAGGATGCCATAGGTGCTCAGCGGTGGAACGGTGGCGACGTGCCGCGCGAGTTCGATCGCGCGCGTTTCTGCTGCGCCGGCGTCGACGAGGTACTGGCTGAGCCCGAGCTGCTGCCCTTCCTCGGCGCTGTAGATGCGCCCGGTGAGCATGAGGTCCATCATGCGGTGCGCTCCGATGATCCGTGAGATGCGCACGGATCCACCGCCGCCCACGAAAATGCCGCGTTGCGCTTCGGGCAGTGCGTAGTACGTCGTCGCGTCGGCGACGCGAATGTGCGCGGCCGCGGCGAGTTCGAGGCCACCGCCGATCACCGCTCCATGCAACGCGACGATCGCGGGAACGTTGCCGTATTGGATCAGTTCGAATGCGCGGTACCACAGCTGCGAGCGGCGCAACGAGTCGAGCGGGGTTGTCGCCGTGAGCGATGCGAGGTCGAGCCCGGCCGAGAAGTGGTCGCCGCGCGCGGAGATGACCACCGCGCGCACGTCCTCGGGCAAATGGCGGAAGATCGTCTCGATGCCGCGCACGGTTTCATCGTCGAGCGCATTGCGCTTGGCGATTCGCGCGAGGTGCACGATTGCAATTTCACCGTCGCGCCGGTATTCGAGTGAGGCGGGCAGGCCGGGGATGGTCACAGAGTCATCTTTTAGTCGATCGTGTACCACACGCCCTTGCGCGCGACGGCGATGTGCACGTCCTTTTGGGAGAGGCCGTTGTGATCCGTCGCGGTGTAGTGGAAGACCCCCGACGTGCCGTGATACGGTCCCATCGTTTCGAGCGCAGCCGCAAGTGAGGGGCCGTCAAACTTGCCGTGCGCTTTCACGAGCGCTTTGGCGATGAGGTAGCCCGAATCGTCGGCGAAGCCGCCGAAGCCGACCAGCGGCGCGTGGTACGCTGCAACGTACTCGGCGATTGCCGCTTTTGAGACCGCGTCCGGATTGGTGAAATCGAGGTTCGAGACGGCATAGAGCTGATCTTCGGCCGGGCCGACGACTCTGAGAAATGCCGGGCTAAGGATCGCCGACGATCCGACCACCGGCATCCTGAGGCCGAGCGTGCGTGCCTGCACGGTTAAGAGCGCCGGCGTGTTCGTCGCGCCGAGCAGCATGATGACGTCGGGTTTCGCCGCCTTCACGCGCAGCAGTTGCGGCGTGAAGTCGGTGGCATCGCCGGGGTAGGACTCGTTCGCCACGACCGTCATGCCGTTTTCCTTGCCGGCCGCTTCGGTTGCGCTTGCGGCAACGGTTCCGTACTGGTTCTCATCGTGCACGATCGCCATCGTCTTCGCTTTGAGCTTGTCGTGCGCGAAGGCGACGTACGCGTGCGCCTCGTCGTCGGAGGCCGAGGCGACTTGAAAGAGCGTCTTCGCAACACCCTTGGGGGTCTTCCACAGTTCGGTCGACGGCGTGAGGAAGAGTTGCACGACGTTCGCGCCGACCGTGACGCGCGTCGCGGCAGCAGACGTAGCGGTGCGCGTTCCGCAAATGATCGCGACGGCGCCCTTGCCGATCAGCTGCTGCGCGAGTTGGGCCGCGACGTCGGGCTTGGCCTCATCGTCCACGATCTCGAAATGCAGCGGGCGCCCGCCGATGCCGCCCTTTGCGTTGATGTCGCGCTCGACGAGCGCGAACGCATTCTTTTGCGGCACGCCGAGCGGCGCCGATGGTCCGGAGGTCGAGATGACGACGCCGACGACGATTGGTTCTCCGGCCGCCGAGACGACGGAACTCCCGGTGATGGAGAGTGCGGCGACGACCGCGACAATGAACGATAAGCGCGCGTGCATGACGAACCTCCCGGCAGGAAAACGGCTTCCGACCGTTAGGGAGATCGATGCTGCGTTTTCCTGCGTCCGGCGTCCCGATCGTCAGGTTTCCTGACGTACCGCTCTAACCGGCGTGCTCGTGATATCATGGTGCTATGGCACGCTCCCTCGCGCATCGATGTCTCGTCCTCGCCGCGCTGATCGCCGTTCTTCCGCTGCAGGCGGCGGCGCAGAGCACTCCCGCCGTTCGCGTCCTCGAACTCACCGGCGACGGCGCTTCTGAAGGAACGTATGCGCTGGCCGGAGGGTTTTTTAAGAAATACGGCTTGGACGCGACGGTGGCGCAAACCACCGGCGGCGGCGCGGTCGTTGCCGCAGTCGTCGGCGGTTCGGCCGAAATCGGCTTCTCGAACCTCATTTCGGTCGCCGCTGCCATCGAGCGCGGCATCCCGGTGACGATCATCGCGCCGGCCACGATCTTCAGCAGCAAAGCCCCCGATATATTGCTCATGAAATCACATCGCACGGCCTTTAAATCGGGTGCCGATCTCGACGGAAAAATCGTGGCCGTAACGACCCTGGACGGCGAGCAGCAGTTGGGCGCGGCCGTGTGGATCGATAAGACCGGCGGTAACTCGAAGTTGGTGCACTTCGTCGAACTTCCCGAAACCGCGATGGCCGCCGCGCTCGTGCAAGGACGCATCGACGCAGCAATGATGACGGAGCCGCACATTACGCAGGCGCGCTCCGACGTCGATCTTCTCGGGAACGCCGACGCGGCAATCGCGCCGCAGTTCGTCTCGGGCGTGTATTTCGCGGCGACGGCCTGGGTCGACGCGCACCCGGATATCGCCCGGCGGGTAGCGCAGGCACTACGCGAAACGGCACATTGGGCCAACACCCACCACGCTCAAACCGCGACGTTTCTCGCGCGCGGGTTGAATCTCGATGCCGCCACGATCGATGCAATGACTCGTTCGACGTACGCCGAGTCGCTCACGGCACCGGCGATCGCGCCGGCGCTCGACGTGGCGTATGGGTACGGGCGATTGAAAGTGCCGTTCGACGTGCCGCAACTCGTCGCAAGAGCGCTTTCCTACTGGGGTAAGTAACCCGCCGTCGTCAGGCGAGCGACGCTACCCAGCTGACCGGACGTTTGGCGCGGAAGAGGCCGCCCTTGGAGAGATGCCCGGGCAGCTCGCGTCCGAAAATTTCTTCAGCCAGCGCGGCGCACGCGACGAGTTTGTCGAGGTCGAGGCCCGTGGAGATGCCCATCTCTTCGCACATGAACGCGAAGTCTTCGGTCGTGATGTTCCCCGGCGCGCCCTTGACGGCTGCGAACGGACAGCCGCCGAGGCCGCCGACGGCGGAATCGAAATGCCGTACGCCCTCGCGCAGTGCGGCATCGGCGTTCGCGAGGCCGAGCCCGCGCGTATCGTGCAAGTGCAGCGCGATTTCGAGGCCGGGCCACAGCGCGCGCACGCGGTCGATCGTGCGCCGGATTTGTTCGGGGTTGGCCCAGCCCATCGTGTCGAGAAGCTTCACGCGGGCGATCTTCTCGCCGTGTTCTTCGGCAATCGCGATCAGGCGCGCGATGCACTCGGTCACGCGCTCGAGTGGAATGTAGCCCTCGAAGTTGCAGCCGAATGCCGCCGCGATCAGGATCTCGTCGACCGCGATGCCGGCGGCTTTATAGGCGGTAAGGAAGGCCGGTTGGGCCGCGAGGGCCTCCTCCATCGTGCGGTTCGTATTTCGCTTTCCGAACGTTTCGCTCGCGCTTATGCTCAGGTGTCCGTCGATCGAGCAGTTCGCCGCTAACGCGCGTTCGAGTCCTTGCACGTTGAGGTAGATGCCCGTGTAACGCACGCCGGGTTTGCGGGCGATTTGCGCGAGGACAGCTTCGGCATCGGCCATCCCGGGTACCCATTTCGGGCTGACGAAGGCGACGAGCTCGATGCTCTGCAGTCCTGTTTCGCTCAACGCATCGGAAAGTGCAACCTTCGCTGCGGTCGGGATCGGCGGATCTTCGATCTGCGCGCCTTCGCGCGGACCGACCTCGTGAATGAGAACGCTTGACGTCATGTGAGTTACCGTCCTTTCCAGTCCGGCGCGCGGCGCTCCAAGAACGCGCGAATCCCTTCGGCGCGATCTTCCGAGGCGTACGGATCGGGTCCGGTGTCCAACCGGATGCCGGTATGCAGCGGAAGGCCTTGCGTCTTGCGAAACGTTTGCTTCATCCGCTGCAGCGAGAGCGGCGCCGAGAGCGTGATCTCGCGCGCGAACGCCTTCGCGGCGTCCATCAACGTTGCAATCGGAACGATGCGGTTGACCAGACCCCAGCGTTGCGCCTCATCGAGTTCGATGCGCCGGCCGGTATAGAGCCACTCCATCGCGATCGCCGGGGGCACCATCTGCGGGAGCGCGACCGACGCGAAGTGTGCGCCCATCCCGCGCCGCGACTCCGGCACGGAGAAGAACGCGCCTTCGCCCGCAATGCGCATATCGCAGGCCAGCGCGAGTTCGCAGCCGCCGGCAACCGCCGGACCGTTGACGATCGCGAGCGTCGGCTTCTTCGCGTCGATGATGATCTCGTTGATGCTGCGCTGCAGACGGTGCAACGGCGAGCGGTACGTGGCCGGCGCACCGTCGTCGGTCTCGCGAATCTCTTTGAGATCGACGCCGGAGCAGAACGCGCTGCCGGCGCCGGTGATCGCGATCAGCCAGACGTCGGGGTTGCGATCGGCGTCGAGCAACGCTTCGCCCAGCACCGCCGTCAACTCATCGGAGAGCGCGTTGCGCCGTTCGGGCCGATTGAGCGTGAGGATGCAGACCTTATCGAGCACCTCGACCGTGACGACGTTCCGGGTGTCACTCATCCCCTTGCCCATTCGCGGGCGGAAGAACGATCCCGTTAGCGCATCGCCGGGCTTGCGTCGTAGAGCGCGACGTGCGAATGCGTCACGTGACGGCCGGCTTCGATCGCTTGATCGGCCTGTGAGAGCAGATCGTTGAACGAGAGACCCTCGGTAGCGATTGCGCCGCCGACGCGTGCGCCGAGGCGGATAAACTCGCGGCCGTCGCGGTCGCCCGTCGAGAACGGCCGCTGGAATACGGCGAGATAGGCCTCCAAGCGCTCGATCAGCGCCGCGCCGGAGGTGGCGCCCGGCAGACCGATGCCGAATGCATCGCCGCCCAGACGGCCGACGAACTCGCCGTCCCGGGCGATTTCGGCGAGACCGGCGGCGACCTCAACCAGCAGTGCGTCGCCGGTGAGGTTTCCACAGCGCAGGTTAACGCCGCTGAAATCGATGATGTCGACGATGGCGATCGAACAGCCGGCCTCGTTCGTGCACGCTTCGCGCGCGAGGGCTCGGAAGCGCGAGCGGTTGACCAAGCCCGTCAACGCATCGTGCCGCGACTGGTAGAGAATGCGTTCGGATTGCCAGCTCTGCTGGTAACGCGCCTGGAGAAAGGCCGCAACGATCGACGCGTACGAAAGATCGTCGGAATCAAACGGCCGCTGCATCGGCTCGTGCGAGTTGAAGACAAGCACGTAGTCGATCCCGCCTGCGCGCATCGGCGCGAGGAGCTGGCTGCGAACTTGGAGTTGCTGCAGCCGTTTGAACGAGGCGAGGCCGGGCTCGAGCTGCACGTTATCCCAGGCGACCGCCGCGCCGCGGTCGCGGGCGATCCCGACGGTCGTGTCTGCGAGCGGAAGGCGGGTGCCTAGCGGCGGGCTGTCCTGGCCGACGCGCATGCGCCGTTCGCCGACGGCTTCGAGCACGGCCTCATCTCCGTCGATGCGGAACAGCGCGGCATAAAAATGTTCGCCGGGACGGACGGCGGCGGCGCTCTGGGTAAGGATGGCGCGCAACATCTCTTCGTCGTTAAACTGCGGATTCGTCGTTATGCCGCATAGCGCTTCCAAGCGCGCCGCATGGTCCCGCGTGCGCCGTTCTTCGTTGCTCAGCGAGACGGTGAGATCGCCGACCCGAGCGTCAAGGCGCTTACGCGCGTCCTGGAGCGCGAGAAACGTCGCAACGCGGGAAACGAACTCGCGCGGGTCGACGGGCTTCGAGACAAAATCGTTGACGCCGGCATCGAGCGCCGCATAGCGCGCCGCGCGATCGCTATCTCCCGTGACCATAATGATCGGCGTCAGCTCCGTTGCGGCGCGCCCACGTAGGATGCGCGTCACCTCGATCCCGTCGGGCGCCGGCATGCGGAAGTCGACGATGAAACAGTCGGCATCGTTCGCATCCGACCACGCTAGCGCTGCGGTCGACGATGCGAAGCAATGCAGCGTGGTGTTCGGCAGCCGTTCGAGCAGGAGCGCGTGCGTCTTCAGGTTCAGCCGGGAGTCGTCGATGAGGACGACGTGTTGCTTCGCCGCGATCATTTTGCGCTTACGGCGACCCGCAGCCACCGTTCGAGGACGTCGCGCAGGGCTTCGATCTCCAGGGGCTTGGCCAGGTAATCGTCCATGCCGGCGTCGATGCAAGCGCGCCGATCGCGTTCGAGCGCATTGGCAGTCAAGGCGATGATCGTCGTGTGCGTGCCCGTATCGATCTCGGCGGCACGGATCGCTCGCGCGGCGGTGAGTCCATCGACCTCCGGCATCTGCATGTCCATCAGGATGAGATCGTAGCGGCTACGCGCGAAGGCGGCGAGCGCTTCCGCGCCGTTCGTCACCGCTTCGGCATCGAAGCCGAGTTCTTTGAGCTGTAAGAGAGCCACGCGGCGATTCACCGCCTGATCTTCGGCGAGCAGAATGCGCACCGCGCCGTTCCTTGCGGCCGGCCGCTCTTGCGCAGGTTCGACCGCGATGCCGGCATCCGCGGCGATCCCGGCGAGCGCGTTGTAGAGCGCGGAGGGTTCGACGGGCTTGAGCAGGTAGGCGCTGAAGCCCGCCTCGAGCGCTCGCTGCGCTCGATTGCGGGCGTCGAACGCCGTCACGAGGATCAGTGCCGGGCTCCCGAACTCCGGATCGGCTGCGATCTCGCTGCCGAGCGCGAAGCCGTCTTTTTGCGGCATCACATAGTCGAGCAGGACGACGTCGAACGGCCGCCCCGCTGCGACCGCTTCGGTGAGCATCGTGAGGGCGCGGTCCGGATTGTCGGTATCGATCGTGGCGAGTCCCCAGGAAGTAAGGTATCCCGTAAGCGCTCGCCGCGCGACGGCGTCGTCATCCACGATCAGCGCGCGCAGGCCCTTCAGCGCGGCAAATACGGTGGGATCCGCCACCGGTCCGACGGCGTCGGTGTGTCCGAACTGCGCCGTGAACGTGAAGGTCGAACCCCCGTCTGGATTCGCCCGGACGTCGATCTCGCCGCTCATCAGTTCGACCAGGCGGCGTGAAATCGCCAAGCCCAGACCCGTGCCGCCATACCGGCGCGTCATCGATCCGTCGGCTTGTACGAACGCGTTAAAGAGCCGCTCGCGAACGTCGTCCGGAATGCCGATGCCCGTGTCGGTGACGTCGAAGCGCAGCACGCTCGTCGTGCCGTCGTCTTCCTCTAGCCGCGCGCTGATGCGAACCTCGCCGGTTTCGGTAAACTTGACGGCATTGCCCACCAAGTTCATCAGGATCTGCCGCAAGCGGGTCGGATCGCCTTGAACGTTGGCCGGAATTCGCGGTGAAATCTTGACCGTAAGATCGAGCCCTTTTGCTTCGGCCGTACCGCGCAGCAATCTCGCAACGCCGTTCACGACGTGCGCGGGATCGAACGCGATCGACTCGAGATCCACCTTGCCCGCTTCCATCTTGGAAAAATCGAGAATATCGTTGATGATCGTGAGGAGCGAGTGCGCGGACTCGCGAACGGTGACGGCAAATTCGCGTTGATCGCCGGCCAGCGGCGTGCGCAGGAGCAGATCGGTCATGCCGATGATGCCGTTCATCGGCGTGCGGATCTCGTGGCTCATCGTTGCTACGAACTCGCTCTTTAGGCGCGATGCTTCGATCGCGTGATCGAGCGCGCGCGCCACCTCCGCCCGCGCCGTGAAACGCTCCGTAATATCGCGCGTCGTGGAGACGTACAGGCGCCGCCCCTCGATCTCCGTCATGCGGCCGAAGACCTCGGCCGGAAACGACGTGCCGTCTTTGCGCCAATATTCGCGCTCGAACAACAACCCGCGTTCGAGGGTCTCGTCGGATGCCGCGATACGACCGACCGCGCCTTGGATGATCGAGAGGTTGGATCCAATCAGTTCTTCACGCGTGAAGCCGAAGGCCTCGACCGCGGCCCGATTGGCCTCGACGATCTCCATGCTGTCGCGGTCCATGAACATGATGATGTCGCGCGTGCTCTCCGAGAGCGCGCGGAAGTGGGCGAGCGTCTCGTGCGAGCGCAACAAGTCGGCGTTCGTATCGCTGAGGCGTTGCCGCAAGCGCACGATGTCGCCCAAGAACGCCATCAGAACCACCGACGCCGAAAGCAACATGAAGGTCTTCCCGATGTCCCAGGCGATCGAATACCGGTCGGCCGAGAGCCCCATGAACGTGTCGAGCATCGAACACAGAACGGCCACGCACTGCCACAGCGAGAGCGTGGTGCGCATGCGGCTCGTCGCGTAAAGCTGCGCGAGAGCGGCGGCGCCCAAAAGCAGCAGCAGCGGCAGGAGCACGAAGGTGACGACGGGGGCGAATCGGCCCCCATTCACGAGCGGCGGAAGGTCGTTGCCGAACAGCAACACGGCCCACGTCACGACGACGACGGCGGCGACGCTCCAAGCGAGGCTGCTTAGGATGGTCCATGGCACCGCTTGCGGCGCGATGACGCCGCGGGCGCGCCGCGCAAGGACGGTCAGCAGCGACAATGCCGGGAACGAGGCATGCCATACGAGCCACAGGAGGAGCGACGAAGACGGCTTTGCGCCGAAGAGACCGTTGGTTGAGAACACGCCCGGAAATACCAAGAAGTACGCCACCGCGAGGATCGCCGTAGAGGCGTATGCGATCGCGAGGATCGCGAGCCAGCGCTCCCGGATCGTGCTGAATTCGAGAAAGAGGACATACGCCGTCAGCATTCCGGTGCCAATGACGAAACCGGCGAGCAGCGGCAACAGCGCCGGTAAGTGCGGCCCGGCCTGCCGGCCCAGGATGGACGCCCCGCAAGCGACCGCAACCAGAATGCCTGCAGCGGCAAAGGCCCGTTGCCGGTCGCGCACGCGGGTCCGCAAGCTGACGAAGCTCGGCTCCATCATGGAACGAAGATGCCCGTATGCGCGGCCAGTCGCGCCTCCCACGAACGGAGCGTACAGCGGACGCGGTCGAGGGCGGCCGCGATGGCTGCGTGTTCTTCGGCGAGCTCCGTGCCGGCCGCCGCGGCGTCCGGCGCCGTTGCCGTTTGCAGGCGAGCCGCCGCGTCGCATAGCTCGCCGGCGCCGACGTTGCCGGCAATGCCCTTGAGTGAGTGCGCGAGTTCGTTCGCTTGCGCTACGTCGTTCGACTTCACGCACGCGCCGAGCGCATCGACGATGGGCGCCGCGTCATCCACGAGCATGCCGATCAGCTCGACTGCGAGCCCTTCGTCGCCGCCGCACACCGCTTCGATGCGCCCGCGGTCGACGGCCGCGCTCACGCGGCGACCGTCGCATCGGTAAAGTGGCGGAGGATCTCCTCGATCTGCGGTTTGCAGCAGAAGAACGCTTCGACAACCATCGGGTCGAAGTGCGAGCCGGTCGATTTTTCGATCGCCTTGAAGGCCGCCGCCGGAGTCCAGGCTTCTTTGTATGGCCGCTTGGAGATGAGCGCGTCGAAGACGTCGCCGACGGCGCAGATCCGTGCCGCCAGCGGAATGTCGGTGCCTTTGAGCCCGTTGGGATATCCGGATCCGTCCCAGCGTTCGTGATGATTGAGGGCGATCAGCGAGGCCAGTTGCAAGATTTTCGAGGCGCTTCCGGCGAGGATGTTGTGCCCCGCAAGCGCGTGCATCTTCATGACCTGCCACTCGTCGGGCTCGAGCGAGCCCGGCTTGAGGAGGATGTGATCCGGGGTCGCGACCTTTCCGATATCGTGCATCGGGGTTGCCAGCAAGAGCATCTCTTGCTCGTCCGCCCTAAGCTCGAGCGCGCGGCCGAGCGTCATCGCGTACTGCCCCATGCGCATCACGTGCATGCCGGTATCGTTGTCGCGATACTCCATCGCGCGCATGAGCCGCGTAATCGTCTCGTGCTCCCGGTCCGCAATCTCTTTCGTTGCGGCGCGCACTTCCTCGGCGAGCGTCGCCGCGCGGTTCTCGAGTTGCTTGCCGCGTTCGCGCAGCGCGAGCAAATTGCGGACCCGCGTGAGGAACTCGACCGGATCGGCCGGCTTGTTGAGAAAGTCGCTGGCGCCGCTCTCGAGCGCGCGGTGCCGGACTTCGCGATCCACTTCGCCCGTGATCATGATGATCGGCGTATCGGACTGCGCGTACATGCCGCGGTAGCGCTGGATGAACTCGATGCCGTTCGGCGCGGGCATGCGGTAGTCGAGAACGATCAAGTCCGGTTCGTGCGTCTCGCACCAGACCAGCGCCGCCGCCGACGATACGAACGTCTGGGCGCGCGTGCCCTCGATCCGCGCGGCGATTGTCGTGTAGACTTTGAGATTCGTTGGATTATCGTCGACGAAGAGAAGTTCCACCAGCTACCCCCACACAAGGGAGCCGAAGAGTCCTAATACACGATATCGAGGCTGCTTTTTCTGTAGGGCCTTCGAGCTTCCAGTTTTTCCCTACCACAAAATTGGCATCACCTAAACGTGTCCCTTCAACCTCGCGCAATTTCTTATATGTTTAACTAATGTTAACTTGCGTTAACGCGCGTGCGGACACGCGATCGATACTAGACCTTTGTTGTGTCGCCGTAGAGCATGATATGCGAGCGCGCCGTGCCTCGGCAGGCATCCATCGCGATGTCGGCTCGCGACATGAGGTCGTTGAACGAGAGCCCTCCGGCGGCCATCACGCCGCCGATGCGCCCGCCTAACGGGATGAACTCCCGCCCATCCCGATCGCCGGTGGAGAACGGATGTTCGAAGACGGCGAGAAAGTCGCCGAGCCGCTCGCGCAGCGCCGGTTCCGAGGTCGCTCCCGGAAGACAGATGCCGAACACGTCGCCGCCGAGCCGGCCGACGAATTCGCCGGAACGCGTGACCGCGTCGAGGCCGGCGGCGGCTTCAACCAGCAGTGCGTCGCCGGTCAGGTTGCCGTGGCGCTGGTTCACCCCGCTAAAATCGATGAGGTCGACGACGGCAACGGAGCAGCCGGCGGCGGACGCACACGCTTCACGGGTGAGGGCGCGAAATCGTGTCCGGTTCATCAACCCGGTCAACGCATCGTACTGCGACTGATACTGGATGCGTTCGGACTGCCACCGCTGCTGGTAGCGGGCTTGAAGAAAGGCTGCGACGATCGTCACGTACGAGAGATCGTCCCGATCGAAGGCGTGCTGCGTCCGCTCGAGCGAGGCGTACGTTAGCACATAATCGTACCCGCCCGCGCGCATCGGCGCGTTGATCTGACTGCGCAGTTTCAATTCGCGCAGACGTTTTTTCTGCATGAAGCCGGGCTCGAGCTGGAGGTCCTCGTAGGCGGTCGCCGCGCCGCGGTCGCGCGCGTCGCCGATGTTCGAGTGTTCGAGCGGCACCCGCATTCCCAACGGGGCGACGCCGATATTCACGCCGCTGCGCTTATCGCAGGTTGCTTCGAGCACCGCTTCCGTGCCCTCGAGGCGAAAGAGCCGCGCGACGAACGGCTCGCCCGGACGAACCGCGGCTGCGCTCTGCGTGAGGAAGGCGCGCAGCATCTCGTCATCGTCCAGCTGTGCGTTGGTCGCGATGCCGCAGAGTGCTTCCAGCCGCGCCGCATGATCGCGCGTGCGGCGTTCTTCGTTGCTCAGCGATACGGTCAGATCGCCGACGCGGGCATCGAGCCGCTTGCGGGCGTCGTGAAGCGCGAGGAGGGTTCCAACGCGGGCGAGGAATTCACGCGGGTCGACCGGTTTCTCGACGAAATCGTTTACGCCCGCGTCCAGCGCAGCATAGCGGATCTCGCGCTCGTGGTTGCCGGTCACCATAATGATCGGTACTTGTTGCGATGCGGGACGTGCGCGCAGAATGCGTGTCAATTCGATGCCGTCCGGGGCCGGCATGCGGAAGTCGATGATGAAGCAGTCGGCATCGTTGCCGGCCGACCACGCGAGTGCTTCGTTCGACGAGGTAAATCGATGCGTCGCCACATGCGGCAAGCGATCGAGAAGGAGCGCATGCGTGCGTAGGTTCAGTTTGGAGTCGTCGACCAGAACGACGTTCTGCGTCGCCGCCGGGATCAGGACGCGACCGCGACGATCGGGAGCCAACGATCGAGCGCGGCGCGTAACGCGTCGAGTTCGAGCGGTTTGGAGAGGTAGTCGTCCATGCCGGCGTCGAGGCACGCGCGCCGGTCGCGATCGAGTGCGTTCGCCGTCAACGCGATGATCGTCGTGTGCACGCCGGTATCGATTTCCGAAGCGCGGATGGTCCGGGAGGCGGCCAGACCGTCGACTTCCGGCATCTGCACGTCCATGAGGATGAGATCGTAGTGGCTACGTGCCGCGGCGGCCACGGCCTGGGCACCGTTCAGCACGGCGTCGGCTTCGTACCCGAGTTCTTTGAGTTGAAGGAGTGCGACGCGCCGGTTAACGGCCTGGTCCTCGGCCAACAAGATGCGAAACGTGCCGAGCTTTGCGATCGGCACGGGTGCGCTGGTCACGGGGGCTATGACGCCGCCGGCGGCGATGCCGGCGAGCGTGTTATAGAGTACCGACGGTTCGACCGGTTTGAGTAAGTACGCACTGAAGCCGGCGTCGCGTGCGACTTGGGCTCGGCCGCGCGCATCGAACGCCGTCACGAGGATTAGCGCGGGCTTCCCGAAGGCCGGATTGCCCGTAATCTCGCCGCCCAGCACGAAGCCGTCCTTTTGCGGCATCACGTAGTCGATCAAAACGACGTCGAACGGCCGCCCGGCCGTGACGGCTTCCCGCAGCATCGCGAGTGCCGCCGTCGGGTCGCCGGTATCGAGTGTTGCGAGCCCCCACGAGGAGAGATAGCCGGTGAGCATTCGCCGGGCGACTTCGTTGTCGTCCACGACGAGCGCCCGGAGACCCTTGAGCGGAGCAAAGACGACGGCATCGTGCGCGGTTGCGACGGCTTCGGCGTGCCCGAATCGAACCGTGAACGAGAAGATCGAGCCGCCGCTGGGGTTGGCACGAACCCCGATTTGCCCGTCCATGAGTTCGACCAGCCGGCGCGAAATCGCTAAGCCCAGGCCCGTGCCGCCGTACCGGCGGGTCGTCGATCCGTCGGCTTGCACGAACGCGTTGAAGAGTTTGTCGCGGACGTCGGGCGGAATTCCGATCCCGGTGTCGGCTACGTCGAAGCGCATGGTGGTCGTCTTACCGTCATCCTCTTCGAGCCGCGCGCTAATGCGGACGTAACCGGTCTCGGTAAACTTCACCGCATTGCCGACCAAGTTGATCAAGATCTGTCGCAGGCGGGTCGGGTCGCCTTCAACGGTTGCCGGGATCTGCGGCGATGTTTCGACTGAAAGGTCGAGCCCTTTGGCTTCGGCCGCGCCGCGCAACAACTTCTCCACGCCGGTCACGAGTTGAGCGGGATCGAACGAGATCGTCTCGAGATCGATCTTTCCGGCTTCCATCTTCGAAAAATCGAGGATGTCGTTGATAATCGTGAGGAGCGAGCGCGCAGAGTCGCGTACCGTAACGGCGTACTCGCGCTGATCGCCGGCCAACGGCGTGCGTAAGAGGAGATCGCTCATGCCGATGATCCCGTTCATGGGCGTGCGGATCTCGTGGCTCATCGTCGCCACGAACTCACTCTTGAGCCGCGAAGCCTCGATGGCGTGGTCCAGTGCACGCGCGACTTCCTGGCGCGCGTTGACCCGGTCGGTGATATCGCGGGTCGTGGTAACGTAGAGACGGCGCCCCTCGAGTTCGGTGACTCCGGCGAACACTTCGGCCGGGAACGACGTGCCGTCCTTGCGCCAGAATTCGCGCTCGAACAAGATGCCGTTTTTGAGCGCTTCGTCGGATGCCGTGATGTGGCCGTCGGGGCCGATGGGGCCGCCGGGGCCGGACGGGCCATGGAGGATCGAGAGCCCGAGCAGTTCTTCGCGCGGGTAACCGAAGGCTTCGACCGCGGCGTTATTGGCCTCCACGATCTCCAGCGTCTCGCGATCCATGAATAGGATGATGTCGCGCGTGCTCTCCGAGAGCGCGCGAAAATGTTCGAGCGTCGAGTGCGAGCGGACCAGATCCGCATTCGCGCCGATCAGCCGCCGTTGTAACCGGACGATGTCGCCCAGGAAGGCCATTAGGAAGACCGACGCCCCCACCAATTTGAAAACTTTGGCTACGTACCAACCGTACGAAAATGCAGGCGACGAAACGGCCATGAGAGAGTCGAGCGTCGAGCACACCAGGGCCAGGCCAAGCCAGAGTGCGAGCGCGGTTCGCATGCGCGTCGTTGCGTAGAGCGCGGCCAGCGTGGTCACGTTCAAGGCGAGCAATAGCGGCTGTACCGGCGGGGCAAAGTGACCGTGGTAGACGAGAAACGACATGCGATCGCCGAGCAACGCAACGACGACCGCGGCGAGGGTGGCGACGGCGACGCTCGCGACGATGCCCGTGATGATGGTTCGTCCGACGGCCTGCGGCGTCACGGTGTCGCCGCGGCGTAACGCAGCGATCGCGACGAGAACCAAGGCGGGGAAACCGGCGCGCCACAGGATCAACAGAACCAGCGACGTATGCGCGCCTGCGTTGAAGAGGCCCGACCCCGAGAACGTGCCTGGAATCATCATGATATACGGCAGTGCGACGATCCCGGAAAATGCGTAGGCGCTCGCGAGAATCGCAAGCCAGCGCCAGCGCACGCGCGTGAATTCGAGGAAGAGGACGTAGGCCGAAAGTAGCTCGGTTGCAATCAGCCAACCGGTGATTAGCGGCAGCAGCGCGGGCATCGCGGGTCCCACGTTCTTGCTGGCGAGTGCGCTGGTGCCCGCGACGAGGATCAGGAGCCCTGCCGCAGCGTACACTAGGCGCCGCGTGCGAACGCTGGTCTCGAGCGTGACGAAACTTATGCTGCTCACGAAACGAAGATTCCGACGTTGCTTGCGGCGCGCGCCTCCCAGGATCGATGCGTGATGCGAACTCGAGCGAGGGCGCTCGCAAGCGCGGGAATTTCCGCGGCCAGCGCATGTGGGGCCGGCGTTTGTCCAGCCGCCGACGCGGCTTCCAGCCGTGTCGCCGCATCTCGCAACTCGAACGCGCCGACGTTCCCGGCGATGCCCTTGAGTGCGTGGGCCAGCTCGTTCACCTGGGTTATATCGTTGGATTGCACGTGAACGTCCAGTGCGGCCACGATCGGCGCCGCCTCATCGACGAGCATCCCGATCAGCTCGATCGCGAGCGACTCATCGCCCCGGCAGACCGCATCGATACGTGTGCGATCGACCGGCGCACGGGCAGTCACGCCGCGACCGCGTCGTCGTTAAATCGTTGTAGTATTCGTTCGATCTCCGGTTTGCAGCGAAAGAACGCCTCGACGACCATCGGATCGAAGTGCGTTCCGGCGGATCGTTCGATCGTTTTGAAGGCTGCCGCCGGAGTCCAGGCGTCTTTGTACGGGCGTTTCGAAATCAATGCGTCGAAGACGTCGCCGACGGCGCAGATTCTTGCCGCCAGCGGAATATCGGTACCCTTAACGGCATGTGGATAGCCCGTACCGTCCCATCGTTCGTGATGGCCGAGCGCGATCTCGGCGGCACGTTGTAAGACCTGCGAAGCGCTCCCGGCGAGGATGTCGTGTCCGACGCGCGCATGATCCTGCATGATCGTCCATTCGTCGGGCGCGAGCGTGCCGGGCTTCAAGAGCACGTAGTCCGGCGTCGCAACCTTGCCGATATCGTGCATCGGCGTAGCCAGCAAGAGCATGTTCTGCTCTGTGGGGGAGAGGTCCATCGCTCGGCCCACCGCTTCGGCATATTGCCCCATCCGCATGACGTGCATGCCGGTTTCGGTGTCGCGATATTCCATCGCCCGCGTGAGGCGGGTAATCGTCTCGAGTTCTCGTCCGGCGATCTCTTTCGTTGCAGCGCGGACCTCGGCGGCGAGCGTGTTCGCCCGGTTCTCGAGCTGTTTGCCGCGCTCGTGCAGCACGAGCAGATTGCGCATCCGGGCGAGGAACTCGACCGGGTCCGCCGGCTTGTTGAGGAAGTCGCTGGCGCCGCTCTCGAGCGCTCGGTGCCGGACTTCGCGATCGTTTTCGCCCGTGATCATGATGATCGGCGTATCCGCCTGCGGGTAGAGAGCGCGGTACTGCCGGATGACCTCGATGCCGTTCGGCGCAGGCATCCGATAGTCGAGGACGATCAGGTCCGGCTCGTGGCTCTCACACCAGACGAGTGCCGCTGCGGACGATACGAAGGTCGTCGCGTGGGCATCCGCGATCTGCGCGGCGATCGTCGTATAGACCTTGAGATTTGTCGCGTCGTCGTCGACAAAGAGAAGCTCCACCGAACACCCTTGAGGATGCCGAAGATTCGATCGCACCACCGGGGTGATGCCAAGAGAACGTTCGATCCGATCCGCCACTGCTTATCGTAGCAGGTTCGGTTGGATTGGACTGTACGCTAGCGTATTGCCGGGAACTCCTGAAAAGAGGATAAGCGGCAGGTAGCCGACCGCTCGTTCGACCCGCAGAACTTCCTTGCAAGCGACTGCGAAATGCGATATGTTCGCACTATGATCGCTACCGGGCCACGCCAAGATCTCGCCGAGCGTCTGGGAAGCGAGCTGACCCAGCTTGCCATCTCGCAGTTTGCCAGCGATGAGTTCAAGCTCTACTTCGAAACGCCGCTAACGATGGACCGCGCGCGGTTTGTCGCCATCCAAATGGTGTTCTACAATAACAATCGCCGTGAAGGCTGGGCCTACGTCCAGGCCAAAGCGCCGTGGGACGTCAAGCGTGCGATCTGGCAACACGAGCAGGACGAGCTTTTTCACGACCCGCGAGCCGGGAGCGATCATCGGGCGCTGATGTCAAAACAGGCCGTTGCGCTCGGCGTCACGGAAGCAGACCTGGCCTCGGCCGAGGCGACTCCGCTCGTCGAAGCGGTGCTCGCCGGCTTCAACCATATGAACGCTTCGGAACAGTGGCTTGCGTCGCTAACCGGAGCGCACTTCTTGGAACGGCGCAATAACAGCGACATCATTCCGGGCGGTGCGATGTCGAAGCGCTGGCGTGACAAGATCGTGCGCGAACTCGGCGTCCGGGAAGACGTGCTGATCGCGAGCAACGTGCACATCGTGGCCGACGTGGACCACTCGGACGCAATTTGGGAAGCCGTCGCCGGGGCCATCTTCTCCGATTACGATTACCAAACCGCACTGCGCGGCGCCTATATGGCGGCCCGCCTCGACCGCGCGTTTCGAGGCGCGCTGGCGCACGAGATGAGGGTTCGCTAGGGGTGCCGATGCGCGCGTCGCGCACGAGCGTGTTGCGCGCGGGTGCGGCGGTTGCGCTTTCGGCAGCGTGGGCGCCGTTCATCGGCGCGGCTCCCGCCTATCCGAAGCCGGAACAAAACGACCTGAAGGTCGGCATCCCTCTCGACGCTACGTCCTATCTTCCGATTTATATCGCTGCGCAGAGCACTTGGAAAGACGCTGGACTGAACGTTCAGCTGTTCTCATTTCGCGGCGAGGCAGAGGCGGCACAGGCGCTCGCCGGCGATTCGATCGACGTCAATTGCGGCTCGCTCTCGGGCTTGCTGAGCCTCATCACCGCCGGTCAGCCGGTTATCGGCATTTACGGGGGTTTTAATCTCGCCGGCTTTTCGTGGTATGCGCAGAAGCCGATCAAAACATGGGCCGACGTGCGCGGTAAAGCGATGGGCATTTCAACGTTTGGTTCGACGACCGACGCGCTTACGCGCTACGTTCTGCGCAAACACGGGCTCGATGCGGAGCGCGACGTACGTCTCCTCGCCGTCGGCAGCACGATCAATCAGTATCAGGCGCTAAAGTCGAATCGCACGCAAGTCGCGATGATCTCGGCGCCGATGACGTGGCAAGCCGCGAGCGACGGCTACACTCTGTTGGGAACGCAGCAACGTGAAGTCGCGCCGAGTTGGCCCGAGCACATCTTTTCGGTGAAGACCAAGTTCTTGGCTGCGAACCGCAACACCATTGCCGCGATGCTCCGCGGCCACGTAGCCGCATTGCGGCGTGCCAAAACCGATCGCGCGGCGGCCGTTGCCGTGTTCGTCGACCGTTTGCAATATACGCCGGCGATGGCAGCGCGCTCGTACGACGAAGTGATGCCGACGTTCGATGAGCGTGGACGCCTTCCGGAGCGGTCGATGAAGGTGTTTTGGGACATTTTGATTCGCAACGGCGACGTGAAGGCGCAGTTACCGGAAAGCGCCATTCTCGATCGGCAGTTCGTGGATTCGTTCGCGTCTTGGGCACCCCCAAGTTAGCGCGATGCCGGCCTTCGATCGCTTTGTTGACGAAGTCGATACCCGGGTCCAAAGCACCGTTACGTGCAACTACGGAATTTACCGCGGGCCGCACGTCGCCTATTGGCATTACGGCGATCGAACCGCCCGCCTACGCAACGGGGAGAACGATGACGTGCTGCTGGACGGCGGCCCCGGCCCCGCGGTGCACGCGAAGTGCGATGACGCCTCGATCGACACGATCGTTGCAAACCTCGTCGACTTCTTGACCGGCAGGTAGGGCCGGAAATGCCTATGAACTTCGAGTGAATGAGTCCGAGTGTGCCGGCAATTGAATCGCTCGGCGCGAGCATTGCGATCGAAGTCGATGCCGGCGGCGCCATCCCCGGGCTGTGCTCCCGCATCGCGACGCTCTTGGAAACCGCGTTGGCGAGCGCGAGGTTCGACGAACTCTTCGCAGCGCACGATCGCTCCTTCGTCGCTTGGCAGGATCCGCTGCGCGGTACCATCATCAATGCATCCGTACATCGGCCCGGGCATCGTACGCCGGCTCACGATCACGCGGAGGCGTGGGCCGTTTACGGTGCGTATCGTGGGCGCACCGCATTCCACACCTTCGACCGTGGAGCGGATGTGGGGCCGGGCGTTGCGACGTTGATCGCCGCGGATGAACGCGTGCTGGAACCGCCGTCGGTTGCGATCGTCCTACCCGGTCAAGTGCACGAGAATTGGAACGCCGGAGAGGCTCCGGCCTGGAACCTCGTCGTTCGAACGCGACCGCTCGACGCGTGCTGGCGACGCGCCTTCGATATCACCTCCGGTTCATACTGGACCATGCGCCGACCGAACTAAGCGCGCTTGCGCTTCTAACGCTTCAAAGAGCCGCTCGGGTGTAATCGGGAACGTATCGAGGCGGACACCGACCGCGTTATAGATTGCGTTCATCAACGCGGGCGCCACACCGCTGTTACTCAACTCGCCGGCCATCTTGGCACCGTACGGCCCTTGGCCTTCTGAGGGCACGAGTACCGTTCGAAACGGCGGTACATCGCTGATCGTCGGCAGCTTGTAGTCACCAAGACTCAGCGTCGTGATCTTCCCGCTCTCGTCGATCGGCATTTCTTCCATCAACGCTCCGCCGATGCCGTACATGAAACCGCCGTCGAGCTGCCCTTGATGCGCGATCGGATTGA
>Ga0182015_10000922_pt1 | contig 40921 bp, 42 predicted proteins | sample 712P3MmetaG_FD_120478 | JGI IMG/M metagenome (GOLD analysis project Ga0182015, IMG submission 120478) | Permafrost microbial communities from Stordalen Mire, Sweden - 712P3M metaG | ecosystem: Environmental > Terrestrial > Soil > Wetlands > Permafrost | place: Sweden: Stordalen | collected...
AGCTGGAGCTGGAACGGCTACGGCGCGAGGTGGTCAAGCTAAAGACCGAGCCGACATCCTAAAAAAAGCCGCGGCCTACTTCGCGAAGGAGTCGACATGAAGTTCGGCTTTGTTGCGAAGCACCGAGGGTTCTGGCCGGTGTCGTGGTTGTGCGGGGCGCTCGGTGTCTCGCGCGGTGGGTTTTATGCGTGGTTGAAGCGACCGTGCAGTCGGCGCAGTCGGAGCGATGAAGAGCTGGGCGCGAAGGTTCGCTCAAGCTTCATTGCCAGCGATCGAACCTACGGCGCCAGGCGGGTGTGGCACGACCTGCTGGCGGAAGGCATGTCATGCGGTCTGCATCGGATCGAGCGATTGATGCGATTACAGGCTCTCAAAGCCCGCCCGCGACGGCGTCGACTGCCGCCCGATCGGGGTGAGCGGCAGGTCGCCGCCGTCGCTGCCAACGTACTCGACCGCAGCTTCAAGGCGCCTGCTCCCAACCGCAAATGGATCGCCGACTTCACCTATGTCTGGACAGCGGAAGGTTGGCTCTATGTGGCGATCGTCATCGATCTGTTCTCACGCTGCGTGGTCGGCTGGTCGATGAGTGCCGCGATGACAGCGCAGCTCGTCACCGACGCTCTGGTAATGGCAATCTGGCGGCGAGGCAAGCCCGATGCGCTGCTGCATCACTCCGATCGCGGCAGCCAATACACCAGCGAGCAGTTCCAGAATCTGATGGCCGATCATGGCGTCATCTGCCCGATGAGCCGCTCAGACAATGTCTGGGACAACGCGGCGATGGAGAGCTTCTTCTCCTCGCTCAAGACAGAGCGCACGGTACGCAAAACCTATCGGACACGTGACGAAGCCAAGGCTGACGTGTTCGATTACATCGAACGCTTCTACAATGCTAAACGCCGACACTCGACAATCGGCTACAGGAGCCCCATGGAGTTCGAGATCGAGGCGGGATTAGCTTAGGCTGGTGTCAACCGAACCGGGTGCAGGCCATTGACGCCGGTGGCATTTGTCGTGATCACGGCGCCCGACGTGCTGATAGTGACGTTGGCGCCGGGCTGATTGTAGTTGAGGATCAGGTTGTTGCCGTCGTTACCGGGGTCGCCGCTTTGAACGCCGATACCGACACCGCCGTCCCGACCGCCGCTTCCGTCGCCGCCCTCGGAAGTGATGCTCAGGCCGATCGTTCCCGATGCAGGCGCGACATTGGCATTGAGCGAGTTCACACCGAGCGTGTTGGTCGTAATTGGATTGTTGGAGCCCGTATCGTAATCCGCGCTAGGCACATTGCCGGTGCAGGTGTCCGTGGTGCCCGATATGATGCACTGCGCGAATGCAGGATCTGTCGCGGCGAATGATGCGAAGCAAATAAATAACGCGGCAATCAGATAAAGCGCGAAACCGGGCTTCCGATTTCGATCGCGCAACCCCCCACGTTTGCATCCCAAGATGGGGTGCATGCCCTCAGCCTCTCGTTACATTGGCCGCACACGAACGAGACGCCTCGAGCCGATTCCGATGCGCGCCGAATCAACAGAGCGCACGTGTCAATTGGGAGTTTCTAATTATCCACGAAACGAATCAGCCTGTGGATATCTTGCATAGGGGGTGGCGTTCCGACAAATGGTTCGTTCGCGCCGGAGTAGCGCTTAGGCTTTGAATTCAAAAAGTTTTTGATGCTGTGTCGTCCGGGTTACAGTTCCAACATCGCCATCGCAACCGCGGCGGCGACGCCGGCGACAGCCAAAGCCACAAGCGCCGCCGCGCTTCCGGCGGTCGCCTTGCCGCCCGCGAACGAGGCGGCGTAGAGCGCTTTGAGGATGTTGTTCGAGGACGCCGCGATCAGGATCGCCGCAGCAAGCGCGGTGGCTGGCTCGCCCGATACGCCGCCTTGCGCCAGATTGAGGACGAAAGGATCGATATCGGTGACGCCGACGATGGCCGCCAGGCCATAGATGCCGGAAATTCCAAATTTGGACTGGGCCAGAGCGGAGACAACGGAGACCGCGACGAACAGAGCGGCAAAGACGGCCGCGGCGCCGAGTTCGAGCGGATTGCTGGTCGTCGCAGCGGGCATCGCACCTTGCGCCGGCGCGTCCTTCGCCGGCCGATTGAGCCGGTATTGCAGCAGGCAGATCACGAATCCAGCAAGCGACAACGCGCCCAAGGCTGGCGCCAGAACGCGTGCCAGATCGAGATTGAAGATCCCTACCACCGCCAAGATCCGCAGATACATGATCGCGGTGGCGAGCGTGATCCCGGCTTGCGCCTGCCGTTTGAGCGCGGGGTCGGCTTTGGCCTGCCGCGCCAGAACGACAGTCGTTGCCGTCGATGAATAAAGCCCGCCGAGCGCCGCCATCCACAGCCCATTGGCCGCCGCCGCCCAATAGCGTTGCGCCAGATAGCTCACATAGGAAAACGTGCAGACGACGACGAGCGCGAGCCAGACCTGGCGCGGCGTGATCGCGGTTAGTGTCGTCACCGGGTGGTTCGGCAATAGCGGCAGGACGATCCCGGTGAGGATCAGAAACTCGCCGGCAGTGACGATCTCGCGCATCTCCAAGCGCCGCGCCAGTGCGTGAAGCTGCTCGCGGCCGGTAAGCAACAGAACCGCCGCCACGGTCATCGTCACCGCGACCCATGGCGGCAGCGCCAGGGCGACGGCGCCGAGCAAATAAGCCAGCACATTGAGCAACGGCACGACGAGCCCGACATTGGGCTCAGCTTGGAGGTCAGCTTGTTGCTCGTGCTCCTTGGCGTGGGCGCTGTAGTACACGACGAGCCACGCGCCCAACACCACGAGGCCGCCGGTGAACGGGATGAAGCGCACGGGGTCGAACAGATAAAGCGCCCCGCCTGTCAGCGCGAGCAGCGGAAAAGTCCGGATGCCGCCGGGCCGCCGCTCGTCGGTATGCGCGAAGAATTCTTCAAACGCCAGCCCGAGAAAGAAACTCAAGCCAAGAAGCAGCGCAACGCTCGCCGGTGACGGTGCTGTGATCATGACAGTGATTGTGGGAATCCGCCCCGGACCTATGACGGCGAATGGCCGCCGGCGCCGCAACTATAACGAAGCGGCTGGCGAAAGCGAAGGGCGCATGTACGCGGCGCCATATCCGGCAGCGCGTGCGTGTGACATGGAGATGAATCGACGTTAGCAAACCTAGTGGCTCAAAGCGCCGTGCGCCGCAACCGCAGCGCATTGGCAATGACGCTGACCGATGACAACGCCATGGCCGCGGCCCCGAACGCGGGCGACAGCAGAATTCCAAATAGCGGGTAGAGCGCGCCAGCCGCGATCGGCACGCCGAGCGCATTATAGAGAAAAGCGAACAGCAGGTTTTGCCGGATATTGCGCATGGTCGCAGCCGATAGCTTTCGCGCGCGCACGATGCCGTTGAGGTCGCCTTTGACGAGCGTCATGCCGGCGCTCGCCATGGCGATATCGGTGCCGCTGCCCATGGCGATGCCGACGTCGGCCGCGGCAAGCGCCGGCGCGTCGTTGATGCCGTCGCCGGCCATGGCGACGACGCGGCCGGCGCGGCGCAGCTCCGCCACCGCCGCGCCCTTGCGCTCCGGCAACACCTCGGCTTCGACGTCGGCAATGCCGAGCTTGTTCGCGACAGCGCGCGCGGTCGTGGTGCTGTCGCCGGTCAGCATCACGATCGCGATGTTTTGCGCCTTGAGCGCCTGGATTGCCGAATAGGTGGTTGCTTTCACCGGATCGGCGACGGCGAGTAAGCCTGCTAGCGTACTGTCGACCGCAACAAATATGACCGTCGCGCCGTCGGCGCGAAGCCGCTCAGCTTTATTCTCAAGGGGGCCGGTCGAAACGCCGAGTCCGGCGAGGAATTTTGTGTTGCCGAGCGCAACGCGCTGGTGCTCGATCGTGCCGAGAACGCCTTTGCCGGACAGAGATTCGAAGCCGGCGACGGAGTCGAGTTCGAGCTTGCGTTCGGCCGCCGCCGCGACAATCGCACTCGCGAGCGGATGCTCGCTGCCTCCCTCGACACTGGCGGCGATGCGAAGGAGCTTGATCTCGTCGAAATCCTGCGCCGTTACGGTGGCGACGACTCTCGGCTTGCCTTCAGTCAAAGTGCCGGTCTTGTCGACGACCAACGTGTCGACATTTTCCATGCGCTCCAGAACTTCGGCGTTCTTGATCAGGATGCCGAAGCGTGCGGCGCGGCCGACGCCGACCATGATCGACATCGGCGTCGCCAGCCCGAGCGCGCAGGGGCAGGCGATGATGAGGACCGTGACCGCGGCGACGAGTGCGTAAGCAAAGCGCGGCTGTGGTCCGAACATCGCCCAAGCCGCGAAGGCGGCAAGCGCGACCGCGATGACGGCCGGCACGAACCATGTGGATACGCGATCCGCTAAGCGCGCGATCGGCGCGCGCGAGCGCTGCGCGGCGGCGACCATGCCGACGATGTGCGCAAGCATGGTGTCGTGGCCGACTTTTTCCGCCCGCATGATGAAGCCGCCGCTTTGATTGAGCGTACCGCCGATGACTTTGGCGCCGCTTTCCTTCATCGCCGGCATCGATTCCCCGGTGATCATGGATTCATCGATTACGGATTTGCCCTCGGTCAGGAAACCGTCGACCGGCACTGTCTCGCCCGGACGAACGCGCAGCCGGTCGCCCAAGGCGACGGCCTCGAGCGGCACATCTTCGTCGCTGCCGTCGTCCTTGATGCGCCGGGCAGTCTTGGGCGCAAGCGCGATCAGCGCCCGGATCGCGTCGGAGGTGGAGGCGCGGGCGCGCAGCTCCAGCACTTGCCCGAGCAGGACCAGTACAGTGATGACGCAGGCCGCTTCGAAATAAAGTGCGATGCCGCCATGCGCGTCGCGAAATGCCGGGGGAAACAATCCGGGCGCGAGCGCCGCCACAATGCTATAGGCATAGGCGACGCCGGTGCCCATAGCGATGAGCGTAAACATGTTGAGATGGCGCGTGTGCAGCGATTGCGCGCCGCGCACCAAGAACGGCCAGCCGCCCCACAGCACCACGGGCATCGCCAGCGCCAGCTGCACCAAATCCGAGATGTGGCCGGCGACATGCAGAAGGCCGAAATGGCCTCCCATTTCGATGACGACGACCGGCAGCGACAGCGCGAAAGAAATCCAGAATCGGCGCGTCATGTCGGCAAGTTCGGCGCCTTCGCCGGTGCCGCCCGCCTCCGGTTCGAGCGCCATGCCGCAAATCGGACACGAGCCCGGTGACGGCTGCCGGATTTCCGGATGCATCGGGCAGGTATAGATCGCGCCGTCGGCCTCGGGCAGGGCAGGGCGCTTATCCAGATACTTCTGCGGATCGGCGGCAAATTTGGTCCGGCAGCCGGCCGAACAAAAGTGATAAGTGCGATGGTGAGCGGTGTGCTGATGCCGGCTGTTTGCCGCGTCGACCGTCATGCCGCAAACCGGATCGATTGCCGTTTCCTGCGTCTCGACCGAATGAAAAGATTGCTGCACGATCCGAACCTGCTTGAAACGTATACCCGGGAGGGGTATATAGACGGCATGCGACCTCTTGCCAAGACATCGGTGCTCAAGCGGCTGAAACGGATCGAGGGCCAGGTGCGCGGGCTTGCGCGCATGGTCGAGGACGATCGCTATTGCATCGATATCGTGACCCAGCTCACGGCGGCGCGGGCCGCGCTGCGCCGCGCCGAGGAGGAAATCCTCGGCGATCATGCGGCGCATTGCGTCGAGCATGCCATCGCGTCGGGCAACAAAGCCGAGCAGCGGCGCAAAGTCGGCGAATTGATCGAAGTTTTGTCGCGCAGCGACCGATGACGAGCCACGCATCCCAAGTCAAACGCCAGCCGCCGGCGGCGCGACGGAAGTCCGCCGCTATCCGGATAAAGCGGGTGTACGAGGAAGCGTCGGCAGATGATGGCGTGCGGATCCTGATCGACAGGTTGTGGCCGCGCGGCCTGTCGAAGGCGAAGCTTAGATATGACGTATGGCCGCGCGATCTCGCGCCTTCGAACGACTTACGAAAATGGTATGGCCACGATCCGAAACGCGCGGCGGAGTTTCGCCGCCGCTATCGCGGCGAGCTTGCCGCGCACCGCGATGAACTCGCCGCGCTTCGCGCCAAGCTGCAAGGGCGCACCGTGACCTTGCTGACCGCCACGCACGCTATCGAGCTGAGCCACGCCGCCGTCATGCGCGAAGTGCTGTCGGAAAAGAAAAGAGCGCCGCGGCGCGTCAGTTCAAAAGTATGATCGTGCCCGCCGGCAGGTTCAGCGATGCGGCTTCACTCGAAGTCGCGCGTCTGATCTCCGAGATCGAATAATTATAAACTTCCTGATTGATCAAACGGCGTTCCAGCTCGCTGCGGGCTTCGTGCTCGCTGGGGGCGGCCACGCCGTACTGCAAATGCACGGTCATTCCATCGCGATCGGCGAACGAAACGGTAGTTACAAACGACACGTGCATTGCGCTTCCCTCTGTCCAAGTTGGTCTCATCCAATCGGCTAAACTTTAACAAAATGCTACCGATGGATTCGGCGGCATCGGAGTTTGACCGACTGTGGTTGGATTGTGTCGGCGCCTGCGGAAGGATCAGCCGAAGTTCTTTCGTGCAAGCGCCGCGCCCCAGGCGAGTGCATCGAGTTTCATTGCGGCGATTTCGCGGCGCATCGGCGCCATGCCGCAATTCGTGCTTGGAATGATTTTTTGCGCAGGAACGAATTCTGCCGCTTTTGCGATCACGGCGGCGACTTCCTCGGGCGTTTCGATCTTGTCGGTGGCGACGTCGATGGCGCCGATCAGCACGTCCTTACCGTGAAGCAGCTTCAATACGCTCATCGGCACGTGCGAATTGATGCATTCAAGCGACACTTGGTCGATTCGACTTTTCGCCAGTGCCGGAAAGAATTTTTCGTATTGCCGCCATTCGGCGCCCAGCGCCGCTTTCCACTCGATATTGGCGGGAATGCCGTAGCCATAGCAGATATGCACCGCGCTGGTGCAGCCGACACCTTCGATGGCGCGGTGCAGCGCCTCGATGCCCCAACCGGCGGCATCCTCCATGTAAACGTTGAAGGCCGGCTCATCGAACTGAATGACATCGACGCCGTCCGCGGCGAGCCCGCGCGCTTCCTCGTTGAGGAGCGCCGCGAAGGCAAAAGCCATCTTCACGCGATCGCCGTAGTGCGCGTCCGCGATGGTGTCGACGATAGTCATCGGGCCGGGCAAGGTGAATTTCAGCTTGCGCTTGGTATGGGCGCGCGCCAGCCGCGCCTCGCGGGCGTGCACGCGCGAGCGCAGCCGCAACGGCCCGACGACGGTCGGGCACATCGCCTTATAGCGGTCGTTACGGATGCCCATCTCGACGCGCTTGTCGAAATCGATACCGTCGACCGCTTCGAGGAAGCCGTGCACGAAATGCTGCCGCGATTGCTCGCCGTCGCCGACGATATCGATGCCGGCGTCCTCCTGCAGCTTGATCGCCAGCAACGTGGCGTCGTCTTTGGCGATTAGGAGTTCTTCGCCTTCGAGCCGCCATGGCGCCCACAGCTTATTCGGCGCGGCAAGCCACGCCGGCTTCGGCAGGCTGCCTGCGATCGTGGTGGGGAACAACGCTTCGGGAATGGACATTGTGGCCGGCCTGATCACGGGATCGACAGCGCGGCGGGCAGCCGCCAATCATAAAGCCAATCGTAATGGCGCAAGAGCCGCTCGCCGCCCATGAAGCGCATCGCCGCGTTACGCAGCATAGCCTGCACGCCCTTGAGGTGATAGCGCTCGCCGTTGCGCGCCGCCAGCCGTTGCACTTTGCGGGTGCGCGCGCGGCGTATCGCCGAATAGGTCCGCAACGCGCCGGCCGCGTCGTCCGGCATGCGCGCCAGGCAACGTGCCGCCACCGCGGCATCCTCAATCGCCATCGCCGCGCCTTGCGCCAGATACGGCAGCATCGGATGGGCAGCATCCCCAAGGAGCGCCGCCGCGCCTTGGGTCCAGCTCGTCAGCGGTTGGCGATCGTACAGCGCCCATTTCAGCCAAGCCTCCGGCACGCGGATCAGCGCGTGGGCTTGCGGCGCCCAATGCGCGGCGGAGAAATGCCGTAACAGATCGACGCGGCTCGCCGGCTCGCTCCAGCCCGGTCCGCTCCAATCGTCCGTGGTGATGACGACGACGTTGATCACTTTGCCGCCCTTGACCGGATAATGCACGAGGTGCGCGTCGCGGCCGAGCCAGAGATGAACGAGCGGATCGCGGAATTCGGGCGCAACGTCCTTTGCCGGCACGAGCGCGCGCCACGCGGTGCGGCCGGCAAAACGCGGCGGTTCCTTGAAGCCGATGCGCGCCCGCGCCTCCGACCACAGTCCGTCGGCCGCGATCAGCGCATGGCCGCGCTCGTGCCACAGGCCCGCCGCGCCGCCCGCCGACACGGTGACGCCGTGCGGATGCGTGGCGAAATCTTCCATGCGCATGCCGAGCTTGATGGACACGTTGAGCTCTTGTGCGACCGCGGCGGCAAGCGCTGCCTGCAGATCGCCGCGATGGATCATCCAATACGGCGCGCCGTAACGCTGTGCCGCTTGGCCGAGCGGGATGCGCACGATTTCGCGGCCACTCCTCGCCGCGAGCACACGCAAGGCCGATGGCGCGACGACGTGCGGTCGCAACCGATCGCCGACACCGAGATCGATCAAAGTCCGCGTGGCATTAGGAGAGAGTTGGATGCCGGCGCCGGTTTCCTCGAGGCGCTCGGCCTGCTCCAACACCAAGACGCGAAAACCATTGCGGGCGAGCGCCAGCGCGACCGTGAGCCCGCCGATGCCGGCGCCGGCGACAATGACGGTGCGCGAGGGTGTCGCCAAGGTTTAGGGGCCAAGCGTTAGGCGGCGGTATTCAAGGCACATTCCGCCGGCCGGGCTTCATTCGGGGCGAGCGCCGGGTTGTGGCGGAAGAGCGTCGAGCAATACGGACAGACATAATCGGCGTCGTCGCCCATATCGCAATAGACATGCGGGTGATCGAACGGCGGCGTGGCGCCGACGCACATGAATTCCCTGGCGCCGATCTCGATGACCGCAACGCCCGGGTCGTTATGGAAATGCGGAACGATATTGTCCGTCATGCTCTCGATATCCGCTCCAGGATCGGCCCGCACCATAGCGGGCTGACGGTGCGATTTCCAGCAAGGCCTTGCGGCGGCCATCTGTTGTGAAAAAGCCGCAAATTGCAGGCGGGTCCTTCCGAGATTTGAAGGCTAACCCTTGACCAGCGGACACGCCGGATTGGGCGGACCGAAGGCCTGCTCGCCGGGGATGTGCGTCAGGATCTGGTAATAGTCCCACGGATATTTGGAATCTTCCGGCTTCTTGACCTGCACCAGGATAAGGTCGTGCACCATCAGCCCGTCCTCGCGCAGATGGCCGTTGCGGGAGAAGAAATCTTCGACCGGCATTTCACGCATCTTGGCGGCGACCTTAAGCGGGTCGTCGGTGCCGGCCGCTTGGATGGCTTTGAGATAATGCATGATCGATGAATAGACGCCGGCCTGCCACATCGTCGGCATGCGATTGATCTTGGCAAAGAAGCGTTTCGACCAGGCGCGGGTTTGGTCGTCCATGTCCCAATAGAACGAAGTGGTCAGCAACAGGCCCTGCGCCGTTTTCAAGCCGAGCGCATTGACGTCGGTGATCAGCACCAGAAGCCCCGCCATCTGCTGGCCGCCTTGGACGATGCCGAATTCGCCGCCGAGCTTGATGGCGTTGACGTTGTCGGGCGGCCCGCTGGCGATTCCGATGATCTTTGCTTTCGAGGCCTGCGCCTGGAGAATGAACGAGGACAGATCCGGCGTGGCGAACGGATGCGCCACCGATCCCACAACCTTGCCGCCATTCTGCTCGATCACTTGCGTCGCATCGCGCTCGAGCGAATGGCCGAACGCGTAATCCGCGGTGATGAAGAACCAGCTATCGCCGCCGCGTTTGACGACTTCCTGCGCGGTGCCGACGGCAAGCGCGTGGGTGTCGAACACCCATTGCATGCTGTAGGGCGAGCAGTACTTGCCGTGAAAATCGGCCGTGCCGGTCGCATGGGCGATGAAGAGTTTCTTGCGGTCGTTGGCCACTTGTTGCACGGCCAAGCCGACCGCGGAGACCGGCACGTCGACGATCAGATCGACTTGGTCGGTATCGTACCATTGCCGGGCAACGCTGGCAGCAATGTCGGGCTTGTCTTGGGTGTCGGCGGAGATCAGTTGGATCGGCTTACCCAAAACCTTGCCGCCGAAATCGTCGACCGCCATTTGCGCGGCGGCGACCGATCCCGGACCGGTCGCCGTTGCGGCCGGACCCGACAAGTCGGTCAGTACGCCGATCTTCACCACGTCATCGGAGATCTGCTGGGCCTGGGCGACGCCGCCGAAAAGTGCCAACAGCGCGGCAAAGCAAGAGAGCCAAATTCGCTGCATTTGATCCTCCCGATTTTGTAGCCTTGTGCCTTAGCCTAGTCCGATATGGCGGCGCCGGCACCATGCTTTGCGGCATGATGCTTAGCGACCGGTTGCTTTGCGATCTGGCCGATTGGCCCGTATGGTCCGGCCATGCCGCGGTTTACACATGATGGCGTGGAGATCACCTTTCTCGACGAGGGCGAGGGCGAGCCGATCGTGCTCGTGCACGGCTTCGCGTCCAACAAGGAAGTGAACTGGGTCGCTCCAGGCTGGGTGACGACGCTCACCCGCGCCGGCCGCCGCGTCGTCGCACTCGATAACCGCGGCCACGGCGCATCGAGCAAGCTTTACGATCCAGCTGACTATCACAGCGCGATTATGGCGGAGGACGTGCGCGCGCTGATCAATCATCTCGGTCTGTCTCGCACCGACGTCATGGGCTATTCCATGGGCGCGCGGATCACCGCGTTCCTGGCGCTGTCGCATCCGGATCGCGTGCGTTCGGCCGTGCTAGGGGGCCTTGGCATTCGGCTCGTCGAGGGGGTGGGGTTGCCGGACACGATTGCACAGGCGCTTGAAGCGCCGTCGCTCGCCGAGGTCTCCGATCCGACGGCCTACATGTTTCGCGCCTTTGCCGAGCAGACAAAATCCGACCTGCGCGCGCTCGCCGCCTGTCTGCGGGGGTCCCGCGACACGCTGAGCCGCGCCGAAGTCGGACGGATCTCGGTCCCGGTCTTGGTGGCGGTCGGCAGCGCCGACCCGATCGCCGGCTCGCCGGAGGCGCTCGCCGCGCTTATCCCGGGCGCAAAGGCCTTTGTTATTCCCGGCCGCGACCACATGTTGGCGGTCGGCGACAGGGCTTTTAAATCCGCAGCGCTGACATTCTTGGCTGAACGCCCCTCCAACTAGGCCATTGGCTGGATTTTTCCGGCCAATGGCCCATAAACCGTGCCCCTTGGTTTTGGGCGCTACGCCGCCCAATATGATAGAACATCAGGCCGTTTCCGGGAGACACAGCGATGGCGCAGTATCAGGCGAAGCCGGCACTGGATAAAGTCGATCCGGTCTGGGCGCGCATCCGCCGTGAGGCCGAAGAAGCAGTCCGTCGCGAGCCGGAGCTCACCACCCTCATCTATTCGACCGTGCTGCACCACGACACGCTGGAAGCGGCCGTCGTCCACCGGCTGGCGGGCAGGCTCGACCATCCAGCGGTTTCGGCCGAATTGATCCGGCAGGCGTACGCGGACGCGCTTAAGGATGTCCCGGCGATCGGGGAAGCCTTCCGCGCCGACATCATGGCGACCGTCGATCGCGATCCGGCGACGCATCGCTTGATCGAGCCGGTGCTCTACTACAAGGGTTTCCACGCTATCCAGACCTATCGGCTGGCGCATTGGCTGTGGCAGAAGGACCGCCGCGATTTTGCGCTTTACCTGCAAAGCCGCTCGTCCGCGGTGTTCCAGTGCGACATCCATCCCGCCGCGCGGATCGGCCGGGGTATCTTCCTCGATCACGCCACCGGCCTCGTGGTCGGCGAGACCGCGGTGGTCGAAGACGACGTGTCCATGCTGCACGACGTGACACTGGGCGGCACCGGCAAGGAACACGAGGATCGCCATCCGAAAATCCGCTACGGCGTGATGATCGGCGCCGGCGCCAAAATACTCGGCAACATCGAGGTCGGCCATTGCGTGCGCATCGCGGCCGGCTCGGTGGTGGTCAAGCCGGTGCCGAACAATGTCACGGTCGCCGGCGTGCCGGCCAAAGTGATCGGCGTCGCCGGCTGCCCGGAGCCGGCGCGGACCATGGATCAAATTTTTAACGATGAAATCTGAGTGCTTGATTGTTGAGGCTGTCGCCGCGTGTTATGCGGAACGAAGAGGAGTGATACACGGTGGACGTCCTAGTAGTCAGAAAGCTCGACGCCTATCTCAAGAAGCTGTTCGGCAACGCGCGCATCCGCGTGGTGCCGCGTCCGAAGAAGGACGATTCGGCCGAAGTCTATATCGGCGAGGAGTTCATCGGCGTCTTATTCGTCGACGATGAGGACGACGACCTCTCCTATAATTTCCAGATGGCCATTCTCGCGACCGATCTCGAATAGCGCGCTTATCGCGGCGGCGGATGCAGCTGCGCGATGAGCCGGTCGAAGCTTGCGGCCACATTGCGCCAATCGGAAAGCCAATCGCGCGGAAAGCGGAACACGATCTCCGTCGCGTCGAGTGCGCGCTCGTGAATGCACGTGCCGGGCACCGCGCGGCCGGGGCGCGTACAAAGCGTGAAGAACTGCTCCGGATTGGCGCCGAGATAGACTAAATCTTCGTTGTCATAAGGCGTGCCGGCGCGGAACGGCAGGATGGCGAGCCCGTCCGGGCCGGCGCTCGCTTGCGCCTCGATGTAGCGCGGATAAATGGTGCGCAGCCGGTCGAGCGGCGGCAACTCAGCGCCCAGGCCGGCAATGGTGACGAACAGACGCTTCTTCTCGGGCTCGGCAGCCGCCGCAGCCACGTTCTCGGGGTTCAGGGCCGTTTTGTCGGCGGGCTTGTCGTCCGGCGCTGGCGGCGTCAGCGACGGCCATTCGAAGGCAAGATCGAGGCGTTCCTGTTGTCCGGGACGGCGTTGCACCGCTTCGCGGATTGCCGCAGGTGGCACGTCAAACAGGACGCCCGCGACCGTGACCGGAATTGCCGGCGCGTCGAGCCCGGCCGGCTCGCTCGGCCAAGTCGGCCACAGCACATATGACACAAACGCCACGACCACCGCGGCAACAAGGACCATGACGATGAACGGCAAGCTTAGAACCGCACGCTTGCGATCGTGTATTTTGCGCCGGGGAACCGCGTGCGCCGTCATGCTTCTGAGCCGCCTTGCCACGAATCAGCGGTCAGTATCGCACGGGCGCGGAGCGGGCAGGGGAACCGGCGCAACGGGCGGCGGCCGATTGCGCGCTACGGCTTACCTGGTGTTGGCGGCGGTGCGCTCGACTTTGTCGGCGGAGCGATTTGCGCGGCCAGCGTCACCGCGATCTTGTGGCATGTGTACCGGCGTTAAAGTGAATGCCGTCCCACTGGTAAAAATCCGATGGGATTTTAGCCGGGTCGTAAAACGATCACGCGGATGCCGCGCGCGCGCAGGTGCTGCACCATTTTAGCGATGTTCGCGGCACGCACCTCCTTGGTGCCGAAAAAGCGTAGATCGTTGGCGCCCGGTTGCAGAATGACGATGTTCGTGCCCAGGGCACGGCGGCGTCGAGCCGGCCCAGCATGCCGGCGGTGACGTCGCCGAGCACGCCCGCATTGGGGACGTTGGCGTCGATGCCATCTTTTCGCAGCAGCGCTTGCAATTGCGCCGGGTAGGCGCTCTCCGCGCCGACGCTCCAGCCGGACGTGTTGCTGGCGCCGACTGCAACGATGTTGAGCGTCGTGGCTTCAGCCGGCGCGGCAACTGCAAGGACTGTTATTGCCATCGTCCAAAAGAGGGCGCGTAAGGCGGAAACCATAAGCTAAGCTCCGGGCGATAAATCCCTAATTGCCGTTGTTAACCTTTCTTTAAGCATTTCGTAGCGGCGCGCGGCATCCTCTGCAATGGCTTTCCCCTCGAAGGAAACGCCCCAATGCTCGCAGCCCTGCCGGCAATTTCGCCGGAAACAATCGAATCCTTTTTCGCACTCGGCCTTGGCTTTGCGTTCGCCGGATTGTGCGCCAGCGGCTATCGTCTGTTCAGCAAGCATTTTCCGAGCTTCCGGCTGCTTGAAGTGGGACCGGTCGCGACGCGGTTCGCCGCGATCCCGCTTTTGATGTTCTCCGCACCCTTCATCATCATGCGCAATACCATCCGCGGCCGCCGCATCGAAGGCCGCCGCACCGAAATCGTCGTGGTGGCGACCGTGATCGCCGGGCTGTGGAGCCTGATGTCCGGAACCGTCGTGGTGCTTGCGCTTCAAGCGCTGCTCGCCGTCTGATATTGCTTCCTGCATGATCTACGAACTCGACGGCCACCGGCCGGACCTGCCGGAGGAAGGCCGCTATTGGATCGCGCCCAACGCGACACTGATCGGCAAAGTGCGGCTGAAGACCGACGCCAGCGTCTGGTTCGGCGCGGTGCTGCGCGGCGACAATGAGTGGATCGAGCTCGGCGAGCGCTCGCAGATCCAGGACAATGCGACGCTGCATACCGACCCGGGCTTCCCGATGACCATCGGGCCCAATTGTGTGATCGGCCACAATGTCATCCTGCATGGCTGCACCATCGGCGCCAACAGCCTGATCGGCATGGGTGCGATTTTACTCAACGGCGCGCGCATTGGCGAAAACTCACTCGTCGGCGCCGGCGCGCTTGTCACCGAGGGCAAGACGTTTCCGGAGCGGTCGCTGATTGTCGGCGCCCCGGCCCGCGCCATCCGCACGCTCGACGAGGCGGCGATCAAGAGCATCGCCGGCGGCGCGGATATCTACGTCCGCCGCTTCAAGCAATATGCGAAGGGTTTGAAGCCGGTCGGGTAAGCTCGGTCACCGGGATTTTATCTGGCGGCCGCTTCCGGCGCGTTGGGGCTTCCTGCCGCGCCGGCAACGCGAACTTCGTCGCCCGAGGCGATACCATCCGGCGGACTTTCGATGACGCGGTCTTCCGCCGCAAGGCCGGAGCCGATTTCAACTTCTTTGCCGAGATCGCGTGAGATCGTGACCTGTTTGAGCAGGACGCGATTGTCATTATCGACCGTGGCGACGTGCAAGCCGTTGCGGTCGAAGATCAGCGCACTCGCGGGCACGTTGATGGCGACCTCCGGGTGGGGCAGGTCGAAGCTGACATTGGCGAAAGCGCCGGACATCAGCTCACCGCTCGCATTGTCGACGACAAGCAACATCCGCGTCGTGCCCGATGCGGCGTCGACGGCCTGCGCCGAAGCTTCCACCGTCGCCGAAAATTGCCGCCCCGGATATTCGGGGACCGAAATGTGCGCCTTGGTGCCGATGCGGACGCTCGGTACGTAGCTCTGCGGGACATTGACGTAGACTCGCAGTCTGCTGGTATCCGACACCACGAACAGCGGCGGACCGCCCGAGCCGGCATTGATCAGCGCCCCGAGGTCGGTATTGCGTACGGTGACGAGCCCGTCGAACGGCGCGGTGATGCGCTTGTATTGTTCGAGAACGCGAAGGCGGTCGAGATTGGCCTGCGCCGACTTGACCAGCCCTTCTTTGTTGCCCGCATCGGCCGCTCTTTGATCGAGATCCTGCTTCGACACAGCGCCGGAAGGGATCAATTGCTGCCCGCGCGACAGCGTCGCGTCGGAGAGCTTGGAATTCGCCTGCGCGCTGGCGAGAGCGGCTTCCGCCTGCATGATCTGCTGGTCGAGATCCGGTGCATCGATTTCGGCGAGCAGATCGCCGGCTTTGACCGAGGTCCCGATATCTGCCTTCCAGTCCTTCACGTAGCCGTTGACGCGTGCATAAATCTGCGCCTGGGAATAGGCCTCGAGCCGGCCCGGCAGCTCGAAGGTCGTCCTTTTGCCGACGGTGTCAGGCGTGGCGACGGCAACCACCGGCACGGCCTGAGCCTCTGTCCACTCGCTGAGCTTGGCGTCGGCCATTCGCCGCGTCGTAACGCCCATAACGACGACCACGATGGCGACGGCCGCCGTCGAAACGGCGGCGATCCACAATCCGCGGCGCGACACGGCGGACGAAGCAGGTTCAGGCGCCATGAGATTCTCCAATCGGCCGCGCCGACCGTTTGTCTTGGCGCTCGTGAAGGATACTGAAGACGACAGGAACGAACATCAGCGTTGCGATTGTCGCAAAGATGAGGCCGCCGACGACGGCGCGGCCGAGCGGCGCGTTCTGTTCGCCGCCTTCGCCGAGCCCAAGCGCCATCGGCGACATGCCGATGATCATGGCGAGCGCGGTCATCAAGACCGGACGGAAGCGGACGAAACCAGCTTCGAGCGCGGCTGCGAACGGATCGCCGCTCAGCTCGAGCTGCTCGCGCGCGAAGCTGATGACGAGAACGCTATTTGCCGTGGCGACGCCCATGCACATGATGGCGCCCGTCAGCGCCGGAACGGACAGTGTCGTGTGCGTGGCGAACAGCATCCAGACGATGCCGGCAAGCGCCGCCGGCAGCGCCGTGATGATCACGAACGGGTCGCCCCAGGATTGGAAGTTGACCACGATCAGAAGATAGATCAGGACAATGGCGCCGAGGAGGCCGAACAACAATCCGGAAAACGCGCTGTTCATGGTCCTAACCTGACCGAGCAAAACAACCTGAGCTCCCTTCGGTACGTCTTTTGCGGCGGCATCGACGACTTTCTGAACGTCAGCCGCGACCGCGCCGAGATCGCGGCCTTGCGTGGTGCCGTAGATCTGCACCATCGGCATGATATTGTATTGCGAATAAACCGCGGGTGTCGTGATGCGCTCGATATGGGCAATCGCGCCGAGCGTTTGGGAAGGCACGCCTGCCGCCGTGATGGGAAGATCCTGCAAGGCGTTCAATGAATCGATCTGGTATTGCGGCGTCTGCATCACGATGGCGTAATTCACGCCATTGGCGGGATTGAGCCAATACGTTGGGGCGACCTGGCTGCTGCCCGCGAGATTAACCACCAAACTGTTCGTTACGTCGCGTTCGGTAACGCCGACAAATTGGGCGCGTGTCCGGTCGACGTCGACGTCGAAGCCGGGAGTATTGAGCGATTGTTGAATACGAGCGTCGGCGAGGCCGGGAACATGCCGGAGCCCGCGCAGCAGGCCCTGCGCATAAGCAAAGTTGGCTTCGAGATCGGGCCCGCGAACCTGCAAGTCGATCGGAGCGGGTGCGCCGAAATTGAGAATTTGGCTGATGATGTCGGCCGGCAGGAACGAGAAGGTTACGCCCGGAAAGCGCGCCGGCAATTCTTCCCGCAAGGCGCGGACATATTCGGCGGTAGGCCTATGGTCCTCATTCAACTTGATCTGGATATCGCCGTCGGACGAGCCGATCGTGCCGCTGTTGTTGTAGGTCATGTTGATGCCGCTCGCTGGGACACCGATATTGTCCACCATCGTCGCGAGCTCATCTTGTGGAATGATTTGACGGATTGCCTTTTCAATTTCGGAAAATTGCTGCGCGGAGTCCTCGACGCGCGTGCCGACCCGCACGCGCGCGTGCATGAGAATCTGTCCGGCATCGACGGTCGGAAAGAAATCGCGCCCGAGATAGGGCGTCAGCGCGAACGAGACGATGACTACGGCCAGAAAGCCCGCCACGAATGCAGCGCGGCGGCGCAACGCCATCGATAGAAGATCGCGATAGACCAGGCGAACATGCTCGAAACCGCGTTTGAAGCCGCGCTGCAGCCGCACCAGCGGATTGCGCGACGGCGGCAAAGCTTCATTCGAGCCGTGCATGTCGGTACGCGGAGCATGCTTTTGAAGCAGATAGTTGGCTATCGTCGGCACCAGCGTGCGCGATAGAATGAACGAGCAGGCCATTGCCGACATCACGGCTTCGGCCATCGGCACGAACAGAAAGCGCGCCACGCCGGCCAGGAAAAACATCGGCACGAACACGATGCAGATGCACAGCAGCGAGACAAACGCCGGCGTCACGATTTGTGCGGCCCCATCCAAGATGGCGGTCTCGACCTCTTTACCCTGCTCAAGGTGATAGTTGATGTTCTCGATCGTCACCGTGGCGTCGTCGACGAGAATGCCGACGGCAAGCGCGAGGCCGCCAAGAGTCATGATGTTCAATGTCTCGCCAAGCGCCGAAAGCGTGGCGATCGATCCGAGCACCGACAGCGGAATGGAAGTTGCGATAATAAGCGTCGACCGCCAGCTGCCGAGAAAAATCAAAATCATCAGGCTGGTCAATGCGGCCGCGATAACGCCTTCGCGGACGACGCTGCTCACCGCCGCCTTGATGAATACCGATTGGTCGCCGATCTGCGCGATTTTGAGATTGCTGGGCAGGATGTCCCTGACTTCCTCCAGCTTCTGTTTGACGCCGTCGATGATCGCCAGCGTCGAAACCGATCCGTTTTTCAAGACCTGCATCAGCACCGAGCGATTACCTTCGACGCGCACGATGTTGGTTTGCGGCGGATTGCCGTCGCGGACATGCGCGACGTCGTGAATGTAGACAATCGCGCCGTTCACGATTTTGATCGGCAAATCGCCCAGCTCCGAGATCACGGCCGGGGCATCGTTGAGATGGATGGCGTATTCAAATGAGCCGATCTTCTGCGTGCCCGCGGGCGTAATCAGATTTTGCGCGGCGAGCGCGTTGGCGACGTCCTGGCCGGATAATCCGCGAGCCTGCATCGCGAGAGTGTCGAGATCGATCTGTACCTGCCGCAGTTTGCCGCCATAGGGCAGCGGAATGGCGGCGCCGGGAACGGTAACAAGCGGCGTCCGCAGCGTGTTGAGGCCGATGTCGGCCAGCGACTGTTCGCTGAGGCCCGAGCCCGAGAGCGCGATCTGGATGATGGGAACGGTCGAAGCGTTGTAATTGAGGATCAGCGGCGGCGTGGTGCCGGCCGGCATTTGCTTGAGCAGCGTTTGCGAGACTGCCGTGATCTGCGCATTGGCAAGCCGAATATCCGCGCCCGGCTGAAAGAACACTTTGACGATGCCGAGGCCGTTATAGGACGAGGCCTCGATATGCTCGATGTCGTTGACCGTCGTGGTCAGTGCGCGCTGCGACTGCGTGGTTATGCGGCCGGCCATGTCCTCCGGTTCCAAGCCCGTGTATTGCCAGACGATCGCAACCACGGGAATCCGAATGTCGGGAAAGATGTCGACCGGCGTGCGCAACGCAGCGAGAGGCCCGACGATCACGATGACGAGCGCAAGCACGACGAAAGTGTACGGCCGCCGCAACGCGATGCGGACAAGAGCAATCATTCGACAGTGGCCCCTCAGTCACGAAAGTCGCTTGCGCCGGTTTCGATGCCAGCCGTCTAACTCGCGCAAGCCGGCACGGGCGCGAACAGTATCGGTCTGGCGTAGCGGAGAACAGCGACATAGTGTCTGATTTGCATGACACGGAACACTCACGAACGCGTTGTCGAGGGCGTTGCAAGCGGCATTGGGGCCAACGACGACGAGTTGTTTACGCGGCGTTTATGCCGGCCCGGCCAGCCATGATCTCGGAGCGAGCCCGCCGGGATTTGCTCAATCCTCATCCTGACGGCTCACATCGGTAAAGACGCGGTGCCTTAGCAAATACGTCCGCAGCCGGCCGTAGTTTTTTGCCGCCTGCATCATGCCGACATATTCGCAAATCAGTTCCTTGTCCTGCAGCAGCGTGAACAGCGCGGCGAACGGCTCGGTGACATAGACTTCGCCCGGCGGGGTGCTCGGCTCAAGCCGCGCGGTTCGGCTGATGTGGCTTCCGGTGAACGAGAGCGATTTCAAGATCGGATCTTGAACTTCAAAGACCGCGCCGGCATCCAAGCCGAGCCGCAATCCAAGGTTCGCCGGCAGGCCGATCGCACGAAAATCAAGTTTGGCCAAAGCCGACTGGATTTCCAGCGCACAGCGCGCCGCCGCGCCAAGCTCGCTGAACACGACAAAAATTCCGTCGCCCCAGGTATTGCGGGTGGAAATGTCGCCGCCGAATTTATCCAAAACCTTCGCCAGCGCGAGCATAACATAGTCATAGAACGTGAGCATCTGACGGTCGGTCAGCCGGCTGAAGCCATGAAAATCGCCGAACATGATGGCGCGGACTTGGCGCGGCGGCAGCGGAGATTGCGGTTGCCGGCCCGGCGCGGATTTTGGCGCATCGGCGGGAAGATTACTTTCGCTGCCGATCTTTATTGTTTGCAATCCATGACCCTGCCACGCCGCAATGTCGGAAAATGTCCCGGCCTTTTCACCGGTTTCCCGGCCATCCCAAACCGCCAGCTGGATAGGTTCCGAGGCGAATTGCTGGGCGCGGAGCATCGCCAATCCCATGGCCAGTTGGGCCGTATAAGCAAACACCCCTGCATCGCCGAGAAACTCGCCTTCGGTGGCGTGCATGACTCTTACTTGCTCGATGCATTGACCAAAACGTTCCACCCATTTCGCCCCGCCATTGGCGACCGACTCTTTGAGGAAACTGTCCTTCTCGAACGGCAATACGACGTCGACCTCGGCGTTGCGCGCAAGCAACGCTTCGACGAACAACGTATCGGCGCCGCAGGCCAGTGAACCGTAGCCGTAGCCGACGTTGTGACTGGCGAGCGCGTTTTGAATTTGCGCCGCGACATGCGCTTCGGCTAGAGCCGGAAAGCGGCCCTGCTTGCCAGCGGCTGCAATCATATGCCCGGTATAGTGAATGACGGTGCGATTGCGCAGCGGCGCCATGATCCCGCGGTCGATTCCTTTGTGATCGCAGATCAGAATAAGTTGCTTGCGCGTGGAGGCAATCGACGCCGCATTGGTCGACAACGCCGCGGCTTCTTCAATCGCCTTTTGGGCGTCGTTCATATCATCGAGCAGGAGGCTCGCCGCAGCTCGGTCAGCCGCGAGTTGATAGGCATCTTCCGGCGATTGCGGTTTGGCTTTCATACAGGTTTCCACAATCTGCGCGGCGATGTCCTTGGCGCGGGCCGACGCGCCGCTCAACTCGTTGAGCACGGCCGCGTTGATGCCAAGAAAGGGACTGGCCGTTCGCCGATAAACGGACTCGTAGTGCTCCGCCGCCTTTCTCAGCTTGGCCGGGCGTTGCGCGGCGTCGCCCGCATAAGCCTCTTCGCGATCAAGCCGCGCGCCGAGCGCCGCAATATTTTCCTCCAGTCTATCGTTGAGCGGCGTCTTATCGAGATCCGCTTGCAACCGATAGCGAATCCACAATTGTTTCGCGCGTTTGTTCGCTCCGGTGCGAGAGAGATTCAGGATTGCGCGATATTGCAGCTCGCGTGCTTCGGGATGCTGTTCCAGGCCGAGCAGGACGGCATCGCAAGCGCCAAGATAATTGCCGGACTTTTCCCAATTCGCCGAGAGCTGCGACCAATATTCGGCCGGCTGCGCGCGCTCGACGGGTTCCGAACTGTCCATGCTTGGCTTTCCGGCCATTCGTGCTCAATGACCGGGAGCCTAGCAATAAAAGGTGCGGGCGGCTCCTGGGGGAGAGCCGCCCGCGCGCGAACCCGGTCAGGGGACGGGGAGGGGTGGGGACGTGACCGGGTCGCGTAAACTCCTTTCGCTTAGCGCGACGTCGCAGTGAGCGGCACCGAGCGCGGATCGCCGAGCGAAATCCAAACGTTCGGATCGGATTGCGATTGGCGCTTCACAAAGCGGTAGCCGGTGTCCGACCACAGCATGATGCTGTCGGTCTGATTGTCGAGTATGTATTCGCCCTTATCGGTCTTGACGGTAAGGATGGCGTGGCCATCGCCGTTTTTGTCGCGGACCACGGTGATGAGCAGCGCCTCGCGCGGCCAGCCCTCCCGCATCAGCATCCTGCGTTTCTGCAGCACGTAGTCCTCGCAGTCGCCGTAGCCGTCGTCCGGATAGTTCCAGCGTTCGACCACGCCCCAATGATCCATATCGGTCATCGGCTTGACGTTGGCGTTCACCGACAGGTTGATGCGTTGCAGATCTTTCCAGGACTGCGCCGAGAGCACCACGTCGCGCGGCATCGACGGCTTGGTCTTGCATTCCGGATCGTACTCGACGCAGAACTCGACCCAGCCGATCGGCGCGCGCGTCACGTCGCCGATGGCGATAAACAGCGGCGGACGCTCGTCGGCCGTGCTGCCCCGCGGCGAAGCGAACATCGCCACCGCGACGATGCCCGCGGCCACGCTGCGCTTGAGGATTGCTTTTGCAACCATGTTCATTGTGACCCCTTCCCGTCTCGTCGAGGTCACGTTTCGCACAAAGTTTTTGCGGCGCGGCTAAGTCGAGTAGTTCAATTTGAAGTAAAAACGCTTCAAGACACAGCAAAATATGACCGAATTACTTCGGGAATATTATATAAAATTCGAACTATTCTATCTTGAGTCAAACTGTATCGATGCGGCGGAAACAGCGATGGGACGTGGGGTTTCGACGAACGGGCGTGTCGTTTCGCAACGATGCTGCAAGCGGTCGATAGACACTTTCCGCGCGTAAGCGGTGCGGATGCGCGCGGTTCCGCAAGACGCAAATTGTCATTTTTGGATTTACCTGCCGGTGACGTTGTCTTCGGAATGCGGTTATGATCGCCGCAGAACAAATGGCCTGAAGGGCACGCCTCAAGCTCGGCCGCCGCTTGAGCGATAAAACAGGGAGAGACGACCATGAAGGTCACGATGTTTCACTTCATGCCTTACCGTGATCTGCCCGTGGATTTTCCCCCCAAGGGTCTTGCATCGGCCTGGATCGATGCGCCGTGGTGGGAGTACGGCGACGCCAACAAGGTGACCGATTATTACAATTGGTCTATCGACGAGCTGATGCTGGCGGCAAAGCTCGGCTTCGACGGGCTGGGCACCAACGAGCACCACCAGAACCCATACGGATTCATGTGCAATCCCAATCTGTTCGGTTCGATCCTGGCCAAGATGACGCGGGACCAGGGGCTCGATCAGGTCGCGATTGTCCAGCTCGGCGCCACCATTTCGTCTTGTCCGCCCATTCGCCTCGCCGAAGAATACGCAGTCCTCGATTGCCTCAGCGGCGGCCGATTGATTGCCGGCCTGCCGACCGGTCTCGGCAACGACGTCTCCATCAGCAACGGCATCACGCCCATGGAGCACCGCGAGCGCTGGCGGGAAGGCATCGACCTGATGCTCAAAGCCTGGACCGCGAAGGAATTCTTCGCTTGGAACGGGAAGTACAACCAGTTGCCGAAGGTGAATTTGTGGCCGCGGCCGGTGCAGGATCCGCATCCGCCGGTTCTCATACCGGGCGCCGCAAGCTCGTCGACCTGGGATTATTGCCATGACCGCGATTTTCCCTACGCCTATCTCAGCTATTTCGGCGGGAAATCGGCCAATCAGGTCATGGACCGGTTCTGGGATCGTGCAGCCGCAAAGGGTAAGGACGCCAATCCCTATCGCGCCTCGTTCCTCCAGATCGTTGGCGTAGCGGAAACCGACCGGCAGGCGGAAGAAGAGTATGCCAAGCACGTCGAGTATTTCTATCACAAGCTCCTGCATTTGCCGCTGGGATACATCTCCCCGCCTGGCAATGCCGACTACAAGAGTTTCCTGAACATCTTGATGTCCGGAAAAGAGCTGCTGCAATTCGGCGACCTTTCCATCGAGCTGAAGCCGCTCAAAGCCAAGGACATGATCGACAAAGAATTCGTCGTGATCGGCAGCCCGGCGACGGTTCGCGAAAAGCTCGAGGCGATGGCCAAGCGCCTCAACGTCGGCCATCTCATGGTGGCGCTGCAGTTCGGCTCGATGCCGCACGGGCAGGCCGAGAAAAATATCGAACTGTTCGGACGCGAGGTTCTCCCCCACCTGCAAAAAATCTGGGAGGACGACGGCAAGTGGGAAAACCATTGGTGGCCGAAGAAGCTACGCAAGCGGCCGGTCAAGCAGCGCGAAATGGCCACGGCCTGAGCGAACTCTCGGTATTCAACCTCATTGGATGTGAGCCATGGTCACCGCCAGCGTAAAAACGATCCCGATAAAACACTGCAGTTTTGAAGCGAAGGTGAGAACGGCTGGCAACGGTCCACCGCTGCTCTATCTGCATGCGGCGGGCGGGCCGATCTGGGACCCGTTCGTCGAGGGGCTCTGCGAATGCTTTACCGTCTATGCTCCGCACCATCCCGGCACCGGCGAAACGGTGCGCGAGTCGATCTATACAGTCGACAGTCTGTGGGACCTTGTCCTGATCTACGAAGAAATTCTCGATGCGCTCAAATTGTCGTCGGTGCCGGTCATCGGCACGTCATTCGGCGGCATGATGGCGTGCGAACTTGCGGCCCATCAGCCCGAGCGGATCAGCAAGATGATCGTGCTCGATCCCATCGGACTGTGGCGCGACGACGCGCCGGTCGCACCGTATATGTTGATGCCACCTGAGAAATTGGTGGCCACGCTCTACAAGCATCTCGACTCCCCGCCGGTGCAGGCCGCGCTGCAGATGCCGAACGATCCCAAACAAGTGGCGGTCATCACCGCCGATCTGGTCTGGGCGCTCGGCGCGACCGGCAAGTTTGTCTGGCCGATACCCGACAAAGGCCTGAAGAAGCGGCTGCACCGCGTCAAGGCTCCAACATTGATCGTTTGGGGCGAAGACGACACTTTGGTTTCCTCGGTCTACGCCAAGGAATTCGCCGATCGCATCGCCAATTCGCGGATCGAAATCATCAAGGATTGCGGTCACGTGCCACAAGTGGAACGGCTCGAGATCTTGAAGCCGCTGGTCGATAAATTTCTCGCCGCATGACCCTGGAGTAAGCGGCATTGCGCGGCGCGCTGGTGTACCGACAGGGGCGCGGGAATTGCGCGACCGCCTGGCAGTGAATGCCGGCGATCTTTGCTAGCCGCCGGTGACGTTTTCTTCGAGGGAATCCGGATGCTGCAGGCGGGTGAACTCGATGGCGAAGCCTTCCTCGAGATGGCGCACCACGCGGCCCTGCACCGTACCCAACGTGACCAGGGTACCGAGCGGCGGCCGCTCTTTGGTCGCAATACCGGCGCCGGATTCCGACACGTCGATGATGCGGCAGGTGAGATTGACGCCGTTCGGCATGATGAGGCGGCCGACCGGATTGCGCGGCACCATACGGCCGTGACGGCGATCTTCCGGTAGATCGAGGATATGACGGTTGGCGAGCCAGGTGAGCTGCGCCGCGAGCTTGTCGCGTTTGCGCGCGGTGGCCGAAATCGTCATCGCAAAGCCGTCTGGAAACAGACGCGCGATTTTACCTTCGAGCCGGCCCAAATGGTCGACATAGGCAATCACGCGGTCGCCCGCGATGCCGCCGACCGGCGCGATGACCGCCATGCCGCCCGGCGACATATTGATGACTTGGCAGGGAAATTCGCGGCGATCCGCGAGCATATAACGGCCGAGCAGATTGACCTTCACCCGCTGATGGCGGCGACGGTCCTGACTCAGAGCCAGTAAACTCGGATTTCGCTCAGCCAACGCCATGCTGTTCACTCGCCCGCCCGCGGCAACGGATGAGCCTAGGTGGGCGATGTTAACGGCTCGTTAGCCGCCATTGATTGGCGTTCGCGACTGGTCAGGCCGCAGCAGCGTGAACTTGCGTTGCTAGGTTCGGCCGCCCTCGTGAACCACAAGGCGGCGCTGGCGCGGCGCCATGAAGCGCGGCAACAAGCGCGCTTCGACCGGAGCCCCAATATGGCGTCGGCCACCCAATGTCAGCGCCCCGATCGGGCTTGCACCAAGCCATTGCGGAACTTTGAGTGGGGCCAGGATACCGATCGTGCGGGCGAGGCTCGGCCTGGTTGCGTTGAGCGGCAGCAACAAAAGCTCGAGCTCGATCGGCTCGCCGTCGCCGGTCTGTGCGGTGACTCCGGCGACAGTGCCGACGCGTTCGTCGTCGAGGATGGCGAGAAGATCGGAAACGATCGGCTGGCTCGCCGCGGCCCAAAGCCCGATGAAAGGCTCACCCTTAAGTTCCCGGCCGAACAAGGCGCAGACTCGCGTGCCGGCAAGCCGAAACGGGTGACCCGCGCCTCTATCCAGCGCCAGGATAAAGGCATCGCTAAGCGCCTGGCGGATGGCGCCCGGCTCGATCTCGGCGCGCTCCGGCGCGGGACGCGTGCCGCGCCGCTTCTCCCAATACGCATAGAGTTCTTGGCTCGCTGCGTGCTTCATGGACACCCGCTCCCTGCGATCGCGCCGCCGCAGCACACCTGTCCCTGATCGGGACAGGCATTGCGGCAAACGGCTACGTGACGTGGTGTGGAGCAGGGGGCGTGCCGGGCATGGTCGCCGCCCTGGCAGCGCGGCGCTAACCCGGAATTAAACTTAACGAAGCGTTGACGTTGGCTACCCGAGCTTGTCTGCCTAGGGTGCGGTCACAATGATCATGGCCGCGGAAATTCTCGGCGGCTTTTTCAGCTAGAGGGAGGCGGGGAATGTGACCGGCGCCGAGCGACGCGAAAGCGGAGCGTCGGCGTCGACCGCACAACCCCGCACTGGGTGCAAGAGGGAGGACTTAAAACGTCCTCCCTTTTGTTTTCTGCCTTTTGTTTTCTGCGCCTTCGGGGCCTTGTTGTCGCGCGGCGCTTGTCCTTGCCGCCGCGCCGGCCTATCTCGGCGCTACGCAGGTGTCCCCGGTGACCGAACAGTCTGAGCCCAATCTCTCAGAACCCATTTTCAACGTGCCACTCGTCGTCATAGCGACGGTGGCTATCCTCGTGTTCGTGCATGTTGTGCGCACGTTCTTGCTGACCGACGAGCAGGGCGTTGAGTTTCTACTTACATTCGCATTCATCCCGGCGCGTTACGGCACAGATTCTTCTGTCGGCGGCTCATTCCCCGGCGGTTTCGGCGCCGATTTGTGGACCTTCTTCACTTACGCCTTCATCCACGCCGATCTTATGCATCTTGGCCTCAATCTCGCTTGGCTCCTGCCGTTCGGGACCGCGCTGGCACGCCGCTTCGGGGCGTGGCGCTATAGCGTTTTCATGCTGGTCATGGCGGCGGTCGGAGCGCTGGCGCATTTGCTCAGCCATATCGGCGCGATGGAGCCAATGATCGGCGCGTCAGCGGCGATCTCGGGCGCCATGGCGGCGGCGATGCGATTTGTCTTTCAGCAAGGCGGTCCACTCGCCGTGTTTCGCGGAGGCGGCGACGATGCCTATCGGATTCCCGCCGTACCACTCAGTGTAACGCTACGCGATCCAAGATTTCTGTTGTTCCTCGCGGTCTGGGTCGGGCTGAACATGCTGTTCGGTTCCGGCACCATCTCATTCGGTGAGGCAGCTGGCCAGGAAATCGCCTGGCAGGCGCATGTCGGCGGCTTTTTCGCGGGCTTATTGCTGTTTAGTGCCTTCGATCCAGTAGTTCCACGGGCCGAACTCGACACCGAGCCGGGCGGCTAGCGGCGGTTTGGCTTCGGACTATGCTGCGCCGCAGCGCATTCGCCGTGAATATTCTTGGAACCGCGCGCCGGCTCTAATCATTAAAATGATTACCCTCACCGTCGCTGATCGCGTCGACTGCGCCAGCAACGGCGTGAGGTACAGGGAGGCTACGATGACTGTCAGCATCATCCTCGCGGGCAAGGGCCGCGAAGTCGTCAGTATCGAACCGAACTTCAGTCTTGCTTCTGCCGTGTCGCTGCTCACCGAAAAACGCATCGGTGCGCTCGTTATCCTCGGCGCTGGCCACCGCATCGCCGGCATCGTCTCCGAACGCGACATTGTGCGCGCACTCGCCGAACGCGGCGCGGCAGCACTCGACGAGCCGGTAAGCCAGATCATGACCCGTAAAGTCTCGACCTGCACCGAGAGCGAGACGGTGTCGGGCATCATGGAGCGCATGACTGACGGCAAATTCCGCCATGTTCCGGTGGTCGATCAGGGTCGGCTCGTCGGCATTGTCTCGATCGGGGACGTGGTCAAGCACCGCTTGCGCGAGATGGAACGCGATTCGGCGGCGATGCGCGATTACATCCTGACGGCGTAGCTGTCCGTAGCGGAGTTACCGGGAACGCGGCGCTGCGGAGATAGGGCGAGGCCACATTCCCCAGCCTCCGGCGCGACGCTATAATGGCGCCTTGGGATCTTACCCGGGGAGGCGTTCATGCGGCGATTGGCTATCTTTCTAGCCGTCTTGTCGCTCTGCTCTGCAATCGATGGATTTGCCGGCGTGGCATCCGCCGCGGGGAAGATCCGGCTGGCACAAACTTCGGCAGTCACGACTTGCATGATGGTGTGCAACTCACAGGCGGCGGCGTGCCAAACCACCTGCCTCGTCCCCGGGACGGCGCCGACCGGCGCCGCGACCACGACCAGCAATGCCAATGTGAGCACCTCGTGTCAGCTCAACTGCTCGACGGCGCAAATCGCGTGTCAGACGATCTGCTCGCAAGCCTCGCCGTCCCAGTGATCCGGTAGATCAGCTCAATTCTGCGATCGCTTCCGCGATCGCCTCGATGGCCTTTTCCGTGGCTGCGTAACCGATGGCGATCGATTCCGCGGCGCGATGAAAATCGAGCCAGCCGACAGGCCCGATGCGCGGGGTGATGTGGACGTCCGGCGGATCGCCGGCGAGCCGCATGCGCGTCAGACGATCCTGCATGATGTTGAACGACTCGACCATCACGGTGGAGAAGCTCGGCCGCATATCGCCGGCGACGATGTCGCGCCGGAGCGCGCGTTCGGCGCCGAACATGCCGCGCAAGCGCGCGAAGCGGTTGCGCGATTCGGCCGGCGGCGTAACGGGATGCGTATCGCCTGGATCGGCGCCGTGGCTAGCGATGGTGGCGCCGCGGCCGAAACGATCGGCTTCCATATTCACCGCGATGACGACGCGGGCGCCGAGCGCGCGCGCAGCCGAAACCGGCACCGGATTGACCAGAGCTCCATCGGCCAGCCAGCGGCCGCCGAGATGCACCGGCGGAAAAATACCCGGCAAGGCGTAAGAGGCGCGCAACGCCAGCGCCAGCGAGCCGCGCGTCAGCCAGACTTCGTGACCGGTCCCGATCTCGGTGGCGATGGCGGCAAATCGGATCGGCAAATCCTCGATCGCGGTGTCGCCGATCGATTCCTCCAATCGGTTGGCCAGCCGGCCACCGCCGATCAGACCCGAGCCGCCAATCCGTACGTCGAGGTAGCTGATGATCCGCCGCCGCGTGAGCGAGCGCGCCCAATCCTCCAGCGTGTCGAGCTGTTTGTTGGCGTAGCAGCCGCCGACTAGCGCGCCCATCGACGTGCCGACGATGATATCGGGCACGATCCCGTGCTCCTGGAGCGCACGCATCACACCAATATGGGCAAAACCGCGCGCCGCCCCGCTGCCAAGGACAAGCCCGATGGAAGACCCGACGCGCTTGCCGCCGGCATGATCTTTGGCTTCGACGGCCTTTGGATCGACGTCACTGGTACTCACTTCATCCCCACGCATCTACACTCTTACTCGATCCATGATTGGCCGCGGCAGCTCCAGCAACAAGCCACGAGGCAGGATATGGTGAAAGCGGCGGCAAGTCAGCAATAGAGGGTGCTTTCGTTCCTTGACGCGCGGCGGGTGGCATGAAATCGCCGTGATTAAGATCGAAAAGAAACGCGATGGCAGGGTGGGGATTAAGCGCTTTTTTGCGTTGCGCCGTAGCTGCGGGGGCAGTGGGGGTTCTCCTCTGCGCGCCGGGGCATGTCTTGGCGCAAACGCGTATGCTGGTCTCGCCGCAATCGACGGCGAGCGCGCCGCTGACCCAGGGCGCCGGATCGCCCGGCGCTAGCCTTATTAGCCCAACGCCCATGAATCCGGCGCCCATGAACCCGGCGCCCATGAACCCGGCGCCCGTGAACCCGGCGACCATGAACCCGGGGACTATGGCGCCACTAGCCGTGCCGCCGGTCGCGCAGGCCGCCCCGGTTGTTCCCGCCGGCCGCGTGGCGCTCGCGGTCGCCGCGCGCTATGGCCATGATGCTCCGCCGATCAACGGCGGGCTTATTTGGCGCGTCTATGCCGCCAAGCCGGACACGACGGGGGTGTTTCGCCTGATCAAGGAAGATCGTGGTGCGGCGCCGACTTTCGTGCTGCCGCCCGGCGGTTACGTCGTGCATGCGACGCTTGGCCTCGCCAGCGCCGCCAAGGCCGTGCAGCTGCGCGCCGAGACGGTCCACGAAGTGTTCGACATTCCCGCCGGCGGGGTGCGGCTTGAGGGCCGCGTCGGCGACGTGCGTATCCCGGCCGGTCAGATTGCGTTCGATATCTATACCGGCAGTCAATTCGACGCGACGCAGCGGCGGCCGATCACGCAGAACGTGATGACCGGCGACGTCGTGCTGCTGCCCGAAGGTACTTACAACATCGTGTCGAATTACGGCGACGGCAATTCGTTGGTGCGTTCCGACGTGCACGTCGATGCCGGCAAGCTCACCGATATCGTGGTGACGCATCGCGCCGCGGTGATCACGCTCAAGCTCGTCAACAATTCCGGCGGCGAGGCGCTTGCCAATACACAATGGACGGTGTTGACGCCGGGCGGCGACGTGATCAAGGAGTCGATCGGCGCGTTCCCGCGCATCGTGCTGGCCGAAGGCGATTACCACGTCATCGCGCGCAACGAGGGCAGGACCTTTCAACGCGATCTCAAGGTCATCACCGGCGTCGACGGCGAGGTCGAAGTGCTGGCGCGGTAAGGGATTGTGCCGCCGCGTCTGTCACGCCGCCTTCTTGATCCGCGCCACGTCCGGCGGCACCGCTTCCTGCGCCAGCGCCGCAAGGGCTGCGTCGAGCGGCATGGTCTCTTGCTTCTCGCTGCCGAGGCGGCGGATCGAGACGGTGCGTTCGGCGGCTTCCCTCTTGCCGACGACGAGCAGCGCCGGCACTTTTGCCAGCGAATGTTCGCGCACTTTGTAATTGATCTTTTCGTTGCGCAGGTCGCCTTCGACGCGAAGGCCCGCGCGCCGCGCCGCCGCGATCGCTTCGCGCGCGTAATCGTCGGCGTCCGACGTGATGGTCGCGATCACCGCCTGTAGCGGCGACAGCCACAGCGGCAAATGTCCCGCATAATGCTCGATCATGATTCCGGTGAAGCGTTCGAGCGAGCCGAACATCGCGCGGTGCAGCATCACCGGCGTTATTTTGTCGGAGTGCTCGTCGATATAGAAGGCGCCGAGTCGGCCGGGCATGTTGAGATCGACCTGCACGGTGCCGCATTGCCAATCGCGGCCGATGGCATCGCGCAACACATATTCGAGCTTCGGACCGTAAAACGCGCCTTCGCCTTTGTTGAGCGTCCACGGCCGGCCGGACGCCTCAAGCGCCTGCATCAGTGCGGCTTCGGCCTTATCCCACACCGCATCCTCGCCGATGCGTTTTTCCGGCCGATCGGAGAATTTGATCCGCACGTCGTCGAAGCCGAAATCCTGATAGATCGACAAGATCAGATCGTTGACCTTGATGACTTCTTCCGCAATTTGCTGCTCGGTGATGAAGATGTGCGCGTCGTCTTGCGTGAAGGCGCGCACGCGCATCAACCCGTGCAGCGCGCCCGACGGCTCGAAGCGGTGTACTTTGCCGAATTCGCAGATTTTGAACGGCAGATCGCGATAGGATTTCAGCCCGTTCTTGAAAATCTGGATATGGCCGGGACAATTCATCGGTTTGATGACGAAGGTGCGCTCGTCCTCCTTTCGCGGTTCGACCAAGAACATCCCGTCACGAAACGTCGCCATATGGCCCGATGCGACCCACAGCGAGGAATCGATGAGTTGCGGCGCGTTGACCTCGGCATAGCCGGCGTCGCTCTGGCGCCGGCGGATGTAGTTCTCCAGCGTCTGGAACAGCGTCCAGCCCTTGGGATGCCAGAACACCGAGCCGGGCGCTTCCTCTTGGAAGTGAAACAGATCCATCTCGCGGCCAAGCTTGCGGTGATCGCGTTTCTCGGCTTCCTCGATCTGCTTCAAATAGGTGTCGAGCTCTTCCTGCTTGGTGAAGGCTGTGCCGTAAATGCGCGACAGCATTTCGCGGCTTGAATTGCCGCGCCAATAGGCGCCGGCGACCTTCATCAGCTTGAACGCATTGCCGACCTTGCCGGTCGAGGTCATGTGCGGACCGCGGCACAGGTCGAACCAATCGCCCTGTTTGTAAATTTTGAGCTGCTGATCCGCCGGAATGGCATCGACCAGCTCGACCTTGAACATTTCGCCTTTGTCGCGGAAGACCTTCTTGGCCTCGTCGCGCGACCAAATTTCCTTGGTGAAGGGTTTGTCGCGCGCGATGATCTCGCGCATCTTCTTTTCGATGGCCGCAAAATCCTCCGGCGTGAACGGCTCATTGCGGAAAAAATCGTAATAGAAGCCGTTCTCGATTACCGGGCCGATGGTGACTTGCGTGCCGGGCCACAGCGACTGCACCGCTTCGGCCAGCACGTGCGCGGCGTCGTGGCGAATGAGCTCCAGCGCGCGCGGATCGTCGCGGGTCAAAAATTCGATCTTGGCATCCCCCTCGATCGGATCGGAAAGATCGGCAACCGTGCCGTCGAGCGCCATCGCCACCGTGCGCTTGGCGAGCGACGGCGAGATGCCCTTGGCGATGTCGAGGCCGGTGGTGCCGTCGGGATAGTCCCGACGCGCGCCGTCGGGAAAGGTCAGCGCGACCATCATTCACTCCTGTTGCTCACTCGCTGCGAACCAATGCAGGTAAGCGTGGCCGGACGAATTCAGTCTGGGAGACGACCTGCCGTGTCCGATTCGGCAAGGGCGTGCGGGGCGGATGGGCCGGCATTCGTCCCGCGCCAGCGTCCGTAGCGCCACGGCATATACCAGCGCGATTTTTCCGGCAATATTTTGGGCACGAAATCGAGCCCGGACGTCCCCCAAGGCTGGCAGCGCAGCAGCCGCGCTAGCGTCATCCAGCCGCCGGCCCATAATCCGAAGCGATCTAGCGATTGATCGGCATAATCGGAGCACGTCGGCAGATGCCGGCAATTAAAGCCGATGAGAGGGGAGAGGGTATGCCGATAAAGTTTTACCAGGCCGCGTCCGGCGAGACGCGGGGCGCGAAGTGAGGCGTCAAAGAGGAAATCGAGAGACATCGAATTGTTTTCAGCCTTTCCCGGATGCGGTGCAGCGCGAAGCGGTGCGCCGCTGATCCGGGATCGTCCCAAGCTCTGCGTCCGTTACGATCCCGGGTCTGCGGCGCACCACTACGCCATAGCGCGTCGAAGACGCGCGTAAACGCGCTTATGGCTTCGTGCCGCGCAGCGCCCGGGAAACATACTATTCCGCCGCGGCTCTGGCGCCGCGCTTCTTCTCGATCTGGCCGATGGCGTCGACCACGGCGTCGAAGGTGAGCAGCGTCGAAGCATGGCGCGCCTTGTAGTCGCGCACCGGCTCGAGCACCGCGATGTCGGTCCATTTGCCGTTCGCCGGCGGCGCGCCGTTCTCTTTAAGCATTTTGCGAACGCCTTCGCGCAACTCACGCAACTCCGCGGCGTTCGAGCCGACGATATTTTGCGCCATGATCGAGGACGAAGCCTGGCCGAGCGCGCAGGCTTTTACCTCGTGGGCGAAATCGGTCACCGTATCGCCGTCCATCTTCAGATCGATCGTGACGGTCGAACCGCACAGCCGCGAAACGGCGGTTGCCGAGGCGTCCGGATCGGCCAGCCGGCCGATCCGCGGGATGGTGCCCGCAAGCTCGATAATGCGCTTATTATAGACCTCGTTGAGCATCGGAAATTCGAGGATTTACCTGGATAGACCGGGGTTTACTGTCTCTACCTGACAATCCACTATATAGGCGTACCGCACTGGATTTGAAGTTCCGGCTTCTGGGCCGGCGATTGGGAGAAGTAATGGACGCAGTCATTAAGCCAGCCCTCGTCAAGTCAGCCGACGTCAAGCCGTGGCCCAAGGGGCCCGTTTCGGACCACGTCCGCAATGCCCCGACGCCGGTCGAGAACAGGCCCTCGCGCGAGGAAGCCGAAGCGGCGGTTCGGGCGCTGATCGCCTATGTTGGCGACAATCCGTCTCGCGAAGGCCTGGTCGGTACGCCGAAGCGCGTTATCGCGGCCTTGGACGAGCTGTACGCCGGCTATGGCGAAATTCCCGCCGATGCGCTGGCCCGCACCTTTGGCGAGACCGAGCCCTATGACGATTTTGTGCTGATCCGCGACATCGGGTTCACGTCGCATTGCGAGCACCACATGATGCCGTTTTATGGCAAAGCGCACGTCGCGTACCGGCCGGTCGAGCGCATGGTCGGGCTGTCGAAGCTCGCCCGCCTCGTCGACGTCTATGCCCAGCGCCTGCAAACGCAGGAGCACCTCACGTCGCAGATCGCGACCGCCATCGATGAGGTGCTCAAGCCGCGCGGCGTCGCCGTGCTGCTCGAGGCCGAGCACACTTGCATGTCGATCCGTGGTGTCACCAAGCCGGGCGCCTCGACCGTGACCACGCGTTTCCTCGGCACCTTCCGTGACTCAACGGACGAACAGATGCGCTTTGTCACGCTCACCCGCGGCGCCAACAACGACTGAACGCATGCCTGACCATGTCTAGCACCCCAACTTTTGCGTCGCCTGGAACGGCCGCCGATCTCGAAGAGGGATTGGCGCTGACGCCGAAGTTCGATGCCGACGGGCTCGTCACAGCCGTCGCCACTGACGCTGCCTCCGGCGACGTGCTGATGGTGGCGCACATGGATGCGCAGGCGCTGGCCAAGACCATCGCCACCGGCGAAGCTTGGTATTTCAGCCGCACGCGCCGCGCGCTGTGGAAGAAGGGCGAAACCTCCGGCCACACCCAACGCATCGTCGAAATGCGCATCGACTGCGATCAAGACGCGGTGTGGATCAAGGTCGAGCAAATCGCGGGGGCGTGTCACACCGGGCGGCGGTCGTGTTTTTACCGGGCGGTGCCGCTGGGGAAGGCTGGCGCGGCAACGCTCGAATTTCGCGACGAGCGGGTGTTCGATCCGAAGGCGGCGTATCGGGCCAAAGGCTGACTCCCTTCGTCATTGCCGGGCATAGCCGCCGCGCTCGCGACTAGCGAGCAACGCCTCACTCACCGCGGAGCCTCAAGGCAAAGCAGGTGGCCATCCGGATCGCGCAACATTGCGCGCCGTGCGCCATGTTTAAACTGCACCGGGCCAGATAGGACGGCATCATGGCTTTCAGCGCAGAGCGTTTCCAAGATCTGATTGTTTCCTACTGCCAGAACAAGCCACGTCGCTGCAACGTCATTTGTTCCGGGAAGGGCTGATTCCCGGTCGATGTCTCCCCGATAGCAGAGCAGTTCGACATGAGGGGTTGAAAATCGTGGTGGCGCCAAAGGCGTCACCTCGACCACCGCTCCCGCCACGTCATCGAGTTTATCCTGCTCTGGGCCAGAGTTGAGCGAGCCGCTCACCCGCCGCAATCCGAGCCGCTCGTAGAATCTAACGCTTCGTTCCGTATCGGCGATTGAAATCGCGGAATGATCAATGCCAAGGCACCCCGTTGCTGACGAGTGTTGCCAGCGCGCGGGTATGGCATCGCGCGGGAATGCGATCAGTTCGAGTGGATGACCCTCGGGATCGCGGAATTTAAAGGCGGTGACGCCGCCCGATGAAACCGGCAGCAATTGCGGCCCGTCGGTCGAGATCGTTTTCCATCCCGCACGGGCCGACAGTCGTGCACACGCGGTCGCCATATCGGAAACGACGATGGCGAAATGCTGAAAGATACGGCTGCGCCCCGTGATTGCCCGCGGATAGGAGCGGCCCGGCGGCTGAACGCCGATGAGTTCAATCTTTTGGTCGCCGAGTTGCAGGGCTATGACGCGGACGATCGCGCCAGGAATGTCGAGGAGCTTCGCGAAAGACGGCTCGGCAATGGCCGTTCCGTCGGTTCGCACGAATCCGAAAGCGGCTTCGTAAAAATCGGCCAACCGATCTGGTTCGCTGCAGGTCAATATGATGCGGGACAGCCGCTGCACTGCGTTCACGGCGCCTGTACACCGCGGCAATTCAGGAAGATGGAATAAAGGGTGTTCGAGCCGCCGATGAAGAGACGGTTTTTTGCGGCGCCGCCGAATGTCAGGTTCGATACGCGATGGGGTACGAGGATTCTACCAAGCAACTCCCCGTCTGAACTGATGCAATGGACACCGTCGGCTGCGCTACTCCAGATGTTGCCATCCTCGTCGACGCGCATGCCGTCGCAATAGCCCGGCTCAATCTTATGAAAAATGTCGCCGCCGGTGAGCGTTGAGCGGTCGATTCCAACATCGAAGACGCGGATATATTGGCGCGGGTGGTCCGTTGTCTGGTCGCCGGTCTCAGACACGTAAAGTTGGCTCTCGTCGGGCGAGAAGGCGAGCCCATTCGGACCGTCGAAATCGTCCGCCACGATCCGGATGTCGTCGCGTTCCGGGTCGAGGCGGTAGACCGCAGGCGGCTGTTCCGAGGCTTGCCGCCCGCCTTCATAGTCGTTCGATATTCCGTAGAGGGGGTCGGTGAACCAGATCGAACCATCCGATTTGACCACGACATCGTTTGGAGCGTTCAACCGCTTGCCATCGTGCCGATCGACCAAAGTCGTGATCCGGCCGTCATACTCGGTCCGGTAAAGGCATCGTCCGCGATGCGAGCAGGCGATCAGGCGTCCCTGGCGATCTCTGGTCTGTCCGTTCGCGTAATTCGAGGGCGAACGATACACCGATACGCCCTCACCCTCGATCCAACGCATGGTGCGATCATTGGGCAAATCCTGGAATAGCAGGCAGTTGGCGTCGCCCATCCAGACCGGTCCCTCAATCCAGCGGAATCCCGACGCTAGCGTCTCCAATGTCGCGTTGCCCAGGATATATCGCGCAAAACGCGGTTGCTTGATTTCAATCCCGTCCATGGCTCACCAGAAACGACAGGGTGAATCAAGCGACGGCGGAGCTTCGAATTGCACGATCAAGAGCACGGCGGGATCGTCGCCGATCGTGCCGGAAAGGTGGCCCTGCTTGCCCGCCACTTTGCGGGTGTTCTTATCCTCGCCGAAGGATATCTCGCCCGGTCCCATCTCGACGCGCCGGCCGTCCATCGATTCGACGAACCAACGTCCCGACAACGGAATGATCCATTGCGGCTTTGGATTTTCGTGCCAATCGCCGATCCATCCGACCGGCATCACCGTGACGAAGACAGTCGCGGCATCCTCGGTCTTAGCGCCGATCCATTGGGGGGTGGCCTGCGGCGCGATCGCCGCTTTCTCGAATTCAGTCATCGTGCAGCGTGTCTGATGGCTGACGCCATCGACGTCGGTCCACAAATGCCAATAGGATATGGCCGGCTTGGGATCCGAGCTCACGGTCGGACATGCTCCTGTGTCACGCTGTAAGGGTGGGAGGAGGACAACGGGTGGGCGAAGAAACTGCCGACCGAAGCCGCATCGGTGCCAAAGGTGATGAGCAGGAAGCCGGCGCCAAGAGCAAAGTTCTTTAGGAAATCCCAAAACAGCGTCCGACCCTGGCCACTATTGGAGCTCCAGAAATCGCCGGGCTTCCAGAATTGCTTCCAGAGCAACGCCGTAACACCACAATATCCAGCCAACACGAAGGCACACGCTCGATCCGCAATCCCCGTAATAACTCCAAATGACATAAATACTTCGACAAATAATCCGACCAGTATCAGTCCGGTCGCAACGGTTGGGTTCGACACCGCTTCGCGCGCCTGGCCGACGGCGCCCTGAAAGTTGAGGATCTTGTCTAGCGCGCTGAAAGGAAGAAATAGGAGGACGAGGACGATACGGATCGCCGCGGTAAGGCCGAAGCTCAGCATTATCATCGCCCATGACCTCGCAGTCGCTTCAGGCATGCATTTTCAGGCATCTGTGTAAAACGCTGAACCTTCGTCAAAGTTCAAACGTTGCTGTTCCGGGTCCGCAGGCAAAGCCATGACGAGCACCGGCGAACATTATGATGTCGTCATTATCGGCTCCGGCCCTGGCGGCGGCACCATGGCGTGGCGGCTGGCGCAAACCGGCAAGCGCATTCTTCTTTTGGAGCGAGGCGACTACCTACCCCGCGAACGCGAGAATTGGGACAGCCAAGCCGTATTCGTCGATGCGCGTTATCAGGCGCTCGAGACTTGGTACAGCTCGGACGGCAAGAACTTTCATCCCGGCTTGCATTATTTCGTGGGCGGCAACAGCAAGGTCTACGGCGCCGTGCTGCTGCGGCTACGCGAGCGGGATTTTGATGAAATCAGGCATATCGACGGGATTTCGCCGGCATGGCCGTTGAAGTACGACGTGTTTGAGCCCTATTACCAGGCCGCCGAAGAACTCTATTACGTGCATGGTCTGCGCGGCGAAGACCCGACCGAGCCGCCGTCGAAAAAGCCATATGCCTATCCGCCGATTACGCATGAGACGCGCATTCAGCAACTGTTCGATGGGCTCAAGCGGGAGGGGCACCATCCGTTTCATCTGCCCGTCGGCATTCTGCTCGACGAACAAGACGGCAAAGCGTTGCCGCACTCCCCGTGCATCCGCTGCAATGCCTTCGACGGCTATCCATGTCTGACCAACGGCAAGGCGGATGCGCAGATCGTCTGTGTCGATCCGGCGCTGCGCGCCCATCCGAACCTGACACTGCTGACGAATTCGTACGTCGACAAACTCGTAACGGACTCGCACGGTCGCAGGGTTTCCGGTGTCGTAGCGGTGCGCGGCGCCGAGCGAACGACCTATTCGGGCGACATTGTCATCGTTGCTTGTGGCGCGCTTTCGTCGGCGCTTTTGATGCTGCGCTCGGCGAACGACGATCACCCGCAAGGGCTCGCCAACGGCTCAGGCCTCGTCGGCCGCAATTACATGCGGCACAACAACTCCGTTGTCATGGCCATTTCGCGCACGCCAAATCCGACCAAGTTTCAAAAGACCTTGGGACTTAACGATTTTTATTTCGGTTCCAGCGATTGGGACTACCCGCTCGGCCATATTCAAATGGTGGGAAAGTCGGACGGCGTCCAGATTCACGGCGAAGGGCTGCCCGATTTCTTGCAATGGTTTCCGGAAAAGCCATTCGATTGGATCGCGCAGCATTCGCTCGATTTCTGGCTGACATCGGAGGATTTGCCGCTGCCGCAGAACCGGATTTTCTACGACGGGCAGCGCGTCATGCTCGATCTGACCGAAACAAGCTCGCAGGCGCACCAGCGATTAAAAGGCAAATTGCGCGATCTCTGCGGCAAGCTTGACGTTCACCCGCATCTGTTCGACAGGTCGCTCTATCTCGGGCAAAACGTCCCGATCGGCGGCACCGCGCATCAGGCGGGGACCATGCGCTTCGGAACCGATCCATCGCAGTCCGTGCTCGATCTCAACTGCAAAGCGCACGGCATCGACAACCTCTATGTTACGGATGCAAGTTTCTTTCCCTCGATCGGAGCCGTAAATCCCACCTTGACCATCATAGCCAACGCACTTCGAGTCGGAGACCAAGTCATAGCCCGATTCAAATGAGGTAAACTTCGCCTATCGCTGGTTTTGCGGGCTCTCGATCGAGGACAAGGTTCCGGATCATTCGGCGTTCTCGCGTGCTCGTAACGAACGGTTCCGCGACAGCGCCATCTTTCGCCGGCTTTTCGAACGTGTCGTCGAGGCCTGCATTGCGGCCGACCTTGTCGGTGGTGAAGGCTTTGCCGTCGATGCGAGCCTGATCCGGGCCGATGCCAACAAGCATCGCTCGATCCCGGGCGGTGAATGGCAAAAGACATGTGATCCTAAGACGGCGAGCCGGGCCATGCAGGAGTATCTGGCCACCCTCGATGACGCGGCTTTTGGTGCGGCGAGCGACGTCACGCCGAAGTTCGTCTCGCCGTCCGATCCCGCCGCGCAATGGACAGGTGCGTTGCGCGGAGCGGCGTTCTTCGCCTACGCCGACAACTATCTGATCGACGTGAAGTTCGGCGTCATCATGGATGTCGAGGCGTCGCGCGCCATCCGCCAGGCCGAGGTCGGCGCATCGCAGACGATGATCGAGCGGAGCGAAGCTTGCTTCGGCATCAAACCCGAATGGCTCGCGGCCGACACCGCCTATGGGTCAGCCTCCAACCTCGATTGGTTGGTCAACCAGCAGGGCATTGCGCCCCATGTTCCGGTCATCGACAAATCGCAGCGTGAGGACGGCACATTCTCGCGTGAGGAGTTCATCTACGACGAGGTGCGTGACATCTATTCATGCCGGGCAGGAAAAACACTGGCCACGACGGGCCATGTCAACAGCGATCATGCGCTTCGGTATCTCGGCTCCGTGCCTGACTGCCGCAGGTGTCTGTTTAAAGCGAAGTGCTGCCCGAACATGCCGGCGCGACGGATCGCTCGCGATGTGAACGAGGCCGCCCGCGATGTCGCCCGGGCGCTGGCCAAAACCCAGGCGTTCGCGCGATCGCGCCGCGATCGCAAAAAAGTCGAGATGCTGTTCGCGCACCTCAAGCGCATTCTGCGGCTTGACCGATTGCGCCTTCGCGGCCCCAGCGGCGCTCAGTTCGAGTTCACGCTGGCGGCGATCGCGCAAAACCTGAGGCGACTAGCCAAGCTTGTGGCTCGTCCCCCGCCGGTCACATCAATCGCGTGTGTTGCGTAAGCAGAGCTTTCAGTCGGTAGCGTCAGAGGCTCCGATGCGTCAGAGCTGCCGCTCCAATATGGGGCTGGCGCAAAACCAGGGCCGCGGCTCGGCCACAAATCGTCCTAGCCACGGCCAACTCGCCCCTCACACCCGACTTCTGCAACAAAATCGGCCCGAATCGGACGAGCATGAACGCTGTAATGTTTGCCTTTCGGGGTCATGCAGACGTGAGGTGGACCTCGCGAGAGCGCGTGGCGACGACACGAGCCACGAGCCACGAGCCACGAGCCACGAGCCACGAGCCACGAGCCACGAGCCACGAGCCACGA
>Ga0182015_10000924_pt1 | contig 40890 bp, 33 predicted proteins | sample 712P3MmetaG_FD_120478 | JGI IMG/M metagenome (GOLD analysis project Ga0182015, IMG submission 120478) | Permafrost microbial communities from Stordalen Mire, Sweden - 712P3M metaG | ecosystem: Environmental > Terrestrial > Soil > Wetlands > Permafrost | place: Sweden: Stordalen | collected...
TCCCATGTGCGGCGCGGGACGCAGGCGGCCTCGTTGCAGTCCAGGAAGTAGCGGCCGCCGACGCCAGCGAGCAGCGGCGAGGTCGCGACCAGCACCGATGTCGCCGCGCCCTGCTCCGGCGTCTTCCGCCGCTCGGGCGGCGTCTTCATGCCCCCGGTGTGGCGCTGGAGGTTGGTTGCGATCGCCCCTGGAGTCAGGGCGTTGGCGGTGATGCCGTCGCCAGCCCAGCGAGCGGTCGCCCCGACGGCGAACAGCACGTTCGCGGTCTTGGACTGTCCGTAGGCCAGCATCGGATCGTAGGCCCGGAAGGCGAAGTGGATGTCGTCGAACACAACCGGTGAAAGCTGGTGAGCGCTCGAGCTGACGGACACGATTCGCGCGGCTCCATCCGCCGCCAGGGCGGCCCGGAGGCCGACGGCCAGGGCAAAGTGGCCCAGGTGGTTGGTCGCGAACTGCATTTCCCAGCCTTCCTGCGTTCGCTGCTCGGGCAGCGCCATGACGCCCGCATTGTTGACCAGCACGTGAAGCGGCCCGGCCCACCCGGCGGCGAATGCGGCGACCGAAGCGCGGCTCGCCAGGTCGAGGCTCGCGACGTGGATATTCCGGTTGCCGGTCGTGGCGGCGATGTCGGCGGCGACCCGCTCCCCGGCGCCGGTGTTTCGCACCGCGAGCGTGACGTCGGCGCCGGTCAAGGCCAGCGCCCTCGCCGTCTCGATGCCGATGCCCGAGGGGGCGCCGGTGACAATCACCCGCCTGCCGGAAAGATCGATTCCGGCCGCCACCTCGGCGGCCGTGGACCGCGTTCCGAACGGTGTCGTGATGCGTGTCATCGTGGGCCTCTACGTCGGAATTGCGGAAATGGCGAATCCTGCGCCGCCCCGTCCCGGCGCGAGCGGCCCCATTTGGAACCCCCAGGGATGAACGCACCAATTGACCGCGCGCCCGCAAGCTGGCATTCTTCGTCGCAAACCCCATGCCGAATACCGATGGCCAGGCGCACCGCTCGCAGCTGCAACGGATAGCCCACCGCGTGATGCTTGAGCGGGGCCTGACGCCGGACTTCACGGCCGCGGCTCTCGCCGAGCTCGAAGCCATCCATGGGCCCGCAGTGGCGAATTCCGCGCCGGTCCGCGACCTGCGGAATCTCCAGTGGTGCTCGATCGACAACGATGACTCGCGCGACCTCGACCAGCTCTCGGTGGCCGATGCCATGGCGGGCGGCTCGGTCAAGCTGATGGTGGCCATCGCCGAGGTGGGCGCGCTGGTCAGGCAGGGATCGGCCATCGATGACCACGCCAGAACAAACACCACGTCCGTCTACACTGCCGGCGGGATATTCCCGATGCTTCCCGAGAAGCTCTCCACGGACCTCACCTCGCTCGGCTTCGATTCCGACCGCATCGCCATCGTCATCGAGATGGTCTTTGCGGGGGACGGATCGCTGCAGCGCTCGGACATCTATGAGGCGACCGTGAAAAACCGTGCCAAGCTGGCCTACGACGGCGTCGCCGCATGGCTGGATGGCGCAGGGCCGATGCCCAAGGCGATCGGCGCCGTCGCCGGCCTCGATGAAAACCTCAGGATTCAGCATCGCACGGCCCAGCGGCTCAGGGCGCTCCGGCACCGGCGCGGCGCCCTGTCGCTCCAGACCGTCCAGGCGCGGCCGGTCTTTGACGGGGACGTGCTGCGGGACCTGAAGGCGGACGAAAGCAACGTGGCCAAGAACCTCATCGAGGAGCTCATGGTCGCGTCCAATGGCGTGACCGCGCGGTACCTCGAGGCAAAACAATTTCCGGCGGTCCGCCGCGTGGTGCGCACGCCCGCCCGCTGGGACCGGATCGTCGCGCTGGCCGCGGAACGGGGGACCACCCTGCCAGGGAAGCCCGATGGCGTCGCCCTGGAGCAGTTCCTGGTCGCCGCGATGAAGGCGGATCCCGCCTATTTTCCCGACCTGTCCCTCTGCGTCATCAAGCTGCTGGGCAGGGGCGAGTACGTCGTCGAGTTCCCGGGGGGCGACACGCCCGGGCATTTTGGGCTGGCGGTCAAGGATTACGCGCATTCCACGGCCCCGAACCGCCGTTTCCCCGATCTCCTCATCCAGCGCCTGCTCAAGGCGGCCCTCGCGGGATCCAAGCCCCCCTATGGGAACGACGAGCTGGTGGCGCTCGCCCGGCATTGCACGGAGCAGGAGGACGCCGCCAAGAAGGTCGAGCGGCAGGTCGTCAAGTCGGCGGCCGCCCTCCTGCTTGCCCCTAGGATCGGGGAGAAGTTCGACGCCACCGTCACGGGCGCCAACGATCGTGGCACGTGGGTGCGCATCTACCATCCGCCGGTCGAGGGAAAGCTGGGGAAGGGCTTCGAGGGGAGGCAGGTCGGCGACCGCCTTCGCGTGCAGCTGGTGCACACGGACGTCGAGCGCGGGTATATCGACTTTGTCCGAGCGGGGTGACGCCGGACGGCATTAGGCGGCGCCCTATCCCGTATCAGAACGCACCGCAGATGTTGCGGTTTTGCCGATAGCCTGTCACCTTTTGCCGTGGTTGGCGTCTCCATATCCAGGTGAACGAAGATACGCAAACGGGGCCTTTGAATAGGAGGCATTTGCAGGAGCATTCGCCCCGGCGCCGCCGGGGGAGTCCCCGTCAATTGTCTGGAACAGCGGGCCGCCATCCCGGGTCCAACATGAATGGGGAATCCGACCTCCAAAGCCTTTAAGACCATGAACACAAAAATTCGAATTATCCTGTCGGGAGCGGCGTGCATCGTCGCGGGCTCACTCGCCTGCCTTGCTCCCTCGACCGCATACGCCCAGAACCCTCCGCCACCCGCCGATAACCAGATGATGGGGGCCGCACCCTCGCCCGCCTATGTCTGGATGTCCGGCCATTGGAACTCAGAAGGCGGCCAATGGAAGTGGATGGCCGGGCACTGGGACCTGCCGCCGACCCGGAGCGCGATCTGGGTCGCGGGACACTGGATTCAGGGTGGGAGCGGATGGGTGTGGGTGAACGGCGCATGGAATGTCGCCGAGGCCCCGCAATCTTCCGCCGTGCCGCCACAGCCCCCGGGCGAACAGACATCCGCGGCAATGCCGGCGCCTTCCACGCCTCCCCCCAACGTCGCGGGCCAGTATTCGGCGGGCGGGCAGGTTCCGGCGCTCTATCAGCCGCCGACCGACACCTATTATCCTCCCATTGACTATGGCGCGGCGGATCCCGGGTACTATTGGACGGGAGACGCCTGGGCCTGGGGAATCTACCCGGCCTTCGGATTCGGCCTCGGCTGGTGGGGCCCGGGATACGTGGGCTGGGGCCGCGGCTATAACGGACGCGGCTTCGGAGGATATCACCACGCCGGCTTCGCCGGGCACGTTGGAGCCGCCCATTTTGGCGGCGGCCACTGGCGCTGACCGCAATTCCAAATTCGGCCCGGGTCGTTTCCTGACCCGGGTCTTTTTTTTGGATCGGGGAGGCCCAGATATGGGATTGAGCTTATCCCCGTCCCGCCGGTGTTATTGCACGATGCACCGCATCCGCCGCCGTATCCTGCTTGCCGTGTTGGCGGCGCTTTGCCTGCCGCCCTGCGCGCCGGCGCAGGCTCCCAGCGAGCCAGCCATGCCGGCCACCCCGTCATTGCTGGCAGACGCCTTCAACAAGCTTATGGAAAACCAGGGCCATTGGGCGTTTACGCAGACGCAGGCCTTTGACGGGCTCACGGCGAAGCTGAAGCGCGAGACGGTGCTGCGGGTCGATCCGTCGATCACCTACGCCGAGCAGATCAAGCCGCTTGTGATCGAGGGCGAGCCCCCCACCCCTGGGAAACTTGAGGAGTTCCGGCGAATCGGGGAGCGCCTGGCCAGACGAAGGCCTCGGGACGAGCGGGACACCTCTGCGCACCGGGGAGATGAGTTGCGGATCAGCCTGAACTTCCGGACCGTCACACCCGACCTCGCGCACGCCGCCGTCGTGTCGCAGGACGAGAAAAGCGTGACCTACGAGGTGCCCCTGCGCACGAGCGACGAGGGCGGCGGATCCGCCTTCGACGAGTTTCAGGTGACCGCCCGCGTGAACAGGGCTCGCCGTGAGTTCGAGCATGCCACGATCCGGCAGCGCTCGCCGATGCGGGTCGAGCTCGTCGCCAAGGTCTCCGACGCGGAGATCGACTGCGAGTTCACGTCCGTGGACCCGAAGTTTCCGGCGGTGATCACCAAAGAGACGCAACAGGCGACCGTCCGCATCCTGTTCGTCAAGCGCGTCCTCAAATTCGCGATGAAACGCAGCGATTTCAAGCGGGTCACGCCCTACGACGAGCGCTTCGGCGTCAAGCTCGGGCCGATCCGGACGATCCAGTTCTGAGACGGTGCTATCGTTCGCTCGGGTTTCCCCGGACGATGCCGAACAGCTCCATGTCATGAAAGCCGTCATGCCGATGGTGGGACTTCCTCAACACTCCCTCGCTCGACATCCCGGCCTTCATGAGGACAGACCTTGAGGCTGAATTCGCGGGCATGCACGTCGCCTCAATCCTGTTCAGCAGGAGCCGGTCGAAGCCAAAGGCGACGGCCGCCCGGGCGGCCTCGGTCGCAAGCCCCCGGCCCCACCAGGAGCGGCCGAGATTGAACGCCATCTCCGCCCTGCGATGGTGCCTGCTCAGCGAGTGAAGGAAGATCATGCCGATCAGCCCGGCGTCCTCCTCGGGGCAGATCGCCCAGCTCAGGACCGTGGGGTGGAGCAGAACCGCCAGAAAGTCCCTGGCCTTCTCCTCCGACGCATGCGCCGCCCACAGCGTGAAGCGGGAAACCTCCGGATCCGACGAGTACGAGAAGACGCTGGCCGCGTCGGCAAGGGTGAGCGCCCTCAGGCGCAGGCGCTTGGTCTGGAGCGACTCGGCCGCAATATCGAACCGATCGCTCATTTGGCTTCCATGCGGGACGCGTCCAGGGCTACGACAGCCGCCCCAGGAAAAGCTCCGTCTTGTAGTCCATTCGGACAAGGCCCCGCTCCTGGCAGCGGTCGTACAGCGACCCGAGGGCCTCCATCATCGCGCCGTGCCGGGGATGCCCCTCGTTCGGGGCATAGGACGACGAGAGCAGCCGGCCCTTCAGTCCCTCGTAGTCGAGGGTCTGGGAAATCTCGAAATTCTCCGCGTTCCACGCGCCGGCGCCGAAGAACGCGTCGAATCGGGCCGACTTCCCGATGTTCTCGTGGCGTATGCGCTGAAAATCGGTGCCGAACTCATCCTTGATCCGCTCATAGCCGATCGCGAAATCCGTCCCATCCGCGACGGGGGTGTTCCAGATGACGGCGCACCAGCCGCCGGGAACGAGGATGCGCCTGAATTCCCGGCGGGTCCCGGCGGGTTCGAACCAGTGAAAGGCCTGGGCGCAGGTGACCAGGGAAACGGAACGGTCCCGGAGCCCGGTCGCCTCCGCGGTCCCCTTGATGCTCGTGAAGTTGGCGCGGCCTCGGAATTCCGCCTCCGCCGCGCCCCGCATCGCGTCATTTGGCTCAACCGCAAAGACGCTCGCGCCCGTCCCGAGGAGCAGGCGCGTAAAAATGCCGGTTCCCGAGCCCACATCCGCCACCACGCTCGTTTCCGCCAGTCCCGCCTTCGCCACCAGCAAGCGGACAGCCGCCTCCGGGTAGCCCGGCCGGTACCGGACGTAGTCGTCAACCCGGTCCGAGAAGCGCCGCAGGGGATCGAGATCTGCCGGCCCCTGCGTCATTCGACCGTCACCCGGGTCTTTATCGAGTTGGCGATGAAGCACTGCTCGTGCGCGAGGTGGTGAAGCCGTTCCTTGTCCGAGGCCGTGGGCAGCGTATCCCCGCTGTAGGCGATCGCGGGATGCAGCGTGACCGCGCTCACCCAGGGCACTCCATGCTCGTTCTTTGTCATGACGCCCACAGCCTCGTCGTCATAGCTGTCGACCTGGAAGCCCTGCCGCGATGCCAGGAACAGAAACGTGAGCATGTGGCAGCTCGATATGGCGGCCACAAAGGCCTCCTCCGGGTCGACGTTCGCGGGATTGGAATAGGGCTCCGGGACCGAGGACGAGGACGGCGAGGCGGGCACGGTCAGCCCCCCGTCGAATTTCCAGCTGTGCTCCCGCGAGTACCTGCCCTTGAGAAAGTCGGGGCTCGTCCGCCGCCAGGTGATGATGGCCTTGTGGGTCGACATGGTTGGGAAAGGGGACTCTTGGCGCCGCCGGCACCGGGTCCACAAAAAATGATCCGGGGACGGGATCCGCGGGTGGGCCCTCGGGGCGGCGCTCCGGCCGGACGACGGCGTCCCTTGGCACCCGCTGGCGCGGGCCTCGCCAATTCACTATTGCGTCGCCCCCGCAAATAATTCACGCACGTGCGTGCCAATGAGCATCCCCATTGAAGTCAAACAGCCCGCGCGCGTCGGCGCCTGGAATCTCATTGCGAAGGACGTCCTCGTTGCGCGAGGCCACGTCGCGATGCATGGCGCGTAACCGGCAAGCAAATCGTCGAACCTAATCTAGCATAGCCAAACCAAGAATTTCGACCCTGCTTGCCGAGAGGCAAGCAGGGTTTTTTCGTCTATGACGACACACACAACCCTGCGGGCGAGCCTTCGCGCGCTTCCACCCGCCGCGTGGGTCCTCTTTTTCGGAACCTTCCTGAACAAGTTCGGGAGCTTTGTGGTTCCGTTTCTCGCGCTCTACCTCACCCGCCAGGGATATTCGCTCGCGCAGGCGGGCGCCGCGATCGGCGCCTACGGCGGCGGCAACGTGCTCGCGACGCTCCTTGGCGGCCATTTCGCGGACCACATCGGTCGCCGGAAGACGATTGTCATTTCCATGCTCTCGGGCGCGATCGCGATGCTCCTGCTGTCGCAGGCGCGCGGCTTGCCCATGATCCTCGCGCTGGCGGCCCTGGCAGGGCTGACCGGCGAGCTTTACCGGCCCGCGAGCAGCGCCCTGCTTGCCGACATGGTGCCCGCGTGCCACCGCGTGACCGCGTTTTCCGCCTACAGGATGGCGATCAATGCCGGATGGGCCTTCGGGCCTGCGACAGCCGGATTCATCGCCGGACATGGATATTTCTGGCTGTTCGCGGGCGATGCAGGGACCTCGGCATTGTTCGGCCTGGTGGCGCTCGTGGCGCTGCCCGAGACCGCGCGCCCGTCGGCCGGCGGATGCGGCTGGAAGGAGGCGATGGCCACCCTCCTCCAGGATCGGAAGCTCCATCGCGTGCTGTTCTCGGCGTTCGGGATAGCGCTGATCTTTTTCCAGATGACGTCGACCTATGGGCTTGCCGTGATGCATCTCGGCTTTTCTGCCGGCATGTACGGTGCCCTCATCTCCCTGAACGGCGCTCTGATCGTCATGTTCGAGCTCCCGCTGACGACAGTCACACGGCGTTTTCCACCCATGATCGTAATCGCATTCGGCTACACGTTGATCGGCGCCGGCTTTGCGCTCAATGCCTTCGCGCTCGCAATCCCGGGGTTGGCGGCATGCGTCGTGGTGTTCACCCTCGGCGAAATGTGCGCGATGCCGGTTGCCGCGGCATACGTTGCCGAGCTTTCGCCGCCGCACATGCGGGGCCGCTACATGGGAACCTATGGACTCACGTGGACGCTGGCGCAGGTCGTGGGCCCCGGGATCGGCATGCGGTTGTTCGCCGCCCACGCGACGGCATTTTGGTTCACGGGCGGAGCGCTGGGCGTCGGCGCCGCGCTCATCGTTCTCGGGCAGCGGCGCCCGGACGCGGCCCTTGCGCAGGCGGCCTGACCAACGTCGGTGCGCGCGGGCCGCCATGAGCCAGGCGTCCGAGAAAAGCGAATGGCCCTCCACCCCGGCCTCAATTCCCCAGCGGGCCGTTGTCGGCGTTCGCCACCTATTGCCTCCTTGACAAGGCGTCGCGCAGGTTTCTCTGGGCGCCGGCGTTGCCCGGATCAATCTCCAGGGCCTTCCTGATATGCTCGATGGCCTCGTTCGCCCGGCCCATTTGCAGCAGGCAATACCCGAGGTTGTTGTGGGCCGCCGAGGAATCCGGGTCGAGCTCGACCGCCCTGCGGTAATGGGCGAACGCTGCCTCCCTGCGGCCCGTCTGGAGGAACGCGTTGCCGAGGTTTGTCTCGGCGATCGCGAACCTCGGGTTGATTTCCAGGGCCCGCTCGAAATGGGATATGGCCTCCTCCACGCGGCCCTTTTGAATCAGCGCAATGCCAAGGTTGGCGTGGGTTTCGGCCTCGTCGGGGTCGTTCTCAAGGGCGCTGTTGAAGCGGTCGATGGCGTCATCCACCCTGCCCGATTGCAGCAGCGCGTCGCCGAGGTTTGCGCTCGCGCTTGCGAAGTCCGGCTTGAGCACGAGGGCCCTTTGGTAGTGGGAAACGGCCTCATCCAGGTGGCCGGCCTGCAGCAGCGCGTCGCCGAGGTTCGTATGGACGAGGATGTTGTTCGGCTCGATCTCCAGCGCCCTTCCATACTGCACGATGGCCTCGTCCACCCGGCCCCTCCTGCGCAGCGCGTCGCCAAGGCTGCCGTAGGCCGCGGCATTGCCGGGCTCCAACTTCAGGGCCATTTGGATGTCCGCCATGGCCTCGTCGACGCGCCCCTTCTCAAGCAACCCGGCGGCAAGATTGTTGTAGGCCATCCAGCACGCGGGGTTCCTAGCGATCGTCGCCCGCCAGAGGATTTCCGAATCGGCGTAGATCGCGCATTGCCGCCAGCTCAGCACGCCCAGCAGGGCGGCGATGCCAAAGGCCGCGATCCAAGCGGCCACGCGGGCGGGCGGCGCGAGGAGCCCTGCGCCCAGCGCGAGCGCGGCCGCCGCCGCCGCCAGCATGATCGCGGCCGCAAGGTATTGGAAATGGTCGGCGACAAAGGAGTAGACAAAGGGGAAGACATTCACGAACCCCAGGGCTGGAAAGAGCGTGCCCGCAAACAGGAGGGCGGCGGCCAGCGGCCCGCGATGGCGGCCTCGAAATGCCCACAACGCAGCCAGGACGCCTGCGGCTGCGGCAGGGAACAGGTATTGCCGAAGGTCGCCGGAGTCGATCGTCCACCGCGGATAGATGAAGGTCAGGCCAACGGGCCAAACGATCTTGCCGAGATAGAACCAAAGGGCCCGCCCCGCCACAAGGAAGCGGCCCGCAAGTCCGAGGTCATATGCGGCTCCGCTCGCGCCGACAAATGTCCGCTCCATCCACGCCGTCATGGCGCCGGCCCCGGCCCCCAGCGCGAACAGCGGCACCAGCGGCAGGACGTCGCCCCTCCACGAAAGCCGCCCCCGCTTCCACCAAAAGACGACGAGGAGCGCCGCCGGGAGGGTTGCGGTCACGCTCTTGGTCAGGACGGCCAGCACGAAGAGTCCCGTGCCCAGGGCATACCACCCGAGCCCGCGCACACGGTCATATCGCAGATACGCAAGTCCAGCGGACAGGTAAAAGACAGCGGACAGCGTGTTCTTCTGCTCCGAGATCCAAGCGACCGACTCCACGCAGACCGGATGGAGGGCGAAGACCGCAGCGGCGAGGAACGCGCCGGGGACCGCAAGGCGCCGCAGGATGCGAAAGAGCAGGAGCGTCGTCCCCGCATGCAACGCGACATTGAGCAGGTGATACCAGAACGGCGCATCGCCCCAGATGCGGTGCTCCAGCCAGAAGGCGCTCCCCGCTACCGGGTAGTACTGCTGCGTCGCGCCGGGCTCGAACCAGATCCGCCAAAGGCCGTGGAGCGAGCGCAAGCCGGAGCGCGTGACGTGGGCGTCATCATCCCAGATGAAACCGGCGCGAAGCACGGGCTGGTACGCGATCAGCGTCGCGATCGCCAGCGCAAGGCAGGCCAACCCATCGCCCTGCCACCACGATTGCCCCGGCCTCGAAAGGCCAGGGGCCGACCGGCCGGCGTCGCCGGAAGGCCCTGTCGCGGCCTTCGCCCGATGGAACTTTTGCTCTGGCCTTCGGCTCATCCGGCTCTCGTTGACCACGCCCCAGCCCATTTTTCGACACAATTATGTCCAAATTCCGCCGGATCCCGCCTTGGGCCCGAGGCCGCCCTGCCGGCGAAACCGGCCCTCCGAACGCAAGCCATGCGCCGCCTTAGGCCGGTCGCCGCGGGCCCCTCCTACTTGCTCGGCGTGATGCCGGGCACCGTGATCTTCGTCGAGTCGCCGGACGTCGGCGCAGGCGCGGCCCCTGGGGACCCGGCGGCGGGACGGTCTGCGTTGATCGCCACCATCACCTCGTCGGTGATGTCGAGCCTCGGGTCAGAATAGAGGATATTCGACACGCCGGCCATGGTCGGCCCCGACTTGTCGAGCAGGAACGTCGCGCCCTTTTTCTTTGCGATGTCGACCGCGATCTTGGAGATCTCCTCGACCATAAGGGTCTTGAAGGTCTGGGTGCGCTTCCGGAACGAGCCTTGCGTGCTTTGCGCGAATGAGTCCAGCTCGCTGCGCTTCTGCTGGATCTGGTCGTACATTTTCTGCGCGTCAGCCTGGGCCTTGGCCTTTGCATCGGCGGTCGCCGCCGGGTTCTTGGCCTGCTCGTTGAGCGCCTTGAACTGCTCCACCAGCGCGTTGCCCTCGCTCTGGATCTGGGCCACCTGCTCCTTGGCCTTGGCCGCGTCCGCCTGGAGCTTTGCGTTCTGCTCCTGGGTCTTCCAGTGGCTGTCGAATAGCTTGGAGAGATCCACGACGAGGATCGTTGGGGCGGTTTCTGCACGCGTGGCCAGCGTCGTCAAGGCGATTGCAGCTACGGCCACTAGGGACTGAATGGATTTTTTCATGGGTTGTTGGATCGTATACGGGAATGGGGAGTCCCCCCAAGGAGCAAATTGGCAAATCGGACCTTCGGCGGCGCCCTGGGGATGAGGGGGATTTCCGCTTACTCATTGTCTGCACCTGGCGCAGCTCGAACGAGCTCTGGGATACTGGCTTCCACAAGAAGGGTGGTGACATGGCCGAATTCGGAGTGTTCCCGCGTACCGCCCGCATCCCCCCGCGCTTTGCCTAGGACGCCCGCAGGCGCGGGGCGATGTCCGGACGTAAATTGCTTGCGCCCGGCCAAGAGACGTGGAGGAACAGGTTGCGCGTGAAATCGTACCGTAAGGAACTCTGGTTCGAGGTGCCGCAGCGGCGACAGCTGATCAACATCACGGGCCAGGTCGAGGACGCCCTGGCCGAAAGCGGGGTCATGGAGGGGCTGTGCCTCGTCAACGCGATGCACATCTCTGCCTCGGTCTTCATCAACGACGACGAGACGGGCCTGCATGCGGACTTTGAGAAATGGCTCGAGAAGCTTGCCCCTGAGAACCCGCACGGCCAGTACGCGCACAACCGGGGTGAGGACAACGCGGACGCCCATCTCAAGCGCACCATCATGGGCCGCGAGGTCGTCGTCGCCGTGACCGGCGGGGAGCTGGATTTTGGGCCCTGGGAGCAGATATTCTACGGCGAATTCGACGGGCGGCGCCGCAAGCGCGTGCTCGTGAAGATTGTCGGGGAATGAGGGCGGCCGGGCCAGGCGGTGGTCGACGGCAAGCCAGCCGCCCGTAAAAAATCGCGTTTGTCGCGGCTTCCGCCCAGCCTTGCGAGGTGAACAAGCTCTGCACCCTCGCCGGCTCGCTGCTCGGGGGATATGTCGGCTGGTATGTTTGCGAGGGATTCGGGATGACCATCGCCTTCATCGCGAGCGGCGTGGGCAGCGTGGTGGGGGTCTACCTCGGCTGGAAGCTGGCCAGGAAGATCGAGGAGTGACGGCGGGCGCGGGGATTCACTTGGGCTCGACGTGGACCGTGACGTCGCTGACCCGGAGCCTGGAGGCAAGGAGCGTGTCCTTCACGACGTGCGCGATCCCGTGACCATCGCGGACGCTCATGTTGGCGTCGACGCGGATCTGGATGTCAACGAGGTAGCTCAGCCCGCTCTTTCGGACCCGGCACTTGTCGAGGCCGGCGACGCCCGGGACCGCCGCCGCGATCGCCCGCACGGCATTCTCGAGCTTGTCGGGCACCGCGATGTCCATCACCTCGTCGAGCGCCCGCATGAAGATCTTGATCCCGTTGAAGCCGATCACGGCTGCCGCGACGAGCGCCGCCCAGCCATCGGCCGCGGCGTACCCGGGGCCGCCTATCACCGCGATCGATATGCCAATGAATGCGGCGGCCGACGTCATCGCGTCCGAGAGATGGTGCCATGCCTCCGCGCCGAGCGCCGTGCTCTCCGTGTCGCGCCCGACCTCGTTCAGGCGCCATGAAAAGGCGACCTTGGTCGCGACGACGCCGGCCAGGATGAGCAGCGTCCACCATTGCGGGACGCGGCGCGGGTCCCGGATCTCGTTGACCGCGTGCCACCCTATCCCGACGCCGGCCCCGAGCACCACGAGCGCCGTCAGGAGGCCGGCCACGGCCTCCGCCTTTCCGTGCCCGTAGGGATGATCCCTGTCGGGCGGCCGGGCCGCCCACTTGAAGCCGGCCCAGATCAGGATCGATATCGCGATGTCGCACAGCGATTCGACGCCGTCGGCGACAAGCGCATAGGCGTTCCCGAGGACGCCGCCGCCGACCTTTATCAGCGCGAGGACCGCGTTCAGCGCCATGCCGCGCACGATCAGGCGCGCGCCCTTGAGCGCGCGGTCAACCGTGGCCGCGTGGTGTGCGGGCAGATCGGGGTCCATTGCAGCCGGGAAGCTGGGCACGCCCGCGGGAAATCTCAACACCGCGCCGTTGACCCGAAAGCGGCAGGGGCCATGATCCAGGAGAGCCATGGCCGCACAGACGAGCACAACGCCGCACGACCCGGTGAAGCAGTTCTCGGTGTTCGCCGAGAACCGCGTCGGCCGCCTCTATGACCTGACGTCACTGCTCAAGGGCAACAACGTGCACATCATGGCGATAACCGTCCTGGACACGACGGACAGTTCGATCATCCGGGTGGTCGTCGACGATCCGGGCAAGGCGCGCGAGTTGATGGTGAGCAATGACTTCCCCTATGGGGAATGCAGCATACTGGCGGTCGAGGTCGGCGACGAATCGGAGCTGAGCACCGTGCTGGCCGCGCTCCTGGAGGCCGAGATCAACATCCATTACGTCTACAGCTTCATCAAGCGGCCCCGCGAGCGCTCGGCGCTCGCCATCAGCGCGGAGGATCCCGACATCGCGTCCCAGGCGCTCGCGAACCGCGGATTCAAGGTGCTTCAGCAGGGCGACATCTCAAGATAGGGGCCCGCGACCGGCCGCCGGCGCCCTACTCCGCGATCTGCCCGGGGCCCTCGGCGTCCAGCTCGTAGATGCCCGTCATGTATCCGCTCTCGAACATGGGGCTCACCTTGAAGGTCCCCCGGAACGATATCGGCACGTCCTGGGTTATGGGCACGCCCTTGGGTATCCTCACGATCACCCAGTCGTTCATGTTGGGCACGGTGCCGTAGCAGCACGCCATCTGGTTGGCCATGAGGAGGAACTCGATCGCCTTGCCGCTGCCGTTCTCGAGCTTGGTCGGGAGCATGAAGCCTGTCACGATGGCCTTCTTGCCGCTCCAGCCCTTGACGGACGCCGGGATCTGCTCCTCGCCCGTGGGCGGCGCGGCCTTTGGATTGGCGAGGGGATCGTATTCCGGGGCGATGAACTTGAAGTTCGAGAGCAGGTCGAAGCCGAGCTTGAGATAGCCGCCATCAACCTCGGGGGCCTGGGCCTGCGACGGCGCCGCAGCGCCGTGGGCGGCGAGCGAAAGGGCGGCGAGCGCGATGGCGAAGAGCTTCATCCCCGCAACGCTACCACAACCGGGGGATTCGTCAAAGGGCCGATTGCGCCGGCTCCGCGGCCCCCGAGCCGCGGGAGATCTCGGCGCGGGATTGCATCGGAGGTCGAAACTGACACCATGGTGCTCCCTCAATGCCAAATGCCGCGATCGAGCTGCTGATCCTCGGACTCCTCATCGTCGCGAACGGGATCCTCACCGCGGCGGAGACCGCGCTCGTCTCGGCGCGCCAGGCGAAGCTCAAGCGCATGGCCGACGCCGGCGGCGAGGGCGCCAGGGCTGCGCTGGCGATCGCGGAGCACCCGGGCCGCTTCCTCGCGCTCGTCCAGTTCTGGCTCACGCTGAGCACCGTCATCGCGGCCGTCGTCGTTGTGGCATCGGCGGCCGACTGGTTCTCGTCGCTATTCTCGCGGTGGCCCGCCGCCGCCCCTTGGGCGGAGACGATCGGGATGGCCGCCGCGACGCTGGCGCTCAGCGCGGTCATGCTCGTCTTCGGCGAGCTTCTTCCAAAGCGGATCGCCCTCTCGAACCCGGAGCGCGCGGCGGCCGTCCTCGGGCCCGCGATGCGCACCGTCATGCGGGTCATCGGCCCGTTCTCCTCGGCGCTCGGCGCGATGAGCGACAGGCTCGCGCGCTCGATGGGGTTCAACCCGAGGCCGATCGCCGACACGGTGGGCGACGAGGATGTGCGCGCGCTCGTCGAGCGGGGACTCCACGCGGGCGTGTTCAAGCGGGCGAAGAAGGAGATGGTCGAGGGGGTGCTTTCGCTCGACAACCTGCCGATCACCGCGATCATGACGCCGCGCTCGAAGATCGTGTTCCTCAACATCGACGACAACGAGGAGACGAACTGGCGCAAGATCGTCACCAGCGGGCATTCGTACTTCCCCGTGTATCAGAAAAACCGCGACCAGGTGGTCGGGATGGTCTCGGTGAAGGCGCTCTGGGCGCACTCGGCGATCGGGCTGCCCACGACCCTCAAGAACCTGCTCGTGCCCCCGCTCATCGCCCCGGAGTCGATGACCGCGACCCAGCTGCTCGAGCAGTTCAAGAAGACGGGCCGGCACACCGCCGTGATATCGGACGAGTTCGGCGCGATCCAGGGTCTCGTGACGCTGATCGACGTATTCGAGGCGATCGTCGGCGACCTTCCCGAGCCCGGGCAGCGCAACCAGGACGGGGCGAAGCGGCGGGAGGACGGCACGTGGGTCGTCGATGCCACGCTCCCGATCGCCGAGTTCAAGTCGGTCCTCGGGATCTCGGCGCCCCTTCCCGACCAGGCCGAGGCGGAGTACCGGACCGCCGGGGGGTTCGTGGTCACGCAGTTCGGCCGCATCCCGGCCGTCGGCGACCATTTCGAGTGGGGAGGCTGGAGGTTCGAGGTGGCCGAGATGGACCGGCGCCGCGTCGACAAGGTGCTGGTCGCGAGGACGGCGCCGGATCCCGCGAAGGCGACCGCATAGCCGCGTGCGGACGCCGGGAAGGCATGACGCCTCGCCCCTGCGAATAACTTGTGGGAAAAGGAGCGTTGCGTTTGAGTCCTCCGCCATCGACGTTTCGACCATGCCGGACCCATGCAAGATGCCTTCACCGGAATCCCGACCCGAATCCGCGGCCGCCACCTCCCGGACGCGGCCGGGCGAGCCGCTCTTCAGGACGATCACGAGCGACGACTGGACGCGCTCGCTCAACTCGGCGCGGCGGCAGTCCAATGCAATCTCCGAGCAGATACGGACCGTGATCTCGTCCTCCTTGCCGAAGACGAAGTGATCCTACTGGAGGGCGCGGGCGCCGAGTGGGCCGCTCTGGGGGCGGCCATCCGGGCCTTCCGCGCCCAACTGCCGCTTCGGCCGCTGGCCGACTTCGGGTTCTCAACGACCGAGGGCAACCCGCTGGAGGAGCCCAATCCGCGCCTTCGACGGATCGGTGTCGGCGTGGAGGCGTGGGCCTTTGCAGCGGACGGCGACGCCTCGGTGTACAAGTTCTACCTCCCCCGCGAGGAGAAGCGCATCGGCAGCGAATTCGGCTTCCAGCGCGGGGACGAGACCCTGGTGCTCGCCGAGGCCCGTCTCGGCGACTACCGCGCGCTCCTGGAAAAGCTCCTGATCATCCATGCCCTCGGCGGCATGGCGACGGAGGTCGTCGCGGTGACGCCGGAGGGCATCCTCGTCGCGAAACAGGCGCTCGGCGATCCGCTGCCACAGGGCGATGATATGTCACGCGACCTGCCGCCAAACCTTGTCGAGATCCCGTCGCGCTTCCTGCGGGCGAACCGCGACCATCCCCGCCTCCTTTTCCTCGGTGGCAGGCCCTACCTCGTCGCCGACCTGCATGCGCGAAACTTCGTCCGCGGGAGCGACGGGGCCCTGCGCGTGATTGACCTGGTGGCGGGCCCGTGGCCCGGCACCGACTCCCTTGCGGATCCCCTCGCCGCCCAATGGCTTGACCGGGTGCGGGCCGACCCGCTGGCCTCCGCCCTCCCCGCCGCGCCGGACGAGGAGCTGTGAGCCGGAGGGCTGCTCAACCCTTCTGCTCGGCGATGACCTTGAGGACGTCGTCGGCCTGCTCGGTCGTCTTCGCGCTATAGTCCGCCCAGACGATCTTGCCGTCCCTGATCAGGAAGGCCTCCCGTTTCGCGAACTTCCCAAAGGTGGGCACGTCCTTCACCGTGACGCCAAAGGCGTCGATGACCGTCCTGTCGGGATCGGCCATCAGCGTGAACGGGAAATGATACTTCTCCTTGAACGCCTTCTGGGCGCCCACCTGGTCGAGGCTGACGCCGATCACGGCGACACCCTCTTTCGTCAGCTTCTCATAGGCGTCGCGAAGCGAGCAGCCCTGGGCGGTGCAGCCCGGCGTGTCGGCCTTGGGGAAGAAATAGACCAGCGTGTAGGTCTGCTTGGAATAGACGTCGGCGAGATTGAGCTGCTGACCGGTCTCGGTGATGCCGGTCACCTCCGGGGCCTTGTCGCCCACCTTGAGCTCGGCTTTTGCGGAATTGGTCATGGCAAGCACGGTTGAAAGGATGATGAGGGGAAGGATCGTCGGTTTCATGGGGGCGGGAAACCTGATCCCTAAGTGCCGGATTTGCAAGCTGCCAAGGGAATCAGGAAATCAGCGGGTCCAGGGCCCCTTTTCCGGAACTTTCTGGGGTCCGCGGACGACTAAAACCGGCTCATAGGATGCGGCCGCGACCCGGCATTGCATTTGTCCGCTTTCTCTGTAAGCAGCTTTCTTCTTCATGCCATTCCCTTCGTCCCCAAGAACCCGCCTGCGCGGCATTAGATTTGCGGGTTTCCTGCTGCTGGCGGCCACGGGCGCGGCTCTCAACGCCCAGAACCCCAACCCCGCCAACGATGGCTTCGATCCCAACGCGAACGGCATCGTCAACACTCTGGTGGTGCAGCCGGATGGCAAGATCTTGATGGGAGGGTACTTCACCCAACTTCAACCCTTCGGCGAACCGGTCTCGGGCCATGCCTACGTCGCGCGCCTGAACCACGACGGGTCGGCGGACACGAGCTTCACTCCAAACGCCAACGGCGTCGTCCGCACCCTGGTGCTCCAGGCAAACGGCCAGATCCTCATCGGCGGCAATTTCACGACGATCCAGCCCTCGGGGGGCGGGACGGCGGCCGCCCGCATGTACGCGGCCCGGCTCAACGCCGACGGAAGCCTCGATCCGGTCTTCAACCCGAACACCAACGGCACGGTCTACGCGATCGCGGTCCAGCCGAACGGCCAGGTCGTGATCGGGGGGTCGTTCACGACCGTCCAGGCCGGCGGCGCGTCGGCCGCGACGACCCGCAACCACATCGCGAGGCTCAACGCGGACGGATCGCTCGACACGAGCTTCGATCCCAACGCCGACCGGACGGTGCTTTCGCTCGCGGTCGAGGTCAACGGGCAGGTCGTCGTGGGCGGCGGATTCACCAAGCTTCAACCCAACGGGGCGTCCTCCGCGACGACGCGCAACTGCATCGCGCGGCTCAATTCCGACGGCTCGCTGGACACCAGCTTTGATCCCGAGGCGAGCGGCAGCGTGAACGCGATCCTGGTGCTCCCGAACGGGCAGATCGTGCTGGGCGGGGAGTTCGTCAGCTTTCAGCCGAACGGCGCGACGGCCCCGTTCCAGACCGACTTTCTCGCCAGGCTCAACGCCGACGGCACGGTCGACGGGACCTACATCGTCAATCCGCTGGCCAGCGTCGAGGCCCTCGCCCTCCAGACCGACGGTAAGCTCCTCATCGGAGGCACCTTCACCTCGGTCTACGCCCAGAACAGCCCCGCCCCCGAGATCCTCAACTATGCCGCGCGGATAAACACCGACGGGTCGGTCGACGGGTCCTTTGACCCGAATCCCGACCAGGCGGTCAACGCAATCGCGGTTCAGCAGGATGGGAGCGTAATTCTCGGCGGGTTTTTCGAGGCGATCCAGACAAACGAGGTCGGGGCTTCCATCACCCGCAATTTCATCGCGCGCGTGAGCGGGGAGGGCTCGCTCGACGCAACGATGGCGCCGGATGGCGCCGGGACCATTTTCGCCGCCGTCCCGCTTTCCAACGGGCAGTTCCTCGTCGGGGGAAATTTCCAGAGCATCGCGGGGGTCACACGCGCCTATCTCGCCCGCCTGAATGCCGACGGCTCGCTGGACCCGACGTTCGCCCCGACGCTGAACGGCAGCGTGCTCTCCATCTCGGTGATGACGAACAACCAGATGATCATCGGGGGCGACTTCACGACTATCGATGGGATTCCCCGCGGCTATGTCGCGCGCCTCAACAGCGACGGCACGGTCGACGGCCCGTTCAATCCCAATGCAAACGGCGAGGTGACGCTGGTCGTGCAGCAGTCGAACGGCCAGATCCTCATCAGCGGCTTCTTCTCGGTGCTCACACCCAACGGGGTGACCACCGGGATCGCGATAGGCGGATTTGCACGGCTCAATACCGACGGCTCGATGGACCTCACCTTCAATCCGAACCCCACGGGGGGCCGGGTGCTCGCGATCGACATCCAATCGGACGGCAAGATGCTGGTGGCCGGCGAATTCACCCAGATCGGGGGGGTGGTGCGGGGCTACGTGGCGCGGCTGCTCTCGACGGGGGCGATCGACACGGTGGACTTCGACCCCGAGGCAAACCTGCCGGTGTACGCGATGGCGGTCCAGTCGGACGGAAAGATAGTGATCGGCGGCCTGTTCACGTCGGTCATCCCCCAGACGGCCACGCCGGGGAACATCAACAATAACACCACGACGACAAACCAGTACGGAGAAACCGTGACGCTTCCGCCCCCCGGGGACAGCGCGACGACGCCCATCTACATCAACAAGCTGGCTCGCCTCAACACGGACGGCACGCTCGACACGACGTTCTTCCCGGACCCAAGCGCCACCGTCCAGGCGATCGCCATCCAGTCGGACGGGTCGATCGTGGTGGGTGGCTCGATGACCTCCTTCGCACAGAATGGCAACCCGACCGGGACGATCCGAAACTATATCGGCCGGGTCGAGACCGACGGCACCCTTGACCCGGGGTTCGACCCCGACGCGAACGCCCAGGTCAATGTCATAGACCTGCTTTCAAACGGGCTCATCCTGATCGGCGGGAGCTTCACGACGCTGCAGCCGAACGGGGCCGCGGCGCCGGTGCAGGCGAACCACGTCGCGATCCTCAATGTGGACGGTTCCATCTCCCCCTCGTTCTCCGAGGGCGCGAACGCGAGCGCGAACGGCCAGCAGGTCAACGCGTCGGCGCTGCTCCCCGGCGGCCAGATGCTGATCGGCGGCTCATTCAGCCCGATCGGGGGCGCCCCGGCTTCCAACCTGTGCGTGTTCAATCCCGACGGCACGCCGGACACCGCGTACAACTCGGTCTTTGACGGCCCGGTGAACGCGATCTCGGTCTCGCCGAAGGGCGCCTCCACCCCCACGTCCACGAGCTACGCCGTATGGCTCGAGTCGACCGGGCTGGTCCGGTACCTGTACTCGGCGGCGTCCAACGGGGTGGTATCCGCGGTCCTGCAGCAGTCGGATGGAAAGGTCCTCGTGGGGGGGCTCTTCAGCAGTTTCTCGGGCGCCGGTGGATTCCAGAACCTGGTGCGCCTCAATACCGACGGGACGCTGGACACCACGTTCAACCCGGCGCCAAACGGTCAGGTCGCCGCCCTGGCGTTGCAGGCGAACGGCCAGATCCTCGTCGGCGGGTCCTTCACCGCCATAGAAAGCGCCTCCGGCACCTCCTATCCCTATGGCTACCTCGCCAGGCTCAATTCCGACGGGAGCGTGGACACGAGCTTCAACCCGTCCCCCAACCTGCAGGTAAGCAGCCTCGCGGTCCAGTCCAACGGCCAGATCCTCGCCGGCGGGTATTTCACCGCGGTCGAGACCGTCTCGTCGACGACGCTGGTGCAGCGCAGCTTCATGGCGAGGTTCAACGCGGACGGGACCCTCGACACGAATTTCAACCCGGATTTCAACGGTGTCCCATTCGCGATCATCGCCCTCGCGAACGGCCAGATACTGGCCGGCGGGGCGTTCACGGAACTCACGCCAAACGAAACGGGGACCGCCATCACGCAGAACGGCCTGGCCAGGCTCAATTCCGACGGGACGCTGGACACCACCTTCATCCCCAACCCGAGCGGAACCGTGTATGCGATGGCGGTGCAGCCGAACGGCCAAATCCTCGTCGGCGGCAACTTCACCGAGTTCCAGCCGAATCCGACCTACACCACGGTCAACGGCATCCAGACCCCCAGCGGCACCATCTATACCGAGTACTACCTTGCCCGCCTCAATCCCAACGGCCTCCCCGACACCACGTTCAGCCCGTACCCGAACTCGTCGGTCACGGCGATCGCGCTGCAACCAAACGGGCAGATCATCGTCGGCGGAAATTTCAACGGGTTTTCCCCCAATGGGTCCACCATCCTCACCAACCGCAATTTCATCGCGCGCATCAATGCCGACGGCACGGTCGACCCGGCGTTCGACCCCGAGCTGAACTCCGCCGCGAACGCGGTCGAGGTGCTGTCGGACGGATCGATATTCGCGGGAGGAAACTTCACGGCCGTCCAGACGGGCGCCGCGATCCTCGTGGGGGGCTCGTTCACCCACGTGGGCGGGTTCGCCGCGCCCTACTTGGTCCGCCTGAACGCCGACAGCACGGTCGACGGGACGTTCACCTCGACGCCGGACGGCCCCGTGAATGCGATCACCGCGCAGAGCACCGGCGGGGTGTATGTCGGCGGGTCCTTCGCCAACATCGCCGGGCAGGCGAGGTCCGATCTCGCGCACCTCAACCCCGACGGGTCGCTGGACACCTCGTTCAGCGCCAACGCAAACGCGGCGGTGAACGCGATCGCCCTGCAGCCGAACGGCGAGGCCGTCGTCGGCGGGGCGTTCACGTCCATCGGAGGGCAGCCTGCCGCCTATGTCGCGAGGCTGGGGCCGACGGGAACGCCCGACACCTCGTTCGCAGCCTCGGTCAACGGCACCGTCAATGCGATCGTGGTCCAGCCCAACGGCCAGATCGTCATCGGCGGGGCGTTCACGAGCGTCGGTGGCCAGCCGGAAGGCGGGATGGCGAGGCTCAACAGCGACGGATCCCTCGACACGACCTTCAGCCCGAACGCAAACGGAACCGTCCAGGCGGTGACGCAGCAGGTTGACGGCACCTTCTTTGCGGGCGGCTCCTTCACGACCATCGGGGGGCAGCCCATCGCCTACATCGCGCACATCGAGGCCAGCGGCGCGGTCGACACCACGTTCAATCCCGTCCCCAACGGCCCGGTTTACGGCATCCTTGTCCAGCCCGACGGCAAGGTCGTACTCGGCGGGAGCTTCACGACGGTGGGCGGCCAGACCCGCTATCTGCTGGCGCGCCTTTCCACGCAGAACGCCGTGACGCAATCCCTCCTGGTGAGCGCGGACGAGACGACCATCACGTGGATGCGCGGCGGCGGATCCCCCTCGCTCGCGTCGGTCGTGTTTGAGGAATCGACGGACGGCACGCACTTCACGACCACGGCCCAGGCGACGTCCCTCGACGGGTCGACATGGCAGGTCACGGGCGTCACCCCGGAGGGCCCGACGTCCTTCTACGTGCTCGCGATCGGCGTCGCACCCACGTCCCGGTACAGCTCGTCCGGCCTCATCGAGACGACCGCGGCGGTGAATGTCCTGGCGATCCCGGTCGTCAACTCCGCGGCGCAGGCGTCCGGCAATTCGGGAACGCCCTTCAGCTTCACGGTGACGGCCACCCAGTCGCCGACGTCCTTCGCGGCCTCGGGCCTTCCGCCCGGGCTCAGCATCAATTCGTCGACCGGCCTGATTTCCGGGACCCCGACGGGGGTCGGAACCTACAACGTCACGGTGACGGTCAGCAATTCCAGCGGCTATTCGACGTCCAACCTGACGATTGCGATCGGCCCGTCGAGCGGCACCTCGTACGCCCCTTCCCCGTCCTCCTCCAGCGACCGGCTTCTCAACCTGTCATGCCGCGCCGACCTGAGCGGCAGCAGCGTCCTGATCGCCGGGTTCGTCATCTCGGGAACCGGCCAGAAGACCCTGCTCCTAAGGGCCGTGGGGCCCGGCCTTTCGGCCTTCGGCGTCCCCGGCGTCATGGCGGCACCGGAACTGCAGCTTTATTCGGGGACGGGCGCGCTGCTCGCGCAGAACAGCCTATGGGGCGGAAGCGCCAGCCTTTCGGCGACGTTCGCGCAGGTCGGGGCCTTCGCGCTCTCGCCGACCAGCGCCGACGCGGCGACCGTGGTCAGCCTTTCCCCCGGCCCCTATACGCTCCATGTGTTCGATCCCTCGGGAGCGGGAGGCGTGGTCCTCACCGAGATCTATGACGCGAGCGCGTCCCCGCTCGCGGCCGCGCAGCGCCTCGTGAACATCTCGGCCAGGGGCTCGGTGAGCCCCGGGGCGGGTGCCCTGATCGGCGGATTCGTGGTCTCGGGAAGCGCGACCAAGAGCGTCCTCATCCGCGGCGTCGGGCCGGGGCTCGCGGCCTTTGGCGTCGCGGGCTGGCTCGCCGACCCCGTCCTCAGCGTGTACGACTCCAATGGCAACCTGGTCGCCCAGAACCTCAACTGGGCCAACCAGACCGTCTCGGGCCGCTACCAGGCAGCCGTGAACGCCACGAACATCATCACCATGAATGCGAGCGTCGGGGCCTTTGCGCTCACGGCGGGAAGCGCCGACACCGCCCTCATAGCCAACCTGCCGCCGGGTGCGTACACGTTCCAGGTGACCAGCGCGGGCGCCTCCACCGGCCAGGCGCTCGGCGAGGTGTACGAGCTTCCGTAATCTGAGCCTCGGTCACCAATCGTCGCTTCGGAACGGCGCCGCGGGAAGTCCGGCGCCGTTGTAAAGGTTCGCCTCCGGAGCGTCGCGCCAGGCATAGCGGACGGCGACCGGCTGGGCGACCGCGGCCGAGCGGACCACGACCGAGTCGCCCTGGATGACGGCGCCGGCCGGATGGAACACCCGGTCCGCGCCCGCCACCTCGAACGACTGGAGCGGCTTTCCCGACGCGGTCAGCCCGTCGCCGGCGAATGAGAAGAGGACGCGGATCGACGGGCCCTCGACGGCGATCTCCCTGTAGACCGGCCCCGAGTAGTCGACGGGGATCGAGTAGACCTCCGCCTTGGCGATGAGCGCAAGCCGGCGGCCGACCTCACGGGTGTTGACGGCGCGGGCGTTTCCGGCGTCCCCGATGTCGATCGCCACCGCCTGCCTCGTCGAAGGAAGCGCCAGTGCCCTGGATTGCGCCTCGCGCAGGTAGGCCCAGGGGGCCGCCGCGCTCTCGCCGCGCGGGCCGACGCCTCCCAGCTGGACCCAGAAGAAGGGGAAATCCCCCTGACCGAAATGGGCGCGCCATGCCGTTATCATTTCCGGGAAGCGGACGGCATAGTCGGCCGCGCTGCCCCCGTCGCGCTCACCCGGGTACCAGAGCGCCCCGCGGATCGCGTACTGGAGCAGCGGCTGGATCATTGCGTTGAACACCGATCCCGCAACCGGCGGGTCGCCCTCTCCCGGCGCCTTCGGCAGTCCCTGAAGCCCGGCGAGCGCCATCGGGCTCATCCACGACTCGAGCGGAGTCCCGGCCCGCGCGCTGTCGATGATCCCGAAGGGCACGTCGAGCCGCGCGACGAGATCGCGCGCAAAGAAATAGCCGACCGCCGTGAATCGCCCCGCTGTCTCGGGCGCGCAGACCGCCCAGTCGCCACGGACCGCGTCCAGGGGGCGGGCCGAGGATTGCGGCGCGACCTTGAACTGCCGGATGAGCGGGTATCGCGCCGCCGCGACCTCGGCCGCGGCATCACCCGTGCGGGGCGGGGATGGGCGGCTGGCATCGACCTCGAGTTCCATCCCGGACCCCCCGGAGCACAGCCAGACCTCCCCCACGAGGACATCGCGGGCGGCAACCGACCGCTTTCCGGCCACCGTCAACTCGGTCCCCGCGGAATTCGCGGGCATGGCGGAGAGGACCACGATCCAGCGCCCGTCGGCATCGGCGGTCGCGCCCACCGTCTGCCCCCCGAAGGCGACGCTCACGTGCTCGCCCGGGGACGCGCGTCCCCACACGGGCACCGGCTTGTCGCGCTGGAGCACGGCGTGATCCTGGAAGAGGGCGTCCAGCTCCGGGTCCGCCCGCGCGGCCGCCGCGGCGAATGCAGCAAGGAGGACCAGTAACGGAAGGATGGATCGCATGGAGACTCCGTAGGAGGCCCGGGTCCCCGGCGGGTTCAAGGAGTTTTCGCCGAAGGCGCCTTCTTGCGGGCGAGGAAATCGTGAAGCTCCGGCGCGAGCTTCGGTCCAAAGCCCGGGACCTCGGCGATCTCGGCTATCGTCGCGGCCCGCAGCCGGTCGATGCCCCCGAAACGGTCCATGAGCGCGGCGCGGCGGACGGGGCCGAGGCCCGCAAGATCGTCCAGCAGGGACTCGCGGATCCTCTTTGACCGGAGGTCGGCGTTATAGGTGTTCGCAAACCTGTGGGCCTCGTCCCTGAGCCTCTGCAGGAGCCTGAGGCCCGGATGGTCGAGCGGGATGTCGAGCGGTGGCCGGCCGTCCGGGAACACGATCGTCTCCTCCCTCTTCGCGAGGCCCACGAGCGGGGGCGGGTCGAGCTCGAGCGCGGCGAACGCCTTGAGGGCGGCTCCCACCTGCCCCTTTCCACCGTCGATCACGAGAAGGTCGGGGAACGGCCTGCCCTCCGCGCGGAGCCTCCGGTACCGGCGCCCGACCACCTCCTCCATCGCCCGATAGTCGTCGTTCCCCATGAAACCCTTTATCCGGTAGCGGCGGTAGTTGTCGCGGTCGGGCCTGCCGTCGGCGAACCGGACCATGGAGGCCACCACAAAGGTGCCGGAGATGTGGGAAATGTCGAAGCACTCGATGGCGCCGGGGCGCGCAGGGAGCGCAAGGGCCTGCTGGAGCGAGGCCAGGGCCGGCTCGCCCGCGTTCACGGCCGTCGGGTCCGTTCGCTCGAAATGGCGCGGCCTCTCGAGCGTCTTCTCGAGCGCAAACACGACATCGCGCAGGGCCGCGGCCCTTTCGAACTCGCGGCGGGCCGCCGCCGCGCCCATCTCGGCGCGAAGCGACTCGAGCCACTCGCGCGACTTTCCCTCGAGGAACTCGCATGCGCGCTCGACGCGCTCCCGGTAGTCCGCGGGCGCGACATTCGCCGGAAACCCGTAGATCTCCCCCCTCACGTCGTCATAGAGCTGCCAAGAGCCGTCGGGCAGCCGGTGCGGCGTCCCGTCGCCCAGCAGCACCCCGAACTTGCTTCGCATCTGCGCAAGCGTCTTACGGAGGGGCCCGCTGTGGGCGAAGGGCCCGAAATACCGCGACCGGTCGTCCTTCTTCAGCCGCACGAGCCGAAAGCGGGGCAGCTCCTCGCGCGGATCCACGCGGACCAGGAGGAAGCGCTTGTCGTCGGTGAAGTCCGTGTTGTAGCGCGGTTTCCACTGCTTGATGAGCTTCCCCTCGAGCAGGATGGCCTCCGGCTCCGACTTCACCTCGATCGCGTCGAAATCGGCGACCATGTCGACCAGGGCGCGGATTTTGGGATGCAGCGCAAAGGCCCGCGACGGCTGAAAATACGAAGATACGCGCTTCTTAAGGGCCTTCGCCTTCCCGACATAGATTATCCTGCCGATCCGGTCCTTCATGAGATAGACCCCGGGTCGGTCCGGCAGGCGCCGCACCTTCTCCTTGAGCGTGGGCGGGGCTCGGCTATCTGAGTCGATGGCTGGCATTTTCCAGAGATTAGCCTAATTTCAGCGTCCGCAAGCATGCTTTCTCGCGACAGCCCAGCAAATCGTTTGAACAAACCCGCGCACCGGCTCCGCTACGAGCTTCTCACCCTAGGCGACGAGCTCCTCCTTGGCCTCACCGCCAACGGGCACCTGACGTTCATAGGCGCGCAGCTGGGGGCCCGCGGGATCGAACTGCGACGGAATGTCACTGTAACGGATGATGCCGAGGACATCGCCGAGCAGTTCAAGGAAAGCTGGGCGCGGTCGGATGTCGTCCTGACGACGGGCGGACTTGGGCCGACCTGTGATGACCGGACCCGCGAGGCCCTGGCCGGGGTCCTTGGGCAGGCCCTCGTGTTCGACCCCAAGATCGAGAAGCACATCCAGGACCGGTTTGCGCTCTTCGGGCGCAAGATGACGCCGAACAACCTCAAGCAGGCCTACCGGTTCGAGCGGGGCGAGCTTCTCCTGAACGCGAACGGAACCGCGCCCGGGATCTGGGTGGAGCAGGACGGCAAGGTGCTTTGCATGCTGCCGGGGCCGCCCAACGAGATGCAGCCGATGTTCATTGAGCAGGTGCTCCCCCGCCTAGCTCGCCTCGGGCTGGTGGGGGACCGCGAGGCCTACGTCCAGCTGAGGACCGCCGGGATCGGCGAATCGTTGCTCGAGACGAAGCTCCAGCCTGTCTTTGACCGGTGCGGGCCGGGCCTAGGCGTCGCGTTTTGCGCGCATTCGGGCCACGTCGACTGCCGCCTGAGCTCGCCCGGCGGCGAGCTGAGCCTTGCCGAGATCGGGGCGATCGCGGCCGAGTGCGCCCAGCTGCTTGGGGAGGACTTCATCACCCACGGTGACGACTCGCTCGCCAAGGTGTGCGCCGACCTCCTCCGATCGCAGGAGAAGCTGGTCGCCGTCGCGGAGACGGCCACCGGCGGCCTGCTGGCGAACGCGTTCACGGACATATGCGGCGCCTCGAAGTTCTTCGCCGGCGGATGCGTGTGCTATTCGAACGACTCCAAGATGCAGCTCCTGGACGTGCCCGAGTGCCTCCTTCTCCAGCACGGCGCGGTGAGCGCCGAGGCGGCCGTCGCGATGGCCACCGGGGCCGCCGAGAAGCTCGGGGCGGACTATGCCCTTTCAATCACGGGCTTTGCGGGACCCTGCGGCGGCCCGAACGAGAATCCCGTGGGCACCATGTTCGTCGCCCTCCATGCGCCGCATGGCATCTGGTCCCGCAAGCTCAGCTATCCCGGGCCCCGCAACACGGTGAAGCAGCGCGCGGTGAACGCCTCGCTCGACTGGCTGAGGCGCGAGCTCGCCCGCGCCCAAAGCGGCGCGGCGACGCCGTCGAAGCGCCTGGGCGTCATGCAGTAGGCTGCCCGCGAGTCATCAGGCCCCGGAGAGCGGCGAGGTATTTTCCGCGGGTCCTTGCAACCACCTCGGGGGGAAGCCCCGGCGCCGGCGCCTTCTGGTTCCATGAAAGGCCGAGCAGGTGGTCCCGCACAAACTGCTTGTCGTAGCTCGGCGGGGAGCGTCCGGGCTCGTAGCTGTCGGACGGCCAGTAGCGCGAGGAGTCCGGCGTGAGGACCTCGTCGATGAGGAAGAGCCCGCCCGCAGGATCGGTCCCGAACTCGAACTTCGTGTCCGCAAGGATCATTCCCGCGCCCCGGGCCAGGTCGTGCCCGAAGCGGTAAAGCGCGAGGCTTGCCGCCTTCGCCCTGGCGTAGAGCGGAGCGCCCACCACCTCGGACGCCCGCGCGTCGTCGACCGGCTCATCGTGGCTCCCCTTAGGGGCCTTGGTAGTGGGCGTGAAGATCGGCTCGGGCAGGCGGTCGGCCTGACGAAGGCCCGCCGGAAGGGCGATTCCGCACACCGATCCCGACTTTTCATACGAGGCCCATCCGCTGCCCGCCAAGTAGCCCCGGACGACGCATTCGATCGGAAGGGGCCGAAGCCTGCGGACAACCATGCTTCGCAGCCGGAGATCGCGGCCGACGACGCCGCGCCGGCTGAGTTCGCCCTCCTGGTCCGGCAAAAGGTGGTTGCCGATGATTCCGGAGGTCCGTGCGAACCACCAAAGGCTCATCTGCGTGAGCAGGATGCCCTTCCCCGGGATCCCGTCGGGCAGGATGACGTCGAAGGCCGACAGCCGGTCGGTGGCGACCAGCAGGAGGGCGTCCCCGAGGTCAAAAATCTCCCGGACCTTCCCCGACCCGACCTTCGGGAATGCCAGATCGATCGACGAGACGGCCTCCCCAGGCAACGCGGCCTCGATTTCGGCGAAGATCATCCGCCGAGGATTCGCCGGCAGCGGCGCGGGTCCAGAAGGAAAAATGCTCTTGCTTGGGTGGCTCCCCGGCCTACGTTGCCAAATTCCGCGCTACGTCCCCATCGTCTAGCCCGGTCAGGACACCACCCTTTCACGGTGAGAACCGGGGTTCGAATCCCCGTGGGGACGCCAGCGTAACCATTTGGGGGCAACGACTTACCGCAACCGGACGTCAGATTTGCCAGTTGACGTGGCAAATCTAGCATGAATCCACTCCGTTCGTTTGTCATCTCACAGTTCACGAATCCCTCGGGGCAACGCGTCTTCCGAGTTTCGGGTTGGCTCGACGGCAAACGCATCCGCAAAAACTTCGCTACCCGCGCCGAAGCGGAAGCTGAACGCCAGGTCTTTGAAATTGGAAATCTCCAAACCAAGGCCGGAGTCCGCGCCACCATCACACGGCTTAGCGACGAGCAATTGCAAGATGCTGAGGCCGCCTTTCGGCGTCTCGCAGGCCATCAGCAATCGCTCTCCTTCTGTGTCGACTACGCTCTGTCGAATTACCGTGCGCCAGAGCGCCAAAAACCCCTTGCCGATGCGATTGCCGAGTATGTCGTGGCAAAGGAGCACGAATTCGAACAGGACCATATCTCGCGCCCGCAGCTAGGACGGATTCGTTGGGATCTGAGAAAGCTCCGGGAGCACTTTCAAGTTCGGTCCGTCGCTGAACTCACTGTGTCAGGCCTCGTCTCTTTCCTGGAGATCGGACGCCCAGCGATGAAGACGTATAACAACCGGCGGGGCATTCTCTCCACATTTCTCAAGTTCGCGTTTCATCGCGGATGGATCTCCGATAACCCAATACTCAAAGTGCCGCATCACCGCATTCGCCGCCGAAGCGGATCGGCGTCCACGCTTACCGCCGCCCAGGCACGCTCTCTCATGGAGCACTTTGAAGGCTTCGAGGGTGGACGGTGGGTACCCTATTTCGCCCTCTGCCTGTTTGCGGGTATACGTCCTGGCGTGCCTGACGGCGAAATCACCAAGCTCCAGGCCAACGCTGTGGATCTCAACGCCGGCACCATTTTTGTTTCGTCCGAAGTCTCAAAAATCCGCGAACCCCGCCGGGTAGCCATCCATCCGAACCTCGCCGCGTGGCTCCGGGCTTATCCGCTCGAGAAGTTCCCCATCGTTGTGGCAGACTTTCAGAAACGGCGGGCAAAATTCTCGAAGAGGTTCAACCTCACGCATGACGTACTCCGGCACACGTTCATTTCGATGTTCGTCGCCAAGTACCGGTCGATGGGCGAAGCGGCCCTGCAAGCGGGAAACTCCGAAAACATAATCCGCAAACACTACCTGGATCTAAAAAGCGCGCCCGAAGCCGAGGAATTCTTCAATATCCTGCCCAAACGGGCGGAAGCCTCCGAGGCATCGACCGCCTCAGCGTTTCCCCACCCTGCCCCATTCCTCCAAGTCGTAGCTCGGCGCAGGTCGCCCAAAGCTGCATGAGTTGACACGCAGGGTATGGCATGGAAACGCCATCAACGCCGGCGCCAGGAAACCAGCTCACAGACATCGTCGGTCTACGCCTGTGCGGAATCTTCCCACTAGGCAAGGAGCCCTCGATTCGCACACTTCGGGAATGGACGAAACTCCGGCGCATCCCCCATCATCGCATCGGGCACTTCGTCTATTACGATCCCAATGAGGTCGGCATGCACATCCGAACCAAATTGATGGTGCCTGCGAGAGGTTAAGGGATGGATCACTGTGACGGCGCGCTGTGTCGTGCTGGCACGACATTTCATCCGTTAACGGAGTATGCACAACTTCTTGTGCCTGAATACGTACAAAGTATCGATAAAGACTCTGACGGGGGGCTGGCGCACGCCCGGTGGGCAATGAAATCGAAGGACAAAGTTGCGGTTTATCTCAGGGTCTCGACCGCCGACCAGAACACGGATGCGCAGGAGTATCAGGTGCTGGACTTCTGTCGCCGGCGTGGCTGGCGATCACCCCATATCTTCCGGGATTCTGCCTCAGGCGCCGCGTTGCGTCGACCGGGCCTGGAGTCGATGATGGATCTCATCCGTTCTGGCCATGTGCGGCATGTTGTTACCTACAAGTTAGATCGACTTGGACGAAGCTTCACCCATCTCGCGGTCATAATTGAAGAACTGACGGCGAAAAGCGTCGGCCTTATTTGCACCAGCCAAGGGATCGATACCTCCACTCCGAATCCGGTGGCGCAATTTCAGCTTGGTGTTCTTATGGCGGTAGCAGAATTTGAAAGGGCTCTCATCAAGGAGCGGACGATAGCAGGACTGGCGGTTGCTCGAAGGCACGGAAAGCGAATTGGCCGTCCGCCGCTGCCGCAGAACGTTGTTTGCCGCATTCTCAAGATTTCGCGGCGCGTTGGTGGCCGGATTCGAGCAATTGCCAAAGAAGCCGGCGTATCGCCTAGCACAGTTTCTCGTGTTCTGGCACGCGCACTCCAACCATTGAATCGCGCCTGCCGCCTAAGGACTGGTAGTGCGGGCCGTCCCCGCCGGACGACGGATGGTCAAACTCGAGCAATGCTGCCCACTGGCCAAGACAAGAGGGAGTTGAATCGGTATGCCGGACGTAGCGGGCCACGGGCTTGCCGCCCCGGAGGACGTAGTGCACCCGCTGTTACGGGCACATCGCATCCGAGTTGCGCCAGCACCTCTTGAGCGGCTCTCCTGTTGACCCCAGCTTTTGCCCCCATGATCTGCCAAGTCTTACCGAATGAGTGGAAATGGACCTCACGCCCCATTGCATCCTTCTTGGCAATCCCAGCCCATTCAAGATCGCTACAAAGGCAATCGTAGGTCGGCCAGCAATACCAAAAGACCCCCTTGGCAGGATCAAGATCGACGGGCCGCATACCAAGCTGTCAGACGAGCTACGGCGGACCTATAAGCGAGTTAAATTCTCCGGCCTTGTACCTCACGAGCAAACTCCGGTACATTTCCACCTCATCGGGATAGAGGTAGGGAATAGCCGCCAAATCTCCTTGGTCGAATCTCATCATGTACCCGGCCCACTCATGATTAGGCATCTCCCTTTTTTCTTGGGTCAAAACGCCCGACGCCGCGAAATAAAAAATGTTTCCGCCGACCGACCCCAAGAGCACCGGTTTTGACGAACCCATGTTAAGTAAGGCTCCAAACTTCTCAATCACCGCGAGCATGCTGTCCACCATTGAATCCTTGATCGACAAATCAACCATGTAGGCCGGAAGCTTATCTGCCCTCATCTTCTGTTCGCTGGAAGCATTGAACGTAAGAGCATGGGACTCGGGAACGAGGGTTAATGAATATTTCATAATCCCCCCAATCGCATCGTCCCGATACTGCACCTTCACAAGGTCGTAACTCTTTGCTAAATGTTCTTGATCTCCCTTTGGAGAATTATCTTTGGGTAAATCACGCGATATATTCCACGACTTCAGAAAGCCATTGGGTAATGTAGCAATCTCCACTTGAATTAGACCCTCGGGAACGCGGAGTCCTACATAGTCAGTGCCCGTTCTGGCCACTGCGGTTATGCCTATTATCCGATTTCCTTCGCTTGTCGTGACTGAACTATCTCCAGAAAATGCGGAGGTACAAATGATGCAGAATAAAAGAGCGCACCCTGATGCGACGCCTAACTTCATCGCCGTATTCGAAGTGCAGCCAGAGCAGTTCGCAATTGAATATTGGAATCAGAGGGATTTAAGTTGAGGACCGATTGATGGCATTCCTTTGACGCTTGTTTAATGAATTTCATTAAGGCTTTTTCCCTCTGCTTTTTAGCGGTCCTCGGCACTATCGGCCTCGCACCCGCAGCGAGGGCCCAAGAGTATCGCTCACTCTTGAAGTCGAAAGAGTGGGTGGCAAATGCTGAAGCTATCATAAAGCTTCATAAGGCGAACTCCGAGGATACGGACTTCATAAAGCAATTTGATGCTTTGAACGAAAAACTAGTGGACGCTCACGATGATGAAGATACTAGCGACGCGGACGGAATTAAGTATCTTGTCATACTTTATTTTAACAACAAATTGGAACATCAGTACGTCACTGACAAAAGATCATCTCTCGGAGACAGCTTCTTCTTCGCGAAAACCAGAGATTGCGTAGCCTTCAATCAAAAGCTCTTAGGTGTAATGTCTCGCGCTAATCGACAACTAGAGAGGATGCTAGCCAAAGAGTGGCCCTTTTTCCGCGACTCCTTCGGTGATTACGAAGAACTGAGATTGAGAACTTATCCGTAGTCCCGAATCCCGGCCATTGTTGCCATGTTCATCACCCTTGCCGAGGCACTCACGAGATCCAAGATGCGGGAATTCTTTTGCTCGGGCACGACGGTCGCCCCGGAAGACATCCTGGCCGGCAAGATCGTGGTCATCGACCTGCCCGTAAAGGAATGGGGAGAGGTTGGCCGAATCGCCGCCGTTTTATGGAAGTAATGTTTCCAAAAAACCGTGGAGCGACGGAAGGACAACCCCAATGGCCTCGGCAGGCCTGTCTTTCTCTGGGCCGACGAGTGCCAGTATTTCATAAGTCGCCACGATGCCCTATTCCAAGCCACTGCACGCTCCTCCAGGGCCGGAACCGTTTATCTAACCCAAAGCATTCCAAGCCTCGTGGCTGCCGTAGGCGCCGAACAGGAAGGCCGTGCACTCGTCGATTCCCTCCTAAACAATCTTGTCACAAAAATCTTCCATGCGAACAGCGACGCGACCACAAACGAGTACGCTACGAAGCTGATCGGAAAGGAGCTCAGGAAGTTCAGGACTGAAGGACGTTCTGTCGGCAGCAATCCAAACAGCTTGTTACCAAGCTTCACTCGTAGCTCAGGGTACTCCGAGCAACTTGACGACGTCATTCATCTGACGGAATTCAGCAGCCTAAGAAAGGGAGGCAAGGAGAACGGATACGTCGTCAACGGAGTCATCGTCCAAATGGGACGGACATTCGGACCGGAGAGACAACGCTGGTGCCTCGTCAGTTTCAACCAAAGGCCAAACGACATTCCACAGGTCGAACCTCCGGTCCTGAATGAGGAAAACGCGCACCCTGCGAAACGGCTGCAAGACTTGGGGCCGATATCGAAGCTTTTCTTCCCCTGGCGTAACTACAAAGGGAATGTCGGAGCCCAAAGGTGGACCGCATTCGTTCTGCTTTGGGGGTTGGTTCTAGCATTCTGCATTTTCATGGCCATCATGGCTCTGGAGAGTCGGTATCCGTAGATCCACCCGCCAATCAGGGCGTTTCGTCAGTAAGGGATGGGAGCTGAGTGGTCGGGTATGCTACCGATAGATGTCCTCGAGGCGGAGTGTCAGCTCCCTCGCCTCCCGCCACCCTGCCTCGACAAATAGATCCAGAACCGCCAACAGCGCCTTGATCGCGTCGTCGTCTCCCGGGACTTGGAAGATTGTCGGATAGTCGGCAAGGGCACGTTGAATCAATTTCACGACCTCGGTCACCGCGAGGGGTTCAAATTGAATCTCTGCCTTAGCACTGCTGAGAATAGATTGAGCCGCCAACAGGAACGTGTCCCGGGGCGCCTGAGGCATCAGGTAGCGCAGAAGCTCGACCAATTGATACGCGGTATGAGGATGCGGTTCGTTTGCCAGCTTCCGAATGACCGGAGACGCCTCAACCCAGAAACGCGGCAATTTCTCCGGGGTGATTCCGTCCTCACTCTTTGCTCCCTTTTGACCAAAGGCACCGCTCGCAAAATACAACTGTGCCGCTATCCCGTCCACAAGCTTCACGGCCCGGTCCATCGCGTCCTTGAGTGGCTGCTTGTCCTCATCGGAAGGCTTCTTACCGTCCTTGTGCAATTCCAGCCACTGCGTCCGATGCGCTGCCAGCTTGGCCTGAGCTGCTTCCATCAATTGCCCCAAGAAATGCCAAGAACGATTCCGAATTGCATCGTAATCTGGCTCGGGGGCGGCCACGTCGCCCCCGGTCAGCCATCCCCCCACCCTCAGGGTATGCAATTGAGGGAGCAGGGCCTCGTAGGACCATTCTTCGTCGCAATGCTGCACCATCTCGTCAACATAGGCCCGGCAGGTTAGGTCCATGCTACGGAGGTAGCGGAAGAGGTAGATGTTGCCTAGCGAATCCAGGATCTCGTGCTTGGGCTTGGCTTCCTTGGCCAGGGTCGCGATATGATTAACACGGGCCATCACCTTCTCGGGATCGAGGTTCCAGAGTCGGTTGAGGGTATTCAGACAGGCATTTAGGACGTCAAAGCGCCGCTCCCGCCCGATCACCTCGTCCAAAAGTTCCCAGACCAATCCCGGGGCAACGTCGATCATGGCGCTCAACCGGATCACGAGATTAAAGCGGACGGGCCAGGTGTGATCCACCACCAGCGCCCGCAAGGCTGTCGCAATGCCCTCGTCAATTGCTTCCGTCTTCCCGACAAGCAGAGGAAGTCCCTGAGCCGCATCAATTCGGGGAGCCGGCCAACCCCACGACAAGAAGCCCTCTTCCTTGTCCTCTGGGTATTCCGACGCAAGGGGTTCTGAGTCGGAAGCGGCTTTCAACAGGATTCGCCGCACGGTCGTCCAGCGAATGTCGGCCTTGTCCCAAGCCCCTTTCATTGCGACTGCAGCGCAGACTGCAACCACATGCGCCCATAGCTCCCTCGCCTGCCCAGTTGGCACCCCAGCCAAAGCTTCAAGGGCGGCGTCTCCCGCTTCCAGGGTAGACCAATTGGCATCAAGCGCCTCGGCAGGCCCGCGCACCCCGTTCTTGTCGAGCAAAGCCTTTACCTTGCTCGTAAGATCAAAGAGGGCTCGGTTTTCGGGTTGAGCGAGGTCCACCCCCATCCGTTTGGCGCCTTCCTCCGGTGTTACTTGCCTAAATTCGGCGCGAGGTCGGATGGGCTTCCTTAACTCGACCAATTCGTCTGCTTCCTTTCGCTCCTTCCAGAGCGAGCGGATCGGATCATAAACAATGTTAGGCTCCTCCATGACACCCAAAACGCGGTTGAGGCATTGCTCGAGCCAGGTGGGATGGGGAGAATTCATCTCCTTCGGTTCATCCCTTGAACGTTGCTCCAAGACGAGGGCTGATTTCTCGAGCATCTGCCGCATTTCGACAGAACCCTCGCGGTGCAACGCCTTAAAAAGGGCCAAACCACCAAAAATGTAGTCGGATTCGGAAAGGAAAGTCTGGCATTCCAGTGCCGGGGCCAGAAGAAGCCCCAGATTTTTCGGAAATTCGGCTCCGATCTCCATCAATACGCCCCAGACATAGGAAGTGCGGTTTCGCCGGACAAAGGCGTCGAGCGATTGATTCAGCCGTAACGTGTCTTCTTGGCCGGCCCAGTGCCGCAAAAACCCCTCGAACCGACCCAGGATTCGCGACTCCTCGTGCTCGAACTCCCGCCCCCAAATGTGCGAATAATCCCTGGGAAGCTTGCAGGACACCCCCCTGAACTCGACCTTCCCGGCACTCTCTGGTTTCTTGGAACGCCCGCTCTCGCGCCGGCGGGAGACAAAATTCCATGTTATGCAGGCGAGATCAGTGAGGAGCGTCGCGTCGTCCCCCTTCTGCTTCTCGTAGTAATTGGCCAAGATGTAATGGACGCCGTTCCAATCATCGCTCGTCTGGAAACGAAGGGACAAGATCCTTGAGCCGTCCCCCCGATATTCCCCGGGCTTGGGGCCATCGGAGAATGCAGCCTCAAACAAACGCGCCACGACCTTCGGGGCCTGGTTGCCAAGGAGATCGAGCTTATCCGCCAATTCCCAAAGATCCTCATAGGGAAATTGGACCAAGCGTTCTTTCGTAAGCAGTGACCGAAGCGCGGCCTCCGATTCGGTGGAACATTGCGCATAGGTCCGGCAAAGAACCTCGATAGCCACACGCGCCCTCCAACGGCCGCCTTCGGCAATCGGCCTCTTGAGATGGTAAGCAAGAAGATCGCGAGCCGCCTCATTCATGCTCACCTGCTCCACTTGCTCCGAAAAGGATACCTTCTCATTCAAGGTGCGGAGTAGAGTGATCAAAGCATTTTCTAGCCTGGGAACCGACGCCAAGAACCCCCCGAGCCTTTGGCAAAAGGGCGCCCACACCCCGGAAGCTGATTGCAGGAGCGACGGCGACGTGTCCTCGACCCCAGTGGCGAGGTGCAGGATCCCGTTCAGAACAAACTCATCCCTACTTGCCGAATCAGCGAGGAGGGCGAGGAGCGGTTCAACATCGGAGAAGTGTTCGATCCGCCGCGCGGCGAGGGCCGGGCCAAGAATTCGGGCCAAGCCGTGGGGATGTACCAGATGCTCCATGGCGAGGGCAGCCTGCCAGTACTGCTTGCGAGTGGCATCCGCATCCCAAATGTTCTCGAGACCGAACAGAAAGCTTTGGCGGTAGAAAACGGGCAACAGCGGGTGGCCGGAGGCAAACTGGAAGAAAGCCTCCGGGTTCCCGGGTATCAGGGTGCGGGCGACGGCGTAATCGTGCAGCAGGTGGTGTGCGAAGCGGATTTCGTCATCAGGCACCGTCCCGGAGGAGTGCAGCGGTGCGCTCTGGAGAACACCTCGCGCCCGCAAGCTTCGGATCACACGGATGTCATCAACGGTAAGCGGCAGTTCCGTTTTTGAAACGACCATACGGCGCCTTGCGACCATTTGCCGACAGATCTTCCCCAGCGCGATCTCAGCCTCATCGCTAAACCGAGATTCCTCCACACGCTTAAACCAGAATTTGCGGAGCAACAGAGCTGGGCTGTTCCAGTCAGACAGCCGCTTTGCGCTGGTTCCGGTCCGCAGGAGCTCAGCAGCGATATGTAAATAGAAGGGGATGCGATGAAGATCGCCGGATCTACGATTGTCCCTCGCCTTCTCGAGGAAAGGTCGCAGTTCCTTCCTTTGCCGAGCGAGCCAGTCGACTTCGTCTTGTGTCAACTTGGGCAAGTAAAAATGGGCCACGCCGGCAAAAGCCGGGTTCGCAAATCCCTCCACCCCTTCCCCAGGAAACGTGCTCCGGAGTTTTTCACTGTGTGTCAGCTCATATTCACGGACGCTCGCGACCACCGTCCAGTTTGGCACCTCCTGCTTCAATTGTTCCAAGGTATGGCGCAAGCGCTCGAGCAGCTCTCCGTCTCGCACGGCATCCAACGCATCCGTGATGACGAAGCCCTTCCCCGCGTTGGGCCAATGAGCCAGTACTTCGTGCAGGGGATGATCAAGGCCCGGCAATGCCGCGAAACCCGCATTGTCCACCGCGGTGAAATCCTCCGCCAAGAGGAGAACAGTCGGATAGGACTTTGCGTTCAGGAAAGTGGCCAAGCCGTGCACCATGCCGCTCTTGCCACTGCCCGGATCGCCGGCCAGCAAAAGAGGCCCCATATTTACTGCCTTCTCCAAGGCAGCAGCCTCTTTCTTACGCTCGATATGGAGGGCATCCGACAGCGAGGAACCAAACCGAAGCTCCGTGTGTTCGCGAAGCCTCCAGAGATTGAGTCGAGTGACCTTTTCCAACATCGCCACGTCGGAAGCGAAATCCGGTGCTGTCTTGAGCTTGATCCCCCTGCGGTTGAGCTCCGAACGGATCCATGGGCCAGATACTCGCAACCCTGTCTCATTCGCTTCGCTGAAGACCTGCTTCAGTGCCGTCCAGGCAGCCGGGGCGTCGGACGCTTTCTTGACTACGTGAGTGCGAAGTTCGGATTCAGCTTCCCGTTCGTTCCTCGCACCAAACCCAAATTCCAACATCTCGACATACAAGACGGCAAGGAAACCCCGGAGTTCGGCTTCCGAAGGTGGAGAGTTCAATACTTCAGTCCAAGCTATTGAGGCGCAGTCCAACACCTGGCCCAAGGCTCTTTGTTCTGGGGCGCGACGGCTTTCGAGGAATAGCGCCAAGGAAGTATCGCGCGCGAAGTCGCGGTGGATGCCCAGGGAACCGGCCAAATGACGGATGACCGCGGTTCCGGCCGTCGTCGGGACGGCCCACACCAACCGAGAGTTGTGCCGTTTCTCCTGCTGGATTGAAAGGTACTGCCGGACCAGCGAAGTGATCGTCTCAGTGAAGACTGTAGCCTTAAGCGTAAGAGAGATCGGGCCGCTGCGGTCCTTTGCAGTGATCAGTATCTGCCGGATGACGGGTCCCTTGAGATCGACCGCGATGTCGTCAACCGCGGTCGACGTCTGCATGGTGATTGCCTCAATTTCCCCACCGCTGAGGTCCTCCCACCAGGCGCTAGTCTCGCCCACCAGCATCTTGACAGCCGTCCACGCGGCAATCGCTACCTCATAATTTACCCCAGAAGACGTCGCACGGCCCCCAAAACGCCGAGGAACCTCATCGCCCACTCGGCCATCTAGCCCGGTATTGTCACCGATTGATGCCTCGATTCCCGTCGCCGACGCAAATTTTTGCCCTCCCCGCTTGGCCACTTGTGACCGTTCGTTCAAATTCCCAATAATCTTGGCCTTTTCCTCGGGGGTCAGCGCTGCGAGCGTTTTCCTGTGGCGCCGTTTGCCCTCCAGAATCTTCTGCTGTTCGGAGTTCACGACTGTTCGCGTAATGTAGCCCTAAACAATGTCCATTTTTCAATCAGTCCGTGCTCCTTGAGGATCGCTTCAAATCGGGCAGAGTCCAACACGCCCGGTGCTGCGAACTGCACTAGGCGGGTCCTATCCTTCGGCCTTCCCAGTTTCAGCGCAATAGCCGCAAGGTACTCAGCGGTGAAAACTGGAATCTCGATACCTGCGAACATCTGAGGCACCGCATGGAGGATCGCATCCTCCACCAACTTTCCTTCGGGAGGCAGGATCTGGATGAGTGTTCCTTCCAGCCGAATTGCGCCTCCCTCTGGAATCCCGCCGCGGCGTTCTAGGTAGGAATTGATCCGTGTTACGCTACCCATCAGCTCGTCAAAGTTTGCAGCGAGATCTACAAAAACATCCACATCTTCGGTCTCGGCGGCTTCGATCTTGTAGAAGATAGTAGCGAACGCTCCCCCGATTGCAAAGCGGCCAATTACATTGTCCGATTGCATTTCCTTGATGATCTCAAACGCTTCGGGAGAAAACATGGTTTCGAGTGTCAATTTGTCCCTTCAGCAAAGGAACTCAAGCGCTAGCTAAAAAGCCGAGCGTGAGGCTCACTTCGTGTCCATCGCCATCCTAGGAGTCGCAGCCCACTGTGTGGATACGCTCTTACCTTAGGCGCTATGGCACCGGTAGCCTCCGCGCCACAAGCCGGAAATCTTAGATGTCGCCAGCTTTCAAGAGACGCTTCAGGACGGAAATCATCTCGGCTTCACCGTAGGATGTTCCGCGATTACCTTGGATCATTTCCCAAGTTAGGTCGTCAACATCCTCGGGAAACAATTGACGGCTGTCGCAAATGGACGCGGCGCCAGGGTCGAGGTAGTGGAATTTTCGCTCGAAAACAAAATATTGCTCCATTCTAGAAGGAACCCTGATCCTCATCCGGCTAAATTTGTGAAGTATCCCGGCTAACCGCGAAGCCTGAACAAGCTCGTTGAGCCGTTTTTCGTAATACATTGGCTCTCTGGGCCTCAAGTTGAGGCGCACCCCAATGTCCTTCAAAAATTGGGTTACTTGTTTCTCCCTATCTGCACTTAAGGCATTCTTGCCCCTGATGGGGGCCGGCAAGAGACCGGCATCCAAGCTCCCAGCAAAAAGCGGACCAAAGAAAAGGCGACTTCCCCACCTAGCGCCCAGCTCAAATAGTACGTAACTCGATCGGATGCTTGTCGGAGTCAGCAGGCCAACAAGAATCCGCGCTTCATAAACTTCCGCCTTAAGGCACTCATCCGTATCAGCTCCGAGCGGCAATCGAAACCCATCTACGCTGGTGCACCGAATTTTGATGGGATCTACTCGCAAGGCTTCAACAATCAGCCTAACGAGACATTCTGCCAGTTTTTCGTCTTCGCTTGCGTGGCTGATAAATATATCTAACGGGCCCTCCCCATTTTCGGGTTCCTCTTGCTCATCATCCTCCACCGAGACAATTCCCGAACCTGGAAGGAAGGAATTCTTGAAAAAAGTTATGCTGTCCTCGAGCAGGACCGGTCGTACATTTCGCAAGGTCCGAGGCAACCAGGCTTCGAGAAGAACTTTCAGATCCTCAGCTTCCTCGATGTCGCCAATCTCCCGAGGAATCTGAAGATTCCATTCGTCACTTTCGGGATACATGTTTCCCCCCATGGAGAGTATCCCCGCACTCGATGCAGCTGCCAGGATTCGGCCCAACGCCGCTGACTCATCCGTTCTTAAACCAAGCGTACCCTCAATTTCGGACCGGCTAAACGTCTGCCCTTTGGCGATGCCCTTCTTGGCAAGCGATTGCAGGTAACCAAGGCACCGATGCAAAAGCTTAAGCAGAACGTCTCCATTGGAAGTGGAAAGCATGCCAAGGAAATGCAGTCGGTACTCCGTGGATGCGCCCGACTGTTGCTCCGAGACAAAGGCTGAATTCATCTCACGGAACCGCTTGTAAACGATCGATTTCTTGAATTCGTGATGAACGATATTCGAATCGGGCCATATTCCCTCTTGCACCCACTCGGCCCAGACAAAATCGAGAATTTCCCTCGACGGCCCGGCCTTTTCCAACA